>Ga0181579_10004927_pt1 | contig 10341 bp, 12 predicted proteins | sample 071ome_24_FD_132996 | JGI IMG/M metagenome (GOLD analysis project Ga0181579, IMG submission 132996) | Coastal salt marsh microbial communities from the Groves Creek Marsh, Skidaway Island, Georgia - 071402CT metaG (megahit assembly) | ecosystem: Environmental > Aquatic > Marine > Intertidal... | reverse complement strand
CGGTGAGGGTCCCTCACCAGTGATAAGCACGACACCAATTTCTTGGCTCTCGTGGCACAAGATGAGTGCCTCCCAAAGCTCGTCTACGGTCTTTGGAGTAAATGCGTTGCGCACCTCAGGACGATTGAACGCAATGCGTGCGACGCCGTTAAGCTGCTTAAATGTGATTTCCTCGTATTCCTTGACGGTTTGCCATTCTAGTTGGGCCATGGTCCGATTCTTTTAGGTGTATGTGAACATTAACAAAGGTACTATGTAATAGTTGATAGCAGAGTATTTGAAATGAAACGCACCCAGATTCAGGATTTTGAAAAAATAGAGCAGGCTAAGGACCTCGAAGACCTAGTTAAGGACAAGCGTGTAGGTAAGCGAACCAATAAGAAAAAGGCCGATCGACGCAACCGTCATTACGGGAAAGACTTATTGCGTCACCTAAAAGCCAACTTTAGTTCAGAAGAAAGCAAGGACTAATCTTTCATATCAAACTCGGTTCCACACTCCTTACACCGAAAAACGGTTTTCGTAAAAAATGGATATACCACGAGTAGTAAGGAAATCGCTAAAGTTAACCAGCCTGCGGCAGTCTTAAAACTTTTAAAGCCCGCATAAACGGTAGTCGATTGACACTTCGGGCATTTGAGTTCTCGATCCTCTTCATCCAGATAAGGACGATCTTCCCAGGATTCAATTAACGCCTTTGAACGTTCGTAATCTTCCTCACGAACTTGAAGACGGATGCCACCTACGGCGAGGTCATAGAAAGAATTTAATCGGACAATATTCTCGTCCAAAATAAAACACTCCACCCCTTCACTCTCTAGTCGAGTCTTCAGCAAGTGTGCCGAAATGTCGGAAGAAAACGTTTTTAGCGTGATGAGTTTCATAGTGGATTACGGCAATAGAGCCGTTGTTTAAGTTACGATGTATGAGGCCAATTTCCTCGATCGTATTTATCAAAAATCTTCTCGTAAAACGGCGACGATAAGGAAGAATCAAACGTCGTTAAAAATGAAGAATAGCTTAAATAAGACAACAAATAACGCTTGTCCGTGATCCAAGGTGGCATGAAGGTCGGCGGCGCAACAATGCCTATCTCAGATAATTTTTTCAAAGTAGGTAAATCGGCAATATTCAGTTTACCTACGAACAAAAGATCTAAGTAATCGAACTTGCCCTTAGCCACCGCTAGGCGCAAGAAATTGTGGACATCTGCCAAACCTTCGAGATAGACAATATCCTTAGTAAAAGGTGCACCTCCTGTCATTACCCCTCCTCTAAAAATACGCTTTGCGTTCTGGAAGGACTGCTCTGGATGATCCGTCTTTTCAAGGAAGTAACGATACACATCGATAAAATCAGCACCATCAATGGCGTGCTGAATCGCGATGACGCGATCTGATAATCGGCGTAATCGGTCTAAATCAATATTCCCCGTGATAAACTCAGCAAAAACCGCCAATCCTTCTTGCGTCGCGGTAGTACCGGCATGCCCTTCGACCAATATCTTTAAATACGGTTGTAAATGACCATTGATGGACGTCGCAACGTGCACAAAAGCCTCATGTTGAATGAGCTGATCGACATCCTTATCATTGAACTGTGCTGTAGGGCGAATGGCAATACGACGACGCCCTGCCAACGCATTCGAAGCCAAACTAGGGTCCATGACCACCTCAGGCGCATGTTCCCCAAACATTTGATCTACCGCCTCACGCATTTTCTGCGCTAAGGTTTCAGCAGATACTGAGGGCATCTCCACGGCCGCACCTAGATCCTCTTGTTTTACGCGGTCAAAGAGACGGTCAAAGTGGTTAGCAAGATCAATAATGGTGGAACTCCCGTTTTCCAATTCATTGGTGGGCGCACCATACAACTCCTTCGAATGCTCGAAGAACGCAGGTGTACCTCTAGTGACCAACAAATAAGCACTGCTCTCTAACTTATCCGCGATACGGGAAGCATACTTTTTAATGTGTGGTACCTCAGCTATTTCCTTGCGTACGGCCGCAATACGCGCCAATACCGGTGCCGCATCATATTTGGGGTATTCCACAAAGGGCAATCGCTGTGCGCGGTAACGGAAGAACTCTTGTTGAACATGATCTTCCCAGGCAATATTGCGGAGGATTTTTACATCGTCGGTGACGGCCAGCAGCGCATCACTTACCGCTACAATTTTCTGAATATCAACCTCTTTGGTCATATAATCGCCCATTACAATTGGGCGCGTCGAAAGTAGGAAAAAGCAACATTGGTTGCGTAGGTTTGACCCTACAATAATCCCATTTTTTGCGCCAACACCAAATCCTCAGGAACATTGACCTCAGGTACCGAATGCGGCACTATGGCCACATCAATGTTGTATCCATGATGGATAAAATCCAATTGCTCCAAAGATTCTTGAAGGGCCAATGCCGATTTGAAATCCCCCTCGTACGACAGCGCAAATTCTTTTTTGTACGCATACAATCCCAAATGGCACAACCGCACCACTTCCGAAGTACCCGGTACTGAAAACGGAATAGGAAACCTACTGAAATACACGCCTTCACCCTTCTTATTGCGAATGACTTTCACCGTGTGTTCATCCTTCTCCCCCGTCTCTTCATAGGCGATGGTCGCAATGGGGTTAGCTCCCACCGCCTCCACCACCGTCTTGAGGTAGGAAGTAGGCAGGAAGGGTTGGTCGGCCTGAAGATTCACCACAATATCCCAATCCTCTTGTACCTTCAGCGCCGCTTCAAAAACACGAGAGCTTCCACAAAGATGTTCGAATGAGGTTGCGATGGCAGCAATTCCGCGCTGTTCACACATCTCGAGAATCTCCGGATTAGGGGAAGCAACAAATACCCGAGCGAACACTCCTGATACTTGTGCGATATGGTAGACGCGCTCAAACATGGGCATGCCTTGGATATCGGTGAGAATCTTATTGGGAAATCGCGAAGATTCCAATCTGGCCGGGATGATACAAATCGCTTTAGCCATGGATGTCATAGAATTGGACCACACCTTTTAAATCTTGGGCGGAACCCACCAGGACGGTGATTATTTTCTTCTCACGGAATAATCGGTCCATTTCGCTAACCCCCATTAACTCGTCTATGAAAACAGGCGTCTTCGTCCCCATATCTGCAGCGATTAACGCATTGGGGTTCGAGCTCGAGGCCATGGCGCGACGGATATCGCCGTCGGTTATGACGCCTTTTACATCGGAAGGCGTACCAACCGCCACGAGGCCTAGTCGACCTTCGGAGATACGTAGCAGCACCTCATGCAGGCCATCTTCAGGCTGGACCATGGGCACTTCCGTAATCATGAGGTCTTTCGCCTTGGTCAACAACGAGCGTCCTAAGGTGCCCCCAGGGTGGAATTTCGCAAAGTCGTCTTTAGAGAATTTACGCAGTTCCATTAAGGCAGCACAGATGGCATCACCCATCACCAAGGCCGCTGTAGTACTGGTGGTAGGTGCTAGATTTAGCGGACAGATTTCCTTATCTACCTTGCATTCTAAGTGCACAGTAGAGAATTGGGCCAAGGCACTGTCGTGACTTTGTGAGAGCCCTATAACGTGCTTCGTTCGGCTGTATTGGAGTACGTTCAAGAGTTCAGGCGTATGGCCAGAGTTCGATATGGCGAATAGCACATCACTAGCTTCGATCATACCGAGGTCGCCATGGTAGGCCTCTCCAGGATGGACAAAAAAGGAAGGGATCCCCGTACTGGAATACGTTGCTGCCAATTTTCTCGCGATAATCCCGCTCTTGCCCATGCCGGTAAAAATCAACTTACCAGACATCCCATCGATCAGTTCTACGGCACTTTGGTAGTCATTGCGGTCCTGCCCCGCCATGTTCAACAACGATTGGGCCTGAGCCTCTATGCTTTGTATGATTCGCTGATTAATGTCCATGGATTCGAGCTAATACTTCTTTAAATACCCCAGCACCGCCAGCCGTCTTAAGCTGCACATCACAGATGTTCAATAGCGCTTCAGCCGCATCGTTAACGGCGTATAAATGACCACATTCTGAGCGCACTGCGCAATCGTTCGTATCGTCCCCCACGAAAAGGGTCTCATCCACCGCAACGCCGTATTTCTCACGAATACCAGCAACCGCTTGAGCCTTATCACTGATGTTCATTTGGCAAAAATCAAGGCCCAATTCTTCTGCACGTCTTTCCAAGGCAGCAGAACCACGACCACTCACTATACCGAACTTAATCCCTTCAGCCATGAGCGCTTTGATGGCAGTTCCGTCCTTCACATTAAAGACTTTAAGCACCTCCCCTTCGGCCCCGTAATAGAGCTTTCCGTCGGTGAGCACACCGTCACAATCTGAAATGATCAATCGTATCATAGCAAGTCTTTAATCAATGCCTCAAGGTCGCTGAGCTTGAGCATATTGGGACCATCTGACAATCCTTCATCCGGATTTGGATGCGTTTCAATAAAGAAGGTGTTTGCCCCCCAAAGTTTAGCAGTTTTAGCGAAGTACGGCACATAGGCTCTATTGCCCCCCGTTGTTCCATCGTTACTCTGGGTTTCTTGCGCAGAGTGCGTGCAATCCATAACCACATGGTCGGTTAAGGCGGCAAGCTTCTGGATATTTCTAAAATCTACGACCAATTCGCTTGGACCGAACAAGGTGCCACGCTCGGTTAACCAAACTTTGTCATTACCCGTGGACTTCACCTTGTTAACGGCGAACTGCATTTTCTCGGCATTCAGGAATTGGGCCTTTTTGATGTTTACAATCTTTCCCGTTTTCCCTGCTTCAATCAACATATCCGTTTGACGACAGAGAAAGGCTGGAATTTGAACGATATCAACGCGATGCCCATATCCGGCAATCTGTTCTGGGGTATGAAAATCTGTAGTAATGGGCAGACCAAATTCTTCACGAATGGCCTCCAACATGGCAATACCTTCTTCAATACCGGGACCGCGAAAGCTGCTTAAGGACGTACGGTTGGCTTTGTCAAAGCTGGCTTTGAAATAAATCTGTACGTCGTACGTGTCTTTTAATCTGGCCAATTCCCCTGCGACTTCTCGCAACAGCGCTTGGCTTTCAATCACACAGGGTCCGGCAATGATCGTCATGTAAGGATTCTTTCGTTGGGTGCAAGTATAAACGTATGCCTGCGGTATTACGTATCAAAAGTAGGGAAAGATGCTTGAACACATGTATTGTGCGAAGTTTCTAATTCTCCACAATACTTGACAATATGACGAGTTTAGGTCTAACTTTTTATAAACGAAGTTGTGCAGCGTAAAGCACACCGGCAAGACCTGGGGGCTTTTTGCATACCTAATCCTACTCTTTGCTCTTCAATGGTGCGAGAAGTAAATAGAAAATCCAGGCAAACCATGAGATAAACAAAACGGCAAGAATCCAGGCCAGTTTTTCACTGCCCGATGTTTTGCTTGAGGATAAGATTGAGAGGATCGGCAATAACCAAACAAAAATGATGATGCCTAAAAAGAGGAGAACGGTGAAGAGTTCCATAACCAAGGTTTATGCTGGACAAGTTTGGCTATGAAGCGTATCCCTTAGGGTATGCTTTATAGGTATTGTTAGCCACTGGCTTTATTTTTTTACAGGGTTAGGAAAGGAGAAAGCTCTTTTGCAATTTTGGGTCGGTGGAACGGGGTGCGTAGCGAAAAGAATCGGCCACGGGAATCGCGGGAATCGCCAACAGTGATGATGAAGTGTTTTGGGTTGGACATGAGCTTGGGGTTGTCCAAATAAATTGGGCCCAGCGCCTTAAACGTCCAAGAAATGTGGAAAAGTTACGCTTATGAACCGCGAAGGATTTTCGCCATAGGGCGCCCTTTGGCCAATTCATCGACGAGCTTATCGAGATAACGAACCGCCCGCGTGAGCTCATTGTCGAGGTCTTGAATTTTGTAGCCACAGATTGTTCCTGTGATCAGGTGGGCATTGGCATGAAGATCAGCCTCGTCAAAAAAGGTTTGGAACGTGGATTTAGTGGCGATATGGCGGTCAAGGTCGGCCTTGGTATAGCCCGTGAGCCATTGGATCACTTCGAGCAGCTCGGCCTCACTCCTGCCCTTCTTTTCGACTTTGGCAACATAATGAGGATAAACACTTGCGAAGGTGAGCGCCGCGACGCGGGCGTGGTGTTCGGGAGTTGCGTGTGTAGCCATGGCGGTGGTGGTGTAGGTATGAGTTAAAGCTTGATGCCCTTCGGGTTGCCCTTGAGGTAAACCTCGATGAAGTTGCGAAGGAAACCGATACCATATCCTTCGTTCATCGTATTTGTAGTTTGTACGGCGCGTATGGCAACCACAAGTCCTTCTTGGCGCATGGCAGTAAAGAACACTGCGGTCATGTAAAATACGTATAAAGCAAAAGGTATCGCGAACAGACTGTTATGGAAATAGAAAATGCCCAGAACAGCGAGAATGGCCGTGAGGTGGCGGTAGAGGGTGAAGACCAACGGGAACAGGTGGGTCAGCTTTAGGTTGCCGGGATGTGCCTTGGCAAGCAAGGGACGGGCGGCGCCGAAGCGGAATACTTGGCGGCGGAATTGCTTGAGCGTGGCGCGGCGTTTGTGGTAAACGTGGGCCTCGGGAATGAATCGGCTGACCGCGCCTGCTTTTTGAAGACGAAGGCTGAGCTCGACATCTTCGCCACAAACGAAGTTTTCGTCGTAGCCACCTACCGCTCGGAAGAGCTCGGCGCTCATGCCCATGTTAAAGCCGCGCGGTTGGTATGAGGTCAGGGTGTTTTTGCCGCCGCGTATGCCTCCGGTGGTAAGGAAGCTGGTCATCGAAAAGTTGATGGCCTTTTGCAGGTCGGTAAAATCGGCTGAGGCCGCATCGGGACCGCCGAAAAGTGTGGTGTCCGGATGGACTTCGAGGAAAGCATCAATGGCGCGGAGGTAACCGGGCGGGATGATGCAATCGCTATCGAGGAAGATGAAATACTGGGCCGTAGCTAAGGAAGCTGCGCGGTTACGGGCATCCGAGACGGGCAGAAATTCCTCGTAATAGATTTGAAGCGGTAATTGGTCGAGGTATGGGGCCAATTCCGGTCGCAACGTATCCCCAGGAGTACCGTCGCCTAAGATGATTTCAAAACCACTTTGCGGGTAGTCCAACGCGGTAAGGCTTTGGAGGAATTCGGTGACTTCGTCCAGACGTTTGAAGGTCGGCGAAATCAACGCATACTTTGGGGAATCGGCAGCTTGGGCCATTAATCCAAACCTATTTTATCGTTGATCGTGTAATCGTGCTTCTTATTGCTCTCACGCAACAACAACTCGGCAATGAATCCCACGCCGAAGAGTTGAACCCCCATAATGGTCAGGGCGAGGAGGATGTAGAAGAGTGGATTTTCAGTAATTAATCGGGCCTCTAGCCCAGCGCTTAGCGCCCACAGCTTGTACCCGCCAAGGTAGGCCAACAGGGCAATGCTCAAGGTAAACATAAGCGTTCCGGCGGCGCCGAAAAAGTGCATAGGACGGCGGCCAAACTTGCCCATCACCGCTAGGGTGGATAGGTCGAGGAAGCCGTTGATGAATCGATCTAAACCAAACTTAGTCGTGCCGTATTTGCGGGCCTGGTGTTGCACTACCTTCTCCCCTATCTTGCCAAATCCTTTGTTTTTAGCCAATAACGGAATGTAGCGGTGCATCTCGCCGTAGACTTCGATATTGTGCACCACCTCAAGGCGGTAGGCTTTCAAACCACAATTAAAGTCATTGAGCTTTATCTTGGATATGCGACGGGTCGCCGCGTTGAAAAGCTTCGTCGGAATGGTCTTGGTCAGCGGATCGTAACGCTTCTGCTTCCATCCACTTACGAGATCGTAGCCGTCTTCCAAGATCATTTTACGCAATTCTGGTATTTCCTCCGGGCTGTCCTGAAGGTCGGCGTCCATGGTGATGACCACCTGGCCTGAAGCCGCTTTAAATCCTTGATTCAAGCCCGCGCTTTTGCCTTGATTGCGGCGGAATGAAATGGCCTTGACGTTGGCATTTTCAGCGCGAAGTTCTTGGATGACCTGCCAGCTGTTATCTGTAGAGCCGTCGTTGACAAAAATGATTTCGTAGGTATAGCCCTCGCGGTCCATGACACGCGAAATCCACTGGGTCAATTCCGGTAAACTCTCGTCCTCGTTAAATAGAGGGATAACTATACTCAAATCTAAAGTGCTCATCATTGTTTACAGGACAGGTTCGTCTTTTTTCATAATCGCAGCCAATACCAAGCTCAACACGAGGTAAAATACACTGACGATGGTTAAGCCTTTGAATTGGCTCATCATCCCAAAGGAATCTCTTTGCTCAAGTTCCGCAATGGCCTTCTCCACCTGGGCATCGTCCGCACCAAATTTTTCCAGAATATCATAGGTGAACTGCAAGGTCTCCTCTTCCATCAACGCTTTAAAATCAGTATCAATCACGTTGTACATCAATGCATTGAAAAGCACCACTACCGCAGTCCCTAAAATCAGACCTAAGGCCGAAACCCCTAGCGCTGTCTTGTAAGTAATAAAGCCGCCATTGGCTTTGCGTGCACCGTTGATGGCATATACGCCCAAGGCAATTGGCAATAACCATTGGTAGATAAACCCGATCCAAAAATTCTTGAACATGAATGCTGGATCGCCCAGGTAACTGACCATGAACATGGTGATTCCTAGAACGATAATAATCAAGGCGAGTTTCTGACCGTGAGGTTTGATCAAATGGGTGTCTTGTTGCATTGTCGGCTTTTGTTTTGCGGTTGCAACAAATATAGGCCAATAGGACCGATTAAAAATTGTTAAAATTCGTTGGTTGCGGAGACTTTGTTCATGTAACTTTGCCCCGGGCAAGTCTCACACAACCAGCTCCTGGTGAATCCCCCAGGGCGGGAACGCAGCAAGGGTAGTCGGTCGTAGCGGTGTGATGTGAGTAGCTTGCCCTTTTTTTGTGCCCTAAAGTCTCGGGAATGCCTTACTTTTGACCCGGAATAAATTCAATACCACAACACATGAAATTTTTCATTGATACAGCGAACCTCGACCAGATTAAAGAAGCTCAGGATTTGGGCGTACTAGACGGGGTAACAACCAATCCTTCATTGATGGCTAAAGAAGGCATCAGCGGAACGGAAAACGTAAAAGCCCACTACAAGGCTATTTGTGATATCGTCGACGGTGATGTGAGCGCAGAAGTGATCGCTACTGACTACGATGCGATGATTAAAGAAGGAGAAGAATTGGCCGCTATCGATAAAAAAATCGTCGTAAAAATCCCTATGATCAAAGACGGGGTGAAGGCATTGAAGTACTTCTCAAGCAAAGGCATCAAGACGAACTGTACCTTGATCTTCTCAGCAGGCCAAGCCTTGATGGCAGCAAAAGCTGGTGCGACCTTCGTGAGCCCATTCATCGGCCGTTTGGACGACATTTCAACCGACGGATTAGATTTGATCGAGAGCATCCGTGTGATCTTCGACAACTATGATTTCGGCACTGAAATCTTGGCCGCCTCGGTACGTCACCCGATGCACATCATTCAATGTGCACAGATTGGCGCGGACGTGATGACAGGACCATTGAGCGCAATGGAAGCCTTGTTGAAGCACCCGTTGACCGACATCGGTTTGGCGAAGTTCTTGGAAGATCACGCCAAGGCGAACAGCTAAATTTGACTCAAATTTTTGACCCAGAGCCCTGCAGTAATGCGGGGCTTTTTTGTACCTTTTTGAAGCGTAAAAATCTATTCCCTCATGGTCTATACCCTCTTTCCTGATAGTCTTAATATGAGTACGGTTGAAGAATGTGTGGCACGCTTTGAAAAAGGTGATGTTGCCATCATTCCCACGGATTCAGTCTATGCCATTGCGGGAGATTTTCAGCATCCCAAGGCCTTGGAGAAATTGGCCAAAATCAAAGGAGAATCCGTGAAGGAGGCAGAGTTCAGCTTTCTTTTCACCAGCATTTCGCAGGTATCGGAATACACGCAGAGTTTGGACGGTCCCACGTTTAAGCTGGTGAAAAAATGCTTGCCGGGGCCTTACACCTTGGTACTAGAAGCCAACATTAATCTGGCCCGCAAGCTTGGGCAAAAGCGAAGCACCATAGGCGTTAGAATTCCAGATAACCCCATCGTATTGGCGTTGGCTGAACGTCTGGGGCGTCCGCTCGCCTCAGCCTCATTGCACCACGACGACGATATTTTGCAATACCCGACAGACCCGGATGAAATCGTCGCGAAATATGCTGGAAAGGCAGATTTTATCATTGACGGCGGTTGGGGAGATAATATCCCTTCCACAGTCATCGATTTAAGCGGTGATGTGCCTACCCTACTTAGAGCGGG
>Ga0181579_10004924_pt1 | contig 10343 bp, 7 predicted proteins | sample 071ome_24_FD_132996 | JGI IMG/M metagenome (GOLD analysis project Ga0181579, IMG submission 132996) | Coastal salt marsh microbial communities from the Groves Creek Marsh, Skidaway Island, Georgia - 071402CT metaG (megahit assembly) | ecosystem: Environmental > Aquatic > Marine > Intertidal zone... | reverse complement strand
CCGGTTTCTGCTTCGGTGAATAATAATAGTTCTAGTTTAGTCGCTTCTTCTTCTTCCAGCAGCAGCAGAATGAATGGAGGCGCTTTATCGTCGCAGCGACACATCGGGAAGAGAAGTCTCAGCGGTAACAACAACAACAACAACAAGAAGACGAACAGAATGAGTTTAAATAGAAGACAACAGAACAGAACGACGATTGCAAACGCGATAACGAAGCCGGAAATTGACTGGTCGAAGCTTGGTTTTGGTTTAACCGAAACTGAGTCCATGTACGTCGCCGAGTGCACCATCGATGGGGAGTGGAAAGTTGGGTCCATTCGCCCGTACGGGAATATCTCGGTGTCGCCGTCCGCGGCCGTGTTGAACTACGGTCAAGGGATCTTTGAAGGCATGAAAGCGTTTCGAACGCCCGAGGATGAGATCGTTACGTTTCGCCCGGATGAGAACGCGAAGAGGTTCGCTGAAGGGGCTGGGAGGATGTCGATGCCCCCGGTACCGAAGGACATCTTCGAAGACGCGGTGAAGAAGGTCATCAGCGCGAACAGAGACTACGTGCCGCCGGTTGGGGTTGGATCTTTGTACATTCGACCGTTGTTGATTGGTACTGGAGCGATTTTGGGGTTAGGTCCGGCGCCATCGTACACGTTTTTAATTTACGTCAGTCCGGTGGCTTCGTATTTCAAAGGCGGTCAGTTGACGCCGATCGATTTGGTCGTCGAAGAGGATTACCATCGAGCCGCGCCAGGCGGAACTGGGTCGACGAAATGCGTCGGCAACTACTCTCCGGTGTTGAAGGTGCAATTACAAGCGAAAAAAGAGGGCTTTTCGGACGTTATTTATTTAGACGCCAAAGAGAACAAGTACATCGAGGAGGTGTCCTCGTGCAACTTTTTCGTGGTGAAAGGCAAAACGATCGCCACTCCGTCCTTGGAAGGGACTATTTTACCCGGTATCACGAGAAAGAGCATCATCGAACTAGCCAGAGACAAGGGATACACCGTCGAGGAAAGAAAAGTTGGCTTAGATGAAGTCTTGTCCGCGGACGAGTGCTTTTGCACCGGCACGGCTGTCGTTGTCGTCCCGGTTGGCTCCGTCACGCACCGAGGTAAGAAAACCGTCTTTTGCGACGGCAAAATTGGCGCCACCGGACAAATGTTATACGATGAACTCACCGGCATCCAGCAAGGGCGGTTACAAGACACCAAGGGCTGGATCGAGCACGTCCCGAAAGATTACCACTTGTAAACACAGAGAGAGAGAGAGAAGTAAAAGGACGGCTTTGTCTCTGCCGAAACGAGTGCGCGCGCGCACTACATTTTTAAATCGACACACGCACACACACGCACACACGCACACGTGCGTGCTTGAGAGAAAAGGAATAAAACCGAACGAGTTGTAACGACGAGACGTGTGAGAAGAGATGTTTTACTGCCACTACTTTTGTACAAACTCGCTCTTTTATGCGTTTGATTTTTTTTTTGTCGTTGTTCTCGCGTTGTTGTTGCTTAGTATCGTGCCACAGTTCTTGACACTCAGTAGGGCTTGTGCACTCTCGCCAAAAAGAGAGAGAGAGAGACGCAAAACAATCGGTTTTCTGCGCGCATCTCGACATCACAACGAAAGAAGTAATCGCGCGCGTTCGTATTTTATCTACAAACACACGACCGGAGAAAAAAAAGGTTTTAACGCGCGCTCGCGGAGAGAGAAAAGAGAGCGAAGAAAGATGAAGCTGTACGGCCCAACGTCTCGCTCGCACCGGATTCAAGTCACGGCGAAGTATTGCAACATTCCTTTGGAAACCGTCCCGGTGACGATGGGAGAAACCAACAAAACGGAGGCGTATTTGAAGATGAATCCGTTCGGGAAAGTGCCGATGTTGGTGTGCGACGACGAGAACGAAACCGCGGTTTTTGAATCGAACGCGATTTGCCGATATTTGTGCTCTAAGAGTGGGCAGATGTTGTACCCGAAGGAAGACTGCGGGGCGGAGTTGACGGCGAAAATCGACGGCTTTATGGATAGTTTCAATCAGCTGGACGTGAGCGGACCGGGATGGTTGTATCCAATCATCGGGATCGGCAAAGCCAGAGGAGTGGTGTACGACGAAGCGAACGAGGAAAGAACGAAGAAGACGTGCCATTCTTTTTTGACGAGTCTGGAATCGCACTTGAAGAAGTCGATGGCAGAGAAGAGAGGCACGTTTTTAGTCGCGGAGAGAGGCTTTACGTTGGCGGATATTGTCGGCGCGTCGAGTTGCGAGAATTTGTTTTTGCACTTGATTTCGGAGAGCGAATGGGACGAAAAGTATCCGTCCGTGAAGTTTTGGTTGGAAACGGTATATGCGTTGCCGGAATGGTTAGAAGCGGTTGGTAAGATGAAGTGTTGTCAAGAACCGATGCGATGGGAAGGCGAAGTGAAAGCTTTGAAAAACTTGCCCATCGATCAAGCCGAAAATTGCAGCTGGTCCGCGGCAAAAGTACGCGACACGTTCACGTCGTTTTTTGAGAGCAAGCATGCGCACACGATCGTGCCGTCATCGCCAGTTGTCCCGCATGACGATCCGACTTTGCTCTTCGCGAACGCCGGCATGAACCAGTTCAAGCCAATCTTTTTAGGCACGTGCGATCCAAAATCACCGCTGTATACGCTGAAAAGGGCCACGGACACGCAAAAGTGCATTCGTGCCGGAGGTAAGCACAACGATTTAGATGACGTCGGTAAGGACACGTATCATCACACGTTCTTTGAAATGCTCGGGAACTGGTCCTTCGGTGATTATTTCAAAGAAGGTGCCATTTCCATGGCGTGGGAGTTGTTGACTGAAGTGTACAAAATCGACCCGGAACGATTATACGCGACGTATTTCGGTGGCGACCCGAGGCAAGGTTTAGAACCTGATTTTGAGGCGAGAGATATTTGGTTGAGGTTCCTCCCAGCCTCAAAAGTTCTGCCGTTTGATTGCGCGGATAACTTTTGGGAGATGGGCGATACTGGGCCGTGCGGTCCGTGCACGGAAATCCATTTCGATCGAATCGGGAATAGAGATGCATCGAGTTTAGTCAACATGGACGACCCGAACTGTTTGGAGATTTGGAACTTGGTGTTCATTCAATACAACCGCGAGGAAGGTGGCGTGTTGAAACCGTTGCCGAACAAACACGTGGATACCGGTATGGGTTTTGAACGTTTGGCGAGTTGTTTACAAGAACGACCGTCGAACTACGACACGGATGTGTTTCTCCCTATTTTCCGAGAAATTCAAAGAGTTACCGGTGCGGCGCCTTACACCGGTTTGTTAGGCGCCGCTGACGCTGGAGAGAAGGATATGGCGTACAGAGTTGTCGCGGATCACGTGAGAACGTTAACTGTTGCTATCGCGGACGGCGCTAGTCCTGGGTCGGACGGAAGAAACTACGTTTTGAGAAGAGTCTTGAGGAGAGCCGTTCGATTTGGACGCGAGAAACTGAACGCCAAACAAGGGTTCTTCCATAAGTTGGTACCGACGGTTGTAAAAATGCTCGGTGAAACCTTTCCAGAAATCAAGAAAGAGGAAAAAAGAGTCATCGAAATTATCGCCGAAGAAGAGGAATCGTTCGGAAAGACGCTTTTGAAAGGAATTGAAAAGTTCAAGAAAATTGCCGAAGGCGCGAGGGGTGAAAACAGAAACGTCATTTCTGGTGCCGAGGCATTTTTGTTGTGGGAATCTTTCGGTTTCCCGAACGATTTGACGGAAATTATGTGCGAAGAGAACGGTTTGACACTGAACAACGAAGAGTTTGAGCAAGTGTTCAAAGCGGCGCAAGAGAAATCGAGAATGAATTCTAAAAAAAATACCGGCGTTGATTTGTTGTTCCAAGCAGAAGCGACGGCATGGTTGGCAAATAATAACATCACGACAACCGATGATTCGTTCAAGTACGTAGAAAACGTTCCGAAAGTGGATACTACGGTCAAAGCGATTTTGACGAGCTCGAACGGTTTCGTTCAATCCACCGAAGGACAAAGCGGGCCCTTTGGTTTGATTTTAGAATCGACGCCATTTTACGCCGAGTCTGGTGGCCAAGTCTCTGACACCGGATCTTTGAACATCAACGGCAAAGACGTATCTGTTTCCGAAGCGAAAGCGGCGGCTGGGTACATCTTGCACGTATTATCGGACGATTCCATTTCGATTTCGGTCGGCGATGCGTGCGCCGCGCAAGTTGACGTCGCTCGCCGTTCGAACATTATGCCCAACCACACGATGACGCACGTCGTTAACTTTGCCTTGCGCGAAGTCTTAGGGAATGAAGTTAACCAGAAGGGTTCTGTCGTGGACGATGAAAAGTTACGTTTTGACTTTTCGCACAACAAACCAGTCACTGCGAAGCAAATCCAAGAGGCGCAAGACATCGTCAACTCCCAAATTAAAGAAAACTTGTCCGTGCACACGAGAGAGGTGGCGTTAGCAGACGCGCAGAAAATCAACGGCTTGCGCGCGGTATTCGGTGAAGTTTATCCTGATCCGGTTAGAGTCGTTTCTGTTGGTCCCGCCATCGACGATTTGTTATCCGATCCGTCCAACGAGGCGTGGGCGAAACGCTCGATTGAGTTTTGCGGCGGCACACATTTGAAAAGCACCGCGGAAGCGGAAGATTTTGCCATCATCGAAGAAGTTGGTACGGCGAAGGGTATTCGACGTATTACTGCGGCCACGAAAGGCCAAGCGAGACTTGCCTTCCAGAATGCGAAAGAGTTCATGGACATGATTGATGCTACGTCGAAAATTACTGACTTACCCGAGCTCGCCGCGCAGTTGGCATTGTTGAAAGGTTCCATCGACGACCTGGAGAAGACGATGCCGTTCGCTTCCCGCGAAAATTTGAGAGAGTTAATCGTCCGTGAAAACAAACGATACTTAGACGAAAAGAAGAAAGCTGCCGCTGAAGCCGCTGGGAAAGCCATCGAACAACTCTCGGTTATGTGCGACGAAGCCTCGTCCAAGAACGAAAACTTTCTTGTCGCCAACCTCGGCGATGGGTTAGATGCGAAAGTGTTGGGCGAGTGCGCGCAATCCGTCGCCGGAAAAGGTTTATCTTGCGCTTTGTTCGCCACAAACGACGGGAAAGCCGTAGCGTTGTGTTCGGTCCCGTCTGACGTAAAGAACAAAACCAACGAGGCTAAAAACTGGTTAGATACTTGCTTGAAACCGCTCGGAGGGAAAGGTGGCGGTAAAAAAGGCGTCGCTCAAGGCCAAGGGCCGAACGCGGGAGCGTTGACTGAAGCCATGGATGCCGCGACGGCGTTCGCGAAGATGTCCATTAAATAATAATAACAATAATACAATTAGATAGCAGAGAGAGAAAGAGAGAGAGAGGGGGAGATATTATTTCTATTATAATCGATTGCCATACTACTACTTACATTACACGTTCACACCACTGAAACGAACGAACGACCGTTAACTTTTTTCTATCCATTCGACACTTTATTGCTCGCTCGCTCTTCTTTTCGAACACGCGTGGGAAGAGAAAAAAAACTACGTCCATTACGTAACACATTCATAATAAACGTCGTGGCGATACATAGTTACGGAAGACATGTTTAAATCATCAAACAAGAAACCGTCGTCCACGTCCCAAATCGCCGGAGCCGGTTTACTCCATCTGCAAAAGAAACCGAAAGCTTCGGCGTTCCAATGCGCGTCGATCGCGTTTAGCTACATGGCGTGCGCAATCGCGTTGCTCTGTTTCAATAAAACCGCGTTATCTTTATACGATTTTCCATTCGCGAACGTCATCACGCTATCGCAACTGATCGTTTCGACGATGCTTTTGTACGTGTTTAAAAGACTCAAACTGATTGAGTTCGTGGACGAGGACAAAAACGAGGAAACATCGAACAAAGTGCCGAAAGGCGGATTAAACATGAAAACAGGATTCCCGACGGCGAAGTTGTTTCGAGTGACGCTCCCATTAGCTCTTGCGTATTTGACGTATATGTTGTTATCCATGATTTCTTTGAGAGGCGTGAACTTACCGATGTATACGACATTGCGAAGAACGACGGGCGCGTTTACGATGGCAACCGAGTTCCTCGTGTTTGGGAAATCGCAAGAGAAAGACGTGATTTTTGCGGTGATGTTGATGGTTTTAGGCGCGGTGATAGCCGGAATGAACGATATGGAGTTCAATTTGTACGGTTATTTCATGGTCGTTTTGAATAACGTGGCGACGAGCGTGTACTTGATCATGATTGGACGCATATCCAAGAAGAGTGGATTGAACGCGTTTGGGTTGATGTGGACAAACGGGATTTGGTGCGGTGCGCCGTTATTCGTACTATCTCTGTTAAGAGGAGAGGTGTTTAGTACGATTATTTATATAAACGAAAACAGTGGGTTTGTGAGAGTTTTGTTCGGTTCGTGCGTGCTCGCGTTTGCGCTGAACTACTCTATATTTTTAAATACTTCGGTGAACTCGGCGTTGACGCAAGCTATTTGCGGCAACGTGAAAGATTTAGCGGTTGTTTGGATAGGGTACATATTCTTTGGTGGGGTATTTCAGTGGGCAAACTTTAGCGGTATGATTGTGGGTGTGGTCGGGAGCGTATATTACGCGGCGATAAAGCTGAAGAAGACGCGTGTAAAAGACCCGAAAGAGAGCGAATAGATAGATGATATTTTTGAAAAGAGTAGATTTAGAACGTGCATTGTTTTATTGTTGTTGTTGTTGTTGTTGTTGTTGTTGTTGTTGTTGTTGTAAGAATACGAATACGAATACGAGAAAGACGATTTCAAAAGTAAAAGTAGTAGTGTAATATCGGTATTTCAAATCGGTATCGATGTGGGTAGGTAGCTTGTACTCTCTCTCTCTCTCTCTTCTTTCTTTCCTTCCTTCTTCCTTCTTCTTCTCCTTCTTCTTTTTCCTTGATTCTTCGTATCCTCTTCTATCTCTAGCGCGCTCTCTTTTCTAAAACATTTCTGCCTCGTAATTCCATCTTTCCTTTTTTTCTCCGCGGTCACGTGCTTCTCTCCTCATCTCAAAAGCACTCCTCTTGACTCTTCCTCACGCACCTCGCGACCCGCTTTTTAAACGCGGCGTAATCCTCTCTAAACATCTTCGCCGCGTCGATATTCGCCGGCGACTCGTCGTTCGGCGAAGACAACATCGAAATAATCGACAACATAATCGTCTCCACCGTTTGCACCGGCGACCATCGCTCGCTGGCGCACTCGTACCCCATTGGGTCATCTCCGGCGTCGTGTAAAATAGATATGCACACCCTTCCGTCTGGGTACACGTTCGGGTGCCAAATTTCTGATTTAAACTTCACGTCCGGCGGTTTGTTCGGGTAATCTCTCGGAAAAGTCATCGTCGCCGTGAAGAAACCGCCCTCGTACAACGTATCCGGAGGGCCCATGATGGTCACTTGCCATTGCAAGACGTTGGAATCGTCCACTAACCCGGCAGAGAAACCCTCGATTGGGTTTCGGGTTAAATCTTGTTTAAAGAAAAAGAAGAACACGAGAGAGAACACATCTCAGCGTCTTTTCGAGAGTTGCACACAAAACACAAAAAAAAGGAAAAAATTCACTCTCGTCGTCTCGTCTTCCATCTCCTTCTCTCCGAGAGAAAGAGAGAGAGAGAGAGAGACGCACACTTACACACTCGCGCGTGATAAAAGAAAACACCACGAGAGACAGAGAGAGAGACGAAACAAAGAGACACAGAGAGAGAGAGAGAGACTTCACAACATCTCACGCGGCTTACCTCTGAGTTGGTTTCGCAACAGGAGCACCGCCTGGTCGGTCATTGTTTTTTTCTATCCTGAGAGAGAGTTTCTGCTACGCCGTGCGCTCTCCTTTTTGCCTTCTTTTACGTGCGCGCGCGTCGTAAATATATATAAAATCTTCTCGTCGTCAAATCCTTCTTCTTCTTCTTCTTCTCGGCACGACCTCCTCCTCCTCGTCGTCGTCCTCTTCTTTTATATTAAAATAACTTTATCTATCGCGCGTGTGCGTTTTAAAGTGACGCGAGCTTTCGTTTGTTACTTAAACGTGATGTTCTTCTCTCTTCGCGTCTCTTTGTTTTTCTTTTTTTTTTTTCAGTTTTTCTTTTTTTTGTGAGATTTTGTTGCTCTTCATTTTTTTTTTTCGGACACACATCAAGGGAAGAGAAAAGGAGCGAACACCATCGCAAAAGGAAACGTGATGGAATTAGAGAGCGAAGATGACGACGATAAAGAAGAAGAAACAGATGCGCGAGCAGAGGTGGAGGAAAAGAGACGCCGTATGTTCGTGGCGATTTGTTTTGAGATTGAAGACGACGACGACGAGAGGAAGACGTGGTGTCTTCGTCGTCGTCTTCAAGGAGAAGACAAAGATGAAGACGTTTTTGAGTTGAAGTGGAAGCGAAGACGGTTGAAAGCGCACGAGTGGAGAATAGTGAGAGATGAGCGCGGAGCTCGATTGGAAGAAGAAGAAGAAGAAGAAGCAAAGGAGAAAAAGGAAATTAAGACGTATTTTGACATCCTCGTGTCGTTTTTAGCGACGTCTGGGGACGAGTCGCTTCTGTTGAGAAAGATGTGGAAACGAGTGAGACGTAACGAGAATGTGCTCGAGTTTGTGCGAGGGATGAAAATAAAAGCGAAGGACGCGGACGTGTTGATGTCGGCACCGTGCCGGTTCCCGTTTTTAAAAGACGACGACGACGACGACGACGGAGAATGTGGGTTCGATAGGTATAGTTACGATAGATGTAGGATAAACGACGAGAGTTTGAGAGAAAACTTCCAAACGAACGGATATTTAATCGCCGCGGACAGAAGCGAAAGTCGAGTGTCGAAAACGCTCGTAGACTCGTTTCGAACGAAAACAAACGAGAGAATCGAGGCGATATTGAACGCCATGCGAAAGAATCATTCGCACGTTAACGTAGGAACCGATGTGTTTGCTTATAAAGAAATCGGGAGCAGAGGAAAGTATCGATTCGACGCGTTATTCGATAAAGAAAAAGAGGAAGAAGACGCGCTTTTTCGCTTCGCCAAATCGGAAGCGCCTTGGGTGCACCCGGTGAAGGAAATTTTACGGGACGACGAGGATATCGACATCAACATATCCATCGTTTGGACGGAACCGAATTGCATGGACCAAGAGTGGCACTGCGACGGTGCACATCGAGGCGACCAGGAAACGTACGACGAACAAACGGGCGCTTTACTCAAAGCGCACGCTAAGCCGTACGCCGTCTGCGTGTTCATGACCTTGGTCGATTTGGACGATACGGTTGGCTACACAGAGTTTTGGCCGACATCGCATAAAAATGGTGGTTTACTCGGATTTGGTCCAGCTGCGCTCTCTTTAGGTGGCGTCCAATCGAATCAAAACGCTAAAGCAGGAGATTGGGTCATGTACGATTATCGTCTGATGCACAGAGGCATCGGAAATAAGAGTAAAGATGTGCGACGCCCGATATTGCAGTTCCTGTACGCCATCGATGGGTACAAAGAAAGGAAAAATTACGGCACAGAGAGCGTGTTCACTCCCAGCAGTGGTGGTGACGCGAAATAGCATGCATTTGTTTTAAAGTAGGCACATAGAAAGCGCGCGTCGTAGTAAATATTCACCTAATCATAAAAACTAATACCTGCGATGTCGCTCGCTCAAACGGCGCCGCTACTGTTGCTACTATTATCACTACTCCTGCTGCTGCTACTACTACTACTACTACTACTTTCCAAACTCTCCGACATCCGTCTCCTCTTCTCCCTCGCTCGCCTTCTCGCCTCTTCCCCCGACACATTCTTCGGCAAACCGACGCTTTGGAAACTCCCAACTTCCTCTCGTAACCCCTCGTGAATAATTTTCACATCACCACCTCCCGAACTCGCCACGTTCGCCATCCTCTCGTACGCGATGCCGTAATTCTCAGCCATGTATATCCTCATCTTCGCGTAATCGATCGCCGATTGAATGTGCGCTTGTTCTCTCAAAAATCGGTTCTGTCGAAATCTATTTCGGGACTCCGTCTTGATGTACTCCGCTTGTCTCGCGAAATCTTCCGCAGCTGTTTGTGTTGTCGTTGTCGCTCCTGATTTTTTGGTCATTTTAGCGCCACGCGGAAACACTGGCGAAACAAAGAGAACACCTCCGCGCGGTTGCGCTGGAGGACGGAGGAGGAGGAGGACATTATTTTTAATCGCTTTGGATGATGATGATGATGGATGTTTGCGCGCTTTTAAAGTGAAGGTTAGGGAAACAAATTTTCAAATCAAAACCAATATAAAAACTACGATGTTCACTCTTCGTCCTCTGACTCGTCGTCCAAGTTCGCCGCCGCGTACATTTGCTTCGTAAACACCGG
>Ga0181579_10004922_pt1 | contig 10347 bp, 8 predicted proteins | sample 071ome_24_FD_132996 | JGI IMG/M metagenome (GOLD analysis project Ga0181579, IMG submission 132996) | Coastal salt marsh microbial communities from the Groves Creek Marsh, Skidaway Island, Georgia - 071402CT metaG (megahit assembly) | ecosystem: Environmental > Aquatic > Marine > Intertidal zone... | reverse complement strand
ATCCAGAAAAAATTTGCGCGGCAGGGCCATACATATAGCCACCACCCCAGTGGCCCACGCGTAGCCCTTCCCCAACGACTATTTTTTTTTATTTGCCGATGGCCATTTGTAGCTGAGCGATCTTGGTGCCGACATTCTCTGCCTTCAAATGTGTGTACCTGAAAAGCATGCGTGTATCGCGATGCCCGCTTATCAAAGCGACTTCTGGAATAGATAGACCTAGCTCAAAAAAACGACTGATCGCTTCATGACGCAGGTCGTGAAAGTGAAAGTCGACGATGCCGCTCCGATCAACCGCTCTGCGCCAAGACCGCTTGATCGCTTCGCCTGTAGTGCTGAACACGGGTTTTGTTGAATCATCCTGAGACATCTTCTCAAGCACCTGAAGAGCCCTCTCCGACAAAGGTATGGTCCGAGGATAGCCGTTCTTTGTGAGGGGTAAGTGCACCACCTTGAGGTCAGTATTGATATCCGCCCAACGCATGCGGAGCAGTTCTCCCTGACGCATAGCTGTCTCTAGTGCAAGTGAGGCTAGGGGGAGCAGGTTCTTGTTCTTGGAGCGCGCCAACTCGGCGAAGAGATGCTCCATCTCAAGAGGCTCAAGGCGGCGATCGCGTGATGGTCCCGTCGGCGGAAGCGCCACATCCTGAAGAGGATTGCCTGTCAGCGGAAAGCCCCATTCTTTGCGGGCTATCTCTAGAACGTGACGGATCAGAGCCAGCTCCCGTCGCACCGTGACAGGCTGGACCGAATTGAGCCGCAGATCGCGATAGGCAGCGAACTGATGAGGGGACAACTTGGTAAGCGGGGTATCGCTGGGACCTTTCTTGAGAAAGCCTCTGAGAATGGCTGCTTCAACAGCGTTAGAACGCTTTCGCGGGCAGACGCTGCTGATGTAGCGATCAACCAGATCCGAAAGCTTTGTGGCCTTGAGTGCTGAAAGGCTTGGCTCCGGAGAGTACTCTCTCACCAGCCTTGCCTCCTGCTGCAAAGCCCAGTGCCTTGCGTCAGTCTTGGACCTGAAGGACCGAGAGATTGTTGGGCAGTTCTGGCGACGGATCTGAACCTGCCAGCTATTACCCCGCTTGCGAATGCTTGCCATGACTTTTGACTCCTGTGCCAAAGTTGTGACAGCAGGTGACAGGCCATGATGGAGCCCGACGAAAAGTCTAGGAATCCTGTGAAAAGAAATGGTGGGCGCGGCTGGGATCGAACCAGCGACCCCTACGATGTGAACGTAATGCTCTACCGCTGAGCTACGCGCCCGCCGCGGTCGTAATAGGTTTGCCTGCGGTTCGAGTCAAGGCGCCTCCCGTCGTAGGCCGCTTGTGTTGCAAAATCCGGTAAGATTTCGTTACTTGGTACCAGATAAGGGCGTGTGGCATCGTCCTGCCGCCCAACGCCATGAGCCAATTTTGATGGACTCCCAGTCAGTCGCTGCAATTGTCCTTGCCGCCGGCAAGGGAACGAGGATGCGTTCTTCGTTACCGAAAGTGATGCACCCGCTCGGCGGGCGTCCGATGTTGAGCCACCTTCTTGCCACGGTGGCTGACGCGGGAATCGAACGTGTCGTTGTCGTCGTCAGCCCTGACATGGCCGAAGAAACCGAGAACTTGGTCGACGCCCGAGTGGCGATACAGGACCAAGCTCATGGGACGGGTCACGCCGCGCAATGCGGAATGCCCGCACTCCAAGGTTTTGAGGGGACGGTCCTTATTCTCTTTGGAGCCGACCCACTCGTTTCGACGGCGACGTTGCAGCGCTTAGTCGAAGCCCGTTCGGGCGTGGACGCGCCGGTAGTCGTCGTTTTGGGATTTCGGCCGGCAGATCCAGCGCAATACGGCCGGTTGGTCGTAGATCCGTCGGGCCGTTTACAGAAGATCGTTGAATTTTGGGATGCCGATGAGGCGACGCGGGCGATCGATCTTTGTAACTCCGGGGTGATCGCGGCCGATGCATCTGCGCTATCTACCCTCTTGAGCCGGTTGCGCAACGATAATGCCAAAGGCGAGTACTACCTCACCGACATCGTCGAACTTGCATGCCGGGAGGGTGCGACATGTGGCGTCGTCGAAGGTGATCCTGGCGAACTGATCGGGATCGACACGCGAAGCGATCTCGCGCACGCCGAAGCCGCGTTTCAACGGCAGGCTCGAAAAAAGGCCCTCGACGGGGGGGCGACGATGATTGACCCGGACACGGTTTGGCTTAGCTTTGATACCGAGATCGGCGCAGACGTCGTCATCGAACCCAACGTGGTTTTCGGGCCGGGCGTCAAGATCGCCGATAAGGTCACGATCAAGGCGTTCAGTCATCTTGAGGGATGTCGGGTGCATGTCGGTGCGACGGTTGGCCCCTATGCGCGGTTGCGCCCGGGCGCCGACATCGGGGCGAGCGCAAAAATCGGCAACTTCGTCGAGGTGAAGAAGTCTGAAATCTCTGCCGGAGCCAAAGTGAATCACCTGACGTATATCGGTGATGCCACCATCGGCGAGAATGCCAACATCGGCGCGGGCACGATCACGGCCAACTACGACGGTTTTCGTAAATCGAAGACCGAAATCGGCCCGGAGGCGTCAATTGGGTCGAATGCTGTTCTGGTTGCGCCCGTCAAGATTGGCCGCGGGGCGACCGTAGGCGCCGGGACGGTGGTTCGAGAGGACGTCGCTGCCGACGCATTGCGGGTCACGGACACCCGCAGTATCGAAGCGACCCACGATGGTTGGTCGACTAAAAAGCGATCGCGGGCGGAGAGCAAAAAGTAATGTGCGGCATTGTTGGAGTCGTCGGAAGCGGCGATATCGCGGGACGCGTCCTTGAAGGCCTTCGGCGCCTCGAGTACCGGGGCTATGACTCGGCTGGCATTGCCACCGTCGTCAACGGGTCACTGGAGCGTCGCCGCGCGAAAGGAAAAATCGGCGAACTGGCGTCGCTCCTTGAGAAGTCGTCACTGCCTGGCGATATTGGAATTGGCCACACTCGCTGGGCGACCCATGGCGTGCCGAACGAAATCAACGCCCACCCGCATGCCACGGCACGTGTCGCAGCGGTGCACAACGGGATTATCGAGAATTTCAGTGAACTCCGTGAAGAGCTGGTTAGTGCCGGCCGCAACTTCGAGAGCGAGACCGACTCCGAGGCGATCGTCCATCTGATCTCTTCCTATCTCGACGAGGGCGATAGCCCCCAAACGGCGGTCTCCCGATCCCTAAAGCGCCTCGAGGGCGCGTTTTCTCTGGCGATTGTATTTGCGGGCGAGCACGACCTCATGATCGGCGCGCGGCGCGGTAGTCCCTTGGCCGTCGGGTGGGGAACGGGCGAAATGTTCCTCGGTTCCGACGCGATCGCCCTGGCCTCGGAAACCAATCGTATTTCGTACCTCGAAGACGGCGACTGGGTCGAACTGAGCCGCGACGGTGCCGTTTTTCATGATGGCGACGACCAAATTGTGGAACGCGCGATCCGATCTAGCGCCGCGTCGGGCGCTTTGGTGGGTAAGGGCAATTATCGGCACTTCATGGAGAAAGAAATCCATGAGCAGCCGACAGTGATCGGTGAAACGTTGAACGGGTATTTCAACCCCACCGACCGGACGATTCAGTTGCCAGACCTAGGGGTGGCGTTGGGCGCCGTCCCCAAAGTCACCATCATCGCGTGTGGTACATCATATCTTGCGGCACTGGTCGGCAAGTTTTGGATTGAGCGGTACGCCAAGGTTCCGGTTGAGATCGACATCGCGTCCGAGTTCCGCTATCGCGGCGCGCCGATGCCCAAGGGTGGCTTGGCTCTGTTCATCTCCCAGTCAGGAGAGACCGCCGATACTCTCGCCGCCCTCCGATTCGCACGGGCCCAAGACCAGCACACGGTATCGTTGGTTAACGTGCCGGAAAGCACAATGGCGCGCGAAAGCCACGCGGTACTCATGACCAACGCGGGGCCGGAAATCGGGGTCGCCTCGACAAAGGCATTCACCTGTCAATTGGTCGCGTTGGCGGCATTTTCGATTTCTCTGGCTCGCGCCAAGGCGACGATCTCCAGCGACGACGAAGCACGCCTGTCCCATGCAATTGCGGAAGTGCCGGCGCGCGCGGTGGACGTCCTGAATCATGACGCTGCGATCAAGACCTTGGCCGAATCCATGGTGGCGGCTCAGAGCATCCTCTACATCGGCCGTGGCTTGTCCTACCCGATCGCGCTCGAGGGTGCGCTTAAGCTGAAAGAAATTTCCTACATCCATGCCGAAGGTTTTGCGGCCGGCGAGCTCAAGCACGGACCGATCGCTTTGATCGATGAAAACGTGCCGGTCGTCGTGATCGCACCCAGCGACGATCTCTTCGATAAGACGATGTCCAATCTCAAGGAGGTTGCGGCACGCGGCGGGCGCGTCGTCCTCATCACGGACGAGGTCGGTCAAAAGAAGGCCGGTGAGGAACCCTGGGAAACCGTCGTGATGCCCGATGTAGACCCCTTTGTGGCACCCATTCTCTATGCCATCCCGGTGCAGCTCCTGGCTTACCATGTCGCCGTACACAAGGGCACGGATGTCGACCAGCCGCGGAATTTAGCGAAGTCTGTGACCGTCGAGTGACGACCTGAAGTTCGCCAAGGCGGGGCTGCAGGACGGTCCAAGCCTGATATAGTTCCACGCAAACTACACCCACTCATCGGAAGGATTTTTCGCGTGAAACTCGCCGACACCAAACTGTTTCGCCAGCAAGCCTACATCGCCGGCCAATGGTCGGATGCCGATAGTGGCGACACCATTGCCGTCAACAATCCTGCGACAGACGACACCCTGGGGACTGTTCCCAAGATGGGTGCCGCGGAAACCCGACGCGCGATCGACGCGGCTGCCGCCGCCTACCCGGAATGGCGCGCTAAAACGGGCAAGGAACGCGCCGGAATCTTACGTCGCTGGTTCGAGTTGATGATGGAGAACCAAGATGATCTCGGTGTCTTGATGACCGCCGAACAAGGCAAGCCGCTGGCCGAAGCAAAGGGCGAGGTCGCCTATGCCGCCTCTTTCATCGAATGGTTCGGCGAAGAGGCAAAACGGGTCTACGGCGATACCATTCCCAGCCACGCTGCCGACAAACGCATCGTGGTCTTGAAAGAGCCGATTGGTGTTACCGCGGCGATCACGCCGTGGAACTTTCCGGCCGCGATGATCACCCGCAAGGCCGGTGCCGCTCTGGCTGCGGGCTGCCCCATGGTGATCAAACCGGCCTCGCAGACGCCATTCTCTGCGCTAGCCCTCGCCGAATTGGGCGAGCGGGCCGGCATTCCCGCCGGTGTGTTGAGCGTCCTCACGGGGTCGGCCGCGGAAATCGGCGGCGAGATGACGGGCAACCCGACGGTGCGCAAACTTTCTTTCACGGGGTCGACCGAGATCGGCAAAAAGCTCATGGCGCAAAGCGCCGGTACGATGAAAAAGCTCTCTCTTGAGCTCGGTGGCAACGCGCCGTTCATCGTGTTTGACGATGCCGACCTGGATGCAGCAGTTGAGGGCGCCATCGCATCGAAATACCGCAACACAGGGCAAACTTGCGTTTGCGCCAACCGTCTTCTTGTCCAGGACGGTGTCTATGACGCCTTCGCGGAAAAGCTCGGCGAGGCCGTCGCAAAACTGCGGGTTGGTAACGGCCTGGAGGGAGAAACCGAACAGGGCCCTCTCATCGACATGGCTGCGGTAGAAAAGGTCGAGGAACACGTGGCCGATGCGTTGGGTAAAGGCGCGCGGTTGGTCATGGGGGGCGCGCGCCACGCGCTCGGCGGGACGTTCTACGAACCGACGGTTCTGGCGGATGTTACCCCTGCCATGTTGGTGTCCAAGGAGGAGACCTTTGGGCCTCTCGCGCCGCTCTACCGTTTCAAGACGGACGATGAAGCGCTGGCCATGGCGAACGATACCGAATTCGGTTTGGCGTCCTATTTTTATAGCCGCGATATCGGTCGCATTTGGCGGGTTTCCGAGGGGCTGGAATACGGAATTGTCGGTATCAACACCGGTTTGATATCGACCGAAGTGGCGCCGTTCGGCGGCATCAAAGAATCCGGGCTCGGGCGCGAGGGATCGAAATACGGGATCGAAGATTATCTTGAGATCAAGTACCTCTGTGTTGGCGGCATCGACCGCTAGTAAGGAAAAGAAACATGTCCGAGTATGAGTTCGATCTCTTCGTGATCGGCGCCGGTTCCGGTGGCGTCCGTGCGTCGCGTGTCGCGGCCAGCCATGGTGCGCGGGTCGGCATCTGCGAAGATAGCCGCGTCGGGGGCACCTGCGTGATCCGCGGCTGCATTCCGAAAAAATTCATGGTCTACGCATCGCACTTTGCCGAGCATTTTGAAGATGCCGCGGACTACGGCTGGCATCTCGGGCCGCGCAGTTTTAGCTGGCCCAAATTCAAAGCAGCCAAAGACAAAGAGATCGATCGTCTTAACCAGATCTATCATCGTTTGCTGGATGGCGCCGGTGTGTCTCTCATCGATGGACGTGGGACCCTGGTGGACGCGCATACCGTCGACGTCGGCGGCCGTAAGGTCACGACCGACAAGATCCTCCTTGCAACCGGCGGCTGGCCGTTTATGCCGAAGATCGGCGGCATCGAGCACGCCATTACCTCGAACGAGTTTTTCGAACTCGAAGAGCAGCCCCGTCGCGTGATCGTCGTGGGCGGCGGTTTCATTGCGGTTGAATTTGCCGGCATTCTCAATGGCCTTGGTTCGGAGGTCACGCAGGTCTATCGCGGCGAACAAATCCTTCGCGGCTTCGACAGAGATGTTCGTGCAACGCTTGCGCAGGAAATGCGCAAGAAAGGCGTCGACATACGGGTCGAGTCCAATATCCAACATATCGAGAAAACCGGTGCCGGCCTCATCGCCACGTGCGAAGACGGCGCTATTCTCGAGGCCGATTGCATCTTGTATGCGACCGGTCGTGCGCCCAAGACGGCCGGTCTCAATCTTGAGGCGCTTGGGATCGAAATGAAGAAGAACGGCGCCATCGTCGTCGACAAATACTCCCAAACCAATGTCGAAAATATCTACGCGGTCGGCGACGTCACCGACCGGATCAACCTGACGCCTGTCGCATTGAACGAAGGTTTGTGCTTCGCCGATACGGTGTTTGGTGGTCGCGACCGAGTGATGGATCACGAAAATGTTGCTTCCGCGGTATTCAGTCAGCCAAGTGTCGGCACCGTCGGTCTTACCGAACAGGAGGCGCGCGAGAAGGTCGGGGCCGTCGATATTTACAAGTCGACCTTCCGTCCGCTGATCCACACGCTTTCCGGTCGGGACGAAAAGACGATGATGAAGATCGTCGTAGACGCCGCGTCCGATAGGGTCCTTGGCGCCCACATGGTGGGCCCGGAAGCGGCGGAGATCATCCAGGGGCTCGCGGTGGCGGTCAAAATGGGGGCCACCAAAGCTGATTTCGACGCAACCGTCGGGATTCATCCCACAGCTGCCGAAGAGTTTGTCACCATGCGGGAGCGATATATGGACCCCGAAGCCGAGGCGGCCGAGTAGGGCCTTATTTTGTCGTCAATCCATTTGGGGCGTATAAGCCCCGGACCGGTTCAGTAGGACCCCCAAGGACCTCAGAAATATGGCTCAGGATTGGTCGATAGATTCCTGGCGTGCGGCGCCGATTAAGCAGCAGCCCGAATACCCGGACGAAAAAGCGCTGCGCCAAGTCGAGAAGACGCTACAAAGCTACCCTCCTTTGGTTTTTGCCGGCGAGGCACGCAAACTCAAAGCGTCGCTAGCCGAGGTGGCGGCCGGCAATGCCTTCCTTCTTCAAGGGGGAGACTGCGCCGAAAGCTTTGCCGAGTTTCATCCCGACAACATTCGCGATGCGTTCCGGGTCCTGCTTCAGATGGCGGTCGTTCTCACCTTCGCGGGATCGCTCCCGGTCGTGAAGGTAGGACGGATTGCCGGTCAGTTCGCTAAACCGCGCAGCGAGCCTCTCGAAGCACAGAATGGGATCGAACTGCCGAGTTATCGTGGGGATATCGTCAACGGCATCGAATTCTCCGAAGCAGCACGTGTTCCCGATCCGGCTCGGTGGCTGCAGGCCTACGCCCAATCTGCAAGCACGCTCAATCTGATTCGCGCGTTTTCGCACGGTGGGTATTCGGCACTAGACCGTGTTCATGGGTGGAACCTCGGCTTCGTCGAGCATAGCCCTCAGGGAGAGCGCTACCGCGCACTCGCCAACCGCATTTCGGAGGCGCTCGACTTTATGCAGGCCTGCGGCCTCAACGCCGACACAGTGCCGGTCCTCGGCGAAACGGATTTCTTCACCTCGCATGAGGCGCTGTTGCTCGGGTACGAGCAGGCATTGACCCGCGTCGATTCGACATCAGGCCTTTGGTACGACACGTCTGCACACTTCCTGTGGATTGGCGATCGCACCCGCCAGCTTGATGGCGCCCATGTCGAATTCTTGCGGGGCGTCGCCAACCCGCTTGGTTTTAAGGCCGGTCCCTCGCTGGAGCCGGACGAAGCGCTGCGCCTAATGGACCGGCTCAACCCGGAAAACGAACCGGGACGTCTCACGATCATCAGCCGCATGGGCGCTGATTCAATCGGTGACTACTTGCCGCGCTTGTTGCGTAAAGTGACCGCTGAGGGTCGTCAGGTGGTCTGGTCCTGCGATCCCATGCACGGCAACACCATCAAATCCTCAACTGGGTACAAGACCCGACGCTTTGACCGAATTCTCTCCGAAGTACGAGACTTCTTTTCTATTCACGAAGCAGAGGGGACCTATGCCGGTGGCGTTCATTTCGAAATGACCGGCGGCGATGTGACCGAATGCTTGGGTGGCGCGCAAGAGATTAGCGAAGAAGACCTATCGGATCGCTATCACACCCATTGCGATCCACGTCTCAATGCATCACAGGCATTGGAACTCGCCTTTCTCGTCGCCGATATGTTGAAGAACCGCAAGACCGCCGCGCCAGGTCAGGCGGCGGCCTAGGTTTCTCGGAGGTTCAGCCGATGTCTGTAACCGCGGTCCAGTCAGACGCGTCGATCGAGCGTCATACCGACCATTACTTCAATCGAACAAAGCAGGTCGTACGTCGGTTCGGTGACAAACAAGTCACCTATGCCGTCTTCATGCGTCGACCAGTGTTGTTTACGCCGCGTCTAATGGTCGACGCGCTGGAGTCAGTAGCCCAACGGCGCGGCGTTCAATTCAAAATCGAACAGCGCTATAAAGAAGGCGATTGGGTCGGCGCCGGCGATCCGCTTCTCTACATCACTGGCGCGCTCGCCGAACTGGTTGAACTCGAAACACTGTACCTGCAGCAACTAGGGCCGGCCTGTGTCGCTGCCTACAACGCTTACTCGATGTGTCGCGACCTGCCCAAAGTGGCCTTTCTCGCGATGGACGCGCGCCATTGTGCGGGTGCGGAGATGGCTGAAATGATGGCCTATGCCGCCAGCGTCGGATCAAATGCCGCGAAAGCAGAAGTTGGCGCTGTCGGATTTGTTGGCAATGCCACGGATGCCACCGCGCATTACTTCGGAAACGTCGGTGGCATGGGGACGATGCCGCACGCCCTTATCGGGTATGCCGGTTCAACGGTGCGTGCGGCTGAAATGTTTCACGAGACCTTCCCGGACGACCCGATGACGATCTTGGTCGACTATTTTGGCCAGGAGGTCACCGATGCCGTTGCCGTCTGTCGGCGGTTTCCCGATTTGGCTGCGGCCGGTCGTCTTTCTGTCCGGCTGGATACCCACGGGGGGCGATTCGTCGAGGGCCTCGACCCCCAGGCGTCCTATGCCGTCCTGGAGCGTCATGTGCCCAAGAGCACCCGGCAATACCGCTCGGAGCCCGAGCTCAGGTGGTTGGTCGGCACCGGTGTAACGGCGGCCGCGATCTACCGCGTCCGCGAAGCATTGGATGAGGCGGGTTTCGAAAAGGTCGGCATCGTCGCCAGTTCTGGATTCGGACCGGCCAAGTGCAAGGTCATGGCGAGTGTGAATGCGCCGATCGACGTCATCGGCACCGGTTCGTTCCTACCCGAGCGTTGGGACGAGACCTATGCCACCGCAGATGTCATCGAATACGACGGCCAGCCTTCGGTCAAAGTGGGGCGCGAATTTCTGCTCCGCCAAGCCGACTAGATATCGTCCAGCCGGATCAGTTGCTTTCCGGTGTTGCCGCCTTGCAGCATTGAAATGAAGGCGGCGGGTGCCTGATCGATACCGTCGGCTATCGTCTCGCGATAGTGAATCTTGCCTTCCGCAAGCCATCCGGCGATGGCTTTGCGGGCCTCGTCGGCACGGTCCTCATAATCGTAGACGATGAACCCCTTGGTCATGGCGCGT
>Ga0181579_10004920_pt1 | contig 10348 bp, 9 predicted proteins | sample 071ome_24_FD_132996 | JGI IMG/M metagenome (GOLD analysis project Ga0181579, IMG submission 132996) | Coastal salt marsh microbial communities from the Groves Creek Marsh, Skidaway Island, Georgia - 071402CT metaG (megahit assembly) | ecosystem: Environmental > Aquatic > Marine > Intertidal zone... | reverse complement strand
GGACCGAGATGGATCATGCGGTCGATACGGTACAGCGGCTTGCCATGGCCCATCCGGCAATCGGGTTCACCATTGGCGACGGCGAGCGGGAGCGCTTTGCGAGCGCCGCGACGGCGGACCTGGGTGGCGCGGATGACGCGCGGCTGCGCCGGCTTGGCGACGTGATGGGCCGTGAGTTTGCCGAGAACGCGCTTGCGATCGACGCGGAACGCGACGGCATCCGGCTTGTCGGGCACGCGGGCCTGCCGACCCTCAATCGCAACACCACGAAGCACCAGTATCTGTTCGTGAATGGCCGGCCGGTGCGCGACAGGTTGCTGACCGGCGCGGTCCGCGGCGCGTACCAGGATTTTCTCGCCCGTGGCCGCCATCCGCTTGTCGCCCTGTTCGTCGAGATCGACCCGGAGCTGGTGGATGTGAACGTGCATCCGGCGAAGGCCGAGGTGCGGTTCCGCGATCCCGGGATGGTCCGCGGGCTGATCGTCGGCGGGCTGCGTCACGCGCTGGCCGAGGCCGGGCACCGGGCGTCGACAACGGTCGCGGATGCGGCACTGGGCGCATTCCGGCCTGGTGTCGCGCCGGCACCCGCCGCCGGATTTGGCGGCGGTGCGCGCGGCTTCGGCGGCGGCCGCGTGCCGAGCGGGCTTGCCGAGGCGGCGGCGCAGTATTTCGCCCCGCAGGAGACCGCCGGGACGTTCCCCGGGCTTGACGCGGCCCCGGCCGCGGTTGCCCATGACGGTCGTGTCGCTAACGACCCAGATGGCATGGCGGCGGAGACGTCCTATCCACTGGGCGCGGCTCAGGCCCAGCTCCACGAGACCTACATCGTCGCCCAGACGGCCGAGGGGCTCGTGATCGTCGATCAGCATGCGGCCCACGAGCGGCTCGTCTACGAGCGCATGAAGGCGGCACTGGCGAATGGCGGGGTCACGCGCCAGGGACTTTTGCTGCCTGAGGTGGTCGATCTCGACGAGCCGGCGGCCGACCGGCTCGCGGCGCGTGCGGACGAACTCGCCGAGCTGGGGCTGGTCCTCGAGAAGTTCGGCTCGGGCGCGGTGGTCGTGCGCGAGGTCCCGGCGCTTCTCGGCCAGTCAGATGTGGCCGGCCTGGTGCGCGATCTGGCCGACGATCTGTCGGAGATCGGCGCGGCCCATTCGCTCAAGGAGCGGCTCGACGATGTGTGCAGCACGCTCGCGTGCCACGGCAGCGTGCGCGCGGGGCGCCGGCTCAACCGCGACGAGATGAATGCGCTTTTGCGCGAGATGGAAGTGACGCCCCATGCGGGCCAGTGCAACCACGGCCGCCCGACCTATGTCGAGCTGAACCTCGCCGATATCGAGCGGCTGTTCGGCCGGCGCTGACGCGCCTATCCCGACCGGACGAGAAAGTGGAGCGTCGTGTCGCCATAGCTCCGCGCATCGACGGTATCGAAACCGGGCACATCGTTGAGGGCGCCCCCGCGCCGGGTCTCGACCACGCACAGTCCACCTTCCGCGATCCAGCCGCTTGCGGCCAGCGCGGCGGGCGCTGTTTGCGCGATGTCGCTGTCGTAGGGCGGATCGAGGAGTGCGATCTCGCAGGGTGTACCCGGTGTCGGCCGCGTGACGTCGATACGGCGGACCTCGGCCCGGTCCGCGAGGTCGATGGTGTCGAGATTGGCTTCGATCTGGCGAAGCGCAGCCCGGTCGGTGTCGAGGAAGACCGCATGCGCCGCGCCGCGCGACAACGCCTCGATCCCCAGCGCGCCGGACCCGGCGCAGCCGTCCAGCACTCGTGCCCCTGCGATCTCGACGATGTCGCCGTTTGCGATGATGTTGAAGAGCGATTCGCGGATGCGGTCCCCGGTCGGACGCGCGCCCGCCGGGATCTCGATTCGCCGGCCCCGGTGGCTGCCGCCGATGATGCGCAGGCGTCCGGGTTGCGATCTCATGAGCGCGGCAGCTGGTCGGCGAGAATCTTCGGCGCGACCTCCTGCACATGCCCGCGCGGCAGCTTGCCGAGCTGGAAGGGGCCGTAGCCGGTGCGGATCAGCCGGTTCACCGTGTAGCCGAGATGCTCCATCAGCCGCCGCACCTCGCGGTTCTTGCCCTCGCGGATCGAGATGGTGAGCCAGGCGTTGCTGCCGACCTGGCGTTCGAGGGTGGCACGGGCCGGGCGGAACCGGGTGCCGTCGATCTCGACGCCACGCTCCAGTTTCTCAAGCGCGTCCGCCGCGATCCGGCCGTGTACGCGAACCCGGTACTGGCGGAGCCAGCCCGTGGCGGGCAGTTCGAGCCGGCGCGCCAGTTCGCCGTCATTCGTCAGGAGCAGCAGCCCCTCGGAGTTCATGTCGAGGCGGCCGACCGGCTTCGCGTTGGCAAGTTCCGCCGGCAGCGCCTCGAAGATCGTCGGCCGGCCTTCGGGGTCGCGGTGGGTGGTCAGCCGCCCCTGGGGCTTGTGATAGCACCAGACGCGGGCGGCCTCGCGCGCGGGCAGGGGCTCGCCGTCGATCCGGATGTCGGCGTCGGCGGATACGTTCAGCGCCGGGGAATCGACCGGCTGGCCGTCGAGGGTGACACGCCCATCTGCGATCCAGCGCTCGGCCTCGCGACGCGAGGAGACGCCGGCCCGCGCGATGACCTTGGCGATACGCTCGCCCCGGGGTGTATCGGACGTCATGGCCGGTCCAGGGCTACGACGCGGCGGCGTGGATGAAGGCGCGAAAGATCGCGTCGTCGCCGGCGGAGACCTTGTATTCCGGGTGCCACTGGACTCCCAGGGCGAAGCGGCGGTCGGTCGCCTCGATCCCCTCGATCACCCCGTCCGGCGCGACCGCGTTGACGACGATCCGGTCCGAGGCGTCCTTGGCGGCCTGGTGGTGGGCGCTGTTCACGTCGAGGGAATCGGTTTCCACGATCCGGTGCAACAAAGTGCCGGAGTTGATCGAGACGCTGTGGCCGGGCTCGTCGCGCGGGTTGGGTTGTTCGTGCGCCAGCGCCTCGTCGATTTCGTCCGGGATGTGCTGGATGAGGGTTCCGCCCAGCGCCACGTGGAGCAGCTGCTGGCCGCCGCAGATGCCGAGCAGCGGCATGTCGCGCTCGAGCGCACCGCGGGTGGTGGCCAGTTCGAATGCCGTGCGTCGATCCTTGGTGACGACCGTGGGGTGGCGCTCGCCCGCGCCAAACAGGGACGGGTCCACGTCGAAGGCGCCGCCGGTGATGACCAGCCCGTCGATCACGTCGAGATACTCCGCGGCCCGCTCGGGCTCGTGGGGCAGCGGCATCGGCAAGCCGCCCGCCTCCGACACCGCGTCCGCGTAATTCTGGCGGAGCGCATACCAGGGCAGGTTCGAGTAGCTGCCGGGATCCTCGGAATCAAGGGTTATGCCGATGACGGGTCTGGACATGGCGGCACTCTACGCGGCGCGGGCGCGCCGTTGCAATTTCGGCGCTGTCCGCGCCGTTGCAATTTCGGTTCGGCCCGGGCACCGTCCGGCCGATGAGAGGTGCGAACCATATGGACGCGGCCCTCGCGGCCGCGCGTGCGGCGGCTGACGCCGGCGACGTGCCCGTGGGCGCGGTGGTCGTCGAGCGGGCCACCTCGCGGGTCCTGGCGGCGGCGGGAAACCGGGTCGAACAGGATACGGACCCCACCGCGCACGCGGAAATACTTGCGATCCGGGCGGCCGCCCACGCGCGCGGCGAGGCGCGGCTCACGGACTGCGACCTCTATGTCACCCTCGAGCCGTGTGCCATGTGCGCCCAGGCGATCGCGTTCGCGCGGATCGGGCGGCTCTACTTCGGGGCGTATGATCCGAAGGGCGGGGGTGTCGAGCACGGCGCGCGGGTCTTCGATCAGCCGACCTGCAACCATGTGCCGGAGACCGTCGGCGGTCTTAATGAGGGCGAATGCGCCGAGATGCTGCGGGCGTTCTTCGCCGCGCGGCGCTAGGGCCTTAGTCTTCGGCCTCGCGTGCGACGGCGCGCCAGCCGATGTCCCGGCGGCAGAACCCGTCCGGCCAGTCGATGGCGTCGACGGCGGCATAGGCATTCGCCTGGGCATCCGTGATGTTCGCGCCGCGCGCGGTCACGTTCAGCACCCGGCCGCCGGTCGCGAGAATCCGCGCGTCCTCGGCGGCGGTCCCGGCGTGGAACACCGTTGCGCCCGTCGCGGCTGCGTCGTCGAGCCCGCGAATTTCTGTGCCCTTCTCGTAGGCGCCGGGATAGCCGTTCGCGGCCAGGACCACGGTGAGCGCGGCCTCGTCGGACCAGCGTAGATCGAAGGTGTCGAGGGTGCCGTCGCAGGCCGCGACCAGCGCCGGGACGATGTCCGAGCGCAGGCGCATCATCAGTACCTGGCATTCCGGGTCTCCGAACCGGACGTTGTATTCGAGCAGCTTCGGTTTCCCGCCGTCGAGCATCAGCCCGGCATAGAGTACGCCGCGATAGGGATGCCCGTCGGCCGCCATGCCGCGTACGGTCGGCAGGATGATGGTCTCCATCACCTCCGCCTCGAGCGCCTCGGTCAGGGACGGCGCGGGTGAATAGGCGCCCATGCCGCCGGTGTTGGGGCCGGTGTCGCCGTCGCCGACGGCCTTGTGGTCCTGGGCGCCGGCGAGCGGCAGCGCGCTCTCGCCATCGACCAGCGCGAAGAAGGAAAGTTCCTCGCCGGGCAGGAACTCCTCGATCACGAGCTCCGCCCCGGCGGCGCCGAACGCCTTGTCGTTCATCGCCTGGTCGACCGCCGCGAGCGCCTCATCGACGCTCTGTGCGACCGTCACGCCTTTGCCGGCCGCCAGGCCGTCCGCCTTGACCACGATCGGGGCGCCCTGTTCGCGGATATAGGCCTTCGCCTTGTCGGCGTCGGTGAACCGGCCATAGGCGGCCGTCGGGATGACGTGGCGGGCACACAAATCCTTCATGAAGCCCTTGGATCCCTCGAGCATCGCCGCGTCGGCGCGCGGGCCAAAGGCCCTGATCCCCGCCGCGTCGAGCCGGTCCACGAGCCCGAGCACCAGCGGTGCCTCGGGGCCGACCACGACCAGGTCGATTGCCTGGTCCGTCGCGAAGGCGACGAGGCCGTCGACGTCATCGGCGGCGATGCCCACGCATTCGGCGTCCTGGGCGATCCCGGCGTTGCCGGGTGCGCAGTAGAGCGCGTCGCAGAGCGGGGAGGCGGCGATGGCCCAGCACAGGGCGTGTTCGCGCCCGCCGCCGCCGACAACGAGAATTCGCATCGGGAGGATCCTTCTCTGGGTCCTTCGTTTCGGGGGCCGCAGTTTGTATCATGGGGGCGATTCGATGAACCTGACGCCCCCCGATACCCCGGACCTCCTGGACACGGCCCCCGGCGACAACCGGCCGCCCGTGGTCTCTGTCGCGGAACTGTCCGGCGCGGTCAAGCGCACGGTCGAGGACAACTTCGCCTATGTGCGGGTGCGCGGGGAAGTCTCCGGCTTCAAGCGCGCGGCCTCGGGCCATCTCTACATGACCCTGAAAGACGCCGACGCGACGATGGACGCCGTGTGCTGGCGCGGGTCGGCGGGTCGGCTCGAGGTCCAGCCCGAGGACGGGCTCGAGGTGATCGCGACCGGGCGCATCACCACCTACGCCGCGCGATCCAAGTACCAGCTCGTGATCGAACGGCTCGAAGTTGCCGGCGAGGGTGCGCTTCTCAAGATGATCGAGGAGCGGCGCAAGCGCCTCGCGGGCGAGGGGCTGTTCGACGCCGAACGCAAGGCCGACATCCCGTTCCTGCCCGAGGTGATCGGCGTGGTGACCTCGCCGACGGGCGCCGTCATCCGCGATATCCTGCACCGGCTGGCGGACCGGTTCCCGCGCCACGTGCTGGTCTGGCCGGTCCTCGTCCAGGGCGATGCGGCCGCGGCACAGATTGCCGCGGCGATCGAGGGCTTCAACCGGATCGCGCCCGGCGGTGACGTGCCGCGCCCGGACCTTCTCATCGTGGCGCGCGGTGGCGGGTCGCTCGAGGACCTGATGGCCTTCAACGAGGAGAATCTCGTCCGCGCGGCGGCCGCGAGCGACATTCCGCTGATCTCGGCGGTCGGACACGAGACCGACACCACCCTGATCGACTTCGCGTCGGACCGGCGCGCGCCCACGCCGACCGCGGCGGCGGAGATGGCGGTGCCGGTGCGCAGCGACCTCATCGCCCAGGTCGGGGAAGACGGGGCCCGGCTGACCGGCGCGATAAACCGGCTGGTCCAGGCGCGCGGACAGCAGGTAACGGCGCTGGGGCGCGGCCTTCCCGCGCCCCGCCGCATTCTCGAAGGCGCGATGCAGCGGGTTGACGACTGGGCCGAACGGCTGCGGCCGGCGCTGACGCGGGTCGTCGCCGCCAAGGGCGAGGCGGTCACCCAGCAGGGTCGGCAGCTCGTCCGTCCCGAGCAGTATGTGGCGGCGAAGCAGCGAGACCTCGTGGCCGTGCTGGGGCGTCTGGCCGCGGCCAGGTCCGCGGGCGATGCGAAGCTCGCGCGAGACTTGCGGGACGTACAGTCGCTTGGCCAGAGACTGAAGCAGGCGGCCGACAGACGGCTGAAGAATGTTGATAACCGTCTCGTCGCACTCGACAAACTCCTGGAGAGCTATTCCTACAAGGGCGTGCTGGAGCGCGGCTTCGTGCTGGTGCGCGACGGGGCCGGCGCGCCGGTGCTGTCGGCCGATGCGCTCAGCCCCGGGGATGGCATCTCGTTGAGCTTCCGCGACGACGGGATCGTCGGCGCGACCGTCGATACGGTGGGCGGTGAAGCACCGGCAGCCAAGCCGAAGAAGCCGCGTGCCCGACGCAAGCCCGCCCCGGACGACGATCCCCAGGGCTCGCTTCTGTGAGAGGCTGGGCCGTGGCCGTGGCCATGCTGGCCGCGTCGTGCGGGACGGCCTCGGCCCTCGACCTGCCGGAAACCCTCATGCAAGGCGCGCTCGTGATCGCGACCGCGGAACCGGGCGCCGCCGTCAGCCTCGACGGCAAGCCGCTTCGGGTCCAGGAGTCCACCGGACGATTTGTTTTCGGGATCGGCCGGGACCGCACCGAACCCCTGGCGCTCGCGATTGTTTACGCAGGCGGTGCGCGGGAGACGCTGAACTTGCCGGTCACGGGCCGTGACTACGATATCGAGCGGATCGACGGGCTGCCCCGCCGCAAGGTGACGCCGAACGCGGACGATCTCGTGCGCATCCGGCGGGAGGGACGGCTGATCTCGGCCGCGCGCGCACGCGACAGCGCCGTGGCGGATTTCGAGGCCGGCTTCGCCTGGCCGGTCACGGGTCGTATCAGTGGACGCTACGGCAACCAGCGTATCCTCAACGGCGAACCGCGCCGGCCCCATCTGGGCGTCGATATCGCGGCCCCGGCCGGAACCCCGGTCGTGGCGTCGGCGCCGGGCGAGGTAAGCCTTGCCGCGCCCGACCTGTTCTTCACCGGCGGCACCGTCGTCCTCGACCACGGCCACGGGGTCACCTCGATCTATTCCCATCTTGCGTCGGTGGATGTGGTGGACGGTCAGCAGGTCGCCGCGGGCGAGCCCATCGGCACCGTCGGCTCGACCGGGCGTTCGACGGGCCCACACCTGGACTGGCGCATCAACTGGTTCGACGAGCGCCTCGACCCGGAACTGATTGCGGGGCCGATGCCGTCGGCCCGCTAGGGCGTGGCGGTTTCGATCTTTTCGGAAAGAAGCCTGTCGAGCGCGGCGGGATCGTCCCACGCGAACCGGACTGCGAGGACTTCCACCTTCTCCCGGACTCCCGGGGGCAGGCGCACCGCATCCTTCTCGGTGGTCACGAGCGTCGCGTCGCGCGCGTCGGCATCCGCGACGAGCCGCGCCACCTCGGTTTCCGTAAAGGGATGATGGTCGGCGAATGCGTGTGTGGCGGCGACCTCAGAGCCGAGTTCCGTCAGGGTCGCGAAGAACTTCGCGGGCCGCCCGATCCCGGCGAAGGCGACGACCCGCCGCCCGGACCAGGTGCCTGGCTCGTCGACGGGCCGGATGGTCCCGGTGAGCACGGGCAGCGCATCGGGGAGTTGGGCCGCGACGCCGGCGCGGTCGGCACCGACGATCACCGCGGCATCCGCGCGCGCCAGGCCCCGGGAAATCGGCTCGCGCAGGGGTCCCGCGGGCAGGAGGTGCCCGTTGCCGAAGCCGGTCTCGCCGTCAATCACGACGATGGAGATGTCCTTGGTGAGCGTGGGGTTCTGGTGGCCGTCGTCCATCACGATGCAGGTCGCGCCGCCGAGGATCGCGGCGCGCGCGCCCTCGGCCCGATCGTGCGCGACCCATGTGGGCGCAGCCCGTGCGAGGAGCAGCGCCTCGTCGCCGACATCCGCGTGACGGTGCACGCCGGGATCGACACACACCGGCCCCGCCATCCGGCCGCCATAGCCGCGCGTGAGGAATGCCGGTGCGCCGGTTTTCAGCGCGGCGGCGATCGCGAGGGTGACCGGGGTCTTGCCGGCCCCGCCGGCGGTGAGGTTTCCGACGCAAATGACGGGCACCGGCACCCGCGCCGGGCGGGCGAAGGCGGCGCGCACCGCGCCGGCGCAACCATACAGGCAACCGAGCGGGCTCAGGATCGTGCCGAGCGGCGCACCGGGGCGATTCCAGAATGCCGGCGCCTTCATGCCGTGCTCGCCACCGCGTCGGCGATCATCGGTTGCAGGCGGCGCATCACCAGATCGACCACCTCCTGCTTGCGCCCTGCCGCGCTGTCTGCCGCTGCGGCCATGGCCTCGGCGCGCGCCGGTTCGGCCAGAAGGCCGCCGACCGTCTCCTGCAATGCGGATGCGTCGACGACCTGGAGGGCGGCTCCGGCCGCCTCGAGTTCGTTCGCGACGGAGCGGAAGTTGTCGACATGCGGTCCATAGACGACGGCGCAACGCAGCTGGGCTGCCTCGAGCATGTTCTGCCCGCCGTGGGGATGAGTGATCCGCCGATAAAGGCGATGGGTGCCACCCGGTAGAGCTGGCCGAGGAGGCCCGTACCATCGACCAGATGGATATCCGTATCTGCGGTGATCGGCTCGTCGCGCGACCATCGGGCGACTGTCAGGCCGGCCCGTGTCAGGGATTGGGCGATGTCGTCGCCGCGCTGGGGGTGGCGCGGGGCGAGCAGGGTAAGTAGCCCCGGGTGTGCGTCGGCGAGCCCGCGATGGACGCTGCCGACCATGTCCTCCTCGCCGCGATGGGTGCTGGCCGCGACCCAGACCGGCCGCTCGCCGATGGCCTCCTGCAGCTTGATCAGTGCGCCGGCGGTCGCCGGCAACGGCGCGGCCGCGAGCTTCAGGTTGCCGGTGACCGAAACGTTGCGCGCACCCAGCGTCTCCAGCCGCCCGGCGATCTCGGCATCCTGGGCGAGGATCGTCCCGAAGCAGGACAGGAGCTCGCGCGCGAAATTCGGTGCGCGGCCCCAGCTCTTTCGCGAACCCTCGGACATGCGCGCGTTGACCAGCGCCATCGGTACGCCGGCGCGGCGGGATTCGAGCAGCAGGTTCGGCCAGAGCTCGGACTCGACCCACAGCGCCGCGGCGGGCTGCCAGTGGTCCAGGAACCGGCGTACCCAGGCGACCCGGTCGACGGGAACGAACTGGTGAATGGCCCGGGGCGGGAGCCGGTCGCCCATCATCCGCGCCGAGGTCACGGTGCCGGTGGTCATCAGGATGTGCAGCTCGGGCGCGATCCGCAGGATGCGCTCGATGAGGACGAGAACGGACTGCGCCTCGCCGATGCTCGCGGCATGAATCCATACGATCGGGCCGGACGGGCGCTGGATGGAGGGGATGCCGCGCCGCTCGTCGATGCGCGCGGCTTCCTCCTTGCCGCGCATGAGGCGGCGCTGGAGAAGGAGTTCGATCAGCGGAAGCGCGGCCGTGGTGGCGCCACGATACAGGCCGCCGGCAAGCGTGGCGCCGGCCCGGCGCGCGGGCGGTCTGTCCCCCGTCATCCGTGCGCGCGTTCCGCGTCGGACGCGTCGCCATCGGCGGCGGCTTCCTGGGGTCCTGGCTCGCGGAACTGGAGCCGGCTGAGCCGCGCGTAGAGGCCGTCCTGAGCCTGGAGTTCGCTGTGGGTTCCCGTCTCGACCACCCGGCCCGCGTCCATCACCAGGATGCGATCGGCGTTCATCACGGTGGCGAGGCGGTGTGCGATCACCAGGGTCGTGCGGTCCGCGGTCAGGCGATCCAGCGCGATCTGCACCTGGCGTTCGGATTCCGCGTCGAGCGCGCTCGTCGCCTCGTCGAGGAGCAGGATCGGCGCGTCCTTGAGCATGGCCCGCGCAATCGCGATCCGCTGTCGCTCGCCGCCGGACAGGGACGAGCCGCGATCTCCGACCAGCGTGTCGTAGCCGTCGGGCAGGGCG
>Ga0181579_10004918_pt1 | contig 10352 bp, 8 predicted proteins | sample 071ome_24_FD_132996 | JGI IMG/M metagenome (GOLD analysis project Ga0181579, IMG submission 132996) | Coastal salt marsh microbial communities from the Groves Creek Marsh, Skidaway Island, Georgia - 071402CT metaG (megahit assembly) | ecosystem: Environmental > Aquatic > Marine > Intertidal zone... | reverse complement strand
TCCGCTGGAATACGCCGAAGACCGATTGGTCGCCTGCTGGCATCCTCGTTCTCCCTCGGAGCGCTCCAAATGACCGAAACAACAGGTGCAACCGAACGCGTCGGCAACGACGAATTTCTCCTAGAGGCCGAAGGCCTCAAGGTGACCTTCCGCGCCCCCGGTGGGCGCAAGCTTCATGCGGTCGATGAAATCAGTCTCGGCGTGCGGCCACGCGAAACGGTTGGCCTGGTGGGCGAGTCCGGATCAGGGAAATCCACCGTCGCGCTTACCCTCATGCGGGCACACGAACCCGAGGGTGGCCGGATCATTTTCGATGGCCAGGACATTACGCACCTCGATTACAAAGAACTGATGCCGGTGCGTCGCCGCTTGCAAATGGTCTTTCAGGATCCGTATTCCAGCCTCGATCCGCGCTGGAGCATTCGTCGCGTGATCTCCGAACCGCTCAAGGCTCATAAATTCGGGACGCGGCAACAGATCAATGACCGAGTCGCCGAGTTGCTCGAACAAGTCGGTTTGCCGCCGGACGCGGCCAATCGCGTGCCTTCGCAGTTTTCCGGCGGGCAACGTCAACGTATTGCCGTTGCCCGGTCGCTCGCGCTTCAGCCCAGTGCGTTGATTGCCGATGAACCGGTCTCGTCTTTGGACGTGTCGATTCAGGCTCAGATCATCAACTTGCTTCGCGATTTGCAGGACCGTCTCCACATCGCTTTGTTGATCATTGCGCACGATCTTGCGCTCGTGCATCAGATCTCGGACCGCATCATCGTGATGTATTTGGGTGAACCGGTGGAAGAAGGGCCGTCCGACGAAGTCGTGGGCCGTCCGCAGCACCCTTACACCGTGGCATTGCTGTCGGCGACGCCGGTACCGGAGCCCGGCGGCGACCGCAAGCGAATCGTGTTGACCGGCGATCCACCCTCACCGATCTTCCGTCCCAACGGGTGTCGTTTCCATCCGCGTTGCCCGATCGCGCAGGACCGGTGCAAGGTCGAAAAGCCGCCGCTCAAGGAAATCGCACCGGGCCGAAAGGTGTCGTGCTGGTTTGCGGGGCAGCTTGAGGCGCCACGGGATCTTTGGGCGCTCAAAGATGTGCCTTTGCCGCCAGGGGTAGAAGCGGCACGACGGCCGTCAGAAACCGTCTAACCGGCACATCTCGTCGCTCATAGTTGGATTGGCCGTCACCCGTCGCGAACGAGGGAGACTATGGCGCGTCCCCATATCGAGTTCATTCAAGCACAGGCGTTGCCCTGGCAGCGCGGCCTCTACGGTGGCGCACGTGACGATGTTGAGAGCAAAGTGCTCAGTGTCGACGACAAAACCGGTGCCTCCACGGTCATCCTACGCTATCCGCCCGGTTGGTCGCGTAGCGAGCCCGAGTCGCTTGCTGCCGACGAAGAAATGTTCCTGCTCGACGGCGACTTGGCAATCAATGGTGTGGACTACCGGTCATACGGCTACGCCTATTTGCCTGCGGGACATGAACGGCTTACCGCAGCGAGCAAGAACGGCGCTGTCGTCCTGACCTTTTTCGAATCGGCACCGCGTAAAGTGGCGGCCGACGAAACGTTTCGTGCGGATGGCGGGTTGGTCGAACACATCGATACCAACCTCCAGGAATGGGAACTTGCGAACCACGATCCCAAGGTGCCGCCGGGCATGGGGACCAAAACCCAGCGCATCGATCCCGACACCGGCGATCGGACCTGGCTTAACGTCATTCCCCCTGGCGGCGTCAAAGAAGGTTACATGGGATCGCGCGAGTACCATCCCGTGGTCGAAGAGATGTTCATCCTCTCCGGTGATCTGTTCATGGAGCGCGGCAAGCTGCTACCCGGCGCCTACTTCTGGCGGCCACCCATGATTCATCATGGGCCGTTCGGCACCCGTTCGGGTCTGCTGATGATGGGGCGCTCGAAAGGTGGTCCCCTCGTCAACTACTGGACCGAGGAAAAGTACGAATTCACCTTCGATCCACCCCATCAGCCCGACCTGCCGCCCGAGCTCGAGCCGTATGGGCGCGAACCCTACCACGGGCTCGAGCCCTACTAGGGACCTTCCGTGGTCTGTCCGATCAGGTCGGTCAGTCGTCGCGCCAATCCCGAGGTAACCTGAAATCGTTCCGCGCCTTGCAATTCGATCGTCGCTTTGCCGGTCCACACGATCTTTCGTTCGGTGCGGACGATAAGGTCCATCGCTACTTCGTAATGCACTGTGGGAGTCGCACGATCCGGGTCGGGCAAATCGACACCCACTCGGAAATCGTCGAGGCCGACACGGTTACCGCCTTCACCGTAGAAGCGCAGGCGCAGTCCGCCGGTGTCTGCGCGACGGATCGTGGTGCGGAGGTCCAATAACATCGTGGGCCGGTCTCGCAGGACGAAACCCCGCGCGGTCAGGGCCTTTTCGATCTCAGCGGCAAGCCGGCTGTTGAGTTCGGTGTTCTCGCGATAATCGACCCGAATGTCGCCGGCTCGGATGGGGGAGAAGGACCGCGCTTCGAAAAACGCGTCGATCGGATTCTGCGCTGCGCCCGGTGCGGGGGTAAGAAGTATGCCTATGGCGAGAATGGCCAGCAGGGCGAGGGCGCGTCCAAGACGCAACGGCGTGGGCATAGAGCCTCCGGAAGGGCGCAAGGAGTATCGAATGCCCCATAGCGGGCGTAAAGCCCCGCCGGTGTCAATTCGGGTCACGCCGCCGGCGCCTAAAGATTGCGCTGTTTTTCGTAGGTAATCGCCGCTTCGCGAATCTGCGCGATGGCGGGTTCGAGTGTTGCGTCCGCGCGAACGCTACCCCACCACTTACTAAGCTTGGGGCGTCCTTCGAGACGTCCGGTCACGTCGTGCCGTCCCAAAACCATAAGGGCCAGAGCTAGGCCCCCGTAGAGCGTGCAATCTGCCAACGTGATGTTCTCGCCGAACGCATAGGGGCCGTCGCCCATGAAGTGCTCCAAGTGACTGAGGGCATCTTGGGTTCCTTGCAATGGCTCCGCGATAACCTCTGATGGCGCGGCTTTAGGCGCGATGAGCAACGCGATCGACGCCGGAAACAAATAGAGGTCGGCGATACGGCATAAAAGCTGCACCCGAGCTCGATCGGCGGGACCGGAGGGCATCAACGGTGGTCCTGGCAAGACGGCGTCGAGGTATTCGCAGATCACCGCCGATTCCGGCAAGACGACCTCGCCGTCGACCAGGAGGGGCATCCGGCCCATGGGGTTGAGGGCAAGGTAGGTTTCGCTCTTGATGCCGCCGGAAAACGCCTCGAGGTCGACGCCGCCGCCTTTGGCGGTTGCCGCGAGCCAGCATCGGCCGACGAACGGCGAATATAACGATCCGAAAAGTTTCATGGGGCGCATCCGACCGTGCCTGCATAGCGACAGGTGGTCATTTGGCTTCGGTTGCTGCTTTCTTGGCGGCTTCCTCTGCACGCCGCTTGCGGAACGCGGCGACGACCTCGCCAATTTCGTCGAGCGTTGGTTTCAGGGCCGTGTTGCTGTTGAAAGCATGCCACCAGGTTGCCAGTTTGGGTCGCGGTTCAAGCCAGTTGTCGATCCCATGGTTCTCGAACACAAGCTTCGCCAAGTTGACGGCTCCATGCAGAGTCATGTCGGCGAGACTGAGCCTGTCTCCGTGCGCAAATCCTGTGTCGGTAAGGAAATGCTCCAAGTAGTCCAAAGCCGCGAGGGCCTCTGACTTGGCTTTTTCGATGGCCGCGGCGTCGCCATCAGCGGGTAGGCGCAGCAGGGCGACGGCGGCCGGATAGAGATAAAGATCGGTGATGCGACACAAAAGATTCACGCGTGCGTGCGCCGGGGGATCGGACGGGAGGAGGGCCGGCCCGGCCAAGACTCTGTCGAGGTATTCGCAGATCACACCGGATTCAGGGAGTACGGTTTCGCCGTCGACTAAGAGTGGCATCTTGCCGATTGGATTTAGGGCCAGATAACTCTCGCTCTTGATTCCGCCCTCGTACATTTCCAGGTCGACACCACCGCCTTTTGCGGCAACAACCAACCAGCAACGAGCCACGAATGGTGACGCCAAAGATCCGTAAAGTTTCATTATTTCTCCTCCCGATTTGGGGAGGAAGTATCGGGCCGCAGTCGCAGCAGGTCCAGGACTAGGTGCGAATCAATCCAGACAGGCCAGCTACCGAACGGCTATTCGGGAAGACATGTTCCTCGATGTGACGCTCCGGAAGCTTTAGATGATCGCGTAGCGCGGTTTTGAAGATCGCGCGTATGTCTGTCGCCGGTGCTAGGTCGCGTCCCTCGAAGAGGTGTCCTGTTGCCAAGCCCGGCCAAGAGGTTGCCATCCGGCCACCTCGCACGGCACCGCCGAGTACGAGGGCGAGGGCGCCGGTTCCGTGATCTGTCCCGTTGCTGCGGTTGATCGCCGCCGTCCGCCCGAATTCCGTCACAACCAGCACCACCGAATAGCGCCAGGTTGTGGCCAATCCATCGTGCAGTTGTTCAAGGCCCACGGCCAGGTTGGCCAATTGGCTCGCCAGCGGCCCGGCGGTCGTTCCTTGATACGCATGGGTGTCCCAGCCATCGGTATCGAGAATGGCGACACGGGGCCCCGCCGGGTCCGCCAAGAGTTTCCCCGCCGCGCCAAAGGCCTCTTTGTAATAGGCATCAGCCCCTATCCGACCCCTCCCTGAGCCCAGAACCTCGGCTTTCATGGCCCGTGACCGCTGCGCTTCGGCGAAGGTTTTCGCGAGCACTGGGTCTTGTTGATACATCGCTTCGATCCGGTTCAAGAAGTCCGCGCCGGCCACTGGCAGAACTTGTGGCGCGTAGGTTGTGTAGCGTGCATCCCCGCGCATGATGAGGGGAACGTTGGCGCCGACCGAAAGGCCGATCGGTGTATCGTGCTGCGCGAGCGCGGCGATGGCCCGATTCAACCACCCGTCGGCGGTGCTATGCGGTGTCATGGTGCCGTTCTCTAAGACGTTCTGCGCATCGAAATGCGATCGACCTCGATAGGGAATGCCGACGGCATGGGCGACCGCCAGCTCGTCACGTTTGTAGAAAGCATGAAGCGGCTCCAAGGATGGGTGGAGCCCAAAAAACCCATCAAGATCAATGACGCCGCCGTCTTGACCTGGCGCGGGGAGCGCAAGGTCGCCGCGTTGCCGGCGGTAGGCGGCGTCGCCATAGGGGGGCACAGCGGCCAGACCGTCCATCCCTCCGCGCAACAGCACGACGACAAGGCGCTTCTCGTCGGCAGGCGCGGCTTGCACGCGCGCTAGGCTAATAGGAGCGGCGGCGGTTGCAGTCCCGGCCACCAGGCACTTCAGGAGGTGTCGACGGGTCGGCATCGCTATTTCCTTTGAAACTCAGGGCTGGAAAAAACCAAGGCGACCGCTTCGGAACGGCTTTCAGCCTGACTGATCGTCTGTTTGGTTTCGTCGGACAACACCGGACCCATGAAAGAGTCGGCCCATTCAAGTGGGTTCGGCACCGGCGCGCGTTTTCCCACGGCCCTGATCCACTCGATTCGTGTCATCAACGACTCGGGGGCCATCCAGTCCGCGGTCTGGTCGGACCAACCAGCCGGGGAGGGGGCCATGAAGGGGTACTGGTTCATGAGGGAGAGGGCGCTGACGATCGCTTTGTTCGGGAGATTTTTCGCGTTGAGGGCCCGAAAACTTGAGATGAGGAGGTCTTTGGGTGTTTTGAACTTGGAGAGTGGTGCGTCCCAAATTTCCGGTTCTTCGATCAACGCTTCCGTCAGGGCGCGCAGGTCTCCATCGGTGTTGCGAAATACAGTTTCTAGCCGCGTCACGGTCTCTGGGGTCGGTTCATCGGCAACGAAATGACGAGCCAGCTTTGTCGCGATGAAATGCGCGGTTGAGGGGTGGGCCGCTAAGTCGCGCAATGCCTGTTCGCCTTGATCGATGGTTTTGCCGCGATAGGTTTTGTCGAGCAACCTTTTCCGACCCGGTTCATGCCCATAGGGTCGAAAGACGAAGGCGCCGTCCGTGCCGACGCCACTAGGGTCTTGCGGGCGCTGGACGCTCCATCCGGAAATCAGCTTAGCCAGTTCGATCACGTCGTCTTGCGTGTAACCGCCATCGACTCCGAGAGTATGAAGCTCAAGAATCTCCCGCGCTAAGTTCTCGTTGAGACCAACGTCACGGTGTCGCCCCCCAAGGCTGTTGGGGCCGAACGAAATAAAATTGTCGAGATAGATCAGCATCACCGGGTGTTGAGTGACGCTAACGAGAAGGTCGGCGAAGCGCCCGAAGATGTGTGGCCGAACCGCTTCACGCTCGAATGCGCCGACCGCGATCGCGATCTGTGGCCGTTTGGCCGAGACCGTGAAGTGGTTGCTCCAGAAATGAACCAATCGCTCGCGAAACGGGACGTCGCTTTCGATGGCCGCATTGGTGCGACCACCTACTTCCTTGGCAAGAACGTCGAATGCCGTGCCGCGCAGAAATTTACCGAACGTGCCTGCGTTGCCTTGCTGACGAAACATCTCGGCAAGATGGTTGTGTGAGGCCTCGAGTTGCTTTAGTCGCGGCGGCACACTGAGGTCGCCGATCTGCCGGCGCAACCAGCCTTTCGGGTCGGCGTCAATCTTCTGCAGGTCGCCAGGACGGGGTCCGTAGCCGAATCGGGTCGCGGCGATATAGGCCTTCTCGGTGGCCATGATGCCTCCGTGTCGTGATCCGCGCTGTTCCTTAGACTATACCCACGTCCGGCGGAAACAGTTTCCGTCGCTCAGGCCGCCTCGGAAATAGCCCGCCAGACCTTTTCCGGTGTCGCCGGCATGTCGATATGGGTCACACCCAGCGGGGCCAGCGCATCCAAGATGGCATTCACGACCGCCGGCAAGGCGCCCAACGTGCCGGCCTCACCGGCGCCTTTGGCGCCCATTGGATTGGTTTGGCACAGGATTTCGTTGTATCGGAAGTCGATGAACGGCAAGTCATCGGCCCGCGGCATGCAGTAGTCCATGAAGGACCCAGACAAGAGTTGCCCACTGTCGTCGTATGTCGCGTGTTCGAACAGTGCTTGGCCGACCCCTTGCGCCACTCCACCGTGGACTTGACCCGCGACCAACATCGGGTTGAGAACCTTGCCGAAGTCATCCACGACGGTATAGCGGGTGATGGCGATATGTCCGGTGTCCCGGTCGATCTCGATCTCGCAGATGTGCGCGCCGTTGGGGAACGTCGGGACCGGATACGTGTAATCGCCGGTTTCATCGAGCCCCGGCGCCATACCTTCGGGTAGGCTGGCGGAGTCTTTCGCGGCCTTCGCGACATCCATCAGCGAAAGCGATCGGTCGGTCCCGGCAATCGTGAACGCACCCTCTTCGAACTCCAGGTCAGCTTCGGCGGCCTCCAGCATATGTGCGGCGATGGTGCGGGCCTTTTCTTTCACCCGATCGGCGGTGGTCATGACCGCGTTGCCGCCGATGACCAACGAGCGCGAACCTGCGGTGCCGCCGCCTTGCGGCAATGCTTGATTGTCGCCCTGACCGAAATCGATCTTGTCGAACGGAATCCCGAGGGATTCGTGAACCAGTTGCGCAAATGCAGTGGGGTGCCCCTGGCCCGTGCCTAGCGTGCCCAGATCGACAAGCACGCGACCATCATCTTTGAAGGTGATCTTGGCCGTTTCGGTCGGGTCCGAACCGGTTGCTTCGATATAGGTCGCGACGCCAAAACCCAACAGCTTGGCACGCGACTTAGCGTCCTGCCGCCGTGACCCGACACCGTCCTGATTAGCCGCTACCAGCGCATCCTTGAGATTGCGGGCGAATTCGCCGGAATCGTAATCCAGGTCCATCGCGGTGTGATACGGCATTTCGGTCGGGCTGATGTAGTTGCGTTGGCGCAAGTCGTTCGCCGAGACGTTCAATTCGCGTGCCGCCGCCTCGACGAGGCGTTCGATCGTGTAGGTCGCTTCCGGCCGCCCCGCGCCACGGTAGGCATCGGTCACGACGGTGTTGGTGAAGACGCCCGTTACTTCCGCGTGCGCCGCTGGGATGCGATAGGGGCCTGGCACCATGCGGCTGTAGAGCATGGTCGGCACCAGCGGTCCGGCGTGGTTGGCATAGGCCCCTAGGCTTGCAGTTGTGTTGACCCGCAAACCTAAGAAGTCGCCGTCCTTGGTCATGGCGAGTTCGGCATGGGTGACGTGATCGCGTGCTTGGGCGTCACTCACAAACGATTCGCCCCGATCGGCATACCATTTGACCGGGCGGCCCAATACCTTGGCTGCCCACAGCACCAAGATGTGCTCGGCGTAGAGATGGTGCTTCATCCCAAAGCCGCCGCCGACGTCATCGGTAAGAACGTGGACTTGCTTTTCGTCGACACCCAGAATTGCGGCCGTCACTTGGCCAAGCTGGAAGACGTTCTGGCAGTTGGTGTTCAGAGTATAGGCGCCGGCGGCGGTGTCGAAATGCCCGGTTGCGCCGCGGGGCTCCATCGATGCGCACACTACGCGATTGTTGATTAGGTCGACAGAGGTCACATGGTCGGCTTTGGCAAAGGCGGCTTCGGTTGCCGCCGCATCGCCTAGAGACCACTCGAAACAGATGTTCTGCGGCGCTCCGTCCCAGATCTGCGTTGCGCCGCTCTGTGTCGCCACGGCTGCGTCAGTGAGAGCGGGGAGGGTGTCGTATTCGATTTCGACCAGTTCGGCGGCATCGCGCGCCTGTTGTACCGATTCCGCAACGACCATGACCACGGGGTCGCCAACATGTTTGACCGTTGTCGTGGCCAGAACCGGTCGTGGCGGCACATAAGCGGCTGTGCCATCTTGGCGTGTGAGTTGGAGTATCTCGACGGTTGGGCTCGGCATATGCCCAAGGCCGGCCGCCTCCGCATCGGCACCTGTGAAGACTCCCACGACACCAGGCGCAGTTTTGGCCGTAGTTACGTCGATCGTGCCGAGATTGGCGTGAGCGTGGGGCGAGCGAACCAGAACCGCATGCGCCTGTCCGTCCACCAAAACGTCGTCGTGAAAGCGACCCTTGCCAACCAACAGCCGGTCGTCTTCAACCCGGCGGACGCTTTTCCCAAACCCAAAATCCGACATAGAGGCCTCCCTAGGCTGTCCACCACTCTCGGTGGCTTGTCTGCGAGAGGATACAGCGGCGGCGCGGGCGCGTCGCCTTTTGGGCGAGTATCGGACTAGGCGGCTTTGGCGTCCTGGATAGCGCGCCAAACGCGCTGCGGCGTCGCCGGCATCTCGATATGTTTGACGCCCGCAGGGGCCAACGCATCGAGCACGGCATTGATAACTGCACCGGTCGCACCCGTCGTGCCCGCTTCGCCTGCGCCCTTCACCCCCAGGGAGTTCGTGGTGCAGGGTACCGCGTTCATGTCGATCTTGATCGAGGGAATGTTGAGGGCCCGGGGCATGCAATAGTCCATAAACGACCCGGTCAGAAGCTGGCCTGAGTCCTCGTCATAGATTGTGTCCTCGAACAGCGCTTGGCCTACGCCCTGGACGATCCCGCCGTGGATCTGACCGTGGACAATCATCGGGTTGAGCACCACGCCGAATTCGTCCACCACGGTATAGTTTTCGATAGCGGTGTGCCCGGTGTCGGGATCGATCTCGACCTCGACGATGTGGCACCCGTTCGGAAAACTCGAGGCTTCCGATTTATAGGTCGCATCCTCGTTCAGTCCCGGCTCCATCCCGGCTGGCAGGTTCGATGGATCGTCCGCGGCTTTGGCGACATCAGCAAGCTTCACCTTGCGGTCCGTGCCGGCGATCGTGAAGGTACCGCCTTCGAACTCAATGTCAGCTTCGGCCGCCTCCAGCATGTGAGAGGCGATTTTGCGTGCCTTATCGATGACTTTCTCGACGCCGGCCAGGACGGCGCCACCGGCGCTATAACCCGACCGCGAACCGCCCGCGCCGCCGCCTTGCGGCAAAACATCGGAGTCGCCCTGATGCACGGTAATGCGGTCGTAGTCTGTCCCGAGTTTGTCGGCGACGATCTGGGCAAAGGTCGTCGCATGTGCTTGGCCTTGCGTGAGAGAGCCCGAATAGGCCATCACCGATCCGTCAGCATTGACCTCGATCCGCGCGGTCTCCGGCACGCCGCCGGCGGTGGCCTCGATATAGACCGACATACCGATACCGCGCAGGTGGCCCCGCGTTGCGGCCTCGTCTCGACGCGCAGCGAAGCCATCCCAGTCGGCCGCTTTCAGGCAATCATCGAGGTTCTTGGCAAAGTCGCCGGAGTCGTACACCAAACCGGTCGGCCCGCTGAATGGCATTTGCTCGGCCGCGATCAGATTGCGTCGCCGTATCTCGACCGGGCTGAGGTTCATCTCGCGGGCTGCAAGGTCGACCAAGCGTTCGATCACGT
>Ga0181579_10004914_pt1 | contig 10357 bp, 7 predicted proteins | sample 071ome_24_FD_132996 | JGI IMG/M metagenome (GOLD analysis project Ga0181579, IMG submission 132996) | Coastal salt marsh microbial communities from the Groves Creek Marsh, Skidaway Island, Georgia - 071402CT metaG (megahit assembly) | ecosystem: Environmental > Aquatic > Marine > Intertidal zone... | reverse complement strand
TTACCGCATCATGGAATCGTTAGTTTTTGTATTAGTAGTTCTTCTGATCATCTTGCTCCTCGTATTGCTCTCCCGCGTGAAGAGCGTGCAGGAGGAAATGCGAGGTATGAAAGGAGAAGTTCGTGAAACACTTTCATTGCTACAAGCTCAGGAGCGGAAAGAACGCTCGGAGAAATTGCGCGGAGAAGTGGAAGAGAGCCTTCCGGCTTCGTCTGAGGATGCTGTTGGGGGACCTCCTGCAAGTCCTGAGCCAGAGGAAGTCAGTGCCGAGGAGCCTCCGGCTTTTGCTGCCAAAGAAAAGGACTACGCTGGCGAAGCACCACCTCCCCTGCCGATATCGAAAGTCAGGCAGGAAGTCGCGCGGACATCGCCGCCCCCGGTTGATCAACCAAGGGAGCCATCCAAATTTGAGACGGCAGCAAAAGAGATTCTTGGAAAGATCTGGAACTGGATCGTTGTGGGTGAAGAACATCGCCCGAAAGGAGTCACGATGGAGTATGCCGTCGCGACAACGTGGCTCTTGCGAATCGGCGTTTTGATCCTCGTGATTGGAATTGGGTTTTTCCTCAAGTATTCCATCGTGGAAGGCATCATAGGACCATTGGGAAAAGTGGCTCTCGCCGCCCTCGCAGGAGCAGGCTTGTTAGGAGGTGGCCTGAAACTATTTGGCGGCCGCTACGACCTGCTCGGACAGGGCCTCGCTGGCGCAGGTTTTGCAACTCTCTATTTCACTTTTTTTACTGCGCAGAACGAAGGGCTGTTTTCCGCGGTTCCGACCTTTGCACTGATGATCCTAGTAACTGTCGCGGCAGGGCTTCTCGCGGTGCGTTTCCAGTCGATGCTGATTGCCATTCTTGGCCTGCTCGGCGGATATCTCACTCCGTTGATGATTACTTCGGCGCAGCCGAGCGTGCACGTTCTATTCAGTTATCTGCTCCTGCTCGGACTCGGGGTTTTCTTTATTTCAGCGCGGCGCGAGTGGCGACTCCTGTACTACCTCAGTTTCGGCGCGACCTGGCTTCATGTCGCAAACACGGTGTCCCGCGGGTTTAATCCGGAAAAATTCTGGGAGTTCTTTCCCCATCTCGTCGGTTTCTTTCTGCTCTTCTCGACAGTGACCTTCATCTATCATTTGGTGAACCGGAAAAAGTCGACCGCTCTCGAACTACTGTTCCTTTTTTTAAACGCCGGGGTGTTCTTTGGCTTTGCGGTTCACATGGTCGACAGAACGTTTTCCCGCGAGACTGTGGCAATTGTCACGATCGGTCTGGCCCTCTTCTACATTGCGCACATCTATCTCTTCCTGAAACGCGAGATCCTCGACAGGGGTTTGCTGATGAGCTTTCTCGGACTCGCCTCGCTGTTTGTTGCGATTACCCTGCCACTGATTCTTTCGAAAGGATGGATCACGGTGACCTGGTCGGTGCAGGCCTTTGTGATGCTATGGATCGCATCGAAAATGAAGAGCGAGTTTCTACGCCAGCTCGCCTATGTGCTCTATCTCATCGTTTTGGCGCGGTTTGCGATCTTTGATCTGACGGCCCAATACAGCGGATCGCTCGCGCAACTGGAACCGGCAGCCTACTGGAAACTCTTCGCGGAACGTCTCATGGTTCTCGGCCTGCCAATTGCTTCCTTCTTTGCCGCCGGGAATCTCTTTTCCCGAGAGCGCGATGCGAATGGAGATTGGCTTGTCCCCGAGGAAAATGACATTCGTCCGCGGTTCGGCCAGTCTATGCTGAGTCGCGCCTGCTTCTGGATCGCAATCGCTCTCAGCTTCGTTTATTTCAATCTAGAGACGCAGAAAACGATCCGCTACCTTTTTGATCCGTTGACGACACCCGTCCACACGCTGGTCGCTATCGGCCTGACGGCGATTCTCTTTCGGGAGATGCTGGCAAACCGCAAAACAATCGCAACAGCACTGTTCTGGATCCTCAGCGCGCTGATCGTGGTGAAGGTTTTCCTCGTCGACTTCATCCGATTCGGCATCGACTTTGATCTGGCATTTCGTGAAACGGACTTTGCCTCCGGCTTGCTCATGCGAATGCTCGACTACGGAGCCGTGATAGCCTTTCTGCTCGTCGCCTGGCAAATGCTGGCGCGCAGAGCAAAGCGAGAACGTGCTTCTGCTGTATTCGGCTGGACTGCGCTCGCTGGAGCGTTTTTCTACTCCAGTCTCGAAGTCTGGACGGGACTCACGCGCTTTCTTCCGGAGTTTCGGATGGGAGGGATCTCGATCTACTGGTCGCTGTTTGCGTTCACCTTGCTATTCACCGGAATCTCGAAAAACCGCGCCGTTCTTCGACGGATCGGATTGGTCATCATGTCGGGCGTAGTCTTCAAAGTGTTTTTTGTAGATTTATCAGGGTTAGAACAACTCTATCGCATTGTCGCATTCATCGTCCTAGGAGTGATCATTTTGATCTGTTCTTTCCTGTATCTGAAATACCGTCACCGTTTTTCAATTGAAGAAGAAGAGGAAGAAGAATCATGAAATCTGTTTGCCACGCCGTACTTGCTGCCTGTCTCTTTCTCCCGAGAATTGCGAGTGTCGAACCCAGTTCGTCGTTTGAATTTCGACGGGACCTAAAAGGAGAGCCTTGCGGCGAGACGCTCGGCATTGCTCTTTTGGATTCGGATGTATTTCGGGAATCAACGGGAGATCTTTCGGATGTCCGCATCTTTGACGAGTCGGAGACCGAAGCCCGACTGGTTCCCCTTTAATTCAAGAGATGGAACCGGAGGAGGCTGCAGAGCCTGCACAAACGATTCCATCTGAGATCATCGACTTCTCCGAAACCAGCGATGAACTTAGGCTCCCGCTTTTCGCCACAAGATTTTGCTCGCCACCCCCTGCCATTTCGGGTGATTGTTTCGCAACAATCACCCAAATTTTTTTATGCATTTCACTCGACTACTCTTTGCCTCTCTTTTCTTCGTCAGCGCCATCTGCCATGCCGATACCTGGACTGATCCAGCAGTAGCAGGAAAGGAAGACCCAGCCTTTCTCATTCAGGGAGAGTATGGCGTCGCTGAGAGCGGCCAGGCCTGGGGCGCACACGTCATCGCGATGGGCGAAGGGAATTTCGACGCCTACTTGCTCGAGGGAGGCCTCCCGGGACTCGGCTACACCAGAGAAAAGGCGCGGACGAAATTGACGGGAAAGTCCGCCGAGGGAAAGACCTCTTTGCAATCTGAAGACGGCAAACTGACCGCTACGATCGCCGGAGGAAAAATCACTCTCCAGCGCGATGGAAAGCCCCTCGCAGAATTGGCTCGTGTGGAGAGAAAGAGTTCTACGCTCGGCGAAAAACCTCCCGCTGGCGCCATCGTTCTTTTCGACGGCAGCAGCGCCGACGAGTGGAACAAGCCTGAAGCCCTTCAGGATGGCCTGCTCGCAAACCTCGATATTTCCACCAAGCGCAAGTTTCACAGCTACAAGTTACACCTTGAGTTTCGCACGCCTTACAAGCCAAAGGCACGGGGTCAAGGCCGTGGAAACAGCGGTGTCTACCACCAGCATCGCTACGAGACTCAGGTTCTTGATTCCTTCGGCCTGACTGGCGAATACAATGAAACAGGGGGCATCTATACGATCAGCAAGCCCATCGTAAACTCCTGCCTTCCCCCACTGCAGTGGCAGACCTACGACGTCGATTTCACCACAGCGGAGTTCGATGAATCAGGCAAACTCGTGAAAAATGCCCGCATGACCGTACACCTCAATGGCGTGCTCGTTCAGGACGACACCGATCTCCCAAAAACAACCGGTGGGGCCAAGCTTAAGATCACACCCGAACCGGGCCCGATCTACATCCAGCACCACGGCAACCCGGTTTTCTACCGGAATATCTGGGTGGTCGAAAAGTAAGATCTGCGAAACCTAATCCTCCTCCTTCACCTCGATCTCCCGAATGATCTGCGGCCGCTGCTCGGGAACGAGATCGCGCGCATGGTATTCGATCATGGCAGCTTCCAGGTGAGTGAATAGCTGACTGACCGTCTCCTTTTCGCCTACCCGGTATTCGACCATGTGAGTATGTGTCGTCGTCGGGTATTGTTTAAAAGGATAGGCCCACTTCTGCTTCGTGGCACCTTGCGCAATTTGCCGGAGGCGTTCCGCTTTCTCCGCGAGACGTTCATTAGCCGTCCCGAGGGGCTGAATATAATAGATGCGCACGAGACTCTGCGACTCAGTGCAAATCGTGAGTTCTCTCACTCGCGTCTGCGAATCGGTGTCATAGATTTGCACGCCGTAGTATTCGATGGACCGCAGCGGAACGGAAACTACCGCTTCTCCAATCGTAACTCGCCAGATCAGAGGAACGATGTTGGCTTTGACGCCACTAACTGGTGCCGGTTCCGTTACCTCTTCGACTCGCTTCTGGTTCGGGTTTTCGTTTTCCTGCGAGTAGGAATGCAAAGGAATGAGCAGAGCCGCTGCGAGGACGACGGTCTGTAGGTATCGATTCGTTGTCATTCCTCAGAGTAGGAGATTCTGGGCTCTCGGGTCAAGGTGGCGTCACACCCCCACATCAAGGCATCGCCCGCGTCTCGACATCGGAAATTTTTTCCGAGACTGGCAGGCTCACAACTTTCTTCAGTGAGCCATCTTCATTGACCCGAAAAACAATGATCTCTCCTCCGCCGAAAGAAGTGACAACGAGATGGTGCCCATCGGGAGAAACAGCAAGACCCCATGGAATTTTTTTCGTCGCCGTCATCCCGAGAGGATGGAGTGATCCGTCTTTCTGAATCGAGTAACCAGCAATGAAATCGAACTCGTGCTTGTGACCGCGAATCCCAGTGTAGAGAAATTTTGCACCAGGAGTTATGACGATGTCAGATGCGCTTACGCCTTCCGTTGGTGCGTCATCATCGGCAGCACGAGCCCGGCTCGAGAAGGTAAGCTTACCTGTTTCCAGGTCTCGCGAATAAACCGAAACTCCGAGGCCCTGTTCTTCACTGAAATACAGAAACGGAAGCTTCGGGTGATACGCAAGGTGACGCGGTCCAGTGCCCTCTGGAGGATTCACGTTTTTTGGGTCGAGGGCTTTAACCTTCCCTGATTTGGCATCGAACGAATATTGATACAGCGCATTGTTCTCCTTCACATAGGGAATGTAAAAATGTCGATTGTCGGGAGCGGTGAGAACGCAATGCGCAGCCTTTCTCCCTTCGTTCAGGGTCGTGATCGGTTCTGTTTCCGGAACGCCACCTTCGTTCAATCGATACACATCAATGATCCCGTCCTTGTAGTTGCAGCCGAGGAGATACTGCTTCGATTTGTCGACACTGAGGTAGGAATAGTCCCGCGCGAAATTGCCCATTACTCCGCGCGAAGTCTGATTGGTTTTCTCATCCAGATACTGAATCGCGAGGTTCCGCTCACCTGCGGCACCTCCTGAAATATAGAGAATCGGTTTGGTGGGATGCTGCGTAATTGTACGCGCTGAGAAACCCAGATCACGCGTTTCGACAAGGCGAAGTTCTGCATTAGTGGAATTCTCTTTTGACCCCGGTGTAAATGTCAGGGTGAGAACAGCTCTATCGGCTCGGCTTGGTGCATAGATGAGAAATGGCTGGGAATCTGCGGCAACAGCGAAGTGCATAGCCGACATGATGGTGATAAATGAGAGGCCGGTTTTTTTCATCTCGTTAGCTTTTCCTCGATTGTGAGTTGTTGATTGATTTGGGGGTTCAAAACAATTTGCGTGACTCCGGTAACGGGCCAGAAAATTTCGATTCGCTTGATCGCAGCGATTTCCTTCAGGCCAAAATGGAGCTCCAAGGGGTTGGCCCCAAAACTGCCACCGCTCGACATCCACTGGTAGAGGGAATGTTCCTTTTCGCCTTCTTCATGTATGACCACTCGGGCGCGAGCCCCGACACCGTAGAAGTTCGTGCGCTTTCCGCGAAGACGAATCGAAATCCAGTTCTGCCCAAAACCCGGATTCTCAAAAAGAGCGTCGAAGAAGGTATCTCCCCTCAAAGCCCCACCCATTTGTTCAAAAACGTCCAGATCGCCATCTCGGTCAAAGTCAGCGAAAGAAACAGCGTGTCCTTTCTGCAGGTGCCCCATGCGACTTGAAAGTGTGAAGTCGTAGAAGAGGTCATCTCCGTTAATCAAAAGCGTGTTAGGGAACGTCGAATCATAACTGGGAGTCCCTGATCCGAGATACACATCGGGTCGCCCATTATTTGTGAGGTCACCAAAGTTGCTCCCCATCGGGAGAGTGGGGCGGGCGAGACCTGCTTTTCGGGCAACATCAACAAAAGTAATTCCATTGCGGTTTTCAAAAAGCGCAGGAATACGACCGTCGGCCAGCATCCTGCCTCCGTAGTAATCCCGGTAGTCATCACCGGAGCAACTATAACTGCTAACGAACAAGTCGAGCCAACCGTCGTTGTTGTAGTCAAAAAACCAGGTAGGGAAACTTCGAATTGGTCCTCCGTCAGCAGTCGCCAGCAAGTGACTGCAGTCTTCAAAGGTCCCGTTGCCCTTGTTGCGAAAAAGGCGATTTTCACCTCCCAGGCACGAGAAAAATACGTCCGGATAGCGGTCCCCGTTGAAGTCTCCGCTGGTCACCCCCTTGACGAAACTCGTTACTTTCAGGTTTGCCTCGTCAGCTACATCGGTAAAAGTGCCACTATCATTTCGAAACAGCTGACTCGGCGCAACGAAGTCGCCGATAGACTCGTTGCCAATCAGGAGATCGAGGTCACCATCCAGATCATAATCGACCCACTCGGCAGTCTGAGTTGGGTAGGCTGGTTCTGCTAGTCCAACGGCAAAGGTGACGTCGACAAAATTCCCTTCCCCGTCATTTTGCAGCAACGAATTGGGATGCATTCCCCTTGCGCCCATCCATCCGCCGCGAAGGACCAGCACGTCGAGGTCTCCGTCGTTGTCGTAGTCAGCCTGCTTGAGATTCAGGCCTCCCTTGATTCCACTCAGGCCTGCATCTCGCAGGGTAAATTTTCCGTTTCCGTCGTTTTCAAAAAACTTCGCATCTATTGCTGGATCCCAGGAGCTGACGAGGATATCCAGTGTTCCATCCCCATTCAAATCATCGGCAACGGCCCCTCCCGCGTGACCGTAGGTATTCACACCCGCCGCTTCACCAATGTTGCGAAACGCAGGAAAATCATCACCGGCCTTCCCCGGTAGAACAAATGAAGGAATTTTTCCTTCATTGGGAGGCTCAATGAGCCATCTTTTCGGAACTTTTTCCGGGTGTTCCCCGAGCGTCATATATGCCAAATTGAGTAACCACATCGACTGCCCTTCGGCCTTTTTAGGAAGCGTCAACTTTTCGAGAAACTGCTCCAGATAGAGAATCGTTCGTCGCGAACCAAACTCGTTTTTGTGTTGCGCGGCGGGAGACAGAGGAAAAATACAGCTTTCGGGATTCGGCGCTGCGCAACAGTTCTCTTTCTCTGCCGCGCGAAACCCTGCCACACTTAACTGACTGATCACATTGATGATAAGGGATTTCTCGACTCCATCGGAATTTGCTCCAAACTCGACGAGCTTCAGGGCCTCTTCAAAATGAGCAATTGATTCTCTCTCGAAGCCTTGATTCAGCTCTTCGCTAGCAAGACGAAACAGTGTCTCAAAACGCTCCTTCGTCGATGACGTATCTGGAAGCTTCTCCCAGGCTTCTCGATATTCCTCAATCCACTTTGTCCCGAGAAAATAGTTCGTGCTCGGTGTCTCTGCCTCGATCTCTGCCAATCTCCTTACCATTTTCCGGTGCGAAGCCTGATCATCCGCTGCCAGAGGTAAGACAATGCCGAAAGCAAACGCCCAAATGAAAATGTGACTTCGGTAGTTCAATTTCGGAAACATCGTTCTGCGGCCCTGTCCAGACAAGTGCAATCGCGTCCGGTTTCGGGGCACAAAAAAGCCGGAGTTCTCGCTCCGGCTTTTTCGTAGATTGGGTTCTGCGAACCGATCGATCAATGGTAGGCAGCCTGCGAACCTTTAATGTCGCGCTTCTTGAGCCACGGCATGAGGTTGCGGAGACGTTTCCCGACCTTCTCGATCTGGTGCTGCTCGCCTTCCTTACGGAGTGCTTTGAAATTTTTGCATCCGGTATCGGACTCCTTGATCCACTCTTTGGCGAACTTGCCGGACTGGATGTTCTTGAGAGCGCGCTCCATCTTCTTTTTGACGGATCCGTCGATGATGGTTGGACCGGTCTTCACGTCACCCCACTCGGCGGTGTCGGAGATGGAGAAACGCATTCCGGAAATGCCGGACTCGTTGATGAGGTCAACCGTGAGCTTGAGCTCGTGGAGACACTCAAAGTAGGCCATCTCGGGCTGGTATCCCGCTTCGACGAGAACTTCAAAACCGGCCGTGATGAGCTGGCTGACGCCACCGCAAAGAACGGTCTGCTCTCCGAAAAGGTCGGTCTCGGTCTCTTCCTTGAAAGTGGTCTGGAAAACACCGGCGCGCGTTCCTCCGATTCCCTTGGCCCAGGCGAGAGCAATTTTCTTGGCCTGGCGGTCGGCGTTCTGCTCGATCGCGATGAGAGAAGGAACACCTTTGCCTTCGACGAACTGACGACGAACGATGTGTCCGGGTCCTTTGGGAGCAACCATGATTACATTGACGTAGTCAGGAAGCTTGATCGTTTTGAAGTGAACAGCGAAACCGTGTGAGAAAAGAAGCGTCTTTCCCTTCTCGAGGTTCGGCTCGATGTCGGAATTGAAAATACTGGCGATCTTCGTGTCGGGTGTCGCGATGAAGATGACATCGGCCGCTTTGACTGCGTCAGCGGTGTCCATGACCTTGAAGCCATACTCTTCCGCGACGGCGCGGGATTTGCTCTTTGCATAGAGTCCAATGATGACCTTCACGCCGCTGTCCTTGAGGTTCAGTGCGTGTGCGTGTCCCTGGGAACCGAAGCCGATCACGGCACAGGTTTTGCCCTTGAGCACTTTGAGGTCTGCGTCCTTGTCTGTGTAGATTTTTGCTGCCATCTCTATTCTCTTTTTGAGGCGCGTAGGTTCCGCGCAAAGGGTCGGATGGTCAAACGGCAATTTTGCCAAACGTTTAACGTTCAACTTTCAACGTTGAACGTTTAATTCCTGCGAGTGGAGGAGATGACGCGGTTGCCGGATGGGAGGACGACGCGGAGCTTGCTAACAGCTTTTTCGATGATCGCAATTGCTTCGTCAATTTCTTCTTCGGCAGTGTGTCGGGAAAGAGAAAACCGCACACTGCTTCGCGCGCGTGACGAAGAATGCCCCATCGCGCGAATGATTCGACTCGGTTGGACGGAACCCGTGCTGCAAGCCGAACCGGGGGAGCAGCAGACGCCGGCCTCATCGAGAAGGATCAGCAAGCCCTCGCCATCGACACCGGAAAAATAGAGATTGCTTGTGTTGGGAAGGCGTTCTGCTTCAGCTCCATTCGCCTCAATGCCTTCCACTGAGTCGATGACTCTTGTTTCGAAGCGATCCCGCAGGGAGGATATCTTTGCCGCTTCCTCGAGACGACTCGCAGCCAACTCGGCCGCGATACCGAGTCCAACAATCCCGGGAACATTTTCCGTCCCGGAACGCCGGTTGTTTTCCTGTCCGCCGCCAGCTACGCTCGGATGAAAACGAGAGTGGCGATTCAGATACAAGGCACCAATACCCTTCGGCCCATGCATCTTGTGGGCGGAGAGGGACAGGGCATGGATAGGTATATTCCCGACATCCACCGGGATTTTGCCAACGGCCTGCACCGCGTCAGTGTGGAAATAGACCTTGTGTTCAGCAGCGAGCTCGGCTGCCTCTGCAACTGGGCTGATCACTCCGGTTTCGTTGTTCGCCCAGATCATCGAGGCGACGCCATACTTTTCCGAGGCCAGAGCTTCCTTCCACTCGACCAAACAGGGTATACCCGACGACCGAACAGGGTTGAGTCCTTGATCTGAAACTGTTAGGTCTTCGTCTAAAGACTCTGCAATTTCGAAGACGGCACTGTGTTCGGCGGCGGTAGTGAGAAGGGACTTTTCCGGGGTGTAGGAAAGAGCGGATCGAATCGCTGCGTTATTGGATTCCGTTCCACCGCTCGTAAACACGATTTCTTCGGGATGGGCACCGATCAGCGCAGCAACTTTCTCGCGAGCTGACTCAATAGCTTTGCGTGATTCTTTACCGAAACGATACCCGGCCGAGGGATTGCCATAGTGGTCATCAAGCCACGGGAGCATCGCATCGCGGACTGCGGGATCGACGCAGGTTGTTGCATTGTTGTCGAGATAGATCATTGGAGGCTGACTTCGAAGTTTTTCTCCTGCAGAATTCCGAGTGTTTCGCCGACGAGGAAGAGAGAGCCTGCGACAAGTGTGGG
>Ga0181579_10004909_pt1 | contig 10363 bp, 9 predicted proteins | sample 071ome_24_FD_132996 | JGI IMG/M metagenome (GOLD analysis project Ga0181579, IMG submission 132996) | Coastal salt marsh microbial communities from the Groves Creek Marsh, Skidaway Island, Georgia - 071402CT metaG (megahit assembly) | ecosystem: Environmental > Aquatic > Marine > Intertidal zone... | reverse complement strand
TTGTGCCACTGTACTTGCACAGGTAAGTGCAACAAGGATTGCACAGGCAGACTGCAGGAAAGTTTTCGCTTTTATAGTTTGCATGATCGGTCTCGTAAGTTCTTATTGTGTCACGCAGGTGTTTGGCATTGTATTACCTATTGTTGAGGAAATCCCGATTGCACTTTTTTCGAGCCGTGGGTGGATTGATCAGGTGAGCCCCAATCAGATCACGCGTAGCACAGCGCGCAGAGGAGGAAACAGCGCGAGGACTGGCCGAGTCCCGAGCGCGAAGCGCGAGGTCGAGTTCCGCAGCGCCCGACGGAGCGCGCTGTGCTGTGATCGGGGCGAAACTGACAAGCCAGTCACGACTCGAAAAAAGTGCTCTGGATTTCCTCATCTAGCAATCCCTGCATCTCTGATTTATTCTCGCTGCATGACTTCATTGCTCTACCCAACAACCAATCTCACTCAGGTCGAACAGCTCAACATCGTGCGTGGAGACGGCATCTACGTCTATGACGAGGCTGGCAATCGCTACCTGGAAGGTCTCGCTGCGCTATGGTGCTCAGCCCTGGGTTATGGCAATGAAGAGATGATCGAAGCCATCACCCAGCAGCTCAAGACGCTGCCATACAGCCACATGTTTGGCGGGCGCACGCACCCGCTGGCAAGGGAGTTGGCTGATCGGCTGGCGGAGATGGTTCCGGTAGACAGCGCGCGCATCTTCTTTGCCAACTCCGGCAGCGAAGCCAATGATTCCCAGATCAAGATGCTGCACTACTACTTCAATGTGACAGGCAGGCCAGAGAAGAAAAAGATCATTGCCTTCGATCGCTCCTACCACGGCGTCACCATGGCAGCAGCCGCGTTGACAGGATTACCGGTGATGCATACCCACTTCGACGTGCCGGTTGATGCCCTGGGTATCCTGCGCGCCGAGTGTCCGCATTTTTATCATGGCCAGAAGGACGGCGAGTCTGAGGAGGCTTACGTTCAGCGTCTGGTTGCCGATGTTGAGAAGCTTATCGAGCAGGAAGGACCCGATACCATTGCGGCGTTTATCGCCGAACCTATCGGTGGTGCTGCCGGCGTGGTTGTAGCTCCTGACAGTTATTTCAGCGAACTGCAGAAAGTTCTGCGCAAGCACGACATCCTGTTCTGGGCCGACGAGGTCATCTGCGGCTTTGGTCGCACAGGAAATGATTTCGGTTCCACCACCATGCACATCGAACCCGACCTGATGAGTCTGGCCAAGCAGCTTTCTTCTGCTTATATACCCATCAGTGCAGCGATCATTCCCGGCTTCATGTATGAAGCAATGTTAGAGCCCAGCAACCAGCTCGGCATCTTCGGTCACGGTTATACCTACACGGGTCACCCCGTCGCCGCGGCGGCCGCATTGAAAGCGGTAGAGATATACCAGCGCGACAACATATTCGCTCATGCCGCCAGGGTTGGAGAATACATGCAGCAGCGACTGCGCGAATTCTCGGAACACCCCCTTGTCGGTGAGGTGCGAGGCAAGGGATTGATCGCCGCCGTGGAACTGGTTGCCAATAAAGACAAACGAGAGAGTTTTCCGGATGGCAAGGTTGGCGCTACTGCCAAACAGCTGTGCCAGGATAACGGTCTGTTGATTCGTGCGGTGAGTGGCAACTGCATCGCGTTCTGCCCCCCGTTAATAATCACCAATGAACAAGTTGATGAGATGATTGAGATGTTCAGTACCAGCCTCGATCAGACACTGGAATTAGTACGCAAAGAAGGCTTACTCAGCTAAGCGAGGATTATGATGTCAAAATCTATAAATGTGCGACCCGCTGCCTTACTGGCATTGATTGCAACCATTCTGGTCGCCTGTGGATCAGAAGAGCCTGTCACCGAACAGGTAATTGATGTCGGTACCACGGAAGTGGACCTGGTGCTCACCAACGGTAAGGTGCTGACAGTGGATGACAATTTTTCCATCCACAGCACGGTGGTGGTAAATGATGGACTCATCGTCGCCACTGGTGACGACTCCCTGGCATCACGCTACGAAGGTCGTGAAGTCGTAGACCTGGAAGGCAAGATGCTGATGCCAGGCTTCAATGATTCCCATACCCATATCCGCGGCCGGCCCCAGCGCTACATCGAGCTGAGCGAAGTCACTTCTATTGTTGAGATCCAGGACCTGATTCGCGCCAAGATCGAAGAGATCGGTGAAGGCGAATGGATCACCGGATATGGCTGGTCAGAAGATGAATTGGATGAAGGTCGTCGTCCCCTGCGTGCCGACCTGGATGCTGCAGCACCAAACAATCCCGTTACCCTCACCCGCGCCGGCGGTCACAGCGCAGTGGTTAATTCCCTCGCCCTGGAGTTGGCCGATGTCACCCTGGACACGCCACAACCGGAGGGCGGAGTAATCGAGAGAGACGAGAATGGTGAGCTCAATGGTGTGATCCGCGAGCGCCAGGAAATTGTGGGCCGCCTGGTACCCGATTCAACTTACGATGAGCTGATAGCCAGCCTCGAAGTTAACCTCAATGACCTGCTCTCCAAAGGCATTACTTCAATCACCGACGCCTCGAAGTCCGTGAGTGACTACGAGATGTTTGAAGATCTCTATAGTGATAATGAACTACCACTGCCCCGCTCCTCGCTACAGTTTCAATGGTACGACCCGGCGGCTATCAATGCTTTGAACGCGCGGGTAGACGGAGGCAATGACTTTCTCAAGCCCGGACCCATCAAGGTCTTTGCCGATGGTGGCTTCACCGGACCCGCCGCCTACACCCTGGAGCCTTATGTGAATCAAGGCGAATACCGCGGTTACCTGAACATGCCCGAGGCAGAGCTGGTTGCGCATCTGAATGAGATTCACGATGCCGGTTACCAGATGGGTATCCATGCGATTGGTGATGCCGCTATTGTGTTGGTGGTAAACACACTCGCCGACGCTCTGGAGCGCAATCCGCGCGACGACCATCGTCACTACCTGAATCACTTTTCCATGCGTCCGCCCGAACTCACCATGGAGCTGATGGCGGAACACGGGATTCATATCACCCAGCAACCTAACTTCACTTATACACTGGAAGGTCGCTACGCGGAGAACCTCGATGGCTGGCGACTGCAACACAACAACCCACTGCGTTCACCCATGGACCATGGCATTACCGTTGCGATCTCTAGTGACATCCTGCCCATCGGCCCAATGGTTGGGCTATACGCGGCGGTTACTCGCAAGGGCATGACCGGCACCGTCTATGGGCCCGATGAAATGATTACCATGGAAGAAGCGATCCGCGCCTACACCGAACTCGGTGCCTACCTGAACTTCGACGAAAATGAGAAGGGAACCCTGGAGCCCGGCATGTTTGCCGACATGATCGTGCTATCCGATGATCTGCTGACTATAGATCCGGAACGCATCATGGATGTTGAAGTTGAGAAGACGTGGATAGGCGGCGAGCTGGTCTACGACCGCAATGCCATGTGAGTAGCCAGATATGCAGATGAGGGCTGACAGCTCTCATCTGCTAATTGATTATTCGACGCCAGAAGCACCAGGAATTGTATTCAGCACGCCAAGCTGGCTGATCTGATCCGCTGAACCGTACATGGCTTCCACGGTCATGCAGCGGCGCCGGCGCACACGACTGAACGAGCGGTTCTCCTCGCTACACACAATCATCTGTCCGAGTGGTCGGCCGTTGTTGTAGGCCGCCAATTCCTCAAAGCTCATACGCTCGAAATTGGGAATGTCGCTGGCAACACAAGCCACCAGGCCCAGGGATAAGAGTCCCAGCATTATCAGCTTTTGCATTTGTTACACCCCTCACACCGAGAGCGGGTTTTGCACGCCACTCAGCACCACACCATGAAAATACCGTTGATATTCTTGCTTGTTATTTTTGCTACTATCAACAAGCCCCAAGAATAGATGGGCTTCCTTTAAAAATACAGTAGTATTATGTGACAAAGAGCAAGAATCGAAGATGTCAGATAGTTCAATAGATAGCTCAGAAAAATCCAGTTTTATCCGTGTGCTCGGCCGGGCAGACGTTATCGCCCTCGCCTTCGGTGCCATGATCGGCTGGAGCTGGGTAGTACTCACCGGCACCTGGATTACTTCCGCTGGAGTAGCGGGCGCTATAACAGCCTTCCTGGTGGGTGGCGGTGCCATCGCCATCGTCGGTCTCACCTATGCTGAACTCGCCTCCGCCTTGCCCTTTGCTGGCGGCGAACACGTTTACAGCGAACGCGCCCTGGGCTACCACGCCTCCTTTATCTGCACCTGGGCCATCATCCTCGGCTACATGTCAGTTATCGCTTTTGAGGCGGTTGCGCTGCCCACAGTGATGAGCTCGCTGGTTCCAGGCCTGGACATCGGATACCTGTGGACGGTGGCCGGCTGGGAAGTCCATGCAAGCTGGGTTGCCGTAGGCATTCTCGGTGCTGTGGTCATGACCACACTCAACATACTTGGCGTCAAGATTGTCGCTATCGTTCAGACTACTGTAGTCATCATGATCCTGGTTGTTGGCTTCTTCTTTATTAGCGGTGCAACCGTTACCGGCACTACCAGTAACATTGATCCATTGTTCATCGATGGCATCAGTGGCATAGCCATAGTGTTAGTCATGGTACCTTTTATGTTTGTTGGCTTTGACATCATCCCTCAGGCAGCAGAAGAGATCGATCTGCCTTTCCGGGATATTGGCACTGCTCTAATCATGTCGGTACTCATGGCGATTGCCTGGTACGCGCTGGTGATCTTCGGCGTAGGCATGGTAATGGATAGCGAGGCACTCTCTTCCGCTGACCTGGTCACTGCCGAAGCCAATGCAATCGTCTACGGGGAGTTGGGCGGCACTATCCTGTTGCTGACTGGCCTGGCTGGCATCATCACCAGCTGGAATGCATTGATCGTGGGTGCAAGTCGTGCCATCTATGCCATGGCCCATGCGGGCATGCTGCCGCACTTTCTCGGCGAAATTCACCCGCGCTATCACACACCAAAGAATGCGATTCTGCTGATCGGTGTGTTGTCGGTGATCAGTCCCTTCTTCGGCCGACCCGCGCTGGTTTGGCTGGTTAACGCGGGCGGCCTGGGCATCGTAGTTGCTTATGCCTTCGTAGCGCTTTCCTTTATTGCCCTGCGCAATAACGAACCCGAACTGCCTCGCCCCTATACGGCACCGGGTGGAAAGGCCACAGGTTATCTCGCGCTATTGCTGTCCATCGGTATCGGCACACTCTATTTCCCAGGCAGCCCTTCCGCCCTGGTCTGGCCGCATGAATGGTCAATCATCTTCTTCTGGATTGCTCTCGGCGCCGTGCTGTTCGCGATTTCACGAGTAGCGACCGGCCCATTACCGAGCCAGCAAGCCTAGGACGCAGTCACAGTCAGGATATTGCAGGTCACCGCATCGAGTATGCGTTCCGCAGTGTTGCCTACCATTGCCGCCTTGATGCCACCGCGTTTGTCCGTACCGATGACCAGTATGTCGGCTTCGATCTCCGCGGCCACTTCCGGAATTACGGTATCTGCAGCACCCTCAACCGAATGGGCATTGGTCGGGTCGATACCTGTGGTCTGGGCAAGATCATCTGGGTACACGTATTTCTCAGCGCCGGCATAGGCGTTCACCGCATGAATACTGCTGCCCTCTCCTCCAGCCAGAGAACGGCCGTAGTCCAGCACTCTCGCATTGAGAGTGTTATGCAGATCATCTGAGCGCTTGATATCCAGCGCCACCAACACCTTGAGTGACTCTTCCACGTGATCTCGCTTGATCAGGTAGACCGGGCAGTGAGCATTGCGCAATAAAGTCCAGTCGGCCGTTTTCAGAAACCGCCTTTCAGCGCCACTGTGTACCGAAGCCGCCTTGATAATGAGGTCACTCTGGGCACGCTCAGCCGCCGGAGCAATCGCATCCCGCCAGTTCTGCGCCCATTCGATCTCTACTTCCACTCCGATACCCGAGTCACGAATCGGCTTCACCAGGCTATCCACCCAGGCTTTATGGCGTGCGATCTCCACTCGCTGCAGCGCCTCGGCATCAGCATTGTCGCGAGTACTATAGATAGCTTCATACACATGAAGTGAAACACCCTCGGCGCCTGACGCAATGCGCGCCGCATTGGCCAGGGCGGACTGTTGATCTGTGGTGGGGTCGATGACCACGAAGAGCTGGCGAAAACTGGACATTACTGATTACTCCTGAAAATTTCTGCTGCAACACGTCCATTCTAAGAAACCACCAGATTGCCGTGTTGACGAGGATCAACAGCCGATATGACGCCCTCATAGCCGGCCCAATGTGCTTGCCAAAGCGCCGGCAGTAGTTGAAACTAGGCCCAATTCCTCGACTAGAAGGATAAACCTATGAAAACCCCTAGCTCATTGATTTCCCTGGTTTTTGCAACGTTCCTGCTGCCAGGACTGGCGTTGGCCCAGGGCGACTACGATGTGCCCCGTACCATCGACGGCTATCCGGACCTGCAGGGAGTCTGGGAAAACAACACAATCACTCCGGTGGAGAGACCAGACGTCTTCGGCGACAAGGAATTCCTCACCGACGAAGACATCGTCTTTATCAATCAGCGCATCGATGAAATTATGGCCGCGGGCGAAGATGCCCTGTTCGGCGGCGGCGTGCTGGAGGCCGTATTCAGCGGCGAGATCAACTCCTACGACCCCTCCACAGGCAACTATGATTCCCAGTGGATGGCAGAGCGCACTGTGCACCGCCGCACTTCACAGATCATTGATCCACCCAATGGCAAGTTTCCGCCGCGCACCGAAGAGGCTATCCAGGCAGCAAGAGAATTGCGCGAGTGGCGTGAAGCACATCCGGCTGATTCCTGGACCGACCGCCCACTGGGTGAACGCTGTCTTTCTTTCGGCGCGCCGCGCCTGGGTTCTGGCTACAACAGCTACTGGCAAATCGTGCAGTCCAAAGACACAGTGGTTATCTATCAGGAGATGGCCCACGACGCTCGCATCATCCCGATTGTTGAACAGCCCCACGCGGACGAGAAGATCAAGCTGTGGCATGGCGACTCGCGAGGCTGGTGGGAAGGCGATACCCTGGTCATCGAAACCACGAACTACTCCGATGCCAGCAGCTCATCACCTGACACAGACAGGAAGGTCAATGTAGAGCGCCTGACGCGAGTCAGTGATAACGCTCTGCAATACCAGCTGACTTCTCACGATCCGGGCACCTATACCGCGCCCTACACGCGTGAAATCATCTTCGACTACACCGAAGACAAGATCTATGAGTATGCATGTCACGAAGGCAATTACGGCATGTACAACATCCTGTCCGGTCATCGTGCCGAGGAAAGAATGGCGGCCTCCAGTCAGGACGATTAACTCTCACAAGAGACGAGAAAGATGAGGCCGGTTATCCGGCCTCATTCATTTTTGGCTCCGCTATCTGATTACTGCTAACTGTAACCAAAAATATTTGTTATGAAGATTTTCTCTACCCTACTGCTTGTCTATCTGTTATCGAACAGCGCTATTGCCCAGGAAGCTTTCTATATGGCCAACGAAGGCGTGATGGTGACCGATGGCGAGACCAAGATATTGTTCGATCCGCTTTATCCGGAGAGCTACGGCCAGTACCTGCTGGTACCCGAACAGATGCGTGCGGCACTGTTTGCCGGCGAGGCGCCCTTCGACGGCGTCGATGCAATCTTTATCAGTCATTTTCATGGCGACCACTTCTCTGCCGAAGATGTGCTCGCACTGATGCTGGAACAACCGGGCATCAGCTTGTACGCGCCGCAACAGGCAGTGATCGGTATGCGTTCCATCGCTTCCGGTGACGCGCAATCAGTTTTTGATCGGGTGCATGCTGTAAGCCTGCAATACAAGGATTCGCCGGTCACCATGCAGATGGATAAGCTGCTGGTGGAAGCCGTGCGCATTCCCCATTCCGGTTGGCCTACTGGCAGGGTGGACGTAGAGAACATCGTCTGGCGAGTAACACTCAACGACAGCAGCACTGTGGTGCACATGGGCGATGCGGATCCCAACGACGAACACTTCGCACTGGATCCCGAATACTGGAGCCGGGTATCACCGAACATGGCTTTTCCGCCATACTGGTTTTTCGCCTCGGCCCAGGGTCGCGGAATACTGGAGAATCGTGTTGGCGCAAGCCGCAACGTCGGCATCCATGTGCCACAGCAGATTCCCGGTGACCCCATGTCCAGGCCAGCAGAATTACGCAGTGCCGACCTGTTCACTCAACCCGGTGAAACCCGGCGCCTGCCTTAAGCGGGAGACCCAAGCGTGAACGGGAAGATTCTCGAAGTCTGCGTCGGCAAGCCGAAAGAAATCATCGCCAACGGTAAACCGGTGATGTCTGCTATCTACAAGTCTCCGGTAGACGGGCCAGTCAATCTCTCACTTTCCAATCTTGATGGTGATGAGCAGGCAAACCGCTCAGTACATGGCGGGCGGGACAAGGCTGTTTACGTGTATTCGAGCACCCACTATCCCTACTGGCAGGAGCAACTGGGCAGGGCAGAAATGGAAGCGTCCCAGTTCGGACAGAACATCACCGTCGATGGTCTTTCTGACGATGAAGTCAAAATCGGTGACCGTTTCCAATTGGGCGGTGCGGTTGTCAGTGTTGCCCAACCCCGCATTCCCTGCGCGAAGATTGGAACCCGCATGGGTGATCCAACGTTTCCCAATATTTTCTTGCTCACTGGTCGCCTGGGTTACTACCTCCATGTCGAGGAAGAGGGTACGCTACAGGCAGGTGATGAGATGAGCCTGCTGGAGTCAGCCGAGCATAATGTCACCATCACCGCACTGTGGCGCACGGTATTTACACCGGCCCATGATCTGAAGATTGCAGAGACAGCGATTGATTTTCCTCATCTGGATAATGACTGGAAGAAACGACTGCATGCGATAATCAAATCTGCGTGAGCCAATCAGCCAATCTTGCGAACACATCAGAACTACCCTTGAAGAAACTGAAACTATGAAAACAACGATCCCCTGGCACAAGCTGTTAACCGCCTTGCTGTTAATCTCATCAACTGCTGCCGGCCAGCAAGCCAGATATGTTGATCCCGCGCTTGATGACGCCAATCTGCCCGGCGGCGATCCCTCCAGTGTGTTGAATGACTCTGGCGACAGCCAGATCATTCGTTTCAGAAACTGGTGGCGGCTCTATCCAGGACGGGAGATCAAGGCTGGCGATTCGCCCAGTGTCATTCCCAAGTCAGAGGCCGACTTCTCATCACTACGCTACGAAGTGGATGGGGAAGAATTCAGTCTCGATGACTACAAGTTGCGCAATCACGTGGGCGGCTTGCTGGTGATAAAGAACGGGGATATCCTGCATGAGTTCTACGGCATGGGTAACGACGAGGATACAAGATGGATATCTTTCTCCATGTCGAAGTCAGTGACTTCCATGCTGTTGGGTGCTGCTATCCAGGACGGGTACATAAACAGTGTCGATGATAAGGTCACCGATTACCTGCCACTATTGAAGAACAGCTCTTACGATCAGTCCAGCCTGCGCCATGTGCTACAGATGGCTTCGGGTGTAGCCTGGAACGAAGACTATACCGACATGAATTCCGATGTGGCCACCTACCCGGCTATGGACCTGGTGGCGATGATGCGTTACCTGGGTAATAAAGAGAGAGTCGCGGAGCCGGGCGCCGTATTTAATTACAACACGGCGGAAACAGATCTGGTTGGCGCTATCGTGCGTGCCGCAATCGGCAACAACCTGGCCAGTTATCTTGAATACAAGATCTGGCAACCTTTCGGTATGGAAGCGGATGCGGTGTGGTCAACCCATGGGCCGGCTGGCGAGCGTGGTGGTTGCTGTCTCAACGTTACCCTGCGCGACTATGGTCGCATCGGCTTGTTCGCACTGGCCGATGGTGTCTTGCCCGACGGTACTCGCATACTGCCAGAAGGCTGGATGGCAGAGTCCACGGCACCTTCGCCCGGTTCAGATGGTTATGGTTACCTGTGGTGGCTATCGGAAGATGGCGATGGCAATCCAACCTACGATGCGCGTGGAATTTTTGGCCAGGGCATACACATCAATCCGCGCACAAACCTGGTGATTGTCGTATTAAGCGCCTGGACCCATGCCGCAGCCGGCGGTTCAGTTTCCCAGGCTCATCGCGTGGCGATGTATAACGCCATAGACAAGATGTTAGAGTAGTATTGGCTGGAACGAAGCAGGTACTAGGGCAATGCCAAAGCCATCAGTCTTTCCACTTCACCTCGGGCACCGCCGCCGAGAGCAAAGACCAGGTACTGCTTACCATCCGCCATATAAGTGATTGGCGCGGCGTGAAAACGCGCCGGCAATTGCAACCACCAGATCTCTTC
>Ga0181579_10004903_pt1 | contig 10366 bp, 10 predicted proteins | sample 071ome_24_FD_132996 | JGI IMG/M metagenome (GOLD analysis project Ga0181579, IMG submission 132996) | Coastal salt marsh microbial communities from the Groves Creek Marsh, Skidaway Island, Georgia - 071402CT metaG (megahit assembly) | ecosystem: Environmental > Aquatic > Marine > Intertidal... | reverse complement strand
CTTTGGTCACGCCGCGCATAATCTCAGGCTGGGCCACGCGCAGGGCTTCTTTGGCATTGGCCCCATCGCCGATAGCGATTGCTTTTTCCACCTTCTTGATAAAGGTGCGCACCCGGCTGATCCGGCTCTTGTTGATTTCGGCGCGGTGCGCGTTGCGGCGAATCCGCTTTTTGGCCGATTTGTGATTTGCCATATCAGGCCCTCACTGCAAAATGAAACTATCGAAGTTATTGCCAAACGCAATACTGGCCGCGCTTATAGGGTAGAAACCGCCCGCCAGTCAAGGTTTTTCTTGTTTTTTGCCAAGCATGGCTATCAGGGCTGGCGGGGGGTGAGGGCGATTTTCCAGATACGGCCAGCCGAGCTGTTCGCCGCCTTTATTTCCAGCTGCTCCGGGCCGCGTTGAAACAGGCCGCCTGCGCCTTGCCAGCCAAGGGCCAAGAGGCTGCTGGCATAAAAATCCAGAACAGCTGAATTGGTCTGCGGGCTGCGCGCATAAAGCACGATGATTCGGCCAGCAGGAGAATCAAAGCTGAAGCCCAAATCCTGTTCCAGCTGCATATCCGGCATCAGCGGAATATCGGCCACGAAGCGGCCTTCGGCGCGCACCGGCTGGGCCATCATCGAGACCAGCAAAAAGCCCAGCAGAGCCGCTACCAGTCTGATACCCGCCAAGTTGATACCAGGCAAGTTGATACCAATCAGCTGGCGAAGGCGGGTCGCCAGATGCGCCCTGATTGCTGTCTCTGTTATCACGATCATGCAGCCAGTATCGCTATCTTTGGCAGGAAGGGCAATAAAAACCCGACCGGCTTGATTGGCGCAGCATCCGAATCGGAGTGGCACAGGCCGGGCAGGGCGCATCTTTTTTGCCATAGACCTTCAGCTTTTGCACAAAATAGCCAATTTCGCCATTTGGCTGGCGATGGTCGCGCAGGCTGGTTCCGCCCTGTTCAATGGCTTCCAGCAACACTTGACGGATAGCGCTGGCCAGCCGCTGTGCCCTCTGCGGGCCGATGCTGGCAGCCTTGCGCCGCGGTGAGATACCAGCCCGAAACAGCGCCTCACTGACATAGATATTGCCCAGCCCGGCAATCAGGCGTTGATCCAGCAAGGCTGTCTTGACCGGGCTTTTGCGGCCCGCCATCAGCTGCTGCAAAAGCGCAGCAGAAAAACGGTTGGAGAGCGGCTCCACCCCCATCTCACGCAGCAGCCAGTGGCGCGTCTCCTCACCGGCTGGCACCCAGTCCAGATGGCCAAAGCGGCGCGGGTCGCAAAATATCCAGCTGTGCTGGCTGGCCAACTGCATGATCACATGATCATGCGGCCCCAAATCGGAAAGGCCAGAATCAGCAGGCGTCTCACAAATCCGCACCGCCCCGCTCATCCCCAGATGCAAGAGCAGGCTGCCTGTCTCTCCGGCTGGCAGCAGGATATATTTACCGCGCCGCTGCGGCCGGCCCATGATCTGGCCGCTGACCCGTTCAGCCAGACCAGCCGGAAAGGGCCAGCGCAAATCTGGCCGCCGCAAATGCAGTTTTTCCACCTTCTGGCCGGTTACAACCGCCTCTAAAGCAGTTCGGACAGTTTCCACCTCTGGCAGTTCGGGCATGGTTTTCATCTTTCTTTTCAGCCTGTCGCTGATATAAAGGTCAGGCAGCCCGCGTCAAGTCACCAGTTAAGACGGAAAAGTGATGAACAAGACTTCCCGCCAGCCAGCGGGGCAAGAGACAAAAGCCCTTGCCGAGGAGGAGCTGATTGATTTCGGCTTTCAGGAGGTCGCACGCGCCGACAAGCAGGACCGGGTGCGTGCGGTGTTTGATTCCGTCGCCCCTTCCTATGATCTGATGAATGATGTGATGAGCCTTGGTGTGCATCGGCTCTGGAAAGAGGCGCTGATTGACTGGCTGGCCCCGCAACCGGGCCAGAAGCTGGTCGATCTGGCAGGCGGCACAGGCGATATAGCCTTGCGTTTTCTGCGCCGCGGCGGCGGTGAGGTGCTGGTGGTTGATATTAATGAGCAAATGCTGCAGGCCGGCCGCAAGAGGCGCGACCTGCGCCGCCATGCAGACCGAATCAGCTGGCAGGTGGGCAATGCCGAAAAGCTGGCGGTTGAGACAGCCAGCGCGGATCGGGTAACCATCGCCTTTGGGCTGCGCAATGTTACCGACCGGCAGGCCGCCCTCGGTGAAGCCTGGCGCATCTTAAAGCCGGGCGGGCGGTTTTGCTGTCTGGAATTTTCCCATGTCAGCAATGCCATGCTGGCGCGGCTTTATGATCGCTGGTCGTTCGGCATCCTGCCCCGATTGGGCGGGGTGATTGCCCGGGACCGCGCCGCCTATCAATATCTGGTCGAATCGATACGCCGCTTTCCCAGTCAGGCTGAACTGGCCGGAATGCTTGCAGAAGCCGGCTTTGCCCAGGTGCGGGTGCGGCCTCTCTCCGGCGGGATAGCTGCCATTCATTCAGGCTGGAAGCTAGACTGATGCGACGGGTTCTGGTGCTGGTCAGATTGCCGGGAATTGCCTTTGCGCTGGGCCGCGCCGGGGTGCTGGGGCATATTGCCCGATTGCCGCAACTGCCGGGCTGGCTGGCCGGGCTGTGCCGTTTTATTGACCGGGTGATGGCGGGGCGGCGCACGGATATTCAGGCCGGGGCCGCCCTGTGCGAGGCGCTGCAAGCGCTGGGGCCTGCCTTTATCAAATTTGGCCAGGCGCTATCCACCCGCTCTGATTTGCTGGGGCCAGATATTGCGGGCGGGCTGACCTTGCTGCAGGATCAGCTGCCTGCTTTTCCGGCCACCCGCGCGCGCGCGCTGATTGAAGAGGAAACCGGCCGCCCGCTGCAGGAGAGTTTTGCTGAATTTGAGGCTGAGCCAGTCGCCGCCGCCTCTGTTGCCCAGGTTCATAAGGCCCGGCTGCAGGATGGGCGCTGGGTTGCGGTCAAGCTGTTGCGGCCCGGTATCCATCAGCGCATGGCCCGCGATATCCGCCTGTTTGATATGCTGGCCGGGCTGGTAGAATGGGCGGCACCGGGCCTGCGGCGGCTGAAGCTGCGCGAGGCAGTGCGGCAATTTGAGACAATTTCCGAAATTGAGCTTGATCTGCGTATGGAGGCGGCGGCTGGCGGCAAGCTGGCCGATAATCTGGCCGCTGATGCCGGGGTGCGCGTGCCCTGGATCGATTTGCAGAACAGCACGGCCAATATGCTGATTTCCGAATGGATAGACGGGCGGCGCATAGATGATCGGGTCGGGCTGCTGGTGGCTGGCCATGATATTTCGGTTTTGACCGAGCGCGCGGCAGACAGTTTTTTCAAACAGGTCTTTCGGGATGGCTATTTTCACGCCGATATGCACCCCGGCAATATTCTGGTCGCTGAGGATGGTGTGCTGGTGCCGATAGATTTCGGCATTATGGGGCATCTGGAGCTGGGAGACCGTCTGTTTTTGGCAGAATTGCTGCTGGCCATGCTGGATCGCGATTATGACCGGCTGGCCAGCCTGCATGAAGAGGCGGGTATGCTGTCTGCTGAGGTGGAGCTGGCACAATTTGCCCAGAGCCTGCGCGCCGTAGTGGAGCCAGTGCTGGGCAAAAATCTGGGCGAGATAGAGCTGGGCCGGGCGCTAGGCCAGATTTTGCAGATTTCGGCCCGCTTCAATATCGCGGTGCAGCCGCAATTCAACCTGTTGCAAAAAACCCTCGGCATGGCAGAAGGGGTGGCAAGAGAGCTGTCACCCGGCTCCAATATCTGGGAGCTGGCAGGCCCGCTGGCCGCCGACTGGAAAGCCGGACAGACCGGGCTGCGGCTGCGCGTTGCCCGCACCGCCCAAGATTTGGCAAAGCTGGTGCGCCTGTTGCCCGATTTTCTGGAGCAGCTGGAACGCCAGCAGAACAGCCCGCCAGCACCCAGCCGCCCGGCCAGCGGCTGGGCGCTGTGGGCCGCCGGGCTGGCCGGAATCGCAGGCGGCATTTTGCTCACCCTTGCCTTGCTGGGGCTGATGCAATAGACTGGTCTTGTGAAATATTCACATTTTTGTGAAAACAAGGGGATTGTCATGCGATTTGCCCGTAATTTTGAACATCTGATTGCCTTGCTGGGGGGCAGTGAGGCGGTGCAGGCGCGGCTGGGGGTGGGGCCGAGTGCGCTGTCCAATTACAAGGCGCGGGCCAGCCTGCCGGCGACAAAGTTCGATCTGTTGGCAGAGGCGGCGCGCCAGGCTGGCTGGCAGCTGGACCCGGACACGCTGGCATTAGCCCCGCTGGCGGGGATGCGGCCTGTTGTGCTATTGATTGTGACCGGCGGCATCGCAGCCTATAAGGGGCTGGATTTGGCCCGCCGCCTGATGGATCAGGGCTGCCAGCTACGAGCAGTGATGACGCGCGGGGCCCAGCAATTTATCACCCCCCTGTCGCTTTCCGCCCTGATCGGAGAGAAAGTCTATACAGATTTGTTTGATCTGACCGATGAGGCGGAGATGGGCCATATTAATCTGGCGCGTTCAGCCGATCTGGTGCTGGTCGCTCCGGCCAGTGCGCATTTCATGGCCAAGCTGGCGCACGGTCTGGCAGATGATCTGGCCAGCACCCTCTGTCTGGCGAGCGAGGCCCCTCTCCTGCTGGCCCCGGCGATGAACCCGGTGATGTGGGCCAGTCAGGCCACCCGCGACAATCATGATCTGCTGATCAGGCGCGGGGTGCAAATGGTTCAGCCTGCCGATGGCGATATGGCCTGTGGAGAGACCGGCACTGGCCGTCTGGCAGAAGTGCCAGATATTGTCCGGGCGGCGCTGGCCGCACTGGCCGGTGGGGGCAGAATTATCCAGCCAGCAAAAACCGCTTCTCTGGCCGGACGGCATATCCTTGTCACCTCCGGGCCAACGCATGAGCCGATTGATCAGGTGCGCTATATCGCCAACCGATCCTCTGGCCGTCAAGGCCATGCGATCGCCGCCGCCTGTGTTGCGCGGGGGGCGCAGGTAACCCTGATCAGCGGCCCGGTTTCCCTGCCAGCCCCGCATGGGGTGCGGCTGGTGCAAGTCGAAACCGCAGATGAGATGATGGCAGCAGCTGAGGCCGCCTTGCCAGCTGATATTGCAGTCTGTGCGGCGGCGGTAGCCGATTGGCGGGTGGAAAATGCTGCCTCTGGCAAGCTGAAAAAACAGGCAGGTGGCCCGCCGGAGATGAGGCTGGTTGAGAATCCGGATATTCTGGCCAGCCTGTCCAACCATCCCCGCCGCCCGCAGCTGGTGGTCGGCTTTGCCGCAGAAACCGACACTCTCATCGACCATGCCCGGGTGAAACTGGCAAAAAAAGGCTGTGACTGGATTCTGGCCAATCAGGTGGCTCAGGAACAGGGGCTGGTTTTTGGGGCTGAGCATAATCAGGTGGTGCTGATCTCCAACGCGCCGCCGGAAATCTGGCCGGAACAAGACAAGCAGGCGATTGCCGAAAGGCTGGCTGATCAGATGGCTGACAGTCTGGCCCGACCGGATGCAGCGCAATGAGCGGGCCGGTCCAGATACAGCTGCGCCAGCTGCCCCACGCAGCTGATTTGCCGCTGCCCAGCTATCAGACAGACGGCGCGGCTGGCATGGATATCTATGCCGCACTTGGCGAGCCAGTGGCGCTGGCCCCGCTGCAGCGCCAGCTGATCCCGACCGGCCTTGAGATAGCCCTGCCGCCCGGCTATGAAGCCCAGATCAGGCCGCGCTCCGGCCTCGCCTTCAAGCAGGGGCTGACCTTGCTGAACAGTCCGGGCACGATTGACAGTGATTATCGCGGCGAGATTGGCGTTATCCTGGTGAACCTGTCAGATGAGCCAGCTGAGATACTTCATGGCCAACGGATTGCCCAGATGATCATCGCCCCTTTTGTGCAAGCTGTCTGGCAGCCAGTCGCGCAGCTGGACCAGACCAGGCGCGGGGCAGGCGGCTTTGGCTCTACCGGCAAGGGGGGAGAGGATGCTGACTGATGCTGAGCTGACCCGCTATGCCAGACAGGCTATCTTGCCCGAACTTGGCGAGGAAGGGCAGGAAAAACTGCTGGCCAGCCGGGCCTTGATTCTGGGGGCTGGCGGGCTGGGCAGCCCGGTGATCGCTTTGCTGGCTGCGGCCGGTATCGGCCAGCTGACGATTTGCGATGGGGACAAGATAGAGCTGAGCAATCTGAACCGGCAATTTATCCATCCCGATTCGGCTTTGGGGGAAAATAAGGCAGAGCAGGCGGCTGCTTTCGCCAACCGGCTGAATCCGGCGATTCGCACAATCGCCGTGCCGCAGATGATGACCCGCGCCTCAATAGCCGGACTGCTTGCCGGGCAGGATATGGTGCTGGATTGCACCGATCAGATGGCCAGCCGCCAGCTGATAGCCCAGGCGGCCAGAGCCGCCGGTATCCCGCATATTTTTGGCGGGGCGGTGCGGATGATCGGCCAGCTGAGCGTCTTTATGGCGGGCGTGCCGGGCCATGCGGAGGCGGCCTGTCTGGGTTGTCTTTTTCCCCAGCAGCCCGGCCCAGATCTGGCCCCAAATTGTGCAGAGGTCGGCATTCTGGGCCCGGTGGTCAGCGTTATCGGCAGCCTGATGGCGGCAGAAGCGGTGAAACTGGCGGCCGGTCTGGGGGGCAGCATGGCCGGGCGCTTGCTGCTCTATGATGGTGCGGCGGTGCGGTTTGATGAAATTACCTATAGCCGCCAGAGCGATTGCCCGCTTTGCGGCGATTCGGGCCAGCCCTGACAGGAAGCGACCCGGATCAGCTGGCCATCGCTGGAACTACCCGATCCGGCGGGGTATGGCCATCAATAAAGGTCTGGATATTGATAATGACCTTATCGCCCATCGCATGGCGGCCCTCAATCGTGGCTGATCCAATATGCGGCAGCAGCACGACATTATCCAGCTGGCGCAGCCGCGCTGGCAGCTTTGGCTCATCTGTATAGACATCCAGACCGGCCCCGGCAAAATGCCGCTCCTCCAGCAGATCAATCATTGCCTCTTGATCAATAATATCGCCGCGCGCAGCATTCACTAGATAGGCATGGCTAGCCAGCATTTCCAGCCGCTCGCGATTGAGCAAATGATGGGTGGCCGGGGTGGCCGGGCAGTTCACCGAGACAATATCCATCCGCCCCAGCATCTGATCCAGCGAATCCCAATAGGTGGCTTCCAGCTCATCTGCGATAGAGGGGTGCACCGGATTGCGGTTGAAATAATGGATCGACATACCAAAGCCGCGGGCGCGGCGGGCCACCGCCTGACCGATTGCCCCCATGCCGATAATGCCCAGCCGTTTGCCATTTATCCGATGCCCCAGCATACCGGTCGGCGACCAGCCAGCCCATTTGCCGGACCGGGCCAGCGCGTCACCTTCAGCAATACGGCGCGGCACAGCCAGAATAAGGGCCATCGCCACATCCGCCGTATCTTCTGTCAATACACCCGGCGTATTGGTAACCGTAATGCCGCGGGCCCGCGCAGCGTGCAGGTCGATATGATCTATGCCGGTGCCAAAAGAGGCGATCAGCCGCAGCTGATCCCCCGCCTTTTCGATCATTTCGGCATCAATCAGATCGGTCACTGTCGGCACCAGCACATCAGCCCGCCCCATCGCGGCGATTAATTCTGTCCGGCTCATCGGCGTATCAGTTGGGTTCAGCTCAGCATTGAACAGCTCACGCATCCGGGTCTCGGTAACATCCGGATATTTGCGTGTCAGAACAATTTTTGGCTTGGTCATTTAAGGCATTCCCCCGTTCTCTCTGTCCGGCAATTCACAAACCGGGCAGGAAAGATTTATCCATTTTGCCCGTTCCGTCACCAATTTGGTGTTTTCCGGGCTGGACATATTCTAGCCCAAAGATAGAATCCGTTCAGCAAAAAGTAAAAGATTTTGACCAGCCTGCTTTTCGGGCTGACTGTCTGCCAAGGGGAAAAGGGCACCAGAACATGATAACAAGATATTCGATGCTACGCCTCCTGGCCTTATTCCTGCTGGTGACAGGCGGCTTTTTTATCTTGCCGGGTAACGCCCCAGCTATCGCCCAGGAAGCCCGGCTGGTGGTGCAAGGGTCCGGCTTGCCGGTGCCCAGATTCGTGACCACAAAATCAGCCAAGGTGAATATGCGGCTGGGGCCGGGGCGCGAATATCCGGTTGCCTGGGTCTATAAAAAGAAACATTTTCCGCTGAAAGTGGTCGCCGAATTTGATGTCTGGCGCAAGGTAGAAGACCCGGATGGCAGCACCGGCTGGATTCACAGCCCGCTGCTGACCCTGCAACGCTTTGTTCTGGTAACCGAGGCGGTGGCTGAAATCCGCGCTGAACCTGAGGCTGAGGCGGCCCTGACCGGTGTGGCAGAACGCGGCGTGCTGCTGGAATTGCTTTATTGCGAGAAGGGCTGGTGCCGGTTGTCACATGAAAAGGCGCGCGGCTGGGTGCCTGCCAGCCATGTCTGGGGTATCTTGGAAAGCGAGGCGGACAGCGTGCCCGAAGCAGACCGCAAGGCCCGCTGACCAGCAGCCAATAAATCGGTCATGGTCTTGGCAGTGATTTTGCGCTACCACTATAAAGAGGCCAGCGAGCGAAAACAGAGATTTGGGACGGCAATCTTCTGCAACACAGAAGTGAGCAAGCAAGAGGGGACAGGGATAAGATGGCCATGCAACAAAACAGTTTTGCCTATGAGGACCTAATCGCCTGCGCAAAAGGTGAAATGTTCGGCCCCGGCAATCCGCAACTGCCGATGCCGCCAATGCTGATGTGCGACCGCATCACCCATATAAGCGAGCAAGGCGGGGCGCATGACAAGGGCTTGATAAAGGCAGAATTTGACATTCACCCGGACCTCTGGTTTTTCCCCTGCCATTTTGAGGGCGACCCGGTGATGCCAGGCTGTCTTGGCATGGATGCGCTCTGGCAGCTGGTCGGCTTCTTTCTTGGTTGGGCTGGCGGACAGGGGCGCGGGCGCGCGCTATCCGTCGGGGCGGTGAAATTCACCGGCCAGATTCTACCCTCTGCCAAGCTGGTGCAATTCCAGCTGGATATGAAGCGGGTGATCATGCGCCGTCTGGTGATGGGAATCGCAGATGGCAAGGTCATCTGTGATGGTGAGACGGTGTTTGAAGCAGAAGATATCCGCGTTGGCCTGTTCGGGGCTGAAGGAGGCCCGGCATGACGCGGCGCGTAGTCATCACCGGCCTTGGGATTGTGTCCTCTATCGGCAATAACGCAGCTGAGGTCACCGACAGTCTGCGGCAGGGCAAATCCGGAATTGTAGCCGCCCCGGACTATGCTGAACTGGGCTTTCGCAGCCAGGTCAAAGGCGCGGTCAAGATGGATGTGGCCGAGCATATAGACCGCAAGCAGATGCGCTTTATGGGAGAGGGGGCAGCCTATGCGGTGCTGGCGATGCAGCAGGCAGTAGCTGATGCCGGGCTGGAGGAGGCTGATATTTCCAATCCACGCACCGGCCTTATCGCCGGGTCCGGCGGCCCATCTACTGCCAATATGTTGCAGGCGTTTGATACCACCCGCGAGAAGGGGCCAAAGCGGGTCGGCCCCTATATGGTGCCGCGCTGTATGTCCTCTACCGTGTCCGCCTGTATCGCGACTTTTTTCCAAATCAAGGGGGTGAATTATTCGATCAGCTCAGCCTGTTCGACCTCTGCCCATTGCATCACCGCCGGGGCGGATGCGATTCGCTATGGGATGCAGGATATTGTCTTTGCTGGCGGCGGCGAGGAGTTGCACTGGACCTTGTCCGTGCTGTTTGATGCGATGGGGGCGATGTCCTCTTCCTATAATGACACGCCGGAGCGGGCCAGCCGTGCCTATGATGCCAACCGGGACGGGTTTGTCATCGCTGGCGGCGGCGGGATGCTGGTGTTGGAAGACTATGAGCACGCCAAGGCCCGCGGTGCGAAAATCTATGCTGAGATTGTTGGCTATGGGGCCAATTCTGACGGGCATGATATGGTTGCCCCGTCCGGTGAGGGGGCGGTGCGCTGTATGGAGCTGGCACTGGACGGATTTGTCTGGCAGGCGCTGACCGGCAAGGTGGATTATATTAACGCCCATGGCACCTCTACCCCGGTCGGCGATATCAAGGAGCTGGATGCGGTGCGCGAGGTGTTTGGCCCGCGTGGCTATCTGCCGGTAGTGGCCTCTACCAAATCGCTGACCGGCCATTCGCTGGGCGCAACCGGTGTGCAAGAAGCGATTTATACGCTGTTGATGATGCAAGGAGGCTTTATCGCGGCCTCTGCCAATATTGAAACGCCGGACCCGGCGATTGGCAATATTCCGGTGCCACAGGCGCGGCTGGATGACACAGCGATCAATCTGGCACTGTCCAATTCCTTCGGCTTTGG
>Ga0181579_10004901_pt1 | contig 10372 bp, 9 predicted proteins | sample 071ome_24_FD_132996 | JGI IMG/M metagenome (GOLD analysis project Ga0181579, IMG submission 132996) | Coastal salt marsh microbial communities from the Groves Creek Marsh, Skidaway Island, Georgia - 071402CT metaG (megahit assembly) | ecosystem: Environmental > Aquatic > Marine > Intertidal zone... | reverse complement strand
CAACGCCTCGGCGTTTAACGCTGGTCTGGGTCTCGCCTTCGGTGGTCTGGGTCTTGGCATCTCCTACGCGTCCTATGACGACACGACCGCCAATGACGGTTCCGGCCTCAATGCCGGCGTGAACTACAGCTCCGGCCCGTGGGGTGTCAGCCTCAGCTACTTCCACGGTGACAAGGACGGCACGACCACCGCTGGCGTCGTTAGCGGCGAAGGCGAGCAGGACACGTTCATGCTCTCCGCCAAGTACGCGCTGGGCCCGGGCATCACCGCGGCCGGCACGATCGCTCATTCCAAGTTCAAGTCGGATGACACCGCGATCGTCGGTACCGACTCGGCCGAGGTTGATGCGACCTATGTCGTCGTCGGCATGAAACTTAGCTTCTAATCCAATCGGATTTCGAAGTTAGGGGAGAGGCCGCCTTCGGGCGGCCTCTCCTGCTTTTGGGTTGAGTTTTGGGATCAAGTGCCTTGAAAGACGCAGGCTGATTGAATTCAGAGATATCCCAACGCCGCCATGACATCGCCATGGGTCGTTGATATTTTATCGATTTGAGCCGTGGATAATCGGTCTCGCCACGCGCCGGCCTTGCCCTCCCGGAAAAACCGCTCGGCGTGGGGCGGACGTTCGGTGAATCCGTTTCGGCCTTCCTGGGCGGACAATTCCTTGAAAGAGGAAAACGACAAGGCACGCCTCAACCGGTCGCCATCAAATGGCAGTCCCAAGGTCTGGACGACGGATTGAAATGCCGCTTCAGGTCGTGAAAGCAAATCCTCGTAGCGGACCATGACCATAGGGAAATCAGTGCCGTCGCGCCATGACTTCACATGATCACTCCAGTTTCCGAGGAGCGTGAAAATCCGGTGTTCCACATCGATGGTAGAGTTTCCGGGATCCGCCAGGGCGACGATGGCCAGGTCGATGTCGAGATTGAAATGGCTAGCATAGGACGAAACCAGGTCTAACGGATTTCGAGTGATGCATATCGCGCCCTTGGTAACCTCCGGGCTGATTAGCCTCACGCCATGATGGACACCGTTCAGGCAATGAGTTTTAACGAAATGATCATGCGGTCGTGCCGCCGCGATAAGCGTTTGGGCACGGGCGCGTAGAGTGAGAGATTCTCCTTCGGTGATCTCGCCGATCGGCTTGCCGGCCGCCTCCTGATAGAATCGGGGCCGTGTATCGCTCAACGTAAAGGCGCCAAGTTCATTGATCGGCAGTGGTTCCCGCCGGTCCAACACATAGTTGGCCAGGAATGCCCGCATCCAAGTGTTGCCGGATTTGGGGTAGGAGGCGATCCAGATAATCCGGCGCATTCTTGGTGTTCCTCCGGCTCGTCAATGATCCGCATAGACTATAACAGGAAGGCGTGTTTCCACATCGAAACCATGGGCTAACGCGGTGATCTGAGATATACGATAGGGATCGCCGATCCGGCGCATAGTGATCCGGCCTTACCCGGCAGACCAGGCCCGCATCCCTGGAGATTTACGTGAAAGACTTTCAATTCGCGAACCTTTTCAAGAAGATTTCCAGGCAGGATTTCATCGACAGCCACCATGACCGGCGCGCCTACCACGAGGCGGGAGCGATTGAGAATGTCAGGGAGATATTCTCTTGGGATCATCTGAACGATCTCTTCAATCGCCCCAAGCTCTGGAACGGCGAGATGATGGAACTGGCGATCAACGGCAATGTCTTGCCGCCGCCACAATACGCTTCACCAGGCATGGGGCGTCTGGGAGAACGGGTTTTGCGGCCGGATCGGGAGAAGGTGAATCATTTCCTGCGTCAGGGAGCGACACTGGTTCTGGATTATCTCGAGGGAATTCATCCTGAAATTCGTGATGTGGCGACCTGCATTGAGCGTCTTACCGGTACCGCTGTCTCGTGCAATGCCTATTGTTCTTGGCAAAGCGTTCAGGGATACGCCTCTCATTTTGACACGATGTGCGTTTTCGCGATTCAGATCGAGGGCGAGAAGACCTGGAACATCTATGACGGGCGGGTGAACGAGCCCATGGCGATCCCGGGCGCGCGTCCCGCGGATTTTTCAAGGGAGCAGCATGATCGCCAAAAAGGTCCGGTAGCCCAGCAAATCGTCATGCGCCCGGGTGATGTTCTTTATCTGCCGCGCGGGCTTTATCATGACGCGCTTGCCACCGACACCGCATCGCTGCATCTGTCTTTCGGCGCGACCTATATGGCGGGTTTCTCGGCTCTCAGCTTGCTGATTGGCGAGTTGCAACGCGAGGAGTTTTTTCGCAAGCGTTTACCGCATTTCGACTCCCGCGAGGAACTGGCGGGGTATTTGACGGAAGTCGGCGCCAAGGTTGCCGAGCGTATGGCGGATGACGGATTTCAGAATCTCGTGCGCGGGCATATGCTGGGGAATCTCGGAGATAAGATCAGCGGACACCGGCTGCCGGATCGAGGCGCGGACCGCTATTATCTGGTAACCCGACGCGATCTTCGTCTTGTGCGCCGGGGTGCGGCCATGCGGTTGGATGGTGGTTCCAAGCCCCTGGATGTCGCGCCCGAACTGGCGAATATCGCGCGCCACATCGCGGAAAATGAATCCTTCTGGGTAACCGGCTTGCCGGGATTCGTCGACCATGCGCAAACAACTATCCAGGATTTCCTCTCGTCTCTGGAAAGTCATGAAATCATTTTCCAGGTTACGGGACGAACATAGGGAGACCGTCGGTGGCGGGGATTGTTTGGCTCGCGTCCTATCCGAAATCGGGCAATACCTGGTTGCGGTTGTTCATGGAAAACCTGTTTCGCAACGCGATGCAGCCGGTCCCGATCAACGATCTGCGGGTCGCGCGGTTCGGCGACGCGGCCTATCCGATCTACGAACAAGTGGCCGGTCGACCCTTGGAGGGCGCCAGTGACGCCGAGTTCAACGCGCTCAGAGAGCCGGTGCAACGTTACCTCGCGAGCCGACCGGAAACCACGTTCGTGAAGACGCATAATGCCTTGCTTCGCCATGAAGGGGTCCCGCTGATTGAGTTGCGGCATACCGCCGGCGCGGTTTATCTGCTTCGCAATCCCTTTGATTTGACGGTGTCGCTCGCCGATCACTTTCGCATCAGCCATGATGACGCGATCGAGGCGATGGCCTCGCCCTACCATCATACCAAGACAACACCGATGGCGATCTTCCAACTTCTGGGTGGCTGGACGAACCATTACCGATCCTGGTTCGGCGTGGAGAACTTCAATCCGCTTTTCATTCGCTATGAGGACACGATCCGTGATCCGGTTAAATCATTCGGACGTTTCATGCGTTATCTCGGCTTGCCCAAGAACCCGGAACGCCTGAAACGGGCAATCAGGAATAGCGCCTTCAAGGAAGTGGAGCGCCAAGAACGTGAATCCGGCTTCAAGGAGCGCGTGCATCCGAATCAGAAGTTTTTCCGCGCTGGCAAGGTCGGCGGATACAAGGAAATACTCAACGACAAACAGATTGGTCGGATCATCGACGCGCATGGCGAGCTGATGCTGGAACAGAAATATATCTCCAAGGACGGTCGCCCGAGGGTGTGACGCGAATGGCGCTTAGATGAAGTCCGTTGACCCCAACCTAGCCTTTCAATCAGCCGAGAAGGCCGCCGCCAAGGGAGATTGGGTCGGCGCGCGCCGCGCCTATGGCCGGGTTTTGAAATCAATGCCTCGGGATTGGCGGGGCTTCTATCGAGCGGGACTGATCGAGGCGCGAGGCGGCCATTACGAACAGGCCGAGAAAGCCTTTGGTCGGGCGCGGGCGCTCTCTCCGGAAAATCCCGATGTCGCGGCTAATCTCGCGCAAGTCTATCTGCTGATGGACGAGCCGGCGTTAGCGCTGGACCTGCTAGGACCGATTGCCGAAAAAACCCCCAACCTACCGGAGGTCCATCAGCGAATTGGCTTGGCGCGGCAAGAGCTTGGTCACATGGAAGAGGCCGAGGAGGCCTATCGCCGAGCGATGGATCAGGGCTCGACGGACCCAGGCGTTCTAAACAATCGCGCCGTCGTCTTGCAAAGCCTTGGACGGTCCATGGAGGCGATTGGCTTGCTGGAGATATTGGTCCGGCGTGGCGTGACTGGAACCGAGATGCTTAACAATCTTGGCAATCTCTATCGGGGGGTGGGAAGATTCGACGAGTCCGCGGCGATTTTCGCGACCGCTGTTACACGCGCGCCAAACAACTCCCACCTCCATAGAAACATAGCCTTGTTGAACCGTGATCGTGGAGATATCGCAAAGGGCATCACGGCGGCCCGGCGGGCCGCGATTTGTGCGCCGGAAGCCATGGATGGCCTGGTGATCATCGCGGAGATGCTTGAGCATCGCGCTGATCTCGATGAAGCGACCACTCTTCTCCGCCGTGTCGCCACCGGGGCGCCGGGAAATGCCGACGCGATTGCCTTGCAAGCGCGCATTCAACGCCGCCTCGGTGACGCGGCCGGCGCGCATGGAATGTTGGAGCGAGTTCTATCCCGGGATGAGAGTTTACCGGGGGCGCATAAGCTCTTGTTTGAAGCAGCCCAAGCCGAGCAATCGCTAGGGCGGTTCGCGGACGCCTTCGAGACACTGGTCAAGGCCAATCGTCGGCAACTGAAGGCGATGCGCCCGGGTCTGGTCGATGCAAACCGCGTGTTCCGGCAAATTCGCGATCTCGCGCGTGTCATTGACGCTATTGATCCGGAACAATTCTCGGCGCCGGCCTTGGACCACACCGAGGCGCCGGTGTTTCTGGTTGGATTCCCACGATCTGGAACCACGCTACTTGACCAGATTCTCGATAGCCACCCTTCGGTCGTCGTCCTTGAGGAACGACCCTTGGTCGTGGGCATGATCGCGCGCATGAACCGCGATGGATATCGTTATCCCGATGATCTTGATCGTTTGGATGAGGCTGCCCTGGCGACTTTGCGGCGAGGCTATCTGACGGACCGGGACGGATACGTTCATGTCCCGGAAGGTCATGTTTTTGTCGACAAGATGCCGCTGAACATTGTTCACGCCGCGCTTATCCGGCGGGTTTTTCCCGGCGCGCGGTTTCTTCTTGCCTTGCGTGATCCTCGCGACATTTGCTTGAGTTGTTTCATGCAGTCGTTTGAACTGAACGATTGGATGGCCGCGTTTACGGATATTCGGATGACCGCCGAACTCTTTAATGCCGTGTTTGATCTCTGGCGCCAGACGTCGGAGCGACTTTCCTTGGACTATCACCAGGTTCGCTACGAGGATCTGATTGGGGACCTTCGAGGCACGGCTTCGGCGGCAATTGAATTCTTGGGCCTGGAATGGGATGAGGAAATGGCGAGCTTCCATGAACACGCCAAACGCCGAGGGCATCTCAATACACCAAGCCATGCGCAGGTAACCCAGCCGGTATACGGCCACGCCGTGCAACGCTGGAAGCGATACGGCGCGGCGATGGAAGAACCCGCGCGCGTTCTTGAACCCAGCCGGGTCGCCCTTGGATATGGAGCCTGACATGAGCAAAGTGTCGATACCGAAAACTTCGTCGGAGGATACCGCCGAGGTCTCGGAAAATCTGGAAGAGATCAATACCAAGATTTTCGACGCGGCTCGTCGGGCGGGCCGGTCGGCGTCGGATGTTTCATTGGTCGCGGTAAGTAAGGTTCAGCCGTTCGGGCGTGTCGAGGCGGCTTGCTTGGCGGGACACCGGGTTTTCGGCGAAAACCGGGTCCAGGAGGCGATGGAACGCTGGCCGAGCTTGCGGGCCCGTTTCCCGGATCTGAAGCTGCATTTGATCGGGCCGCTTCAAACCAACAAAGTCGCCGACGCGGTGGCGTTCTTTGATGTGATCGAGAGCGTTGATCGCCCGAAACTGGCGGCGGCCCTGCGACGCGAGATGGACAAGCAGGGGGTTAGCCGACCGTGCTTCATCCAGGTAAACACCGGAGAGGAGCCTCGGAAAGCCGGTGTCGCGCCCTTGGAAGCCGACTCCTTCATCACAAGCTGTCGGGACGAACACGGGTTGGATATCGTGGGCCTCATGTGCATTCCCCCGCAAAGCGAGGAACCGGCTCTGCATTTCGCGCTGCTCCGCGAGATAGCCCTACGCAACGACGTAGCCTCGCTTAGCATGGGGATGAGTGGTGACTTCGAGACCGCGATAGAGCTTGGCGCCACCCATATCCGTGTGGGCACCGCTATTTTTGGCGCGCGTGAGCAGCGGTAGTTATCTCGCCTGGCCAGTGGTCGCTAATCTTATGGTCATGATCGCGCCCGCTTCGAGGTGCTCGAGCAAAGCCCGAAGATCATCCAATCGCAAGGCGACACAACCTTGGGTCGGCGCGAAATCGGGCCTCGCGACATGCATGAAAATGGCGCTGCCGAGGCCTGGAACTGGTGGATCGTCATTGTATCCAAGCTCGACGACGATGTCGTAGAGGCCATCCTCTCGCCATAGGGTCTCATGACTTCCCGCATAGGGCAACGTGACGAGGCGATTGTATTGTTTCGAATCTCGCGGATCGTCGCACCAGCCCATTGAGCCTGTGATCACGACCAAGGGCTGGGCGGTTTTCAGCGCGATAACGCGGTCTTGTCGATAGAAAACCCGCCGAAGACGCCAATCACCCAGCGGCGTGCATTGATCGCCCTCGCGTTTCGCGTTTGTCGCGCCGCCAGCGCCGATCGCGCATCGGTACTCTTGATCATGGATGAGGAGCCGCGCGCGGGTGGGATCGTCGGATGTCTCGACAATGAGCGTCATGCGGAAAGTTTTGCCTGTCCAAGGTTAGCCCTTCGGCATGGTTTCGTATTTTCCAAGGGCTCGCAACATCCATCCATGGACGTCGTTGGAATCGGTGGGGACCTGAAGTGTTTCTTGGGATGTAGCCCCCGATCGTTCCGCCTGGGCGGCGTGGGATCGCGCGATCAGCCGATCCAGGGCATTCGCCGGGGCGGATTGAAGACGCTGGTCTCGGTTGGCGACCGGTTGCGTGATTGCCGCGTTCGTCGCCTGGGTTGAAACCGGGACGGGACGCTGGGGAAGGCCGAACAATCCCGCCCTAGCGGCGGCATCGGATGGTATGAATCCCCCACCTTTCGCCGGTGGATTTTTCGCAAGTCGCTCAATGAGGGTTTCACGCGCCGGCGTTTGGATGGTCGGTGATGACACCGAGGCCAGTTGTGGCGCGGAAGTCGTGTTTCCCTGGCTAACGGGGTTTTGAGCAACGTGGCTCTGGGCAACGTGGCTCTGGGTAACGTGACTCTGGGCGACTGGATTGGGAGTCGCTGGCGCCGGACCAATTGGAGCCTGGCTTACCGTGCCCTGAAGACTCGGGGCGGCTCTCGCAAGACTGGTTACACCGTCATTTCGAGATCCGGCGAACGCCGCAAAGGCTGTTTCCGCGATATCGGAGCCCGTTTCCGCTTCGACAATGTTGTTGCTCACCGCCGCCAACAACCCGACCGGACCGCCGTAAATCGCGCCGCCGATGGCACGTGGAGCCGAGGCGATCTCATCTCCGGTAACGGCGCGGTAGATCGAGGAAACCACCGGAATGTGCTGCAGCGGGTTTATGATGTCCAAGACGTCCTTGAAGCCGAAGCCATCGGAGCCCCAGCCGTCGGAATTCGGACCCTGATTGTCCAGGATGGCGATTTGATCGGGATCGACATCCGCCTCGCCGCTGGGCGTCGTATCGAAACGAAAGGGCGATTGGATCGACGTTGAATTTGATATCAGGCTAGTCATGAAAATTTCCTCCGCGATTGGTAGAGCAATTCTCATACCAATTGGAGGATTCGGATTTTAGAACTTAGTCCAGTGGCGTGAATCCAGCGAAGATCCTTGATCTTCCAAGGCTAAAACAGATGCCCGGTCTTATCCGCCTTGGTTTTCAGATAGCGGGCGTTGTGCTGATTCGACGGAAAAACATGCGCCACGCGCTCAACCACATTCACGCCCGCGGCGGCTAGTTGCTCGACCTTGTCGGGATTGTTGGTGAGGAGCCGGACGGAGCCGATGCCCAGCTGCCGCAAAATCTCCGCGGCCGGTTCATAGATTCGTTCATCGGCGTCGAAGCCGAGTTGCTCGTTGGCGTCGACGGTGTCGACACCCAAGTCCTGCAGTGTATAGGCGCGCAGCTTATTGACCAGTCCGATGTCGCGGCCCTCCTGGGCGAGATACACCAGCACACCTCCACCTTCGGATTCGATGGCCTGTATCGCGCCTCTAAGTTGATCGCCGCAATCGCAGCGCAGACTGCCGAGGAGGTCGCCGGTAAGACAGGCGGAATGCAGCCTGATCAGAACAGGATGGCTGGTGTCCGGCTCGCCGATGACGATCGCGACGTGTTCCTCTCCCCCGTCCAGGGGCCGAAAGGCCACGAGCTTTGCGTTCTCGGCATCGCTCAGCGGCACGCGCGCGGAGGCGGCTTGAACCAGCCGACGCGCCCGCAAGGCCGGAAAGGCTTGGATATCCCTGGTTTCAACCAGTAAGAGCCCGATGTCACGGCTCCAGGTCGACAGCCGCTCCACGTCGAGGGTTGAGGCGCGCGCGAATAGCACCGCCGGCAGTAGACGCGCGAATTTGACCAGTTGTACGGCCATCTGGACCAAACCGTCCTCGGGCTCTGGAATGACCGACAACTCCGATAGGCCACGCCCGGTAGTCTCGTCCTGGTCGGCTCCCGGAGCGATGGTCGGGTCGGCGATCCGCCGCACCAAAGCCGCGTCGGTGTTCATCGGAAGTATCAGACTTTGCACCGACGACGGCGCGGGAGATGGCTTTATCGCGGCGACCCGGTTTCTGGTCAGCGCGACGGTGGGTTGCGAGCCGGTCAACCGCATCAGCATTCGCAGACTATCACGCGTGGCCATCTCGGCGGCCTGGATCGCGATCGCCGAGTGCTGGTTGGTGTCTCGAACGATAACCATGGCGCCGCGGCGTAGGTCCGCTATGGCGCGATCAATTGAGATCTGCGCCGAGGATGGTGTTGCCGTCACGGACGCGCCCGGGCTGGGAACTGGGTCAAGCTTGGACATGCCCGTCATGAACATCATGCCGTCGCGAGGGTCAAGGCCTCTTGCAAGGATCAAGGCGTTAAGACAGTCTTCACGCACGTCTGCTGGACTGATTGTGAGCATGTGATGACGCGCGCGGGCCTGGTTTTCCGAGATTTTGATCAAGCCGCCCTCGACCGCGAATACAATAATCGCGAAAAGGTTCCCGACTCCGCCGACATCGCCGAGCGCTGGATGCGGCGTGGGGCGGAGGCGCGCTCGGCGATGTCCTGTCGCCTCGATCTCGCCTATGGCCCGCATGAGCGACAAAAGATCGATCTCTTTCCATGCGCGCAGCCCGGCGCCCCGGCGCTCGCTTTCGTGCATGGTGGCTATTGGCATAGCCGAGACAAGACGCTTGCGCATTTCATCGCGCCTTTCTTCGTGGCGTCGGGCGTCAACTTCATCAGTATTGGGTACCGGCTCTGCCCGGAAGTGGGTATCGGCGACATTGTCGAGGATGTTCGGGCCGCGTTCCGTTGGGTTCACGAAAACGCGGCGGATCTGGGTATCGATGGTCGTCGCCTGTTTATCGCCGGCCACTCCGCCGGCGGCCATATCGCGGCGATCCTATGCGGTCCGAATGGCGCGCCATCGGGTCTCGTCAAGGGCGGCTGTTCGATCAGCGGGTTGCATGATCTCGAGCCCGTGCGTCTTACTTATCTGAACGAATCGCTTGGCTTGGACCATGAAACCGCCCGAATGTTGAGCCCGGTTGAGCGGGCAAGGAGCCTGGAACCTGGATCGGGCTTGGATCTCCCGCCGCTACTATTGACGGTCGGTGGCGAGGAGGGGCCGGAATATGCGCGTCAACGCGATGATCTGGAGGCCGCGTTACGCGCCGCGCGTCAACCCGTGCGTGTTGTTGAAAGTCCCGGAGCCAATCACTTCACCGCGTGCGAGGCGATTTGCGACCCCTCTCATCCGCTCTCCGACGCCATGCTTCGTCTGATATTGGCGCCGGGATTTTGACCATGATTGGACAGACCCCGGCCTCGGAAGGGAAATAGAATGGCGCGCGCGGTTTGGAATGGTCTGGTAATCGCGGAATCGGAAGAGGTGATCGAAATCGAGAATAGCCTCTATTTCCCGCGCGAGAGCGTGCGAATGGATTTGCTGCGCCCGTCGACCACCAACACCAGGTGTCCCTGGAAAGGGCGGGCGACATACTATTCCCTGATCGACGACGAGACCGTGCTTGATGATGTGGCTTGGAGCTATGAGAATCCCAGAACTCGCGCTCGCGTGATCAAGGATTGCATGGCTTTTTGGAAGCAAGTCACTATATCGATGTGACGAGGTTCGGTCTCGGCCCAGCGCGGTCGGTGTAAGAAAGT
>Ga0181579_10004899_pt1 | contig 10373 bp, 1 predicted proteins | sample 071ome_24_FD_132996 | JGI IMG/M metagenome (GOLD analysis project Ga0181579, IMG submission 132996) | Coastal salt marsh microbial communities from the Groves Creek Marsh, Skidaway Island, Georgia - 071402CT metaG (megahit assembly) | ecosystem: Environmental > Aquatic > Marine > Intertidal zone... | reverse complement strand
CAGACTGGAGGAGAGCCAGTTACCTTCCTGATGCCAGCTGATAACCGCATCGGTGTCAGTATTTCGGATGTGACCTTGCGGATGTTTGACTTCATTCATTTCCACGGGAACATTGCTTTTGACCATGTGGGCATCAACTAACTTTCTTTCATTAGCAGACTTGGCGGGGATGTTGGAGACTTGCTGGAATCGATAGGTATCGCCGATGCCGTCAACCTGTTAACCGGATTTTTTGGAGTAGAAATATCGAGTGATTTCTCCACGATATCCGGTCTGGATTACCTCGCCATGAATATTGGGGGGTCGGATATCTCCGGTTTTATCGGCATGGGGACTCCGGATTTTGACAAGCCCTTTGTCGATCAAGATCTTGTCGGGTTCGGGTTGAATGACCTTGATTTTGCGATATCTGTCTTCGGGTCCAGTCTCCCCACTGGCTATGAGATGTTCTCCGTATTGTATTACACCGGTAGAATCCCTCCTCCATTAGCGAATAGCTACACTGCAGCAGCCATGGAATACATGCGTCAGACACTGCCGTACTTCTTTGCCATGGATATTTCGGTTGGTTCCGTTGGTACTTACGGATTTGGTGATGTTTTCACGATCCAACTTCAGGATATTCGAGTCCAGGCCAACATTGGCACCCCGTTATTCGGTACTGCAGCAGGCTTGTCCCTGGCCAATTTGCCTTCTATCAACTTTATTGAAACCTTCGGTACGGAGGATACCAATGGCAACCGCATCCTGGATGAAGGGGAGGACACCGACAATGATGGATATCTGGACATCGGATATGAAGTGGCGACTGGGGGCGATCCCATTTTCCTTGAGTTTACTGAGGTAATCATCGGTTTGGAGATCGGTTATGCTGCGATCAGCATTGCAGACTTTGTACAACTTTATGGTAGCTTCGCCTTCTACCTCGGACCCACATACGATCTCGATCTCAAGCTGGGTAATGCCTCTGTTCCATTTGGCAATTGGGAGTTTGCTTCCTATACCTTCGGGGGATCCGATATTATGGGCTTTGTCGGATTGGGTGGCTATGAAGACGTAAATGGGGATGGTCGAATCACGGATGACGATGCCTTAGAGGAAGGTTCCTTAGGCTTTTACTTGGATGATTTGGATTTCGGGCTAGCTCTCTTCCAGTCTACCTCCCCACTGTCGCTCATCATGTACTCCGTTTTGGGGGTTCCGATTGAGCCCTTGTTCTTTGCCATGGATTTGAGTGCCCGGTCGGTTGGGTTCACTGGTTTGGATGACTTCATTACGATGGAAGCCCATCAATTGGAACTGAAGCTGAACATTTCCAATATTACGACCCCTGGATTGGAAGCCTTCCTCGACTTCTCTACGTCACCGGAACTTCAGCCGGAACGACATGATGAAGACCGGGATTATGATGGGAAAATGGGTGAGCCGCTTGGATTTGAAGTTCGAACCGGTGGAGACTCCATCTATCTGGATTTTGACAATTATTGGATCGAGGCCACGATCGGTTACGCAGAAGTCAGCTTGGGAGGGGCCGTGCAGTTGGCTGGTAGCTTCACTTTTGCCAAGGGGCCGAAGCATACGGTCAAGTTGACCAATGGGGATGAAATTGAAGTCGCTACTGTGACCTTGGGGGCGGCCAATGTAAATGCATTCATGGGGCTCAATGGACCCTATCATACGGATACCAATGGAGATCTGCTCATCAATGATGACGATCCGATCAATGAGGATGCGGTGGGTCTTGTCATGAACAATCTCGATATCGGGATTGTGTTAGCTACGCCGACGAATCTATTGGATTTACGAGCCTTCCTGGCTGCCAAAGCGTCGATGGACCGAATAGGTCTGGTGGGCGTGCCAGGAATCACTGCCGAAGCCACTGATATGGAGGTCGCCATCAACCTCTCCGCCGGTGCTGTATTTGATCTGGAGGTGGTGGATTGGACGGAAAGCTTCCAGGATCAGGACTGGGATGACGATGATGTGATCGATGGCGACGGGTTCGCTGTGCCTGCAGGAGTCGACAATATCATTATCGATTATGATGATTTCCTCATCAAAGCCTTTGGTTCGGTTCGAGTCGGCATAGAGACCGATGGGGAATCCTGGTTTGGTCTCAATGGGGATCTGGACTTCGAAATGTCGAAAACTCATTTGCAGGCTTTTGTGAATGGCAGGCTGTTTGTCGGTCCGGAAGATTCGCCATTCTTTGAACTCAGTACCACGGGCTTGTTCATCATTGATAGCAAAGGGATTGGCTTAAAACTGGATGCTAGTCTGGAAGTCGGACTGGGGGAAGAACTAGGCATTGAGCTGAATGCCGAATTCAAGGTGACTTTCAATACGACCAGTGAGGATATCGTTTACGAGATTCCAGAAACCTTTGCTGAGGTACCGGATGAATCGGTGGATGGGGAAGGGAACCGTGTGCTTGTCATACCGGGAGTGCCGCCGATGAAGGGCGGCCCGGCGACGCCATACCTCATTGTTGAGGCCAGCGGTTACCTGCAGATCCTGGATTCCTTCAAGCTTACCGGTGACTTTGGTCTGTATGTTCTCGGCACCGGGGATATCGAAATGACAATAGATGCCCATATCAGCATTCTTGATACACAATTGAATGTCGCAGGTGGAGCGGGTATTTACTTTGGTGAAACCAAGGGCTTTGCTGCCGCCATTGAAATCAGCTTTGACTCCGGCAGCGCCCTTTCCGGCGTTGGGTTCGATCTTTCCGGTACATTCACCCTCAAGGTCAATACCACCTCCATTGATCGTACGTACAGCGGCGTCAAGGTGGAGGCATACAGTGCCGAAATTGGCATTGATGCAACCTTGGTCCTCATGGACTTCCTGACCTTGGATGGGACAGTTGTGATCAAGGTCTCCGGCAGTGGTTTCAGTTTCGATGTGGACGCCACCATGGCATTGACAGGACTTGGTAGTTTTACAGCCGTGGGATCCTTGGATGTCAGCAGTGCTGGGATGGTGGCGAGTCTGGAACTCTCGGGCTCACTGGACTTTGCTGTGGTGGAATTCAATGGCCGATTCCATTTTGCCATCAACACCACCAACTCCTCCAAGTCGGTTAAAGTCTTGGATGTGAACCCAGGCTCCGGCGAGGTTGCCGGGTTTAAGTCCCAGACTATCGCCGCCCAGACTCTCATGATCAGCTTCGGCGGGGAACTTTGTGTCGGGCCGTTTTGTATCAACGGTGGTGCCGAGCTTGTGTTGAGTTCGGATTCCATCGCGGTCAACATTTCTGCCACCCTCGATTTGCTTGGTTTCGGCAAATTGGCGGTCAACGGTGCCGCAGAGATCGGTTGGGGCTCTAGTCCTTACTTTGCTTTGAATATAGGGCTAGGGGCAAATGTGATCTCCATTGCGGGGATTCAACTTAGCGCGACGTTTACCCTCCAGCTCAATACGGACTCCTCGACACGTGCAGGGGTGAGTGCGAATTCATTCAAGGTGGCAGTCTCAGGGACAATCAGTGTATGGCTGTTTGATATCAGTGTAAGTGCTAGTATTACTTATGCCAATGATGTGCTCAGGTTGTCTTTCACTGGGTCTTTGAATGCCTTAGGGTTCTCATTCCAGGTCGGAAGATTTGATGCGAATGCCCATGAGACCAATGGAATGGCGTATATCCAATCAGATGGAAAATTCAATATCGGTCTAAGGGCGAACCACAGTGTAAGCGTTAGCCTTGTTTTTGTTAAGGTAACGTTTGCGATGAGTTTCGAGATAAATCTGTCGCATGAGGCGTTTACTGCATCTGTTCAAGGTTCTGTCTCCGGGTATGTCGGGATTAGTATTGACTTGGGCTTCTTGGGTAAAATTGAGAAATGGTGGTCGATTGGTTCTCTGAGCGCAGGAGCATCCATAGCGATTAACTATGCCTCTGGCTCCCTTACAGTCTCTGCTTATGTTGATATTGATGTAGGCCTTTTTGACGATAGGGTAAATATGCCGAGCTTTACGATTGGTGGCAGTCCAGAACCTACGCTGGCAACCCAAAGCGGCTCCACTTTGAATTTGAATCCATCCACTTCTAACGGTGCTGATACGATCACGCTCGATACTAGTTCCTCTGGTAAGGTAACCGTCAGTTCAGGTGGATACTATAAGGATTTTTATGGTATCAGTAAAATCACGGGTAGTTTGGGTGCCGGTAATGATGCTGTCTTTATCAAGGGTAACGGTAATATGACCGTGGATATTGATGGTGGTTCTGGTGATGACTCCATTGTGACTGATGAGACTTATCAAGGGGTCTTTGATATTGATGGTGGTTCTGGTGACGATACCATCATCAGCGCAAAGGGGAATGATGTAATTATTGGAGGAGCAGGAAATGACACGATTCAATCCGGTTCAGGCAATGACACGATCAATGGCGGCACTGGCAACGATGCCATCCATGCTGGGGCTGGTGATGATACCATTGACGGCGGATCTGGGAATGACGGCCTTATTGGTGGCTCTGGAAATGACCAACTGACTGGTGGATCAGGCGATGACACCTTGATTGGTGAAGATGGCGATGATGTCTATATCTTTGCTGACTCCTGGGGGGAGGATTTGCTTCAAGAAACTGCGGTGAATAGTAACACTGTCAATTTCACTGGCGTGACCAACCCACTTTCTTTCACTTTGGGAGAAAATAATCGCTATCTGGTTTCAGCAGGAGCTTCCAGTCTGTTCAATCGGGATAAGAACATTGCCACATTTATTGGGGGAAGTAGCTCCGATACCTTTGACGTTTCCCACGTGTTGCCAACGAGTATGACCTTGCAGGGTGGAGGGGATGATGACCAATACAATATCTCTTATGGGGACCGTGTCCAGGGGGATGTTACCATTACGGATACCAGTGGTGATAACAAGATGAGGGTTTGGACGGCTTACGATTCCGCTTTGGCACTCTCCGCTACCGATGTCGCCCATGCGTCCAGAAACATTGATTTTGAAAATGGAAACATCCAGGAGATCGACATTTATGCCCTCGAATCGGATGTGAGCGTCACAGAAGCAATCGATATTACCGATGGCTTTATTACGCAAGCGAAGTCCATTGTCTGGAGTGACACCATCAAGGCGAATTATATCAACTTCCATTCCGAAGAGACGATCAATGTCGACCATGACTTGGAAGCTTTGAATATATTGGAATCCGGGGCAGATGCATTGACCCGGGCTCAAGACGACTTGACGGCTGCTATTGCCGTAAGGGATGCTGCGCAAACAGCTTTGGATACAGCGGAAGCCGGGTTGGACCAAACCGCCCTGGCTGCTGCACAATCGGATTACGATGACGCACTCGATGCGTACAATGACGCTCTCGATGTTGTCACGTTGGCGCAAGCGGCGGAGACTGCTGCTAATGAAGAGACGGCCGCAGAGGATGCACTGGCTGAGGTTAGCCAGATCAATATGGACTTTGACGGGCTGATTGATGATATCCAGTCAACTGGGGATACGCTCAAGGAATTGTTGGTGGATATATTCGTAGTGAACGGTAACTCGGATCACCTCATCTATGGAAGTGGCAGCTTCAAGACCTACAATGATGTTCCTTATGTGGATGCCGATGGGAATTCACAGGAAGTGGATGTAGAGACAGTAGATCTCTATGATTCAGTTCAGAAGATTCTTTTGGATGCTGAAAAAGCGAGGGATGAATATGCTTACAGCCCCACTGTGAAAAACGAATTAACGAAACTGGTTAATACGGTCAGTGGTCTCACTGATAAGGTAGATGCGAATCAAAATGTTACCGCAGCAGATGTTCTGGATGTTGCCAATGAGGCTTTGGTCACTGCTGGCGCTTTGCTTGCGGTTGAACAAGATGATGCAGACTTTGTGGCCGAGAATATTGATGGGCACCGTAATATTCTCGGCGATCTGAAAAGTGATATTGATTCGCTTGAATCTACTTTGGATGGCTTGGTGGATGGCTTAAATAAAATTATGCAATCGCACTATGACGACCTGCAAGCGATCAAAGATTTAGCCAATAGTGAAGCGATCTTGGCTGGTATCCTGAATTATGACTCTGGTGCCAAGGCTGATCTGGAAGCCATTGCAACTGGAGTGAATGGGATCGATAAGGATGATGTGATTACCAATTCAATGGTATCCGACTTGGGCGATTACTCCACAGATGTTCAAACCCTCAGTAATGCGGCGAATACTTTTAAATCAAGTATCAACAGTAACCTCTCAACTGTGACAAGTGCACTGAATGATGCGGAAACGGAGGCAGCCGGAATCGTCACAACATTGGGTGACCAAGCAGGTACCACGATCACATCAGGGGATTACGCCACGTACCAAGCAAGTGTGTTTACCCCTCTCGCCACAATCACCTCCAAAGCGAATTCGATTGATGGTGCAGCAATCAACCCGGTCGTAGAAGACGCATGGGAAGACATCAAGGGCCGGGGAGATGCATTTGCGACTGCGAAAACGAATAATGAGGACATCGAGGTCGATGATATCCTCGCTTTTGCGAATGAGGTGCTGATTTTGGCCGGCGAAATCAAAGCTGTTGAAGACGATGCCTTTGCCGTGGAGCAGGCTGATGCCATCACCGCTGAAGCGAATGCGGAAGCGGCCGCCACTGCTGCCTTGGCCGCTGCTGGTGGTCTCACTCTGGATGCTGCCCAAACCGCTGCGAATAGCCTTGCTGGTGATCTGGATACGGCTGCAACCGCCCTCGCTGCGATCACGGATGATTCGTCTGAAGCGATTGCGGCCGCCACCGCCACCTTGGCTGATGCCCAGGCTATCGTAGATGCTGCCCAGGCCATAGTGGATTCTGGTGTGGCTGCACCTGCCGACAATGCGATTCGATTGCATTCTGAAATCGGCGATATCGTATTTAATTCACAAATTGACGGTTCCAATAACGGTGAGATTGCCATTGAGGCTCCCGAAGGTGAAATCCTCTCCGCTGGAGGTCGCGTTTACGAGGCAACTGGCTTTGCTCCTCAAATTGTTGCGGAAGAGGGTACTCTGGTGATGACCGCTCATGGCCGGATTGGGGATGGGGATTCTACTTCCATTTGGCTAAATGGCCTGTCGATTTTGACGGATGTTGCCAATGTCACCCTGACCAGCACAAACCTCAACGATGTCTACATGATCGAGAAAAATGACATCGTTGTAGCGGATGACTCATCCATGGGCGTGTTGATCCTGCTTAGCCATACAGGTACTGCAGAAGTGAATAGTCCTGTGGATGCGGGCGATGAGCCTGTTCGCATCACAGGTGACCAACTGGAAATTCTCAAAACGATCCAAACTACAGACAATATCACAGTTGTTACAACTGACCTTACCTTGCCGATTGTGATTGTCCCCGACCTTTCCTCGATTGGCAGTGTTCCGGAAGCCGCCACGGGCATGTTGCTTGAACAGGATGAAATGGACCGATTGTTGACGCCAGCGACAGTATTTATCGGGTCCGAACAGATTACAAACATCCTCGTCTTGGGGGATGGCGGAGATACCGCCTTCCAATTTAATGCGCCGAGTGTGATCCTCCGTGGGGACAAGATCACCATCAATAATGACATTTCCGGCTACAACCTGGTCTTCTTCGGCGATGGTACAACCACGACCCTTTCTGCCGACATTACTCAATCCGACAATGTGAGCATCTTCGACTCTGTTGAAGTGAACGGTAATCGGACTATCAATTCCGACCAGCAAATCACCTTTGGAGCTCCAGGTGTTACCGTTCAGGGCAATGGCGGAGGCAATGATGACCTCAGCCTCAATGCCGGTACATCCATTGTGGCCAACATCGCCTTCGGAGGAACCAATGATCTGCGTAACCTCAATCTCAATGCTGGCTCTACGATCAATCTCAACCAAAGCATCGACATTACAGGTGACTTGACCATTACGGATGCCACCAACGTGACCTTTGGCGGTAACGTTACCATCGGTGGAGATCTCGTCATTTCTGGTGTGGAGCAAGTTACTCTCAATGGTGATCTTACTGTGGAGGGAACGATCACAATCACTACGGAAGAAGGTAATATTTCGTTGAATGGTGACATTGTAACGAGTGGGGCTGTCACCTTGACCGCACCTGACGATGAAGACATTTCCTTTGGTGGCAGTGTGTCCATTGACAATGGAGATGCGGACTTGACCATTTATCAGGTAGACAATCTGTCCTTTGATGATGATGTCACTGTTCGTAACCTGACTCAGGTGGATGGCAGTGGCACAACTTCCTTCGCCCGTGAAGTGAATGCTGCCGCCGTCGATTTGACCACGAGATCCCAAATCCGTTTCCGTGATGAATTGATCACATCTGGAAATGTGACGCTTTTTGCAGAGCAAATCGATCTGGATGACGCCGTGGAAGTCGATGGCAACTTTACGGTTTCAATTACGGATAGCCTCCCCGTTACCGATTATAGTGTCGATTTTGACGACTCTTTGAATGTCGGCGGTAATCTTGTACTCAACACTGTAGATAGCGTTACCGTAAGTGGTGCAGCTGAAATTGGAGGTACCGTGAATATCTTGACCGTTGGCGACGATATCACCTTCGATAGCTCCTTGGAGACCGGTGGTGACGTAACTCTGGAAACAGTCAATTTAGCCGACATCTCCATTGACGGCAACCTCACCGTAAACTCCGGTAATTCGGACCTCACTATCACTCTGACCCGTAATTCCACTTTCTCCGGCAGTGTCAATGTCCGTGACTTTACCATTACAGATGCCACAGGTACTGCCGCATTCAGCCAACAAGTTAATGCCGCCAATATCTCCATCACCAGCGAAGTTGCCACCTCGATGGCCAACACCGTAACGGTGACCGGAAACATGACTCTCTTCTCCGATGAAATCGACTTCGGTAGCAACACTGGCAGCATCAATGGTTCCGCCACTTCCGTCTTAATCCTGGCTCCCTACGGTCCAGCAGCGACCACTACCATCGATATTGGTTCCCCGGTCTCCAACAGCGGCACCCTCGATGTCTCCGACCAGGATCTCCGTGCCATTGCCACGAACTGGAAGAGGGTAGTGATTGGACACCTCAATACTGGCATGGGCACGGTTCGCATCGGTACTCTTCTGGTGACTCAGACCACCTCCGTCCACAACACTCTCGAAGTCCATGGTGGACAAGTCATCTTGGAGGAAGAAATTGAACTGGCCACCACCGGTGTGGATTACCTGCTCCTCAAGGCCAACGATCCCGAAGGTGATGGCGTAACGGTCAATGCCGTCATCGCGGAAGAGAGCACAGTCCGCAATGAATGGATTCGTATTGAGTCGCAGGCCGACGTTACCATCAACCGCCCAGTCTACGCCACCGACCGCATCTCTATTGCAACCGGATTTGATACCGATGGAGAAGCCAGCAATGATTCCGGCGACATTATCATCGACCACAGTGACGACAATACCGGCTTGCTGGAAACCACAGACGATCAAGTCGATGGCATCATCGAGCTGGTCACTGGCACAGCCTCTGGTGATATCCTCTTTATTGATACCACTATTATCGCCGCCGGTGACGATTCCACCATCCGGATGTACCTGCCCGTAGGCAGTGTGGACGGCACTTCCGACCTCAGCACCTTGACTGCGGACAACCTCGCCTTGGATGCGGGAGCCAACATTGACCTCAATACCGTGGTCGATGATATCATCATGACCAGCGTCCCAGCACGTAGCGACATTTCTGCCACCGATTACACCAACATCTTTTTCGCAGCTGAAGACAAGTCGCTGGACGGCCTGCGTTCTGTCACCTCCGGAAACATCACCCTCACCAATGAAGGCAGCCTGACTGTGGAGGACGGAAGCGAAGGCATCCATGCCGAAGATGGCACCATACACATCACCCTCACTGGCGACGGAAGCGACCTGACTCTTGACGATCCGGTCACAGCCAGCAGCGACATTTCCTTCATCGCCCCAAGGGATATCGACCAGAATGATGACATCACCAGCAGCACAGGCGACATCGATCTGACTGCCACCACCGGCAGCATCACCATGACGGACGGCGTTACCACCACCGCTGTCGATGGTGCCGATGCAGGTAACATTACCTACACTGCCGCCAATGATATCGCCCTCAGCATTCTGCATTCCGATGGCACTGTCACCCTCACCTGGGTTAATTACATGTTATTTGCCGAAAAAAATACAATTTAGCGCTCTGGGTTGCTGCTTTTAGAGGAGAAGCTCGTGACCCGTTCATACTTTGGACAAAAGGTCCGTCCATAGAACAAGTTTTAATTCCGTCTCGGGCGGCGATTTTTTACCTGAACGAGCTCTGCGCCATTCGATAGGGCTGAAGCTGTGGATGATTAGCTTTTAATCTCGGCTTAGCT
>Ga0181579_10004897_pt1 | contig 10374 bp, 8 predicted proteins | sample 071ome_24_FD_132996 | JGI IMG/M metagenome (GOLD analysis project Ga0181579, IMG submission 132996) | Coastal salt marsh microbial communities from the Groves Creek Marsh, Skidaway Island, Georgia - 071402CT metaG (megahit assembly) | ecosystem: Environmental > Aquatic > Marine > Intertidal zone... | reverse complement strand
TCGATCAGTCGCTCGTAAGCGGCGGGGCTGTCGTCATTGGCGAAAGCCGCCACCTCGTCAGGCGTGGGCGGCAATCCGAGAAGATCCATAGATGCCCGACGAATAAGCGTTTCCCGATTCGCTTCGAGCGTGGGCTGGAGACCTACTCCTTCAAGCCGCGAGAGAATGAACGCATCGATAGGATTACGCTCCCAGCTCTTGTTCTCAACACTGGGAACAGCCGTTTCCGAAAGCGGCTGGAAAGCCCAAAAAGATCGCTCTTCGACTGAATATTCTACTTCAGACGCGCTCAGCCGAACCAGAAGTAAAAAAAGGGTCGCGACCAGCAACAACGCCGAGTCAGGCCGGCAATGGATTCGCGCAGTGGGTTTTCGATTCATAATTCGGGGCGTGGTATACAAAACTAACCGCAATCTTCGCGCAAATCATCGGTTTCGTCAAGATAGAGATCGCTCGGTCAAAACTGATCTGCATCAACGAAATCCCCGGGGGAGGCGGCTGACCATCTCCCCCATTTTCTGTTCATTTCCTCGTCTATGTGTTTCTCAGATTGGTCAAAATGCTTTGTACCGTTCTATTGATCATACTGTGCCGGTCTTGCTTGAAAAATATCCACTGCCCACGAGGTCTGCCGCCCTCGAACAACTCGACCAATTCTCCCCTTTGGCCGGATTCGAGTACCAAAAATGGCGGAACTACGACTTTGGGCAATATCGACACACCCGCGTTTCCGGATTATCGCCTTATATCCGAATCGGCCTTTTGAATGAAGTTGAATGCGCCCGAGCCGTTCTTGCCAAACTTTCCGAAGCGCAATGCCGCAAATTCCTGGAGGAACTTTTCTGGAGGGTCTACTGGAAAGGATACCTCGAAAACCATCCGGCCATTTGGGATCAGTATCAATGCGATCTCGATTCCATCCTGACAATAGAATCGCTGAAAAGAAAGATAGACGCTGCCGAAAGCGGCCAAACGGGGATAGACTGTTTCGACTCCTGGGCCGCCGAACTGGTTGAAACTGGCTACTTGCACAACCATGCCCGCATGTGGTTTGCCAGCATTTGGATTTTCACTCTAAAACTTCCTTGGCAAGCGGGGGCCCACTTCTTTCTTTCCCACCTTCTCGATGGCGACGCGGCGACCAACACGCTCAGTTGGAGGTGGGTGGCTGGCCTGCACACAAAAGGGAAAACCTATTTGGCCCGATCGGCCAATATCGCCAAATATACGGAAAAACGCTTTTCCCCGACCGGACTTGCTTCTCAAGCAGCGCCACTCGCTGAAGAATCGTTCCCACTTTCTCCCCATCCTCAAGCTGGACCATTTACAGTCTGTCACGGTTCTGCCTACGGGTACCTGTTTACTGACGACGACGTGAGCATACCTGATTTCGGCGACAAACGGCCAAGTTCAGCTCTAGCTCTTTTTCCGGAAGCTAGGTACGCTCGTGCCAGCGCTAGTCAAAAGGTTGCTACCTTCAGACGCGCTTCGATGGAAGATACCGTGAAGCGGCTCGAAAACCAGGGAATACCAACGGCTCTTGTTTGCCGGAATCACAAGGATGCTGTCGGCGATTGGATCATTCAAAACCAGTTCGATACGATCGTCTCGCCTCAGCCCTACGTTGGCGATTGGAATAATGACTGGCCGGAAATCGATGCGAGCATTGGTGCTCATGGTGCGACGCTTCGTTTGTTTCGCAGATGGTGGGAAGCCGAACTTTTCCCTCGAGCAAAAAAAGGCTTCTTCAATTTAAAAAAACATTTGCCGACGGTTTCGGCCCGAATCCGCGCCTACAAAGAAAGCGATCCATTATTGTAATGCAAGATTCAACACAGATCGTCTGGTTCAAACGGGATCTTCGGACTCTCGACCACGTCGCGCTGTCGAACGCTAGCGTCCGCGGCCTCGTCCTGCCTGTCTTTCTTGTCGAGCGAGAGATCCTGAATGGGCCCGATTTTAGCGGGCTCCACTGGAAATTCGTCTCAGAGGCTCTTTATGAGCTTCGAGATTCGCTTCGGAAACTCGGTTTGCCGCTTCTCATGCTTGAGGACGATGCCGTTTCCGCCTTCGCCAAACTCAAGTCGGCCTACGGCAAAATCGTCATTCACAGTCACGAAGAAACCGGAAACGCCATTTCCTACCAGCGTGATCAAGCCGTCCGAGCCTGGGCTAAGAAAAATCGTGTCGAGTTCAATGAGTATCCGCAAAATGGTGTCATTCGAGGACTGCGAAGCCGGGATGGCTGGTCGCGAAAATGGAACGAGAGAATGCTTTCCCCGATAATTTCGATTCCGGAACACGTCAAGGCATCCGACCTGCGAGTTACCGGGGTTTCGTTGCCAAGCAGTCCTGACCTGAGACTCAATCAAGAATTTGGATACGACAATCAGCTTCGCGGAGGAGAGAAGACAGCCCGCCAGCTTCTCGATTCTTTTCTCGAGTCCCGCAGCAAGGGATATGAGAAACTCATGAGCAGCCCCAATTCCGCCCCCCATCACTGCTCTCGCCTCAGCCCATATTTGGCTTGGGGATGCATTTCATCAAAAGCCGTAGTCCAAGCCACTCGCGCTCGGATCGCAGAGCTGAAAGAGGGAGATAGCAAGTCCGCTCCCGAGGGACCACGCCCCAAGTCTCTGACATCCTTCCTTTCTCGAATGCACTGGCGCTGCCACTTCACTCAAAAGCTAGAGATGGAGCCTGAAATCGAATTCCGCTCTTTCAATCGAAGCCTCGACAACCTTCGGGAGGATTCTCCCGACCCAAAGAGGCTCGAGGCTTGGAAAGCGGGACAAACCGGATTTCCCTTCCTAGACGCCTGCATGCGTTATCTCAAAGCCAATGGATGGATCAATTTCAGGATGCGGGCCATGCTAGTATCCTTCGCTGCATACGATCTTTGGATCGATTGGCGCCTGATCAAAGACTTCCTAGCCCAAACCTTCGTCGACTACGAACCCGGTATCCACATTTCCCAATTGCAGATGCAAAGCGGGACCACTGGGATCAACACCTTGCGCATCTACAATCCAATTAAGCAAGGATTGGACCACGATCCGGAAGCGAGCTTTATGCGCCGCTGGGTTCCGGAAATCGCCAAACTTTCCAACACAGAAATACACGATTGGGGAACCGGCGATTTTCTGCGGCCGACGGCCGATTATCCCCGCCCTATCGTTAACCATGCAGCGGCCGTCAAGTTAGTCAGACAACGATTTCGTGACGCCAGGACTGCCACAAACTACAAGAACGACAGCGAGAAGGTTCGTCTCATCCACGGCAGCCGCAAGCGAGCAACCAACAAGCGTCGAAAGCCGCCAAGTCACCCCAGCGAAACCGCTAACGCGAGCTGAGCCCACCCTCAGATTGGGCGATGCCCTAAGACTTTCGCTCGGAATCGCCAAGGAGGCGACTTCAGCGCGACAAATCCACGCTGATCAACTGCTTGTCGTTGCGAACGAATATGTGCCGGTCCGCATAAGCCGGATGAGACCAGAGAATATTATCGTTACGCCGGGGAAGGAAGGTGGTCGGCTCAATTAGTTTCGTTCTGGAGATACTTTTGAAACCCTTATGAGACAATTGGCCAATAACGAGTTCTCCCTTTTCTGTAAACATCCACGTCTGATCCCCATTCTGCACGAAAAAGGCAGTCGCCCAGCGCCCCTCCTCGACCAAGCTCTGATCTTCCCAAACGCGATCTCCATTTTTCAAATCGAGACAGCGCATGACCCCATAACTATCGAGTCCATAGACGTAGTCCCCTATAATTACAGAGGTCATGATGGTACTATGCAGAGCATCCGTGTGGATCTCGCTTCGTCCCTTGCGCTTCCAAAGCAAATCGACGTCCATCTTTTCTGTATCCATTTTGTAAAGATAAGATCCATCGTAAAATGAGGTTAGAAATATTTTGCTCGTCGCTTCATCCACCACGGGATCAGCAACGTTGATCGGCATTTTCGCTCGGTCAAATGGCCGTTTCCAAACGGGGTCTCCAGTAGTCGGTTCTAGAGCCGCGAACCAATCAGCGGTCCACACAAGCGCCAGTCGCTTTCCATTGTGCTTAATGAATTTCGGAGCCGAATAGGAGGCTCCGCCATCTAGGGATCGCCAAACTTCCTCACCCGTGTTCTTGTCAAAAGCCATAACAACCGCATCCGGCTGACCACCCACTTGAACATATACCCGCTCGTCATCGACCAGCGGCGAGGCCGTGACCCCCCAACCAGGAATAGCCGCATTATAGTCCTCTTCAAAATTCTTTTTCCAGATCACCTCGCCGGTAACCGCATCTAGGCAATGCATATGTCCCATCGTTCCCAAAGAGTAGGCTCTACCATCGGAAATGGCCACCGCTGCCCGAGGACCTAGAGGGTATCCAATATCCATATACTCGCAATCATATACATATTTCCAAATCTCCTCGCCTGTGGCCTGGTCGACGCAATGAACCTGCTCAACCTGCTTCGGCTCGCTTAGATAGCTGGTCAAATAGACGCGTCCATTAGCTATCGTCGGTCCGGAATAACCCGCCCCAACAGGAGCGCTCCACTCGGCTGGCAGTTGCCTGGAAGCGAACTCCGTAACCAATCCCCCTTCCCGCCAAACCCCATCCCGTCCAGGACCGCGCCATTGCGGCCAATCCGATGCCTTGGTTACAATCGAATGCGCCAGGCCTAATAAAACCAGAAGACCACCTATAGAAGCGGGAATTGAGGATATTCGAGTCATCGAGGCCGATCGGTAGGCCATTTGGAACCGTTTGCCAAAACTAATCGGCTACAAATCTATTCCGTACTTCTTAATCTTGTTGTAGATACTCTTCTCGGCAATCCCCAGAGCCTTCGCGGCCGCTTTCTTATTTCCCTAGCAGGCCAAGATCGTCTGCCGAATAGCCTCCTGCTCGATTTCTGCCAAAGGACGATTGGCCAAAAATTGGACCGCCCTTCCGCCTGAGCAACCAAGCGCTTCGGCATGGGAAAGCCTTTTAACCGCTTTGTTGCCAAACATGAAGTCGAAATCAATCCTCTGTAAACGATTCGAATCCGACCTGAGCACGAAAGCCCTGGAAACCGTTCTCTCGATTCCTCTAACATTCCCTGGCCAATCAAAGTCCATCAGGAGATCATGTACGCCTGGGTCAACAGCCAATGGTCGGCCCTTATCATCTCCCTCACCCAACCTCAGGAGGAAATGATCTAGGAGGCTTGGAATGTCTTCTTTGCGTTCCCTGAGCGGGGGCACCTCGATTAGCAAAACGTTGAGACGGAAATACAAGTCTTCCCTAAAGCTCCCTTTATCCACCACAGCCTTAAGATCGCGATTGGTCGCGGCGAAAATGCGAGCATTAATGATGAGCTGTTCCTCTCCTCCAATTCTGCTATGGCTCCTATCTTGCAAGTAGGTAAGCAGTTTCGACCGCAATTGCAGCGAAATCTCGCCAACTTCGTCTAAGAAGATCGTTCCCTCTTCCAATAGCTCTATCTTTCCAAGCCTTCGGCGATGAGCGCCACTGAACGGCCCCCTTTTGGTGCCCAAACATTTCCGATTCTAGCAAATCTGCGGGAGGCGAGGAGCCACTAACGCTGACAAATGGCCCTTCCGAACATCGGCTACTGCTATGGATCGATCTCGCCAAAAGCCTTTTCCCCGTTCCGCTCTCGCCGGTTAGCAACACCGTCTTATCGGATAGCCCGACTCTGGCTATTAGATCCCGCACCGCTCTAATCGCCGGCGAATCGCCCACCGTTTGGGACCGGCTTTTAACATCCGATAAACTGTGTAGGAGCTCCGAATTCGCTTTCTCTTGACGGCTTAGCTGCATAGCGGCCCGCACCGACTTAACCAACCACTTAGGATCGAATGGTTTTGTAAGGTAATCAAAAGCTCCCGCCTTCACAGCTTGAACTGCCTCTGCCGCCTCGTTCAAGTTCGTTAACATGATGACCTCTACACTGGGGAAATCTTTTTTTATGCTTTCAAGACATTCGATTCCGTTCGCTCCGGGCATATCAACATTGAGCAGGCAAACTAGCGTTTCGTCACCGACTGCGTCTAGTAATTCATCACCAGTCTCGAACAGCTGGCAGTAAAGGCCAGCCTGATCAAAGTCGAAGCCAAACAAGTTAAGAGCTACGGGATCGTCATCCGCAACAAGAAGAGTAGAAGGTTTCTTTCACTCCGCCATAACAATTTAGCCTCGATTTTCGCGAATACGCTCGAGAATCAGGCGACATTCTTCAATCGCTTTTTCTTATTCTGTATTCAGCTATTGAATATATCTATCACCCTTTTTTCAAAGAATTCTCTATATCGCTCACAACCTTGGCGAATCGCTTGGCTTGAATCGCATCGAAACTGCACACCAACTTGTGGAAGAGCGAAATAGCTCCGCCCAATAATGCTCTCGTATGGCGCTTTCGACATTATCCATTAGCCCACTGAATTGGATTTCGAATTGCTCCAGCACAGGCGTCAAAACGCTGGCGTCACCTCCCACTGCTTTAGACAAGCTCTAGCCTTGCAATATAACATCGCCAACATCCATTTTCGAAATCCCTGGAGAATCCTGATCAGAATCTGAGACCATAATTTCGCTCAACGTCTCGGTCAGACTATCTCGCATCAAAGGCTTGCTCAAAAAACCGTCCATCCCCACATCTAGGAATCTCTCTCGATCCCCTTTCATCGCATTCGCAGTCAATGCCACAATTGGGACTGAAATGCCCATTTCACGGATACGTTTACAAGTATCCATACCATTAATGCCAGGCATATTGATATCCATAAGCACGATGTCGTATGGAAAATGCTCCAGCATACGAATCGACTCGAAACCGTTCGAAGCAATATCCACGGAGGCCCCAAGACTTTCGAGCGTCATCAAACCTACTTGCTGATTAATAAGGTTATCCTCGACTAGCAGGATCCGCTTCGAATCAAGCCAAGCGACCTGGCCCTGGCGGTCTGCAGCCTTAGTCTCTTTTTCAAATCTCTTTGACCCCATAAGCCGATCGACCGCATTCATGAGGGACTTTCTCGTAAAAGGAGTTACCAATTTGCCCGTTTCCCTATTTCCTATCCATTTACTCTCGCGCCCTTCAGGCGCCATAAAAAGAAAGGATACTCTTTTAATTGCCCCCTTCGTATTATTAAATTGGTCATATATTCCCTTACATCCTACCGCATTCACACCGATTATCCAAACCCATCTTTGCGTTTCCGAGGAGCGCTTCAATATCGAAAGCCCTTCGTCGGCATCGACGGCCAATCTCGTCTCGAACCCTTCACTAATGAGCATACTTTCCAAGGATTTCCCCTGCAGTTTGGAATCCGCTGAAATCAAGCATTTAAAGTTTCGACCACCGCCCAAATCCCCTCCACGCGAATCCGTTAGCTCGTTCGCCTGGGAAAGCAAAAAAGACGCTTGAAAGGCAAATTCGCTCCCTTCGCCAATTTCCGACCTTACCTCGATCTTGCCATTGAAGAGCTTCGCCAAATCACTGGCTATCGCCAACCCAAGTCCAGTGCCGCCATAGTTTTGGGTGACCGGCTGATCAACTTGAACGAAGGGCTCGAAAAGGGCAGCGAAGTCGCCCTCACCTATTCCGATTCCCGTGTCTTCCACTAAAAAGCGGATTTCCACTTGTCCTTCTGCACTTTCCCCCACTCGCTTCATGGTCAAGCAGACATGACCCTTTTCAGTGAACTTAATCGCGTTGTTCAGTAAATTTAAGAGAATTTGCCGTAACCTAGTCGAATCACCGACCAAAATATCCGGAATGGAAGGATCATAAATGACATTCATCTCCAAACCCTTGTCGACTGCTTTGGATAGACAAATGGCCGCAACGCTATCTACCGTCTCCGCCAGAGAAAACTCGGATGACTCTAGCTCTATATTCCTAGCCTCAATTCTGGAGAAGTCCAGCAAGTCATTGACTATCCTGAGCAACAGTTCGGCGCTCTCTCCTACCGTCTCTGCCTGTTGGGTTTGAATCGGCGTTAGCTTTTCATCCAGCAGCAAACGATTCATTCCGATTATGCCATTCAAAGGCGTGCGCAATTCGTGGCTGACATTGGCCAGGAACGCGGACTTCGCCTTGGTTGCCTCCTCAGCCCTAAGCCTGGCTTTTTGTAATTCTTTTTCGTCAGTGAGGTCTGTATACATCCAGAATTGACCGAGAAATATTCCATCTAGATGGATAGGAATATAGCGCTGCCGAACCCATTTTCCGCCTGAGATCTCCCAATCTTTGGAAGCGGTCGCCGCTTCGCCACTAGTCAAGCGGGACGTCCACTCCTCGAATTCCGGAAATTTGACAATGACGCCACCGAGGAGACTTGTGAAATCGCGTTTTCCAGAAATTCTCGACACCTTTACCGGGTCCAATCCGAGGAATCGAACGAGGTATTCGTTGGTCAAAATTTTGCCATCTTCAAAACTTTCGAAAAGAAATCCTGAATTTATATTCTCGAGCATCGCCCCGAGAATCGAGTTGCGGAACGCAAGCTCTGATGTGCGGGCCTTGACGTCGTCCTCTAAGCTCGCTGTCAACCGTCTCAACCGCTCGTTCGCATGGTGCAATTCGCGCGACCGGTCTTCGAGGAACTTCTCAGAGACTTTGCGTGCCTTGCGCTCTCGTTCTAGAATGCTTTTTAGCGCTGCTAGATCCTCGCCGCCCATTTTAAGGTACAGTTTTGCTTCGTTCTAACACGAAGCGAGCACTGCAATGATCTCCAGTGGGACCGGCAAATCGGGATAAAATCGCAGTGTCTTCGAAATACTCTAGGCACTCCAAAATCAGCCCCTCCGCCAAGTCGGCAAATGGGCGATTCGAATGGTAATTCAGGACTAGCGACCGATCTCCATCCTCATAACATTCGAATTCGGGTGGCTTGGCGTCGTCGTATAGTTTTCTTACCTCCGTATGAATTACTGTCTCGATCCCCTTCAGAAAAACAAAAGCATCAGAGATTCCTTCAAAGAACATTGTATTGTTCTTTGTGAAAGAACGAAACAAGTACCTCCCGAAGGACCGAACCAATTCCCCCTGCTCCAGGCCCACCGACACGCTCAAACCTCCTATCATGGCTATCAAATCTTGATGCGGATAGCTCTCGACACCTGAGTAAACGCCTTCGGAATGCGAGGATGTTTTAGCAACAACTTCGTCGGCAACAGCAAAACCAAACTCGCTTTCAACCATTTCCAAAAACTCCGTAAAAATAATACCCTTCACTGCATCGACTGTAAATCTTACAAACTGTAACTATTTAAACTGTTTTCCAAAAAAGCTACTGTAATTATTAAACCTAAGCCGTTTGCTTTTTTCATATTAAATTTTTGTTACTCTGAACTTCAATAACTTACAAAATTTTTAGAAATTGGTACGGAATCTGACAGATGTTTTGGATGCCTACCACGCCTGCCTCCAAACTCTAAATCGACGCTAACTCTCCAGAAAACCAAGGACGCACCCTTTTCATGATTGTAGATCCGAAACTGGTTGTTCCCGGAGTCTTTCGCCGACATCTTTCTCATTACCTTCCTAAAGCCTATGTAGAGCACCTTAGCGACGCCAATCCGAAACCTGGATTCAATGACTAATTCGTCGGAGGAGATTTCACAAGCGATTGCAAACTAAAATCTCTCGCCCGAAGAATCAGACGGATCGAGAGGCCTCTTTAATCGATACCCTTTCAGCCACCACAAACCTTGTCCGCATCATGTTCTTCAACGCTTGCGGCTTCGGTACGATTTACTACTCGGAAGCTCCCGACTCTTCGGTCAGCCTATTGCCTCGGTATCGAATCACCTCGAACGTATTGGAAAGCTTTCCGCTAGCTTTTTCCCGCCCGATAGCCACCGCTCATTCGGGGACGTTCTTACCAAAATCGCCAACACCTAAACCCTAACTGTCATTCAAACTGTTACATGTAGGCAAGACTGCCCAAACCGTCTGCTTACATCGCGTTTGTGAGATGCTGATAACCCTGCTTCCCGTTTATGTTGCCGGCCTTACTCTATCGCCTGCCTTAATTTTATTGGCCCCGGAAGGCTACGAAGTTCATAGAAGCTTCCACTTTGCCTCCCATCCTCCTTACATATTAGCTAGTCGCATGTAACAACCCTTCCACGACTCGACCCCAAAACCCTCTTTTACTGCTTTTACCCGACTTCCTCTTCTGGCATCCCTAGTTTAGGCGGACAACAACGTCTTCCTGCGAATCGCCTCAAGCACCCCATCCCAAAGGGTTAGTCGATTTTCTATCGCGATTTCCGCTGCCTCGATGGCCTCACTAATTTTGCGAGGATCACCATCGCAAAGTTCGTTCAACAGCCTCATTGCCATGGGCCCATGGTGCCCT
>Ga0181579_10004896_pt1 | contig 10375 bp, 7 predicted proteins | sample 071ome_24_FD_132996 | JGI IMG/M metagenome (GOLD analysis project Ga0181579, IMG submission 132996) | Coastal salt marsh microbial communities from the Groves Creek Marsh, Skidaway Island, Georgia - 071402CT metaG (megahit assembly) | ecosystem: Environmental > Aquatic > Marine > Intertidal zone... | reverse complement strand
CGCTCCAGAAAATCGTCGAAATTCTCGAAGGGCCCATTGGCCTCGCGTTCCTCGATGATATTCAGAGCCGCCGAGTCGCCAACTCCCTTGATAGCCCCCATTCCGAACCGGATTGAGCCGGGCCTTCCGGCCGCTTTGTCTTCTGGATCATCGATCACGGAAGTGAAAGACTGTCGAGACGTGTTGATATCCGGAGACAGAACGCGGATTCCCATGGCTTCCGCTTCGTCGATAAAATGGGCGACCTTGTCGGCATTGCCTTGTTCGCTGGAGAGGATTGCCGCCATGAATTCGACCGGGTAGTTGGCCTTTAGATACGCAGTCCGGTAGGATAGCATGGCGTAGGCGGCAGAGTGGGACTTGTTAAATCCGTAGGCGGCGAACTTTTCTAGGATGCCGAAGATTCCCAAGGCCATCTTTCGGTTCATCCCGTGAGCTTTGTCGGCCCCTTCCACGAAGACTTCCTTTTGAGCCTCCATCACGGAGGCGATCTTCTTGCCCATAGCCCGCCTGAGGATATCCGCTTCGCCAAGCGTATAGCCAGCGATGATACGAGCGGCCTCCATAACTTGCTCCTGGTAAACCATGACGCCATAGGTCTCGCTTACCAAATCTTTCAGAAGCGGATGGGGTACTTCGATAGTGCTGGCGTCCTTTTTCCCTTTGATGAATTGGGGAATGAATTGCATTGGACCGGGCCGATAAAGGGCGACCAAAGCGATGATTTCCTCAAAGGCGGAGAGGCCGATTTGCTTGCAGAGCGATTGCATGCCCGTGGATTCCAACTGAAATACCCCAATCGTTTTTCCCTGATTGAGCAGCTCATAGGTTTTATGATCGTCTAAGGGGACCTTTTCGATGTCGAACTCCTTCATGCCAGGCAGTCGCCGCACGTTGGCTTCGGCATCGGAAATTACCGTCAAGGTTTTGAGGCCGAGGAAGTCCATCTTCAAGAGTCCCAGATCCTCGGCGGGTCCTTTGGCGTACTGGGTGGTGAGATCGCCTTCCTGCAAGGTTACGGGAACAAGATTGTGAATGGGCTGATCGCCAATAATGATACCGCAGGCGTGCTTGCCCGTATTGCGCACCATTCCCTCTATGATCTTGCCTTGCTCAACGATCTTTTTGGCAACAGGATTGACTTTCATCTCCTCACGCAGCTCTTTCGATTTCTCTACCGAGGCATTGAGCGAGATATTGAGTTCGTCCGGGATCATTTTGGCGATCCGGTCCGCGTCGGCAAAAGCCACGTCGTTGACGCGGGCCAGGTCGCGAATGATCATTTTGGCCCCGAAGGTGCCGTAGGTGATGATGTTGGCGACGCTTTCTTCACCGTACTTTTCGCGGACGAAATTGACCACTTCCTCGCGTCGCCTCATGCAAAAATCGATGTCGAAATCAGGAGGGGAAACTCGCTCCAGATTGAGCATACGCTCGAATAGCAAACCGAATCGGAGCGGATCGATGTCGGTAATTTTCAATACATAGGCCACGATGCAACCCGCCCCCGAGCCGCGTCCCGGACCGACGGGGATCTTTCGTCCGCGGGCGAAGTTGATGAAGTCCCAGACGATCAGGAAATAATCGATGAAGCCTGTCCCGGAAATGATGGCTAGCTGGTAATCCAGCTGCTGGCAGAGGAACTCGGCGAAGTCTTCGCGTTGGCCTTCTTTGGGAACATAGATCTCGCGGTCGTCGTAGTCGACTCCGTAGCGGTCCAGCAGTCCTCGCTTGCAGAGCTCCAGGAGCAACGTTCCATTGGTCTTGATTTCAGCTCGTTGATCGGGAGTCAGTTTGCAAACTTCGTCAGAGCCATTCTGCTGATTTACCTTCGTTTTTTCGACTTCGTAGATGTCGATGATCTGGTCGAAGGCATGGGGATCTTCCTTGAAGGATTTCAGTTCCGGCGGAGCTTCGAAAACAGGGTAGTGATTCTCGTTGAAAGGGATCTCCAGGTCGCACATCTCGGCGACGAGAACGGTATTTTCGAGCGACTCCGGGATCTCCTTGAAAATCTCGTGCATTTCCTCCCGGCTCTTGAGATAGAATTCCGTCGACGGGTATTTCATCCGGTCCGGGTCGGAAATGATCTTGCCCGTTTGGATACAGAGAAGAGCATCGTGCGGCTCGGCGTCCTCCTTGTAAACGTAGTGGGAGTCGTTGGCGCAGATGATCTTCAGGTCGAATTCCTTGGCTAGTTTAACCAGTCCCGGATTGATCCGTTTCTGAACCGGCATGCCATGATCCTGAAGCTCGATGAAGTAGTTTTCACGTCCGAAGATATCGATGAAATCAGCCGTTACGCGGCGTGCGTTTTCCTCGTCACCATAAATCAGATACTGTGCGGCGACTCCGTTAATGCATCCGCTGAGGCCGATCAACCCTTTGGAGTACTGGGCTAGTTTTTCGATATCCGTTCGCGGCCGGTAATAGACCCCGTTCACGTGGGCGTCGGAAACCAGTTTGCAAAGGTTCTGGTAGCCTTCGAAATTTTTGGCGATGACGCCTTTGTGGTGAATTTGGTACTTGGGAAAGTCCTCAGGGGACGGCACGTAGTCCTCAGGAATGTCGCCGATGTCGTCAGTGCGCTTGCGCTCTCTTTTAGGCCGCTCCGATTGCTTGTGGTCGTTGACGTAGTAGAGCTCGCAGCCGATGAGCGGCTTGATATCGGCAGCCTTGCAGGACCGGTAGAAGTCGATGGCCCCAAACAAGTTCCCGTGATCAGTCATCGCCAGTGCCGGCATGCCCAGTTCTTTGGCTCGAGCGGCCGCCCGGGCTGGCTTGGCGCAACCGTCTAGCAGCGAGTAGTGAGTGTGATTGTGGAGATGAACAAACGGGCCAGATGCGGACATAAGCAACCATTGAAAACAAGCTTCCCGAAGATTCAAAGCCTGGATCTGAGGAATTTTTCCAGAGGTACAGAAATAGCGGGTTGAATGGCGGTTTAGACGAAGTTGGCCCGACAAAAATGGGTTGAAGCCCTAAGCTGGATAGGATTTGATGTTCCTCGATTCAGTGGTTTCGGCCACGAATCTCGTGTTTTTGAATCCTATGAAGCCCCGATCTCTTGTAATTTTAGCCATTCTTCTCATCCTAGTTTTGATTGGGCTGTCGTGGTTCCGGCGAAATGTGGTCCCAAAGATCGACGAACAGATTCAGAATACGCCAGCTGCAGGCCAGACGGAAACGGTCGGGGACGGATGGCAGAAAAGAATAGGCGCCTCAACTGTTTCCGAGGCGGGACAGCTCTCTGAAGAAGAAACGAATTTGGCCACTTTGGCCCTAGAGCCCATCTCCTTCGAGCATCTAACGGTTTCGGGCGTGGAAGAGATAGTCTTAACCGCGTCTATGGCGGAGCACTCGCATAAGCTTAGAGAGTTGAAAGGGCAAATGCAGCCAAGCCTGTCTGAGTTGAAAGCCAGCGTAGAGCGCGAGGGAGAAAAAGGCGTATTGGCGATTTCTCTACCAGATGGATCACGCGTGGGTGTGACGCGAATGCGGTATCAATCCCTCGGAGCCAATCAAGGGGCCTTTGCCGGTAAAATTCTAGGGGACACATTCGGGGAGGTAGTTTTGAGTTACGTGAATCAAGCTGTGGCTGGATCCATCCGGGACTTTCGGAGCGACAATGTCTGGGAGATCCGCAACGCCGGCAACGGCCAGCAAATTTTGGCTTTGGTCGATGTCGATGCTCTAGGCAAATGCGGCGTTTGAGCAGAGCACGCCCAACGTTGAATCCGTTTAATCAGATTCGTTTTTTTAACCACGATATTTTGAAATGCTAACATTTTTCAAGGCTAAGAAGTTCAACCCTTTTCTTCCTTTCCTTGTTGTATTCGGAGTTGCGATCCAAGCATCTGAGCGTCCCAACATCCTAGTCTTTCTAGTAGACGATATGGGGATGATGGATACGTCGGTAGCTTTTATGTCGGATACCGACGGGCAGCCGGAGAGGCATGCTCTGAATGAGCTCTACCGAACGCCGAATATGGAACGCCTGGCCAAACAAGGAATCCGTTTTAGCCAGTTTTACGCCAATAGCGTATGCTCGCCATCTAGAGTATCGATTATTCGGGGCCAGTCATCGGCCCGTCATCGGGTAACGCAATTCATAGGGCCCGATTCGAACAACGCGGGCGAGTTCGGCCCCCGGGACTGGCAATGGGAAGGGATTGCTCCGGGTGTCGTTACATTGCCAGGCGTACTTCGCCACCAAGGATATCGAACGATTCATTCGGGCAAGGCCCATTTTGGCCCGGTGGGTTCGTTTGGCGAGCTTCCTCAGAATTTCGGATTCGATGTCAATATCGCTGGCTGCGCTTATGGCCAGCCGGGAAGCTATTATGGCGAGGACCATTTTGGATACGCCAAGAAAGGCCGGGAAAAGCGGGCGGTTCCGGGCTTGGCGAAATATCACGGAACGGATACGCATCTTACCGAAGCCCTGACTTTAGAAATGAAGGACGCGATTCGCGATGCGGTAGAAGATGGAGAGCCCTTCTTCGCCTACATGTCCCACTATGCCGTCCATAGTCCATTCCAGCCTGACAAGCGTTTTGCGGCTAATTATGAGCAACTGGATTTGAAGGCGAATGCCAAGGCCTTCTTGACCTTGATCGAGGGGATGGACAAATCGCTAGGCGACCTGCTGGATGAGCTGGAACGACTGGGAGTGGGGGAAAACACTCTGGTCTTCTTTTTGGGTGACAATGGGACGGATGCTCCGCTCGGCGATGCCCACGCTATCGCTTGCGCGGCCCCGCTGCGAGGAAAGAAAGCTACGCACTATGAAGGTGGATTGCGGGTTCCCTTCATTGCCGCTTGGGCCAAGAGGGACGCAGCATCCCAACTACAGAAACAGCTGAGAATTCCCGCCAACCGTTTATCGGATCAAGTGGGAGCCGTGTACGACATTCTCCCGACGATCTTGGCAGTCTCAGGAATCGAAACCAAGGAGACGGTTGATGGCATGGATTTGTCTCCGGCGCTGAAAGGCGGGTCGCTCGATCGGACGCCAGAGTTTCTCATGCACTTCCCTCATCAGCATCGGAGTAGCTATTTTACCAGCTACCGTTTGGGCGACTGGAAGGTGATTTATCACTATCATGAGGAAGGTCTGGAGCGTTTCGAGCTGTTCAACTTAGCTGATGACCGGAGCGAATCAAACAACCTTGCCGGAAGCCGCAGGGACGAACTTCGGAGAATGATGAGAGCGATGGTCGAGGGCTTGGAGAAAGCGGATGCTCAGTATCCCTTGGCATTGGATGGGTCAGGAAGGATATTGAAGCCAGAGATTCCCTAGGAAATCGCAGTTGAAAGCGGACGGCGGTTGAGGTGCAGTTCTGTTTATCGTTCTAAATTTGTTAGAGAAGGTAGGGCTGGTTTAGCAATTGCGCATACGCGTCAATTTAAGTCGTTTGCGTTGTAGGAAGCTCGCTAGCGAGCGAATCGACTGGAGCTGTTCCTGCTGAATTATCGCTCGCAAGCGAGCTTCCCACATCAACTAATCGGAATGTTTTAGTTGAGTTGACCTATATGCGCAATTGCGGGAACAGCGTCAGCTCCAGAGAATTAAAGGTGGAACGAGACGTCCCGGCGCGTTTTTTGGTTCCGAATACCCTCAAAAAGAATTGACGAGGGCTCGGATTGTCGTCTTGGTACGCGTCTTTCTCTCAAATTATGGCAATAGAAGTAAAGATCCGCAAGGGTGAGCCCGTAGAGCGAGCGTTGCGCCGCTTGAAAAAGAAGCTCGATCGCGAAGGCGTTATCAAAGACGTGCGCGGCAACCGCTATTTTGAAAAGCCTTCGGTCGCGAAGCGCCGCCGCAACAAGATCGCGAAGTTCAACAACATGCTTCGGCACAAGTGGGACAATTAGGGCTTACGGCTTAACCTTATGGGTTGAAATGATCTAGGCTTCCTCTTTCTCGGAGGGAGCTTTTTTAGGGCCTGTTGGGTAGGGGTGCGAGGTTTTAGCGTTTGCGTAATGGGTAGGGAGGACCGGCTCGGCCCTCCGAAGTCCAATCCAATTAGGAGAACCGAGACGGTTCTCCCAACCTTCAGTGAGCCGGCCACTTGCTTGAATTTGATCTATTGGGATAGCGCGATGAGCTCGTTTATCCATTTTCGGTGTGGTCCGGAGAAGGGAAATTCGTCGATTTCCTTAGGTTGGATCCATTTGAAATCAGGACCAAGCTTAGAGGCCTCGACTTTAGTTGGGTCGATCCTGAAAAACTGCTCGGTTATTCTATATATTGTAATAGAGCGCTTCCTTTCCAAGATCGGCCCGCTCCGTCGAGCTTTGAGGCCGAGTTGCTGACAAGTGGGGATTTCGTGGAGGCCTTTCATTCGTATAGCCGAACTGGGTATTCGATGGACGAGAATCCCTTGATCGCCGGTTACCCAAGCTCGGGCGACTGTTTGCTTTTTCGATTTCCGCTTCTGGAATTGAGGGAGTTCAGACTCGATTCCTCGCGAACGGGCCTGACAGAGTTCATTGACCGGACAGAGCAGGCATTGCGGGCTGTGTTTGAGGCAAACAGTGGCCCCGAGTTCCATCATGGCTTGATTGTGGTCGCCGGGGCGATCTCGGTTTACAAGCGATTGAGCAAGGTCGCGGTAGTCCTTGGCTGCCTCTACCGTTGACTTATAAAGGTTCTGATCGGCGACTAGGCGGGCGAGGATTCTAACGACGTTGCCGTCTACTACCGCGCTGGGATCAGAAAAGGAGATGCTGCAGATAGCTGCGGCCGAGTAGGGCCCAATTCCGGGAAAGGCGAGCCAGCTCGCCGCTTCCGTTGGAATCGCGTCCAGATTGTCGATGGTTTTGGCTAGTTTGTGCAGATTGCTTACCCTTGAATAGTAGCCTAGACCTTCCCACGACTTGAGTAACTGGCTTTCGCTGGCCTTTGCCAAAGTTGTAAAATCCGGGTAGGCAGCCATCCATTTCTTAAAGTAGGGAAGGACGGTTTTCACCTGAGTTTGCTGGAGCATGAACTCGGACACGACCGTTTTGTAGAGACTGGGCTCGCGCCTCCAGGGAAGATCCCGCTGGCTGGCGTCGTACCAAGCGATGAGCTTGGCTCGAAACGTTTCTGGTTGGCGGGAAAGGTTGGTGGTGTCCATAAGATTTGGGCAGGTAAAAGAAGACCGGCTTTAATTTAGTTGATCAGCCAAAGTGGGACGGTAGCGTTTGAATCGCTTTGGCTAAACGCAAAAAGAAAATAGATCTTCCGGAAGAGACGAAAAAGAAGACAATCTACACCAACAAGCTTTCCCAAGACCAGATGGAGAAGCTTGAAGGCATCTGCATGATGAAGGATTGGGAGCCTTATGATGTTGAATACGCCCGATTTGCCTTCAAAGGAAACAAGGTGAATGTGGTGGGCTACAACAGTGGCAAGCTAGTGGTCCAGGGAAAGGAGATGGAAGAGTTTGTCATCAATACGCTCGAACCGGAAGTGCTCGGAGAGGCCCGCTATGGATACGATGAGATCTATCACGCGAAGTGGTTCGAGCTTCACGCAGGCATGGACGAAAGCGGCAAGGGCGACTTGTTTGGGCCGGTGATTACCGCCTGCGTTGTTGCTGATAAGCCGCAGATTGACGAATGGGTGAAGGAAGGGATTCGCGACTCCAAAAAGATAACCGATACGCGTATCCTGAAGTTGGATAAGATCATTCGGGCTACCAAAGGCATCGCCGTGGAAACCTGCTTTTGCGGGATGCGGAAGTACAACGAGTTGATGGAAAAGCCTCGCGCCAATCTAAATTTGCTGCTGGCATGGCAGCATTCGAAAAGCTTAACGGCGGCTCTCAAGCGAAAGCGGGCTCCGTGGGGCATGCTCGACCAGTTTAGCAAGCAGGATCTAGTTGGACGCTATTTTAAGGACGAGAGCTTCGATCTTCGGATGCAGACCAAAGCGGAGGAGGACCCAGTGGTTGCCGCGGCTTCGGTGGTTGCTCGGGCGGAATATGTCCGTTATATCCAAGGACTTTCCAAACGCTATGGCGAGACGTTGAAGAAAGGTGCTAGCAATGAAGTGAAAAAGCAGGCTGCGGAAATATTAAAGCGGTATGGTCCTGAAAAATTTTGCGAGTTCGTGAAACTGCATTTCCGCACTGCGTATGAAGTGGTTAAAGAGGCTGGATTGCTGAGCGAAATCCCATTGAAGGCGCCGCCAGAGAAAAAGGAGTGGCAAAAGTAGCTTCAGACCCGGAAATCAGTCAGAAGCTGAAATTGACCCTTTCTGGAAAACTCGCTTGGATCGCCGTGTTTCCCAGTTGTATGACTGCCCCTGATCCTCGTAAGCAAATGCGATTCGTCTTATGAAATCGAAGCGGCTTAGGGCGTTCGATAGAGCCCGTCTATCCGAGTTGACGGGATTGATCGGCGTTGATGAAGCGGGAAGGGGGGCACTGGCGGGGCCGGTTGTAGCCGCTGCAGTGGCGGCGCATAGAGAGTTTTATGATACGGACTGGTGCAAACGGAATGCTTCGCGAATCAATGACTCCAAACTCCTGAAGCCAGAGGAAAGAGAGTATCTTTACGGAAAATTTCGCTGGTTGGAAAACAGGAAATTGTTGTACGTTGGAGTCGGTTGGGGCGAACTTGGGGAGATAGAGGAATTGAATATTCTGGGGGCGACTCAAGTGGCCATGAAGCGGGCTCTGGAAAGCGTGTTCGCTAGCGCCAAGATCGAGCCCCATGAACCGGATCCGCTATTTGTCGATGCTGATTTCAATGGAGAGATCGATGGTGACTATCTATCTTCATGGCGTATTTTCGTGGATGGAAAACCGATGAAGCAACTCGGCTACCCGCACCAGGCCTTTGTGCAGGGCGATTCCCGTTCGCTCTGTATTGCCATGGCATCGATCATAGCCAAGGTAACTAGAGATCGAACGATGATGGCTCTAGATTGCCAGTATCCAAAATATGACTTCGCAGCAAGCAAGGGATATGCGACCCCTTCCCATCGAAACGCTATTGTAGAAGAGGGGCCATCGCCGGTCCATAGGTCACTGTTTCTTAAGAAAATCCTGGAAGCGAAGGCGGAGGACCTTCAGTCGGAATTCGGGTTTTAGGGGGATATAGTTCAATGTGGGAGCTCGGCTTGCGCCGCCGTAGCTTCAGCGCAGGCATGAGATCGTCCGCTTACACGCTCAGGCTTCGAGGCGTCGGCCCTCGGAAAAAAAAGGAGGGCTGAGTCAGCACTCCTTAACGATTAGCGAATTTGCGCTTCGCCTTATTCTTTTTCTGCTTCTTGCTCTTGCTTCAGCTTGCGTTGGTGGGCAGCGGTGACCTTGTACATTTGCAGGCAAAGCCAAAAGGTGCCTGCTGCAGGTAGGGCAGAGAAGCCGGCCCAGAAGAAAACCTTCGCTGGCTCATAGCTCATAACATGCGGCTTAAACCACAATGCGAATAGGTACCAAACGATCACGGTCAGGATAACGTCGATGACCGCAGATTTGGCTGTTACTTTGTATCCGCTGTCTAATTTTGTCATAACAAAACGGGTTCTAGCTTTTCAGGAAATGGTGTCCAACCAAAATTTGAGGCAGAATCGCCATTCTTTTCCCTCCTTCGCAAGATATTTACGGAACTGGCGGCAAATGAACGCTATCACCCATGTAGTTAGCGGAAATCCGCGCCCAATTCGGTATACATCACGGATTGTTTTTCTCTCTCCCGTTTGATAAACTGTGTGGACAGTCGAGATCGAAAGGTCGAGGCGAAAAAAGACGAGCTTAGCGAGAAAATTTCAGACTTTAGTTCCAAAACTGAGTCGTTGCTTGGCCCGGCGGATGTGGGACCGCCGGGTCTTTCTCGTTTCGGGGATGGTACAACGCTATGCTCAAGCCATTCCTAGGAGGTGTTAGGACCATTTTTGGCTGCTAAAAAAAGGGCTATCAGGCGTCCTAGTCTCCTTCAAAAAATCGCTTAAATTCGGCTGCTTTTGGATCGATATTTGTTGGCCCGATGAGCCCTCCCGCTAGCCTATCCAGCAGAAAATTCCAGGAAGCGATGCCTGGCGCCGCTCGAGAGAGCATCCAGAGGATGGGAGCGTCAAAGGGCGGCAGGACAGCCGCCCTTATCTTTTGGGCGAACAGGCTCCATTTGATCTCGCTCCCGCATTCGAGAGCAGGCGCCAACTTAGCTCGAGATGCAGATATTGAACCTACCGGGTTCCGTCTTCGCTTTAAGCTACGCCGAGGTAGGCCCTAGCGCTTCACCTTTCTCGACCTTCTCCAGGAGTGGAACGCGACGTCCCGGCGCGTTTACATTTCTTTTTTCAATTACGTTGGCGCTAATGTGTAGTCGCGGGATCTAGCTCCACCCACCATAGGCGGCAAGATGAGGCCGCGGATTGCTT
>Ga0181579_10004888_pt1 | contig 10379 bp, 10 predicted proteins | sample 071ome_24_FD_132996 | JGI IMG/M metagenome (GOLD analysis project Ga0181579, IMG submission 132996) | Coastal salt marsh microbial communities from the Groves Creek Marsh, Skidaway Island, Georgia - 071402CT metaG (megahit assembly) | ecosystem: Environmental > Aquatic > Marine > Intertidal... | reverse complement strand
TTCCCGCGCCGGCCGGTGCGGGACTCCTTCTCCTGCCGCTGATCCTGTTTTCCGAAACCGGCTGGCAATGGCTCGGCTCACCCTGGCTTACGGGACCATGGTCGCTGTCCGTAGCCCTGCTTATGATCAGCCGGCTACCCACATGGTCTTTCAAGCGCCTGCGGGTGCCGTCAAAATTCGTAACGGTATCAATGGCGGGGATCGCATTCCTGGCGGCAGCAATGTTCACGGAACCGCAGCTTACCCTTACCGCCATAATCGTCGCCTATGGCTGCACGCTGCCCTTTTCGGTGCGGGCCTACCGGCGGTTGGAGGCCGAGGAAGCGGCACAGAATTCGGAGATAGTCCCGCCACCGGGCGAAGACTGAAATCAGGCCGCCTGCGGCACCGGTGCCCCGCCCCGGTCTTCCCGGATCATCAGGCTAAGCAAACCCGCAATGACGGCCAGGCCCAGCGACACGATCCATACCCAGTCATACCGGTTGAAAAGTTCGAACAGATAGCCGCCCAAAAAAGTGCCGAGCGCGCCGCCCAGAGAATGGCTGGCGAAAATCAGTCCCATGCTGATCCCCATGACATGGCGGCCGATATGAGACGCCACCAGAGACGCGACAATGGGGAAAGTGCCGTAATCGAACAGGCCAAACAGGATGGCGAAGAGATAAAGCGTCGTTTCGCTGCCAGCGATATTCATCAACAGGATAAAGGTCAATGCACGCAGGAAGTAAATACTGGCGAGCAGGACCGGCCGGTTGAATCGGTCCGCCAAATGACCGAAAACCAGCATCCCGGCAAGGCTGAAACCCGACAACACGCCGTAAGCGAAGGTACCTTCGAGGGGAGGAAAACCGCAGAGATCGGCATAGGGAATGAGGTGGACCTTGACGACGCCGACAGTCGTAAACCCACAGATAAAAAATCCGCCGGAAAGAAGCCAGAAGGTGCGATCCCGCAACAGGCCCGCCACCACGGTCTTCGCCGGTCCGGCCGCTCGCTTTGCCCCCGCGTGGCGCCCGGGCGCCGGCCGGCCCCTTATCAGCAACTGAACAACGACCAGAGTCGCGAGAATCACCGAACCGACGACGACAAAGCTGGGCCGCCAGGAAATTCCGACGACCAGAAATCCCAGCAGCGGCATCAAGGCGAGCTGTCCCCCAGTACTGCCCGCTGTGGCAATGCTGGTCGCCAACCCGATTTTCCGGTCGAAAAACTGGGCCACCGTCGCTGAGACAAGTGAGGGCGAAATAACGGCGAACCCGATGCCGCCCAGAATGCTGAACCACGCAATCAGCTGCCACTGCGCATCCATATAGGAACACAGGATGAAGACAACGGCGATCAGCGTCATACCGAAGCCATAAATGATGCGTGGCCCATATCGATCGATCAGGAGCCCGGCCGCCGGAGCGGTCGCGGCCATAACCACCATCATCACGGCGCCGGCGGTCGAGATGTCGCCGTAGCTCCATCCCATATCCTCTTTCCAGAACGGCATCATCAGCCCGAGAGAACTGCGTCCGGCGATAACCACCGAGAGCATCAGAAACAGCGCCCCGACAACGATCCAGCCTCTGGGATCGTCGGATTGCTTCGCGGTCGCGCGTGCGGGTTCCGTCAAATTGATGGCCGCCTATTATACGGCCTGCGCGAGGACAAAGTCCCGCAAGGCGGCAATCGCGGCCAGTGACTGCGGATCATCCGGATTATTGGTCGCGAAGGTGTGCGGCTGATCGGGAAATTTATGCACCAGGCATTCGCCACCCGCCGCGCGGTATGTCTCCGCGAACAGATCCTGCCATTCATGATTGACGTTATTGTCAGCCGTTCCCTGGAGAATAAGCGCGGGCGGCAGATGCGTTGCCTCTCCCCGTTCAAGTACCCGGAAGGGATTGGCGCGTCCCATCGCCGCCTCATCCTCAAAATAATTATGATGGTTGATCACCAGACGCTCATTGCCCGCGTCCCTGGCCATGTGATAGCGCGCCAACGGATCGAGGATTGGCCAGCAGGTGGCAAAGAACTCAATCGACGGATCAACATCGCCCAGTTCGGGTGCGGGCAGGCAATATTCAGGATCGTTCGGTTTGACCGCCATCAGCCCCATCTGTTGACCGCCGCTCGAAGTACCGAGCCCGCCAAGTTTCGCAATCTCTATGCCGAGATCGCCCGCATGCGCCTTGAACCAGCGGATCGCGTAACTGATATCCTGTAGCGGGCCGGGAAATTTGGCCTGATCCGACAAGCGGAAATCGATCCCGACAACGCCGACACCGGTTTTCGCCACCGCCTCATGCAGCACCGCGTTGCTGGTGCGGTCATTATTCGCCCACGCCCCGCCATGGGTTTCCATCATCCATGTCCGCGTGCCGCCGTCCGGCCGGTAAATCCTGAGCTGTAACTCAATGCCGTCGACTGTCAGATACGGGACGTCTTCAATCGAAAATTCCCTGTCCGTCATTCCCTGCCTCCTGGAACAGACCGCAGTCTCCCGCGTGACGGTGGGCGCGTCAAACCCGGCTAGAAGAGATGCTGGCCGCCCGTGACAAAGACCTCGCTGCCGGTCACATAACCGAATTCCGAATCACAGAGACGATAAATCACCGACGCCACTTCCTCCGCCGTGCCCATACGGTTAAGCGGGATCCGGGGAACCAACGCCTCATATTCCGGCCCGATCATGCCGGTACGGATTTCTCCGGGTGCCACCGCATTGACCCGGATACCAAGCTCGGCGAATTCGTTCGCCATTTCCCGCGTCAGGGACGACAGCGCCGCTTTCGAAGTGGAATAGGCAGAGCCCGCGAAGGGGTGGATGGCATGACCGGCGATCGAGGTGATATTGACGATCGCCCCCCGCTTTTTGTGAAGGGCGGCGGCAAAGCCGCGCGACAGCGTCAGCGGCGCAAAGAAATTCAGCTCGAATACCGCCCGCCAGCCATCGAGGTCACCATTCAGACACCCCAATCGTTCGTGATATTCGGCCTTGGGCGATTGCGCCGCGTTATTGACCAGCGCGTCCAGCCCGCCCGCGCCGATAACCGCGACGGCCTGCTCGACAAATTGATCAACCGCCTCCCGGTCCGACAGGTCGGTGGAAAAATGATCGGTCCACAGGGAATTTCCGGCGAATTCCGCCGGCGCCTCGCCGCGGGCACAGGAAATTACCCGCCAACCATCCCGGGTAAAACGCTCCACCACCGCCAGGCCGATACCCCGGCTCGCCCCCGTGATGACGGCGGTTTTGACTGCGGCATTCATCTTTAAGACGGGATCCCCCCGCGCGCGCCGGTCAACGGCTGAAGAAAACGGGTATTTCGGCGTTGCCGATGATGTGCCGGGTGCGTCCGCCAAGGATCATCTGACGGACCCGGGCCCGCGCATAGGCGCCCTTGACCAACAGATCCGCGCCGATTTCCTTTGACCGGTTCAGATAGGCAGCGCCGACCTCCTCCGCGTCACCCCGGAACTGAACAATGTCGGCCTTGATCCCCGACCAGGCCAAGCGCGCGACGCATTCTTCCGGCGGAATTTCGGGTGGCTCCATCGGGTTCCGGACCAGCAACGTCACCATGTCCGCGCCGGCGAGAAGCGGCAGCGAATTCGCAATTGCCCGGGTCGCTTCCGGACTGCTTTCCCAGGCAATGGCGATATTGCGACCGGTTTCCGCGGGCAGTTCAGGCGGCACCATGAGGACCGGCCGTCCCGTATCCAGAAGGGCGGCTTCAAGTGTGATCGGTGACGGAAGGGCGCTGTCCTTTACCGGCCGGCCGACCGCGATCAGATCGAAAAGACGCCCCCGGATCGACAGGACCTCGTCTTCCCGTCCGGTTTCCTCGCGCCAGGAAATCGTCGCGCCGCCACCTGGCGCCCCGTCCACGGCGATGTCTCCATGGTCGGCGGAAAATTTATCGAAGGCCTGCCGGACGCGCGCGGCGCGCTCGCCGCTTTCCTTTTCGGTGACATCCATGATTTCCTCGATCATGGTGCCGTCCATCCCTTCTCCGGTGTAGGGGACAAGACCCCGCGGGTCAGCCCGGACATGCAGCGCTTCGATATGGGCGGCTGACCCGACCCCGACACGGCGAACAGCCTCTAAAAGTGTATCGGCGTACGCATCGCTGCTGACACAGGCAAGAATAGTGGAAATGGACATTTTGGATCCCCGCTTATGTTCTGTTGCTATATTTCTGAACCTTCCGTGTTCTGGAAGGAATTTTCAAGCTGCAAAATCCAGGGCGATCTTTCACGGATAAAGCCACTCTGTCGACCAGCCGTCAGAGTTAGGCGTAAATGACCGGCGGCGATGCAGTCGGAAACGGCCCTCTTCCCAGAATTCAAAACCATCGGGGACAATCCGGTAACCGGTCCAGAATGGCGGTCGCGGAATTTTGCCGGCGCCGAATTTGGCGGTGAATTTCGCGACTTCCTTTTCCAGCGAAAAACGGCCTTCCATGGCCCCGGATTGCCTGGAGGCCCAGGCGCCGATCTGCGCGCCGCGCGGACGGGTCGCAAAATAGGCATCGGCCTCGGCATCATCGACAAATTGGGCGGCACCGGTGATTCGAACCTGACGCGACTGGGATTTCCAGTGAAATAACAACGCAACCTGGGAATTTTCAGCAATATCGGCGGCCTTGCGGCTACCGGTATTGGTGAAAAAGACAAAGCCCGATGCGTCAAAGGATTTCAGAAGAACCATGCGGGACGTTACCTTGCCGTCCTTTGACGCGGTCGCAACCGACATGGCTTCGGGCAGGTCCGCCTCGGCTTTCTTCGCCGCTGCGAACCATTCCTCAAAAATCGCAAAAGGGTTGGAAACGTCAGCCGACATCCTGTTTTTTCCTCATAATATCAATTATTTACAGGGTTTTTTCCGGGAATAAACAATTTACTTGAACAAGCGGTATCATAATTCCCATCTTTTGGTAACGGCGGAATATGCCGCCGTTATTCGTGTATGTCCGTCTATAGGACATATCATTGAGATATTGAATTTTTGGGGTTTGCAGATGTTGAAGAAAATCACTTCCTTGGCGGCGGTCGCCATCCTTTCCCTCGGTCTAATTTCCTGTGAAGGCAGCAACCAGGGCCAGAAACAGCAACTGGGTGGCGTGATCGGCGGCGCCTTGGGCGGTCTCCTCGGGTCGAAATTCGGAGGCGGTGACGGCAAGCTCGCGGCGACTGCGGTCGGCGCCATCGCCGGGCTGCTGATCGGCAGTGAGATCGGAAAATCACTGGACAAGGCCGACCGCACCTACGCGGCGCAGACCGCGAACAAGGCCCTTGAGAATAACCGCACCGGCGAGACCTCGACCTGGTCGAATCCCGATTCGGGGCATTCAGGCACCGTTACGCCGACCCGCACCACCCATACTTCGGCGCGCGACGGCCGGGATTGCCGCGAATATGAGCAGACCATCACGGTTGATGGCCGCACCGAAACCGCGACAGGCACCGCCTGCCGCCGCGAAGACGGCACCTGGCGGATCGTCAGTTGAATAACATCGCCGCCCCGGTATGGCGCGACCACGCCGGGGTGGCGCTTCTTTGCCCCTCACCCCCTTTAGTGTAGACTGCGTCCCCTATTCACCACCGGGAGCCAGAGCAGAAATGACCGAATCCGCGCCGCTTATGGCCGGCAAGAAGGGCCTTGTGATGGGGGTCGCGAATGACCGGTCGATTGCCTGGGGAATCACCAGGGCGCTTGCCGACCAGGGCGCGCAAATCGGCCTGACCTATCAGAACGAGGTTCTGGAAAAACGGGTCCGCCCGCTTGCCGCACAATTGGAATGCGATCTTCTTGTCGAATGCGATGTCAGTGACGAGGCCAGTGTCGCGCGGACCATGGATGAGGTGAAGGAAAAATGGGGCAGTCTGGATTTTCTGGTCCACGCCATCGCCTTTTCCGACAAGAACGAGCTCACCGGGCGTTATCTGGATACGTCGGCGGAAAATTTCGCCATGACGATGTCCGTCTCCTGCTATTCCTTCACGACCGTCTGCCGCGCCGCCGCGCCATTGATGCAGGGTGGTGGATCGATCCTCACCCTCACCTATGCCGGCTCGGAAAGGGTCGTACCCCATTACAACGTGATGGGTGTCGCCAAGGCGGCGCTGGAATGCAGCGTGCGGTACCTGGCGGTTGATCTCGGCGCGCAGAATGTCCGGGTCAACGCGATATCGGCGGGCCCCATCCGTACCCTGGCGGCCTCCGGGATCGGCGATTTCCGCTATATCCTGAAATGGAATGAACTTAACGCGCCGCTCCGCCGCAACGTCACCATCGGCGATGTCGGCGGCGCCGGTCTTTATCTCTTGTCTGACCTGTCCGCGGGCGTCAGCGGCGAGGTGCATCACGTCGATTGCGGCTATAACGTGATCGGCATGAAGGCCGTGGATGCACCCGATATCGACGCCGTCGTCAAGAACTAGCAAGACCGATGTCGGATAACAGTTTCGGCACTCTTTTCAGGGTCACGACCTGGGGTGAAAGCCATGGTCCCGCCATCGGATGCGTGGTGGACGGAACCCCGCCCGGCATTCCCCTGAATGAAGAAGATTTGCAGGTGTGGCTCGACCTGCGCAAGCCGGGGACATCGCGCTTCGTCACGCAGCGCCGCGAGCCGGATCAGGTAAAGATTTTGTCCGGCGTGTTTGAGGGCAAAACCACGGGCACATCCATCGGGCTGCTGATAGAAAATCAGGACGCGCGGTCCAGGGATTATTCCGAAATCAAGGACAAGTTTCGTCCTGGCCACGCGGATTACACATACTGGAAGAAATACGGTTTCCGCGATTATCGCGGCGGCGGAAGGCCGTCCGCGCGGGAAACGGCGATGCGGGTCGCCGCCGGCGGCGTCGCCCGCAAGATCCTCGGCAAGGGTGTCAAAATCCGCGGCGCGATGATCCAGATGGGAACGGAGAAGATCAATCCCGACAACTGGCGCTGGAACCAGATCGAGAAAAATCCGTTCTGGTGCCCGGATGCGAAAGCCGCGGCGCATTGGGCGGAGTATCTGGACGACGTGCGCAAGGCGGGTTCCTCCGTCGGCGCGGTAATCGAAATCCGCGCATCCGGCGTGCCGGCCGGTCTGGGCGCGCCCATCTATGGCAAGCTGGATGTCGATCTCGCCGCCGCGATGATGGGGATAAACGCGGTCAAGGGCGTGGAAATCGGCGCGGGTTTCGGCGCGGCGGCCCTGTCGGGTGAAGAGAACGCCGATGAGATGCGTATGGAAAACGGCAAGGTTGAATTCCAGTCCAACAAGGCCGGCGGCGTTCTAGGCGGCATTTCCACCGGACAGGATGTCGTGGTCCGTTTCGCGGTCAAACCGACCAGTTCCATCCTCACCCCTCGCAAGACGGTAACCGCCAAGGGACGCAATACGACGGTCGCGACCAAGGGACGCCACGACCCCTGCGTCGGCATCCGTGGCGTGCCGGTCGGCGAAGCGATGATGGCCTGCGTGCTGGCCGATCACATGCTGCGTCATCGCGGTCAGTGCGGATAACGCTCAGCCTTTTCTGAAAACGCCGGCAAGCTCCAGATGCGGCGACCAGAGAAACTGGTCGACAGGCAGAATGGTCTCTATTGCATAACCCACCCCGATCAGCATCTGCGCGTCGCGCGCAAAGCTCACCGGGTTGCAGGAGACATAGGCGATCAACGGGATTTCAGACAGGACAAGCTGTTCCACCTGTTTCTCCGCTCCGGCACGCGGCGGATCGAGAATAACGGCGTCAAACGCCGCAAGCTCATGCGGCAATAACGGCCGCCGGTCGAGGTCGCGTGCTTCTCCTGTCACGCGCTCGCCGAACCCGGCTTGCCGCGCCGCATGGTTCAGCGCCCCGATCTGCGCCGGATCGCGCTCAACGGCATGGACCAAAGCGCCTGTCTCCGCGACCGGTAAACCGAAGGCTCCACAGCCCGAATAAAGGTCGAGGACCCTGCCCGCCCCTGAGGCCGCGGTCATAACCACGTCCCGCAGCGCGGCTTCGCCAGCCGCTGTCGGCTGTACGAAGCCATCCGGCGGCAGCGCCACCGTGATATCGCCGATGCGCATGGTAGGCGCCCTGCGCGCGATGACCGGCCCCGCCTCCTCGCCGCCGGTCCGAGATAAGGGTTTCCAGGAAATACGGGCAAGATCATGGGTCTGTGCGATTTCAGACAGCGCCTCCCGCAGACGCAAGTCAGGTTCGTCCTTGAGCGCCAATGTGAGATCAATCCCGGTTTCCGTATCGGTCAGGGTGGCTTCGCCCCGCGCGCCCGCCTTCAGACAAGAGCGCAACGCCCCACGCAAAGCCTCCAGAAAACCGGTCAACCTGCCGGTCAGGAGCGCGCAGGAGTCGATCGCAACGATCCGGTGGCTTCGTCCCTCCCGGAAACCCAACACGACGCCGGTGGCGGTGGCGATAAAATGCAGCCGCGCGCGCCGGCGGCGACCGGGCGCGCCGCGCGCCATCGGCCGGATCGGCGCGGGATCAATCTGCCGGCGGAGCAACGCCTCGCGCAGGATGTTTTCCTTCCAGGAAACGTAGGCGGCCTCGGCGATATGCTGGACCGAACAACCGCCACAAATTTCAAAATGCGGACAGGGCGGGTCAACCCGGGCCGGCCCGTCAGCCAGCCTTTCGATTGAGGACACCCGGTTCTTCGGGGCAAGCGACACCCGAACCCGGTCTCCCGGGGCGGTATGGGGAATGAACACGGAATCACCCTCTATTTTCGCAATGCCGTCTCCCCGCGCGCCAAGCGCTTCGACCGTCAGCTCCACCGCCCGCCCGGGCTGTTTTCGCCTATCCGCCATCGCCTTCGCGCCGCGCACAAATCAGAAATTCGATATTGCCCTTGGGGCCCTTGATCGGACTTTCGGTGATCCCTTCGACCCGCCAGCCCATCTCGTTGGAAAGCCAAACCTCGATAATCTCGCAGACCTCTGTATGCAAATCGGGATCGCGCACCACCCCGCCCTTTCCGACCCGCCCTTTGCCGACTTCGAATTGCGGTTTGATCAGGGCGACCAGCACGGCTTCCGGCGCGGCCAAGGACAGCGCGGCGGGTAATACCGTCCGCAGCCCGATAAAGCTCGCGTCGCAGACCACCATATCGGGCGGCGCGGTGATCTGTTCCGCCGTCAGATAGCGCGCGTTGGTGCCCTCCTGTACCGTGACCCGGGAGTCATTCCGCAGCTTCCAGTCCAGCTGGCCGCGCCCGACATCGACCGCCGTGACATGCGCCGCGCCATTCTGCAGCAGCACATCGGTAAACCCGCCGGTCGATGATCCGACGTCCAGGCAATCCAGCCCGTCGACGGAGAGACAAAAATGCTCCAGCGCGTGAGCGAGCTTCTCTCCACCGCGGGACACCCACGGGGTCTTGGCGCCACGCATCTCCAGAGCGGTGTCGTCGGCAATCTGATGGCCGGGCTTGTCGAGCCGTGTTTCGCCCGAATACACAACACCCGAAATGATAAGCGCCTGGGCGCGCGTGCGGTTTTCCGCGAGCCCGCGGGCGACAAGTAACGCATCCAGTCGGGTTTTACCGGCCATGATGTCCGGTCCGGGCGCGATCAGGCGCGCGCGGTGCTCTCCGCTATTTCCTGCCCCAGCGCCGACAGCGCCATTGTGACGATACCTGCCGGATGCAGTCCGGCGATCTCGTTCTGCTTCTGCTGGGATTCGTGATCGATAAAGACATCCGGCTGACAGATCGGCCGGAACTTGAGCCCGTTATCGAGCAGTCCCGTCAACGTCAGGAATTGCATCACTTGCGTCGCAAATCCGCCGATCGACCCTTCCTCGACGGTAATCAGCACTTCATGATCCGTCGCCAGACGGCGCACGAGTTCCTCATCGATGGGTTTTGCAAAGCGCGCATCGGCAACCGTGGTCGACAGGCCCCGCGCGCCGAGTTCTTCCGCCGAGCTCAGGCAATCCGCAAGCCGCGTCCCGTAAGACAGCAGCGCGACCTTGGTGCCTTCCTTTACGATGCGGCCCTTGCCAATAGGCAGAATCTCGCCCTTGGCCGGCAGCTCCACGCCGGTACCGCCGCCGCGCGGATAACGCAGCCCGCTCGGCCGGTCGTCAAGATCGACGGCGGTGGCGACCATGTGCACCAGTTCCGCCTCATCTGACGGCGCCATCAGCACCATGCCCGGCAGACAGCCGAGATACGCGATGTCATAGGCGCCCTGATGGGTAACCCCGTCCGCGCCGACCATGCCCGCACGGTCCATGCAAAAACGCACCGGCAGACCCTGGATCGCGACGTCATGCACGACAGAATCATAGGCGCGTTGCAGGAAGGTCGAATAAATCGCCGCGAACGGCTTGTATCCCTCCGCCGCCAGCCCCGCGCAGAAAGTCACCGCGTGCTGTTC
>Ga0181579_10004885_pt1 | contig 10381 bp, 10 predicted proteins | sample 071ome_24_FD_132996 | JGI IMG/M metagenome (GOLD analysis project Ga0181579, IMG submission 132996) | Coastal salt marsh microbial communities from the Groves Creek Marsh, Skidaway Island, Georgia - 071402CT metaG (megahit assembly) | ecosystem: Environmental > Aquatic > Marine > Intertidal... | reverse complement strand
GTCTATATCGACGAGGTCGACAAGATCAGCCGCAAGTCCGACAACCCGTCGATCACCCGTGACGTTTCGGGCGAGGGGGTGCAGCAGGCTCTGCTGAAGATCATGGAGGGCACCATCGCCAGCGTTCCGCCCCAAGGCGGCCGCAAGCATCCACAACAGGAATTCCTGCAGGTCGACACCACGAACATCCTGTTCATCTGTGGCGGCGCCTTCTCGGGACTGGACAAGCTCATTTCCAACCGCAGCCAGGGGTCCTCGATCGGCTTCGGCGCGGATGTGCGTTCCCCCGATGACCGGCGCACCGGCGATGTCCTGCGCGAGGTGGAGCCCGAGGATCTCTTGAAGTTCGGCCTGATCCCGGAATTCGTCGGTCGCCTGCCCGTTCTGGCGACGCTTGAGGATCTCGACGAGGACGCGCTGGTTGAAATTCTGACCGGGCCGAAGAACGCGTTGGTCAAGCAGTATCAACGCCTGTTCGAGATGGAAGACGTTCAGCTTGAGTTCCGTGAGGACGCGCTTCGCAGCATTGCCGCCAAGGCGATCGAGCGAAAAACCGGTGCGCGGGGACTGCGCTCGATCATGGAAACCATTTTGCTGGATCCGATGTACGACCTGCCGGAACTGGACGACGTGGAGGAGATCATCATCAACGCCGATGTCGTCGAAACCGGCTCGGCGCCGATCAAGGTCCATGGCGAGCGTCGCGAGGAAGTCGAGTCGAGCGCCTAGGCGTCTTGCGCCGTTCCGCGGGCCCCTTGGTTCTAGAACCCGTGGATCGGGTGCCGAGCGAGGCCACAATTCAAGGGACGGATGGAGCTAGGCGCGTTGCTGTCTTGAAACGCGGCGTGGTCGGGACCAATTTATTGCTTCAGCGCGCGGCGCGCATTTCCTGGGTCGCGTTCATCCTGATGAAAAAAGAGCGATTTCGCAGATGACACAGTCTCACGATACTTATCCGGTGCTCCCCCTTCGGGATATCGTTGTCTTTCCCCACATGATTGTTCCGCTGTTCGTTGGCCGCGAGAAGTCCATCAAGGCGTTGGAAGACGTCATGAAGGACGACAAGCAGATCCTGCTGGCCACCCAGAAGAACGCCGGCGACGACGATCCTTCGCCCGAGGATGTCTATGCCGTCGGCACGATCGGCACGGTGCTGCAATTGCTGAAACTGCCGGACGGGACGGTGAAGGTTCTCGTTGAGGGGGCGCATCGGGCCCGGATCGTGGACTATTCCGACAACCCTGAGTTTTTCGAGGCGGTCGCGGAACCGATCGAGGAAGATCTCGGCGATTCCCAGGAACAGGAAGCCTTGTCGCGGGCGGTGGTCGCCCAGTTCGAGCAATATATCAAGCTCAACAAGAAGATCCCGCCCGAGGTCCTGGTTTCGGTGAACCAGATCGATGACGCGCCGAAGCTGGCGGATACGATCGCCTCGCATCTGGCGCTGAAGATCTCCGAAAAACAGGAACTGCTGGAGATCGAGGGCGTGGTCGAACGCCTGGAGCGGATTTACAGCCACATGGAAGGCGAGATCGGCGTTCTTCAGGTCGAGAAAAGGATTCGCAACCGGGTCAAGCGCCAGATGGAGAAGACCCAGCGCGAGTACTATCTGAACGAACAGATGAAGGCGATCCAGAAGGAGCTCGGCGAGGCGGAGGAATCCCGCGACGAGTTGGCCGAGCTCGAGGAGCAGATCGCCAAGACCAAGTTCACCAAGGAAGCCCGCGAGAAGGCGCAGGCGGAGCTCAAGAAGCTCCGCAACATGAGCCAGATGTCGGCCGAGGCGACGGTCGTTCGCAACTATCTCGACTGGCTGGTCGGTATCCCCTGGAAAAAGCGCTCGAAGGTCAAGAAGGACCTGAAACTGGCGCAGGCCATCCTTGATCGCGATCATCACGGTCTGGAGAAGGTCAAGGAGCGCATCCTCGAATATCTCGCCGTGCAGCAGCGCACGGGCAAGGTCAAAGGCCCGATTCTATGCCTGGTGGGACCGCCGGGCGTCGGCAAGACCTCGCTCGGCAAGTCCGTGGCAGAGGCGACGGGACGGAATTTCGTGCGCATGTCGCTTGGCGGCGTGCGCGACGAGGCCGAGGTTCGCGGCCATCGCCGGACCTATATCGGCTCGCTTCCGGGCAAGGTCATCCAGGGCATGAAGAAGGCCAAAACCTCCAATCCCCTGTTCCTGCTGGACGAGATCGACAAGCTCGGCAACGACTATCGCGGCGACCCGTCCTCGGCGCTGCTCGAGGTGCTGGATCCGGAACAGAACAACACCTTCCAGGATCATTATCTCGAGGTCGATTACGATCTCTCCGACGTGATGTTCGTGACCACCGCGAATTCGCTTCGCATGGCTCAGCCCCTTCTTGACCGGATGGAGATCATTCGGATCTCGGGCTACACCGAGGACGAGAAGGTCGAAATCTCCAAGCGTCACCTGATCCGCAAGCAGATCGAGCAGCATGGCTTGCGTGACGGCGAGTGGTCGATCTCGGATGACGCGTTGCGCGATGTGATTCGCTATTACACGCGAGAGGCCGGGGTTCGGAACCTGGAGCGCGAGCTGGCCAATCTGGCCCGCAAGGCGGTCAAGGAAATCCTGATAAACGACGTCAAGCAGGTGCGGGTCACGCGCCGCAATCTCGAGAAGTTCGCCGGGGTCCGCAAGTACCGATTCGGTCAGACCGAGGAGGAAGATCTGGTCGGCGTGGTTACCGGTCTGGCCTGGACCGAGGTTGGCGGCGAGTTGCTGTCGATCGAGTCGGTAACCGTGCCGGGCAAGGGCAAGGTGACGGCGACTGGTAAACTCGGCGATGTCATGAAGGAATCGGTGCAGGCCGCCGAAAGCTTCGTGAAATCCCGCGCCGCGACCTTCGGTATTAGACGTAAGGTGCTGGAAAACAAGGACATTCACGTGCATGTGCCGGAAGGCGCGACGCCGAAGGATGGCCCGTCGGCGGGCGTCGCGATGGTCACGTCGATTGTTTCCGTGCTTACCGGTATCCCGGTGCGCAAGGATGTTGCGATGACCGGAGAGATCACCTTGCGTGGCCGGGTATTGCCGATCGGCGGCCTGAAGGAAAAATTGATCGCGGCGTTGCGTGGTGGATTGACCACCGTGCTGATTCCGAAGGATAACGAAAAGGATCTCGCGGAGATTCCGGACAACGTAAAACGTGGTCTGGATATCCGTCCGGTTTCCGTTGTGGACGAAGTCATCTCGGTGGCCTTGACCACGCAACCGGTGCCGGTTTCGTTGGATGACGAGGAGGAATTGAAACCGTTGGCCGTGTCCGATGACGAGGATGCGCGCGACGGTGTCGTAACCCACTAGGGGGGAACGACCCAAGAATCCGAAAGGCGTGGGATTTATCCGGCGTCAATTGGCTCCGTGGTTTTGGGATCGTCTCGAAACGCGGAATTCTGCGGGTTTCCGGGCAAACTGCGTTGACGCCCGGGAGCACGACGATCTAAAGTGGCGGCTGTCTTAGCGGGCGTGCGCGTCTTAACAAAAATCCATCTCTCTATGATCGGGGGGCGACAAGTGAACAAACAAGATTTGATAGCTAGCGTGGCCGAGGGTGCGGGCCTTTCGAAATCGGATGCGGGAGCGGCGGTGGAAGCCACGCTCGACGCCATCACGAACGCCATGAAATCCGGCGATGATGTTCGACTGGTTGGTTTTGGCACCTTTAGCGTCGCGGCTCGGGCCGCTAGCGAGGGTCGCAATCCCCGCACCGGCGAGAAGATCCAGATCCCCGCTTCCAAGCAGCCGAAGTTCAAGGCCGGCAAGGGACTGAAGGACGCCCTCAACTAAGGACGTTCCGAGTTAGGAAAAGCGCTGGTCGCCGCGTTGGCGCCGGCGCTTTTTTCTGGTGGTAAGGGCGCTTAGCTCAGCTGGGAGAGCATCTCGTTTACACCGAGAGGGTCGGCGGTTCGATCCCGTCAGCGCCCACCACCGCGCTTTCGAAAGAAAGCGCGCAACAGATTACATATGTTACAGGGCGTCAGTGGATTGCCCGGCAATCCGCGCAAGCCCTGTTAGTTGGATTTTCCCGGACACCAGTGCCGGGCGCCAAAAACCGCGCGTTTATCGCGTCAGACTTGGCGACCGTTCATGATCGCGTAATTGTACAAGGCCTGGATATCCGCGCGAATCGACGGGGTGAGGCGGCCCTGGGCAATCGCCTGGGCATAATCCCGCAGATCCCGACGCGTGTCCGAGGAAACGTTCGGGCTTGCCATGAGAGCTTGAACCATCTCCCTCGGGCTTGCCGCTCCGAGGGACTTCGGAGCGTTGCCATCCCCGCCCGGAGCCATCGAATCGACGCCGACCACCCGTGTCGGCAATAGTTTTCTCGGTAGAACGATATCCCGCCAGTCGAGGCCGTGGGTGTTCAGGATCCGGCTGATCGCGCCGATGGCGTTCAGAACCTCGCCGTCATTGCTGCTTGAGAGCATGCCGAGGAGCTTAAGCAGGCGGTCATAGTCTTCCTGGGTAATCATAAAGACTCCATCGATGATCGCGGCAATGTTGGCACCTCGGCAATTCTAGCACGAATGCCGGCGCGTAGCCCTCGCGGGCCGATGATCGGGGCCGGAGAAGAAAAAAGCGGTCCGGGCGCGCGTGCTCGCTTGACACCCGCGAGGTGGCTTAGTAAATGGTCGCCTCCCGCGAGGGACCGGGCCACAGCGGACCGGAACGCGGGGGTGTAGCTCAGTTGGTTAGAGCGCTGGCCTGTCACGCCAGAGGCCGCGGGTTCGAGTCCCGTCACTCCCGCCATTTTTCCCCTTTATCATCATTCCGCGATTCGCCGCTCGGACCATGCCATCATGGTGCTGAAGATATTGGCATAAGCATCGGTTTTCGTGGAGTTTAGCGCGCGGGCGGGGTTTTATTGCCCGGCGTTGCGAACTATAGTGATGACGCGGGTCTCGGTCGTGTTTTCACGCGACGATCCCGGCGCGTCCGCGACCCTCTTCCAAGAGGGCGGCGGTTGAATTCGAAATCCGTGGCGCGGGGGCGCCATGGAAGAGGGGCAGGGGATGCGATGACGGCGCTTCTTCAGGAATATCTACCGATCTTGATCTTCATCGGGATCGCGGTCGGGATGGCGATCGCAATGGTCGCGGCCTCGATGATCATCGCGACTCAAAGACCCGATTCCGAAAAGGTCTCGGCCTATGAGTGCGGCTTCGAGGCGTTCAACGATTCGCGCGGTCAGTTCGATGTTCGCTTCTATCTGGTGGCGATTCTTTTCATCATCTTCGACCTTGAGGTGGCGTTTCTGTTTCCCTGGGCGGTCTCTCTCGGCACGACCGGCGTGTTCGGTTTCTGGTCGATGATGGTGTTCCTCGGGGTGCTGACGATCGGCTTCGTCTACGAATGGAAAAAGGGAGCCCTGGAATGGGAGTAATCACCCCGGACCAAATGCAACGGCCGATTCCGCCGGGCGCCGATCAGGACGCGGTTCTGCGCGCCGTCGGCGACGAGCTCCAGGAAAAGGGCTTCGTGATCGCCCAGGCGGACAAGCTGTTCAACTGGGCGCGCAGTGGATCGCTCTGGCCGATGACCTTTGGCCTCGCCTGCTGCGCGGTCGAGATGATGCATTCGGCGGCCAGCCGTTACGACATCGATCGATTCGGCATGGTTTTCCGGCCGAGCCCCCGGCAATCCGACGTGATGATCGTCGCCGGCACCCTGACCAACAAGATGGCGCCGGCCCTGCGCAAGGTCTACGACCAGATGGCCGAGCCGCGCTGGGTGCTGTCCATGGGATCCTGCGCCAATGGCGGCGGCTATTACCACTATTCCTATTCGGTGGTCCGAGGCTGCGACCGGATCGTTCCGGTCGACGTCTATGTGCCCGGCTGTCCCCCGACGGCCGAGGCGTTGCTATACGGACTCATGCAGCTCCAGCGTAAAATTCGTCGAACGGGGACGATCGCGCGGTGAGTAGCTTTCAATCAATCGTAACCCCGGGAATTCGGAGCGGCCATGCCAAGGGCTGAAGCATCCCAGGCTTTGAAGGATCTGGTCGATTACATCTCGGTCCAGATGGACGAGGCCCTGGTTTCCGTCGAATGGGCGGGTAACGAGGCGGTGCTGCGCGCCCGACCTCAGTCGGTGCTCAAGGTGCTGCGTTTTCTGCGTGACGATTCGCAGTGCCTGTTCAAGAACATGGTCGATCTCTGCGGCGCGGACTATCCCGAGCGCGAGCAGCGGTTGGAGGTCGTCTATAACCTGTTGAGCGTGAGCCATAACCTGCGCATGCGGGTGAAGGTCTCGACCGACGAGGAAACCCCGGTTCCGTCGTCCAGCGGTCTATTCGCCTCGGCGGAATGGAATGAGCGCGAAGCCTGGGACATGTACGGGATCTTTTTCTCGGATCACCCGGATCTGCGCCGCATTCTGACGGATTACGGTTTCGAGGGGCACCCGATGCGCAAGGACTTTCCGCTTACCGGGCATGTCGAGGTGCGCTACGACGACGAGTTGAAGCGGGTGGTCTACGAGCCGGTCAAGCTGACCCAGGATTTCCGAAGCTTTGATTTCCTGAGCCCCTGGGAAGGCGCCCAGGCGGTGCTCCCCGGTGACGACAAGGCCACCGAGGGCGAAGACGCGGGAGCCGAATGATGGCGGAAGTGCAAATCAAGCCGCTGACTCTTAACTTCGGCCCGCAGCATCCGGCCGCTCATGGCGTGTTGCGCCTGGTCCTTGAGATGGATGGCGAGATCGTCGAACGCGCCGATCCGCATATCGGTTTGCTGCATCGGGGCACCGAGAAGCTGATCGAGTACAAGACCTATCTCCAGGCCGTGCCTTATTTCGACCGCCTCGATTATGTGGCGCCGATGTCCCAGGAGCATGCCTATGCCCTGGCGGTGGAGAAGCTGCTCGGTCTCTAGGTGCCGAAGCGGGGGCAGTATATCCGGGTGCTCTATGCGGAGCTGTCGCGGATTTTGAACCATATCCTCAACATCACGACCTTCGCGCTGGATGTCGGAGCGATGACGCCGCTGCTCTGGGGCTTCGAGGAGCGCGAGCATCTGATGGAGTTTTACGAGCGGGCCTGCGGGGCGCGTCTCCATGCCGCGTATTTCCGCCCGGGCGGCGTGCATCAGGATCTGCCCGCCGGCCTGTTGGACGACATCTCGCGTTGGGCGGAGCAGTTCCCCGCGGTCGTCGACGACATGGAGGCCTTGCTCACCAATAACCGCATCTTCAAGCAGCGGACCGTCGATATCGGGGTGGTCACCGCCGAGGAGGCCTATAATCTGGGCTTTACCGGCCCCTGCGTGCGCGCCTCGGGACAGGCCTGGGATCTGCGCAAGTCGCAGCCCTATGACGTCTATGACGAGATGGATTTCGACATTCCCGTCGGCAAGACCGGGGACTGTTACGCGCGCTATCTGGTGCGGATGGAGGAAATCCGGCAGAGCCTGCGCATCGTCAAGCAATGCATCGCCAATATGCCCGACGGTCCGGTGAAGACCACCGATCGCAAGATCGCGCCGCCGCCGCGGGGCGAGATGAAGAAGTCGATGGAGGCGCTGATCCATCACTTCAAGCTCTATACCGAGGGTTATCACGTGCCGGCGGGCGAGACCTATACCGCCGTCGAGGCGCCCAAGGGCGAGTTCGGGGTTTATCTGGTCTCGGACGGCACCAACAAACCCTATCGCTGCAAGATCAGGGCGCCGGGATTCGCGTTCCTGTCGGCCATGGATTTTCTGTCCAAGGGGCACATGCTGGCGGATACGGTCGCCATCATCGGGTCGCTGGATATCGTTTTCGGGGAGATCGACCGGTGAGTGGCATCGAATTCGCCAAGGATCAGCCGGACAGTTTCGCCTTCACGGCGGAGACCGAGGCCAAGGCCGACGCGATCATCGCGAAATACCCGCCGGGCCGGCAGGCCAGCGCGGTGATCCCGCTGCTCGACCTGGCCCAGCGCCAGCATGACAACTGGCTGCCCAAGAAGGCGATTGAGGCGGTGGCCGAGAAGCTCGACATGGCGCCGATCCGGGTGCTCGAGATCGCGACCTTCTACACGATGTTCAATCTGAAGCCGGTCGGGAAGTACTTCCTTCAGGCGTGCAAGACCACGCCGTGCTGGCTGCGCGGCTCGGATAACGTGATCAAATGCGTCAAGGACAAGCTCGGGATTTCCAATCACGAAGCCACCGATGACGGCATGTTCAGCCTGCTGGAGGTTGAGTGCCTCGGAGCCTGCGTCAATGCGCCGATCCTCCAGGTGAACGACGATTTTTACGAGGATCTGGACTACGACGCGACCGCCGAACTTCTGGAGGCCTTGAAGCAGGGCAAGCCGCCGCCGCAAGGCTCGATGAAAGGCCGCAACCTTTCCGAAAGCAGCGCCGGCGCCACGTCACTGACCAGCCTGCGCGAGACCGAGGCGGCCTATGTGCCCAGGCCACCGAAACCGGCGGCCGAGGAAACGCCCCAGGACGGGGGAGAGAGCTGATGCTGAGGGACGAGGATCGGATCTTCACCAACCTGTATGGTTGGTTCGACTGGGGCCTGGAGGGCGCGCGTAAGCGCGGCGACTGGAGCACGACCAAGCAAATCCTCTCGCAATCGCCGGAGGAAGTCGTCGAACTGGTCAAGGCCTCTGGTTTGCGGGGACGCGGCGGCGCCGGTTTTCCGACCGGCCTCAAATGGTCCTTCATGCCGAAGGAAGTGGGGGAGCGTCCGCACTACCTGATCGTCAACGCCGACGAGAGCGAGCCCGGTACCTGCAAGGACCGGGAGATCATGCGGAACGACCCGCACAAGCTGGTGGAAGGCTGTCTGATCGGCGGCTACGCCATGCGGGCGAGCGCGGCCTATATCTACATTCGCGGTGAGTTCTATAACGAGGCGCAGCGCCTGCAAGCCGCCATAGATCAAGCCTACGAGGCTGGATTGATCGGCAAGAACGCCTGCGGTACCGGCTATGACTTCGACGTCATCCTGCATCGCGGCGCCGGCGCTTATATCTGTGGCGAGGAAACCGCGCTGTTGGAAAGCCTGGAGGGCAAGAAGGGCCAGCCGCGCCTGAAGCCGCCATTTCCCGCCGCCGTCGGTCTCTATGGCTGTCCGTCGACGGTGAACAATGTCGAGAGCATCGCCGTGGTGCCGGAAATCCTGCGCCGGGGGCCGGAATGGTTCGCCGGCTTGGGCCGCGAGCGCAATGTCGGCACCAAGCTGTTCTGCATCTCGGGCCACGTGAACAACCCCTGCAATGTCGAGGAAGAGATGGGAATCCCGCTTCGGGAACTCATCGAAAAGCACGCCGGCGGCGTGATTGGCGGCTGGGACAATCTGCTGGCGGTGATCCCGGGCGGCTCGTCGGTGCGCTGCATACCGAAATCGATCTGCGACGATATTCTGATGGACTTCGATTCTCTGATGGCGGTGAAGTCCGGCCTCGGCACGGCCGCGGTCATCGTGATGAACAAGGACACCGACATCATCCGCGCGATTACCCGGCTCTCGTATTTCTATCGCCATGAAAGCTGTGGTCAGTGCACGCCGTGCCGCGAGGGAACCGGCTGGATGTGGCGGGTGATGGAACGGCTCTGCACCGGCGAGGCCGAGCTCGAGGAGATCGACGCGCTGGAGCAGGTGACCAAGCAGATCGAGGGGCACACGATCTGCGCGCTCGGCGACGCGGCGGCCTGGCCGATCCAGGGCCTGCTGGCGCATTTCCGGGGCGAGGTCGAGGACCGGATCAAGAAATACAAGGCCGCTAATTCCACCCTCCAGGCGGCGGAGTGATCGAGGCATGGACGGAACACGCGCGAACGCGATGGCTTGGGGGACGCAATGCCGAAGCTGACGGTTGACGGGATCGAGGTCGAGGTACCGCCGGGGTCGTCCGTGCTGCAGGCCTGCGAGGCCGCGGGCAAGGAGATCCCTCGGTTCTGTTATCATGAGCGGTTGTCGATCGCCGGCAACTGTCGGATGTGTCTGGTCGAGGTCAAGCCCGGGCCGCCGAAACCCCAGGCGAGCTGCGCGCTGCCGGCCGGCGACAAACAGGAAGTCTTCACCGATAGCGAGATGGTCAAGAAGGCCCGTCACGGGGTGATGGAGTTCCTGCTGATCAACCATCCGCTGGATTGCCCGATCTGCGACCAGGGCGGCGAGTGCGATCTTCAGGATCAGGCGCTCGGTTACGGCCATCACTCCAGCCGCTATGACGAGAACAAGCGGGCCGTGGACGACAAGCATATGGGGCCGCTGATCAAGACGATCATGACCCGGTGCATTCATTGCACCCGCTGCGTGCGCTTCTCGACCGAGGTCGCCGGCGTCACCGACATGGGGATGCTGGGGCGCGGCGAGGACGCCGAGATCACGACCTATCTTGAAAAG
>Ga0181579_10004884_pt1 | contig 10382 bp, 6 predicted proteins | sample 071ome_24_FD_132996 | JGI IMG/M metagenome (GOLD analysis project Ga0181579, IMG submission 132996) | Coastal salt marsh microbial communities from the Groves Creek Marsh, Skidaway Island, Georgia - 071402CT metaG (megahit assembly) | ecosystem: Environmental > Aquatic > Marine > Intertidal zone... | reverse complement strand
TCGCCCAAAGGGCGCAAATTATTAAAACAGGCTGAAAGAACAAACGAGTAAAACGGGCGCTGTCGGTGGTCAGGCCGAATGCGTCGACCTGATTCATGTATTGCGAAAGATTGCCGGGGAAGATGGCGACAAAGAAGACGGCCACGATCCAGCACACCAGGGCGCGTCGTTTTCTTTCAAAGGCCAGAGCCAGTCCTAGAATGATTTCCACGATACCGGAAGCGATGATCACGAAGTAGCTGTCCAAGGGCAGCCAAGGTGGCACTTGAGCCAGAAATTCAGAAGGGATAATGAGATGAGCTACTCCAGCAAGAAACAGGAATATCCCGAGGACTAGACGAAACATGGTTTTTCTCAGAGCCATATGTTTTCGATTGATGTTGCTCATCAGGGCCTTGATGTCAGCCGGATTTTCCTGGAGATGCAGGCAGAGGCAACGAAAGGAACTGATTCCAGCAAATAGTTAGCAAATCGGGTATGGGAATCTTGGGATATGAGGCGAGGTGTGTTTCATTGTGATCTTGGTTTATTCGAGTGTTTCCACTTGACTATTCGCTATTCGCGAATAGCGAATATTGAATAATGGCGATGAAACCCCAAGATGTAGTGGTTGCTTTGAAGCTCCTTTCAGAGGGGGCGGATTCCTGCCCCTATGCCGTCTTGGCTCCCGAGCTGGGAATGAGCGCTTCTGAGGTGCACGGAGCCATTAGGAGACTCAGGGAAGGTGGCTTGGTATTTCCGGAAGGTCGTCGCGTTGTGCGGCAAGCTCTGCGCAATTTTATAGTTTCTGGAATTGCCCACGTATTTCCTGCCAAGGAGGGCGAGCCAGCCCGGGGTATGCCTACGGCTTGGGCGGCGCCTGTTTTCGAAGGAACGTTCAAAACGATTGACGGCTCGGTGCCGGTATGGGCTCATCCCAAGGGTAGCACTCGCGGACCGGCCGTTGCGCCGCTCTACAGGTCTGTTCCGGAGGCTGCCGCAAAGGATTCGGGTCTTTACGATTATCTCGCATTGGTTGATGCGATTAGACTTGGGAGAGCTCGCGAGCGCAAAGCCGCGATTGAAGAGTTCGACAAACGAATATTGGGCGATGGCTGAAGTTCCTGTCGCCAGTTTGAAGTCGCTCGCTAGAGAGCTTGACGCGTTGAAGGTGGACTATGCTTTTACCGGCGGCTCTATTGTTGGACTATTGCTAGACAACCCGGAATTGACGCCGATACGTCCCACGAACGATGTCGGTATCATCGTAGAGGTCCTGTCGCGTAAGAGCTATTCGAGCTTCGAAGATCGTTTGAGGGCAAGAGGCTTCGTCAACGATATTGAGCAAGGAGCTCCGCTCTGTCGGTGGAAATTCAATACGCTCATCGTAGACGTTATGCCGGTGGGGGCTTCCTTTCTTGGTCTCAATACGATGTGGTTCGACCATGCCCTCGAGAATGCCAAGGAGTTGGAGGTAGATGGCGAGACCATCAGGGTCGTCTCGCCTGCTTCATTTGTTGCCACCAAGTTGGCGGCATTCAATGACAGGGGGAGAGGAGACTATCTCGGCAGTCGCGATTTGGAGGATATCATTGCGATCGTCGATGGGAATGACTTGTTGCTGCAAGAGATTAAGGAGCAGGGGACGTCGCTTCTAATGTATGTTGCAGCGGAAGTAGCGAGGCTATTATAGGAGGACCGCTTTGTGGAGGCTCTTCCAGCGCATCTGCCTCCGGACGCGGGTAGCCAGGCTAGAATACCCCTCCTGATCGATAAGTTGAATGCGATAGCGGATTGTTTGTGAAAGCGCCCAAAAAGCGGTTTGGAGCGGTAGTCACTTTTACAGTACCCAAGTAATTAGATATCGTCAGGATCTGGCATTCGCATCGAGACGATTCCCCGAATTTGCTAATTCGATTTAGCAAATCCTAGAATTGGGCCGTGACTCATGAAAGTGGAAATTTCGCAAACGCTTGTTAAGCAGCTACTTGAGAATTTCTCTTTCTGACTGACTGGAAGGGGTTGTCGCCCCTCACTAAGCGATAGCTTAAAACGTTGATGATCAACGCATCTGGTGCTCAGGGGGGGACTCGAACCCCCACACCTCTCGGCACATGAACCTGAATCATGCGTGTCTACCAATTCCACCACCTGAGCGTGTTGGGATGAAGGGTGGGGAAAGAACAGGATTTCCCGTTCCCGGGCAAGGAAAAATGCTCGAGGTAGCTGCTTTAGGGATGTGAATACCCATCAAGGCTGCAGAGTGGACTATAGAACACTCGCGAGTCATTGAGAGCGTGGTCTACAATGCTGGCGTCGATGCGATCTCTTTTCACTTGGCTGCGGAACGGATCTTCGCAGAGTAGGCGTCAATTCTATGCTGCTTGAAGTTGAGAATCTGAAAGTTTCCTTCCATTCCCGGGATGGGGTGAATGAGGCGGTGAAAGGCATCTCTTTCAGTTTGGAGAAGGGCAAGACGCTGGCAATTGTCGGCGAGAGCGGCAGCGGGAAAAGCGTGACATCGATGGCTCTAACTAAGCTACTCCCGCCCGAACCGCAGTGCCAGGTCTCTGGGCTGGCCAGGCTCAATGGAAAAAGCCTGTTGGATTTGCCGGAAAAGGTGATGCGAGGCGTTCGAGGCAAGGAAATCGCCTACATATTCCAGGAGCCGTCGACGTCGCTAAATCCTTACTTCACCGTTGGCAGCCAGATAGCAGAGGCCCTCAAGTATCACCGTGACGATGTTGAGGATGTCGACAAGGAAGTGGTGAGGCTCCTGGATCAAGTGGGCATTCGAGATCCCGAAAATCGCGCCAAGGACTATCCGCACCAGATGAGCGGCGGCATGAAGCAGCGGGTGATGATCGCCATTGCCTTGGCTTGCCGTCCGAGCATTCTAGTAGCGGACGAACCGACCACGGCATTGGATGTCACCATCGAAGCCCAGATTATCCGTTTGCTTAGGGACTTGCGTGAGCGGCTGGATATGTCGATCATACTGATCACTCACAACTTTGGAATCGTCGACGAGTTTGCTGATGATATCGCGGTCATGTTCCAGGGAGAGATCGTTGAATCCGGGCCAGCGGAAACCGTGCTGGCCCATCCCAAGCACCCTTACACGCAAGCATTGATTAAATGCATTCCGAAAATGGGGGCCAAGCGAGAGCGATTGCCGGTGGTGGATTATGCGGAGCTAGGGCAGTAAACAGTGAGGAGCGAAGAGTGAGTGGTGGAATAGAGCTGATAGACAAGCCCTTGCTTGAAGTCGACGGCCTGAGTGTTACTTATGAGGCCCGTCGCGGTGCTTTCATCAAGCGAACAGACTATATCCAAGCGGTCAAGGGGGTCTCTTTCGAATTACGCAAAGGAACGACCATGGGTCTGGTCGGGGAAAGTGGTAGTGGAAAGAGCACTATTGGTAAGGCCATACTTCGTCTGGCTCCGATTGAGGCTGGATCGATCAAGTACGATGGAAACGAGCTAACGGAACTCATTGAAACCGACTTCATGCCCTACCGGAAGCGGATTCAGACGATATTCCAGGATCCCTACGCCTCCATGAATCCCCGGCATTCAATAGCCACTATCGTTTCTGAGCCGCTGAAGGTACATGCTCCGGAAACGAGCAAGCAAGATCGCGAGGAGCGAGTGGCCGAGCTGCTAGAAAAAGTCGGGTTGCCTGCGGATTCGATGAACCGGTACCCACACCAATTTAGCGGAGGGCAACGCCAGCGAATTTGCGTGGCCCGGGCCCTGAGCTCGAAGCCTGAATTCATCATTTGCGACGAATGCGTCAGCGCTTTGGATGTCAGCGTCCAGGCTCAGATCGTCAACCTTCTCCAGGATTTGCAGGACGAGCTGGGAATAACTTATTTGTTTATCGCTCATGACCTAGCGGTCGTAGAGCACATTTGCGATGACGCTTTGGTTATGGAATCCGGCGAGATCGTGGAGCAAGGGCCTACGGAACAGCTTTACCGATCGCCGAAGCACCCGTATACACAGCGGCTCTTGGAAGCTGTTCCCAAGATGCCCACGATTATTCGAGCTGGCTGACTGGAAATATGCTCGCTCCCCCTAGGCGCGCACGAGCGTTGACTTGAGTTCGCGTCGGCTCGGCCCTCCGTATCCGGATTTCGGAGGATCGAGCCGACGATTCTCGCAGTAGCTCGGCGAAGGCGGATCCTCCTTACCTTTTCGAAGGCTGATTGCAGGGAGGCATCTATACTCGTTTGTGAGTTAAATTGAGCGCATTGGAAGGAATTTGCCCTAATATGCGCCCGCGCCTCTGTCGGAAACACTTGGAATGGTGCCATTTTTGTAGATTCCTGGCAGGAAACCGCTTCAAACTTGAAGATTGGCGCGATTATCGCGTTATCTTAGCACTTTAGCTCTCACCAAAAGCTTTTTGTTCATGAACAACGACTGGAGTAACCTGAAGACGCGTATCGGCTTCGATATGGAAACTGGAGAGAATTCTTATGACGAGGCATCGTTCGTCGAATTCCTGAATATGAAGCTGCGCTCTCGGGGCTACCCGATATTTGGCGACGAATCGGACTATCCCTTTTTGCAAATGGGCAGCTCGCTTTTGCAAAGCGTGGCGGAAAAGAATCGGTTGCTTCGCGAACATTTGTGTCCGGTCGATCAGCGAATCCAGGACTACATTGTTCGTCTATTTAAGGGCCTGGACACTCCAGACAGGATTTGGGTGCCGACCAACATTCTAATTCTAGAGCGTCATGGCATGGCCCGGGCGCTTTCCTTGCCCCCAGACTCGGACTCATTCAAATCGAATATAGTTAGCAGTTTTCGGGTTAAACAAGGGGTGCTCAACAACCCAGCTAGCGATCGGCGCACGACCAAAGGCGTATTCCATATTGCTGAAGGCGGATTGCCCATACCTGCGGATAAGAAATCCGTGCCGCTTCCAGTCTTCGCCAAGCTCTTAGAAAAGGCGCTCAATCCTCCCGACGATCTGCTGGAAATTCCCTTCACCTCGACTCAAGAAGAAAAAGCGCGGCTCTTCGTTTCCCTGCTGCTGCGGCCGGTCGTCCAGCCGGCGGTTGAGGGCGTGACTGAAGAAAAGCGGACGGAAGTGCGGTTTTTCGCTCCCGGTAATCTGACGAGCAATCTCGATTTCGTGGAAAGCATTTTCGGGAATGCGGGTGATCCGTATTTGGCGGAAAACGACAGCGGATTGGATGTGAAGCATTGGTCAGGCCATACTGGTTGCGTGATTCTGGCTCCTCATCTAATTACCTTTACCAAAAAGGAGCTTGGCTTGCCGCATATCGATAAGGCGACGGAGAGGCAGAAACGTGACGGGATGTGCTGGGAATCTGAAGACGAGCTCTATAATGATGGAGGAGCTTTCAAGATAACGTCTCGAGATAGTAGTGGTGTTGTGGTGACGATCATCGCGGACAACTACTATGGCTATTGCAAGAAGGAGGTTAAGACGCAGTTGTCTTACGCGGCCAATCTCCTCGGCAATGTGGAAGAGGAGCATGCTGGCGGCGCTTTGGCTTTCGCCAGCTACGACTTAGGCGAGGACTTCAGGTTAAGTCATTACATAAGGGAAGTTGATCACAGTTTTGAGGAAACCCTAGAGATTCTGGGCGACGAGATCGATGTCCAAAAAGATGGATACGCGATAGACAAGACTTACGGCGACATTGTCTATATTCCGGCTAAATCCCACATCTCTCTTCATGATCAGGTGATACATTGGGAAAAGGACGGGGAGACGAAGGCATTGAATCTGCAGCCCGACGTGACGTACATCCTGCCATCGGGCTATAAAGTTCAGATGGTGCGGCCTATGCAAGGCAGGCGATGGCGTCTTGTGGGAACGGGAGCAGTCGGCACCTATTGTCACAAGCCTTGCACCGTGTCTGGAGGGGGCAAGTCGGAGATTTCCAAATCGCTTGCGGACGCCATCGTTGCGGGTCCTGTGTTTACAGCCGATATTAAGAGCGATTTTGATAAAGTGGAAGAGGTTGTCAGCAAGGAGTACGGAAATCGTTTTCGGGATGACAGTCGCAACCGGCAGAATGGGCGGCCGATTTTGAGCGACAAGCGCTCGCTGGGATCGGTGATAAAGCTACTGTCTCCATCGCCAGAATACAGCGATGATTACAATGATTGGCTAGAATCGGTCCCTGGCTATATCACAGATATCGTTTTGGTCGTGAAAAGATTCTACAAGCCGGATTGGGGCGAAGATTGGCGTGACCGCTTCAGCGTGGATATCGTCAATGGAAAGCCGGGCAACGAGCTCAAGTATCGGGATCAGAAGCTGCTGAGCCAATACTTGCGGGTGGGATTCGCTGAAGATGGTTCCTGGCGGGTTTTCAGCCTCCGCAAGGACTTTTATCCGGCAGTGAAGATCCAAACGGAAGATGACATTTCTGCCTCGGTAGTTGTGCCGGCTTCTCATGTTGCCGGATTGGATTCGGGTGTGGAAACGGATAAGTCGCTTAAATTTATTCTTAACTGCGAATACCGATTATTTCAGCGACCTGATGAAGCGATTCATAGGGGCTATGATAAGACTACGGAAAAAGATTTCTCGCGTAGCGGGTTGTTCTTTTCCAACTACGAACCTCTGACTCGTGAGCAAACGCGGGCGATTGAGAACGACGCGATTCGTTTCGGCAATTTCACAGAGCCGATGCAGCAAGTTCTCAGGGAGTTTAATCGCTCGGAAAAACCGGATTTCGCGGTGTCCTCTTCAGAGCCGAGAATTTGGGAAGGCAAGCCTTCGAAAAATCCGCGCTATTTGCAGAACCGCCTAGATATGGAGGATGGTCGCTCGACTTACATAGCCAAGGTAGGGGCCCGTCTTTATCGGAGGATGTATAAAGGGAAGAATCCCCCTTTCCCCGTGAATTCGGTTTTGCCGGGTCGGAGGAACAATCCTCCTTCGGAAGGGATTCGGGCTTTGGCGGTTTACAATCCTATCCATTACCAGGAGTTGCCCGAGTTGTTCATGGATTTCATAGCCAGTCTGACGGGCAAGTCGCCATCGACTACGGGAGCCGGTTCGGAAGGGGCGCTGACCAAGGGCCCTTTCAATATGCTGCTTCCCATTGTCGATCTTAACAATGCCCTTGTTTCGTATTTGGTTAGCGGTTACGAGTGCTTTACGTCTTCCGCGGGCTGCGTGGGTCCGAAGTTCCGGTGCGATCACGACATCAGTTTGCTTGTACCTGAACTCTGGTGCCGTATGCGTCCACGCGAGAGGAAAGCCTCTTACATGATCGAACATGGCTATTTGGAAGCCTGCGAGGATTTTCAACACCAAGGGGAAAACGTAGAGGCTTCCCGTTTAGGCTACCGAATTACGGCTGCCTTTATTCAAGAATTCGGCGGCCGAATCTTCAGCAATCCTCAATCCGTTTTCCCCGAGTTCATTCTGAAGCCGGAAATCCAGGATCTCGATACCTATGTGGACGGGATCAAAAATATTGTGGAAACCCAGCAACGCGTGGCCTTGAACTACTTTCAAGATGGATCGATCGACGCAGCTTGCCCCCCGCTTAAAGCCATTCTTCACGTTATGGCGCACGGCGAGTTCGAAGGCATGAGCTATCGCGATGCGGCGTTTCGCCAGATGTTTACGCTGGAGTCGCTCGAGTCGAGTGATTGGTACCGCGAACGCCTTGATGCCAAACAGAAGGTGGATATTTCTTTGTGGGAGCGCCATGAGAAATATTTAGAGAGCTTTCTGGGCCGCGACATTAACGCGGGAATGGGTGAGCGAATCGATGAAGAGGCCCTGCGTCGCCGCATCGAAAGGCGGTTGCAAACCTTTCGGTCGGATGAGTATCGCAATAAGCTCGATGGCTGCTTGGGCGTGGATCCGAGTTTGTATAGGTAGTTAGACTCTCCATCTGTCAGCGGTTTCCCGAGCCCAATTCGATTCCCGCTATCCTATCAAACCTTTTTGCATGTGGTATTAGTCATTTGCAGCGCAGGAAGCTCGCTCGCGAGCGAATCAACGAGGTCCCCTTAAATAGAATAATCGCTCGTAAGCGAGCCTCCTACTCTAAGTCGTTAGGACGACGCCAATGCGCAGGCACGGGATCCCGCCCGCAATTGTTTAGCCGATTAGGGGCTCTATCCCACCTCTAATTCCCGATTGAAACGCTCTCGACGGAATTGCTTGAGGTAGAGGCGGTGGTAGCGTCCGCGCTTTTCCATGAGTTCGGCGTGGTTTCCACTTTCCACGATACGCCCTTTTTCGATGTAGAGGATGCGATCGGCTGAGCGAATTGTCGAGAGCCGGTGGGCAATGACAAAGCTGATCCGACCTTCGAAGATCCTTTGCATGCTGGATTGTATAATCGCTTCAGTCTCGGTGTCTATGGACGAGGTGGCCTCATCCATAATGAAAATTTGAGGGTCGGCAATCAGGGCTCTGGCAAAGGAGATCAACTGGCGCTCCCCGGTTGAAAGTCGAGCTCCTCCTTCGCCAATCTTAGTATTGTATCCATCGGACAGGTTCATGATGAGCTCGTGCCCGTTGACGATTTGAGCGACGGATTCGATCTCGCGATCGCTGGCTTGCAGGTTTCCGTAGCGGATATTCTCGCGAATGGTTCCGTTGAAAAGATGGGGAGTCTGCAGTACTATACCCAATTGGCTTTGCAGCCATTCTAGACTTCGTTGACGATAATCGATGCCGTTGATGAGCAGGGACCCGCTGGTCGGTTCATAAAATCTAGATAGGAGGCTGACAATTGTGCTTTTCCCCCCGCCGCTAGGCCCGACGAGAGCGATGGTTTCGCCTCGCTTTACCGCTAGATTGAAGCCTTCCAAAACGGTCTCTTTGGCGTTGTAGCGAAATCCGACCTCTTTGAATTCTATGCGTTCAATAACGTTGGCGTAGCCATCGATGGCGATTTCAGCGTTTGATTTCGCCTTTGAATTCTCAATGCGGTTCAAGACATCCTGGGTGTCTTTGATCTTCGGTTTTGTCGCCAAGAGGCCCATGACACGCTCGCCGGCGGCTTGAGCTCCTTGCAATTCGGCGAGAACCATGGCGATCTGGTTTATCGGAAAGAAGAACTGCCCGGCATAGCCCATGAAGGCGATGACGGTTCCTAGAGTGAGCGTATCATTGATTACATTGACGCCCCCGTACCAAAGCGCGAGACCGGAGCCAATGCTTCCGATGGCGACGACGATGGGCAAGTAGACGGCTCCCAATAGAGCCCGCTTGACGGAAGCCGTGTACATGTCTTGCGACATGGATTCGAAATCGCCGAGGTTTTCCGATTCGCGGCCAAGAGTTTTGGTCGTTTTAACGCCTGCGATACCTTCGTTGTAGGAGGCCGTGATACGAGCGTTGTGCTTTCGGATTTCTCGGGAAGTTATGAGCATGCGCTTCCGAAAGAAGGAACTGACGAATATCAAAGGCACTATCGTCGAGAGTACGAGAAGGGCTAGCTGGGCATTGAGTACAAACATGGTGATGGCCATAGCCACGACGAAGAAGAGCCCCCATACCAAATCTAGAAATCCCCAGGCGAGAATACGGGAAAGCCGGTCGCAATCGGCGGTTAGGCGAGAGATGAGCCAGCCGGCAGGTTGAGCATCGTAGTAGGCGAACTCCAACTCTTGAAGACGCTTGAAGCAGCTTCTCTTGATATCGTGACCGATATTGTGCGAGATAGATCCAGCGCAGACGATAAAAACCCAAACTAGCGCGGATAGGGAAATCGATAAGCCGAAAAGCAGAGCGGCCGGTTTCCAAAGGTTTTCGACAGGTTCGCCCTTTTCTACGATTTCCACGGCGATTTTGGTGGCGATAGGGAATTGCGACTCAATAATGCTCAAGGCGACGGCCGAGAAAGCGAGCGGGGACAGCAACCTAGGGTGCCCCATCGCGAACTTGAATATGCGTCTCCAAAGATCGACGTCGATCTTGTTATGAAACGGGTCTTCGATGTCAGAATTTTTCATGACAAGTCGCTCGTTATTTGGCGGATTCTAGGTCGGTTTGCATTTCCGTTTGGATATGCCAAAGCCTTTGGTAGAGGCCCGGCTCTTCGATCAACGTATCGTGGGTGCCCGTTTGAGTGATACGGCCTTTTTCCATAACGATTACTCGATCGGCATGGGCAAGGGTCGAAAGTCGATGGGCTATTATTATGGTGGTCCGGTTTTTCCTGCGTCTCTCAAGGGCTTCGATAACCGCTTTTTCCGTGTCGTTGTCGACAGCGCTAAGCGCGTCGTCGAGGAGGAGAATTGGGGGATCCGATAAAAGGGCCCTGGACAGGGCGACGCGTTGACGTTGCCCTCCAGAGAGAGTGATCCCTCTTTCTCCGATCTCCGTATCGTATCCATCTGCGAACCCGACAATGGTTTCGTGAATGCTGGCGAGCTTGGCC
>Ga0181579_10004881_pt1 | contig 10385 bp, 7 predicted proteins | sample 071ome_24_FD_132996 | JGI IMG/M metagenome (GOLD analysis project Ga0181579, IMG submission 132996) | Coastal salt marsh microbial communities from the Groves Creek Marsh, Skidaway Island, Georgia - 071402CT metaG (megahit assembly) | ecosystem: Environmental > Aquatic > Marine > Intertidal zone... | reverse complement strand
TTGGTAACTCAAGGGTATTGACGTGATGGAAACACCCAAGTCGGTGACGATCTCGCTAAAAGTCGCATCTGAAGACTCGATGGAAAGCCGTTCCCCCTCAGCGACCAACTTGCGCAAGTTGGCAACACCGTACTCGCTAGATTCAGCCCCGCCGTCGTCGTAGTAGTCGTCTAGGCTGATGCTCTGCCCGTTAGACCTAATGGCCAAGCGGACCTCGAAGTCTTCGCTAAACAGTTCTAAGTTATCTACTAGGTTCTTGCCGACGACCACCAGAGCCACCGACTCTTCGTCTTCGTTGATCACGCCAAAGGACAGCGAATCGTTAATCGACAGGGGCTTCTCACCAGCAATGTCGGTAATGCGAACAATGTTGCGGGTAGGGCTTTGCAGCGCATCTCGCAAAAAACTGTCAAAGTTTAAAAAGAAGTCTGGGCGAGCGTTCTTGCCACAGGGATCAGCCCCATGCAAAAACAATCCGGAAAGACAATACACCTGCCGCCCGGTGGTGGTGTAAACCATGACAAAGCTAATTTGCTCTAAATCAACGGCCTCAGCAAACAGCGTATCAAAGTAATCTACCGCTAAGTCTGGGCGGTCGGATTCTAGCGCTGCTACCAGAGGATTTGCCTCACCACTGTCGTCGAAGGCGTTCTCATAGGGATCCCAGTAACGCACGATTTCTGGTGCGCCCAATTCAGGATCGAATTGTTCCACCGAGCGCTCAAATTGGGCATCAGACGCTGACAACCAAGCAGCGCTGTAGGTTTGGGCAAGTGAATCAGAGGTAAAGTTTTTAGCTGCAGAGTTCAGCGTCTGGGTAGACGCAAAGAAAATGGAGAGAAGAACAGCAAATCCGGCAATAAGAAGCGTAAGTAGTTTGTTGCGTATAGACATAATTATTTATTGTTTTTGTGTCATTTGTTTCTGGTTTTAGCCGTTGCCCCGTTTTAGCCCTCTAGAACATACGCCACGGTCATCAAAACGTCTTTCACTTCTGTCGCCTTCCCGTCCACCTCGACGGGCTTAAACTTCAGGGTTTCCATGTAGCGCATGGCTGAACGGTCGAACATACGACGAGGCTTTGACTCTACGATAACAGGACTAATGGCGTTGCCCTCTGCATCGACGGAAAACCGGACGACTACGGACCCACTGACACCATAGGACTTGGCTCGCCGCGGGAACTTCGGCGTTCCGCGTACAAGCAGTTCCACATCCACCTCGCCCACGCCGGCCACCTGTCCTGAATAGGTCTCGGCCCAACTGGCGTTACCAACGCTTAAGAGCGCTGCGAACACACAAGCGGAGAACATTCTCGATATCATTTTTCTCTCTCAACAATTAGGTAAGATCTTGCGGTTTTTCGCGGGAAGACCTCTTACAGCAGCCTGCCCTGTTCAGCCCAATGTTAACCATTAGTTAATGCTTACGTAAACAAATAAAGATTGGATACTAGCCATGCCTAACGGCGCGGAGGGTTTGGCAGAAAGAGATGCTAATCGCTCCGCAAATGGTGCGGACAGGCATCTGGCTATGACAGTCAAGTCAACGAAATCACGGGCTTGATCGGACGTTTACAGGGTTCGCTGAAGCGAACAGACAAATACGGCTCCCAGGAGCAAGATCACCCAGACGAGAAAGAGCCAAATCAGAAAGGCCGGCAACGCCGCCAGAGCACCATAGATCGCATCGTAGACAAAATAACTGGAGAGCCTGGCAAAAAGCAGAAATGCGACCTTGAATATTGCAGCAGTGACCAGCCCCCCTAGGGCGGCCTCGGACCATCTGATACGAGTGTTCGGTACGGTTTTGAAGAGCAAACTAAACACAAGGAACAGACAGAGAGTCGGCATGTAGCTCAAAATGCCGACTCCCTCAATCAAGTGATCCACACCAGAGATCAGCGGCAAAGACACTATAACGGTGAATATCCACAAACCCGTAAGAACCAACGACGGCCCAACTGTCAGTACGCCCATCAGCAACGCCATGCGCCTGAGGCCCCAAGCCGGCATCGCAACGCGCCAAATCGCATTGAATTGCTTTTCGATACTCAAAATGAGCATCAAGGCAGTCACCGCCAAGCTAATCAAGCCCAGAACTGTCAGGTTTTCAGCCCTTCCGGCGAATTCGCTGAGCTTGGCCTGTATTTGCGCCGAACTGTTAGGCACGAAGTTTTGAAAAATAAAGTTTTCGACATCAACGGCCAAGGAAGCGTATTGAGGCAGGTAGGCTAAGCCTAAATAAACAACCGTCATCACCGGCACCAGCGCCAGTAAAGATGTAAAGGTAAGAGAACCTGCCATGGTTAGGCAGTCCTGAGCGGCAAACCGATTACCGATCCAATGCAGCCGCCGCACAGAATTCTGTAATACACCAATCTGGGCCATCTTCTATCTCCACGCTCCTTTCCTGCAGGCTCCTTTCCTGCAGGCTTCTTTCCTGCGCGCTCCGCATCGACGCCAGCCACCCAGTTCGTGGCCCACAGCCTGTTTAGAGCGTTCTTGTCAACGCCCGAGCTAGGGTGCCTTACCCGTGTTTAAGGGTAAGGATGGATCCGCAGCCCACTCGGACATAGAGCCATCGTATACACCGACATTTGACTGCCCAAGCAACATGCAGGCAAACCCATCTAAGGTCGCCGCGATACCCCCACCACAATAGATAAGTGTTCGCGGCGCACTCAACATTTGCTGCGCCTCCAGCACCTCCCTCAATTCATCCGCAGGCAGAAAAAACCCATCGCGCAAAATATCCGCAAAGTACACCGATCGACTGCCGGGGATATGCCCCCGACGGCCATAAAAGAAATCACCCGTTCCCTCATACAATGCCGGCGACAGCGCGTTTATCGTGCACACTGAATCTGCCATCCCATCGACCACCTGTTTCGTATCAACGAACAGATCTGGTTCGGGACTGGGTATAAAGCTCGTAGCCGGGTAGCGGTTCTGGCCGCTTTGTGTGGGCCTGCCAGAGGCGATCCAGGCCCCTATATTGCCGTTGAGCACCTTGACGTTGGTGTGGCCGGCATAACGCAGCAACCACCAGGCGCGGGTTGCCCACATTAAGTGGCTGGAAGAATACAGCACCACTGGATTATCGTTGCCAATGCCGTCAGCGCCGATGGCTTGGGCCAGCGTATCCACGCTTGGCAGCGTGTTGTTGTAACCAGACTGGGTGTTGGACCAATCTTCGCTCAAGTTGATAAATCCTGCTCCGGGGATGTGCTCCTTAAGGTACCGCTCACGTCCGGGTTCCGAGCGATAACCACCGTCCGTTGGGTGCAAAAGCACCGACGTGTCGAACAAACGCAAAGACGGATCAGCTAACTGCTCGTCAAGTTCGTCAACGCTGATCAGAAATTCTGGATGAGCATAGGTCACAAGTTTTCTCCAAATTTAAAGCGGTTCAGTGAGCATCGCGGGTCGGCGCTGACTCACCTTGGAACGCTCGAGTGCCGCAGCCAGTTCAAATAACAACCAAACTGCCCGGTACCGATACCTTAAGCGTTTTCTTTTGCTTATGAAAAGCGCTTCTTCCCCGGCAAGTGTTGATCTACTCTTGAGTGGTTTTGTATTACCCGAAAGGTCTGGGAGGAACCCTGTGGATACACATATCGAATTAAACGGCGCCCGCACCGGGCCACTGAGCGGCATTCGCGTAGCTGATTTTTCCGCTATTTTTTCTGGGCCAATTGCTGGGGCTATGTTGGCTGATCAGGGTGCCGACGTCATCAAAGTTGAAGCCTTTACGGGCGATTTAATGCGCAAGGGGTTTCCTCAAAGCAATGGCATGGCCAGCGCCTTCACCACCATGAACCGCAATAAACGGGGCATTAGCCTCAATCTGCAAACCGAGGCGGGCAAGGCCGCTGCGATCAGGCTCATTCAAACATCAGACGTCGTGCTGGAAAATTTTCGCCCGGGCGTGATGGACCGTTTGGGCTTGGGTTACGACGCTTTCAAGGAAAGTCAGCCAAAGCTGGTCTACGCATCGATTAACGGCGTAGGTGCCAACGGCCCCTACGCTAACCGCCGAGTATACGACGCGGTAATTCAAGCAGTGTCCGGTTTCACCGCTTTGCGAGTGGATGGAAAACCTGAAATGGTTAACAGCCTAGTCTGCGACAAAGTCACTTCTTTAACGGCGGCAGAGGCCATTGTTGCGGCCCTGTTCAGCGCAGAACGTACAGGTCGAGGTCAGCGAGTTGAAATATCCATGCTGGATGCCGCCCTCTCCTTTCTCTGGCCAGACACCATGAACAACTTCACCTTCATGGATGACGGCATTCAACCAGTAGCCCCGCTCGATCACTCTGTATTCCTGCACGAAACCAAGGACGGCTGGATAGCCAGCATGCCTGTCCAGGAGTCTGAATTTTTTGGCGTGTTTCGAGCCTTAGAGTTGCCGGAGTTAGTTGAGGACGAGCGCTTCCAGAACACGGCGGCGCGCTTAGAGCATCGACTAGCGCTACGCGAGCTGATGGATCGGGCCTACCCCAAGTTCACCACAGACGAACTTTGCCAGCGATTCGAGACCCAGGACGTACCCTACTCGCGACTTAACAGCCGCGAAGAGGTTTTAGAAGACCCACAAGTTAAGGCCATGGGCGCGCTGTTGACCTATGAGCATCCAACGGCGGGATTGGTCAGAACGCCCAGACCTGCAGCCCAATTCGCTGGCACACCGAGCAGCCTCCATAGCCATACACCAACCCTAGGCGAACATACCGACGAGGTGCTGCTGGAACTGGGCTACAGCCGAGCCGAAATCGAGGAAATGGCGCAAGCCGACGCTGTTTTCCGCAGCTCATCAAATCTGTAGATTGGGTCACAGCTTTTTTTCTCGATACCGGTAGACAATACGATCACCGGCACAGGTCTGTGCCGCTATTACGTGGGTGCCGTTTTGAGACGACTGCAGATAATCATTGGCCTTATGACCCTTGGCGGATTAGTACCCATTGTTGCTTATGCTGAGGCTCGCGGGTTCCCGCAAAACCTGCCGAGCTTTGCTTGTGAAATTAAGCCCTTGACCCGAGGCGGTCTCAAGACCGCAATAGCGAATCGTCAGCGTTTTGCCAAGGCGTGCTTGGCCTGCGTAGAAGACGAATGCGCAATGCGCATTTGGCCAGCAGGCTACGAGAAACAAGAAACCTTATGCCGCAACACCTATTGCTTGCCGAAAAAAGTAAAGCGCCTTGCCTTTGCCGAGGGTTACAACATGCGCTACCAGTACCGTTACACCATTTTCGCGGACGGCCAAGCCACGTTAATTGACGGCGAATATCTCGAAGGTGAGCCCAAGGGGGTAACGGGGAAAAAGACTCGGGAAACCCACTTAGCGATGCTCGACAAACTTCTCTCCCGAGCAGAATACGAACCGGTGATTATTGACGGTCAAGCAAAGGCGCTCATCAACCTAACTGCGGAGTTGGAAATTGGTGCTAACTATCAGGAATAGCCATCCGACGCCTTCCCCTGCTCGCACCCCGCCCTTTGGTCGAGCCCAACAGTAGCATTGAGAACTCGAAGCCCGTTTAGGAGCAACGGGCTTCCAAAATTGACACCTGCTAAACGATCAGACGATTCGAGACTGACCCTCTCCCCAATATTTATCCCGCAGCAACCGCTTATACAGCTTGCCAGTAGGCAGCCGAGGCATCTCATCAATGTAGTAGATGGATCGAGGAATCTTTTGACGGGACAAGTGCTCGGCTAAGTAAGCCAAAAGCTCTTGGCTCAGAGCCTCGTCCCCGTTCACACCCGGGCGAGTCTGAATGACGGCCTTTACTTCCTCACCCAGATCCACATTGGGCACACCGAATACCGCAGCATCCTCGACTTTCGGATGAGCAATTAGCATGTCCTCGCATTCTTGTGGGTAAATGTTCACACCACCGGATATGATCATGAAAGTTTTTCGGTCAGTGAGGTACAAAAAACCGTCCTCGTCGACAAAGCCGACATCGCCTACCGTTGTCATCGCCCCATCAGGCGACGTGCTTTCTGCAGTTTTTTCCGGATCGTTGTGATACTCAAACTCATTCGCACTCTTAAACCACAAAGTACCCGGCTGACCCTGAGGCAACGGCTCCATGTCGTCGTCTAGCACCGACAGTTCCCCGAGCACGATCTTACCGACGGTTCCCGGATGGGCCAGCCATTCTTCAGTGTTGCAAGCGGCGAAACCCAGGCCCTCGGTGGCGCCGTAGTACTCGTGAATAATCGGCCCCCACCATTCGATCATTTGCTGCTTTATGACCACGGGACAGGGCGCGGCGGCGTGTATCGCAATTTCCAGAGACGACAGATCCGGGCCAGAGCGCTCGGACTCGGGCAGTTTCAGCATGCGGCTAAACATGGTCGGTACAAGTTGGGAGTGCGTGACACTGTAGCGTTCCACCAAGGCAAGGTATTCCGCTGGATCAAAACGCTCCATGATTACCACCGTGCCTCCTTTGCGGATGGTGAGATTGACCGCGGCCTGAGGCGCCGAGTGATACAGCGGAGCCGGAGATAGGTAAACCATGTTCTCGCGGTATTGCCAAAGCTCACTCAAAAACTGATACATCACCAGAGGCTCTTCGGGCGGCTGCTGAGGTAATGGACGAATGATGCCTTTCGGACGCCCAGTTGTACCGGATGAGTACAGCATCGAGGTCCCGAGTAATTCATCGCTCAGCGCGGAATCAGGATATCGAGCACAAGCGGTTTCATAATCTTCAAAAGACTCTGACAAAGGTTCCCCAGCATCCACAACCAACACCTTGGTTATCCCCGCGCATTGAGCCACTGCCGCCGCAGCCACTTCCAATTTACCGGCGCTGGTTATCAACACCCGAGACTCTGAATTGGTCAAGATGTAGGCCAATTCGTCTGCCGTTAAGAACGAGTTAATGCAGGTGTAATAAAGCCCGGAACGCTCGCCGGCAGCGCAGGCCTCCAAATAGCGGTCATTGTTCTCCATCATGATGGAGTAATGATCCTGATGCCCCAACCCCTCATCCCGCAGCAGGTGAGCAAGGCGATTCGACCGCGACTCAAATTCAGCATAGCTCACGGATTTGCCGCTTCCTGCCATGATAAATGCTGGTCGCTGGGGATGAATTGTGGCGTAGTCACTGGGATACATAACCGTTCTCTCCTGAAGTGTGCCCGGCATATTTCCACAGATCTTGATAAACCAAAAGCGTCTGCGATGCGAATCAGGGGTGCTCATTGCGAGCCGAGGGCATACACTTCAGATTCTGAACTCGGGAGAACCCAATGAAACGCACCTTGCTCGCTTTTGCTGTCGTCGCAATAACCAACACCAGCCAGGCCCATGATCAGGCGAACTGTAAAAACATAGATAATTTACTGGCTCGATTGAGTTGCTATGACGAAAGTCACGACGCCTCCGGATCAAGCCCAAGAGCAAATAACGGCTCTGCGCCATCATTATCCCAAGGTAACGGCCAACCCGAGGAGACACGTTCAACGTCAACCTTCGGAAAACCAACGGACCTGTTCGCAACCAGAGACACCCGCACGATGACGGCCACCTTGGTCAAGCTGGACAAAAATCCCAGAAGAAAGACCCGGCTGCTGCTTGATAACGGTCAAGTCTGGGAACTCGCAAAAGACCGTCTGGTTTCTTATCCGGAAGGCGCAACGGTCAACATTAAGACGGGCACAGTGGGCGGATACGTTATGAGCGTTGATGAAAGTTCATGGTTCCGCGTGCAGCGCATCGACCAATAAGCGATAGTCAGCCCGAGCCTCAGCCAAGGCTGCGCTGAAAACAAGCACAAAAAATAGGGCTGGTAACAAGCATCTTCATTCGCGGGCTTCCGTAAAGCGGAACCGCTTGCGCGTCCCCGGGACACAGGCTCAACTCCCAACGGCCAAAACTTCAGACAAAAAAAAGCCCCGGTGAACCGGGGCTTTTCCTTTCAGCGTTAGCTGTTTGCTTTACATGCTTGCAGCCATACGCATGTACCACACTCGACCACGGAAATCGTGAGTCACAGGGTCATAGGTCGTGTTGTTAGGGACCCAAGGGGCGTCTCTATCAAACAAGTTCTTCGCACCAATGGTGATTGAAGAAGATGACACAGGGCCCATTTCGGGCAGCGTGTAGGTGTAGTTGGCATCAACCGTAGTCCAACTCTCCACGTCGGGATCGTAGTACTTCGCAGACGCTTCAGCACCTAAAGACTTCAGCACGGTTTGGGACCAGAAAGCGGTAGCTCCTTCTTCCGAAAGAGTTGCCTCGTAGCCATCGATCCAGCGAACAACCGCATAGGCTCGATGATTTTCATAGCTCCAATTTAGCGATGCGTTGACCTTGTACTCGGGCAGAGCACGACGCGGCATCACTGGGTTTCGCACGTTGTACATGCCCACCGCATCTTTCTGACCAGCAACGATGAATTCGTTCACCCATGCGGCCGCAACCGTTGCACGGAACGCACCGTACTGATTATCGAAAGAGTACGTGATTTGCGCATCTAACCCAGAGGTTTCAGCTGTGTTTTGGTTAACAAATTCAGGAAGGACGCGCAGGATCTTACCCGTTCCTGTGCGCAAGACCTGGTCGCGGTTACCCACACCAGCAGCGATTGCATCTGTAATCGAAGTAGTGATTGTGGCATCGGCTGCGCAGAAAATCTTGCCCGGTACCAATCCTGCCTCACCGCAGCGAGCAACGTTAAAATCTCTGTTGTCTGCTGCAACGATTGACAAGTAGCTTTCGCGAGACAAGATGTCTTCATACTCGTAATCGTAATAGTCGAGGTCGACCTGCAAACCCTCAAGCGCACCTTCGGGGATCCATGAAACACCAATGTTCCACATATCGGCACTTTCCGGCTTCAAATTTTCATTACCATCCGTTATCGAAGGCTTGTACGCAGAGCTTTCTTCGTAGTCTGTCATATTGTGTACGGTAGTCACCTTACCGAACAGTTGGTTCAAAGAACCCACTCGGAAAGAAGAACCGCCGGAAGCACGAGCCGTGATTGTGTCGGTTGCACGCCACAGTACCGTGATCTTCGGATCAGTCGTATCTTGTCCGATCTCGTCAAAGTCCTCGTACCGAACCGCCACGTTAACGTCGATGTCATCGCCTACGGGGATAGCAATCTCAGTAAATAAGGCTGTCGTTGTGAGCTTACCGTCCCAGTCTGTCGCACCATAAACGAAGTCTAGGTTCCCTGAGTTCATGGTGGCGTCATACAGCACGCGACCGAAGTCCTCGCGACGCTGCACACCAACGGCGAGACCGATTTCATCAAAGATCGTGCCGGTAAGGACAGCGTCAAATACGTCTTGCTCGTAGGTAGACTGAGAAGTTACTCGGCCCAACAGATACTGATACAGCTCTGGTGGGTTAACTAATGTCAAGTCATCCTGAGCTGAGCCGTCGGGCTTAATGTAGGAATTACCGAACGGGTTGAAGTAATAACAGTTACCTGCGCCGAAATCGCCGCCGGATGTCGCGTACGCCGCGTTACCGCTACCCCGCGTACCACTGAATGGATCACAGTTTGGGCCACCAAAACCGTTGATTGCGAGTTCCATCTCTACCGACTGGGTGTCCTGCAGTTCCATGCGCTGCTGGTTATACACTGATCGAGTGTAGGACATGTCCAATTGCCAATCGTCCTGCAGATCAATCACTGCACCCAACTGCATACGGTCCACCGAACGGTCGACTTGTGAATAGGTGTCTAGTGGCCGTTCCGCAGTACCAGATTCATCAATCGTGCGACCAATCAGTCGCGATTTATTCTCTAGCACCTGTGGGACGATGCCTCTGTTCGCCGCATCTTCAATCAAACCAAGGTGGTGCGTTGGAATGGCCAGCGCTTGAGCATTTGGATTCAGGGAGTTGTAACGGAAGAAATCACCACCGTTGGCGCCCATTTCAAAGTAAAGCTCAACTTTATCGGTGAGATCATAGTGACCTGTCATGAACATTTGACGAGTTGACGAGCGTCCCTGAAGAGGGAAAAACGGACCAAAGTCGTACGCACAAATAGCGTTGCCGTAGCGCGTACCTTCTAGGGAGCGCGCCCCGCCGATTGTTCCATCCAGAGCGTCCGCAGCTTCACAACTCGGATCCGAGTTACCGTAGGTATTACCTGCAGGGTCTCGCGGAAACTTAGAGACTGTATCGCCCGCTAAATACGCGGTTCCATCAGCTAGGGTGCCGTTGTTGGCCCAAGTAGAGCTAGCTGCTACACCCTTCGGCATAATACGGGAAAACGTTCCAGGCTGACCTGTGCTCGAGTGAGTAGAGCCACCATAGCGATCGTATAAATCACCGACTGTCACCATGCCTTGAGACATAGCGCCGGCGGATAAAACGATACCCCCTCGATCGCCTTGCACACC
>Ga0181579_10004878_pt1 | contig 10389 bp, 7 predicted proteins | sample 071ome_24_FD_132996 | JGI IMG/M metagenome (GOLD analysis project Ga0181579, IMG submission 132996) | Coastal salt marsh microbial communities from the Groves Creek Marsh, Skidaway Island, Georgia - 071402CT metaG (megahit assembly) | ecosystem: Environmental > Aquatic > Marine > Intertidal zone... | reverse complement strand
TATTTGAGACGCATTGACGGACTTGTGGTGGGCGAGAATCCGAGGCAAGGCGTGGCTCTTCGCGGCAAGTTCTATCACCCGGACATGAATTTTCAATTCGATGTCCCTCAGGGTTGGCGAGTTAAGAATGAAGCAAGTCGTGTTACTCTGGTCGATGCTCAAGGACGGGGTATTGTCATTTTCGGTCTAGGCCAAGGCGACACGCCCGAGGAGGCTGCCAGGAGTTTTTTGGCGGGATCGAACTTGCAACCGATACGGGCCGGAGCCGCCCAGGTCGGAGCTCAGGCAGGGTATTCAGTAGAAGGATTTATGGAAACCTCGAATGGATCGATGGTGGTCGAGAGCGTTTTCTTCAGTCACAATCGAACTGTATTTAGCTTTCTGAGTTATTCCTTGCTATCGGACAGAGAGGTCTACCGACCGGCTTTCAATGGAATCAACCAAAGCTTCAAGCCGATCGAGGACGCGGCGATTCGAAACTTGCAGCCGGCTCGCCTGAAAATCCAGTCAGCAAGCCAAGAACTTCCTTTCAAGGAATACCTTTCAGGGGACCAGGCCTTCGGATTTGATGACGTCGATTTAGCCATTATCAACCAGGTAGATCTCGACCAGCGGGTACCTAAGGGGCGCATGCTGAAGTTGGTCGCGGATTGATTGAGCACCCACTTTGGCCCTGCGCTCAGCCCGAATCTCGGCAGAGCTTCCGTTCTTTTCGAGAAAGCGCTTTACGTCAAAACGCTCCGGGAAGTCGCGTTCCACCCTAGCTACAAAACCTTCAAAGGTGGAGCTCGACCTCACGCCTACGCGACGCTGCGGCGGCACAAGCCGGGCGAGCTTAAGTCGAGGCTCACGGCCCTTGAAGTGAAGAAGAGGTGGGATTCCCCCGCTACCTCAAACGCCTCGTGATTTGTCCCGGGGAACTTTATCTCGCGATATCGTTTTGGTCAAACCATGGAGAATCGCAGTGTAAAACCGATCGTTCAAGGGATTCGATTGTCGCAATTTCCCAAAGCAAGTACGCTCCCGGGCTAAGAGCCCGGGAGCGCTTCCCACATAAAGCGTCTACCTGAATTTTACGACAGGAAGCGCTTACGATTGACACTATGAATAAAACTCTAGGGTAGCTCTCGAGGATGCCCTCGACCTGCCAGAGTCGTCTTCATAAAGTTTTACATCAGTTGCCAAATCCTTGGACAAGGAGGACAACAAATTTTTGCGGTTGTCCAGAATCATCGGATTCGCGTAAAATGATAGGAAGGCCGCTTCCGGCCGCAAAAGGGCCCATGCCATTAAAGGATAGTCAAGATTCGCGTTCCCGTTTCGTTCAGCTTTTCATGTCGCACGAAAAGCAGATCTATCGCTACATACTTTCGTTGATGCCTCATTCGCAGGATGCTCAAGATGTACTGCAAGAGACAGCTATCGCATTGCATAATAAGATCGACGATTACGATCCAACCCGACCGTTCGCCCCTTGGGCATTCCGTTTCGCTTACCACATGACGCTAAAGCACCGCGAGAAATCCACTCGTTGGCGTCGGTTTCTGGACGAGGACTTGATGAAGGAGATCGCCTCTAGGCAGAGCATGCTAGTTCCCGAATTGGATCAGCGGAGGGAATATTTGAAAGAGTGTTTGGCCGAGGTCCCGGAAGATAAGCGGGCTATGTTGACGGATTACTATTTTGAAGAGGAGACGATTGACGTAATAGCCGCTAAGCAAAACAAGTCGGTTGAAGCCACTTACAAAGCTTTACAACGGATAAGGAAAACATTGATGCACTGCATTGAAGGGAAAATGCATGCTAGTGGATTGTCAGCGACATGAATAACGAATCAGAAGATCAGCTACATTGGGAAACGCTCTTGAATCGGATGGTCGACGGTATTTTGACCGACGACGAGGTACAGGAGTTAAAAGGCATTCTGAAATCCGATCGGAAACGATTGGATGATTACATCCGTTTTGTCGATATGCATGGTTCGCTCTATCATGAGCCTTTACTGGCCCAGCTTGGAGAAGTGGGCCAGTTGGTGGATTTCGCGGGCGAGGATTTGAGACGGAGCGAGATTGGCAACCTCGGCTTTTGGCGAGCTATGGCGGCGGTCGCTACAATCGCGGCAGTCGGAGCTTTCTCGTGGAGCTTTAAGTACGCTTTTCCCGATCCCTCTAACGCGAGCTACGAAGAAGCTCCCTTCATTGGGATTATCACAAGCTTGCAAGGTGGCGAAACTGCTTCCGAACATTTTGTTGGGAAAGGGTTGCAACGGGGGCTTTTCAAGTTGGATAGCGGCCGTGCTCAGGTGCGTCTGGACAATGGAGTCGAGCTCTCGATTAAAGGTCCCGCTGAGTTCGACATATTCGGGCAGGATCACCTCGCCTTGATGACCGGGCGGGTGACTGCGATTGTGCCTCCGAGAGCCATCGGCTTCCGCATAGACACCCCGGACATGGAAGTAATCGATCTGGGGACAGAATTCGCATTGCGCGTCGATTCCAGCGGGAACTCTCGACTGCATGTTCTAGAAGGCGAAGTTGAAGCCCGAAAGAAGAAGGGAACTGGATTGGAGAACCTACCCATGATTATAGCCAAGGATAGCATGCACGAGCTTGTCGAAAGTCCATCGTATCTGGATTGCAATTACGATCCCGAAAACTTTGCTCCGTCTCCTCTCTACGATCGCCTAATTCAAGCGACCGACGGAAAGCTGCGCAGCTTGCAAGATCCGCCAAAGGATCTGCGTCACGGAAAATTCAAGCACGACTATTTGATGCTGTTTCCGGAGAAGCAAGATTTCGTGTTGCCTCGTCCAGTAGAGGTGAACCTGTCAGAACCAGGTGGCTATCGGATCCTTGGACCGGCGGCTAAGGAACGGTATTTGGAAGGCGCGAGCGAAAAGCAGCGAGCCCACGAGACCATAGTAGATGAAGCCGCGGTGCAATCGATCATTCCTGCCGGAACGCGTATCAATAGCTACCTTGTGCATTTCGATGCCACGCACCGAAAAAGCGATCCCTTCAGGGCCAAGGGACGGGTTCGGTTTAACGGGCGCGTTCTAGGCGTGATACTTCACCAAGATAGCTTGATTGACAGTGACGCGTTACTAGGCAACTCGAATACGGTTTACGAAAGCAAGCCGGGTCGCGATATGGAAAACGATTTCATTCGGATTTCCTCGGACCAACGCCAGATCGTGATGAATTTCGAGATTCGGGGTTTCATAGACCAAGCTCGCATCATAGTAGCAGAAGATCCCGAAGGTCCACTTGTCGCCGACATTCTGAATCCGTAGGGTCTCCGTACGCTGTACTCATTTTTTTGTAATGGGTGCCTGTTCATGGAGATTTCGAGATGATCTGAAGGGTGCGGGACTTGGTATCGTTGTCGGGTCGAGAATCCTCGAGTCCAGTCAACTGCGTCTCGGCGTTTACAGAGTAGCCCGTCTCTAGGGCTAGCTGCGAGTTGTCGAGATAGAGCGTATAGGAAGTCGTCTCGCGTTCGGATAACGGCCCTAGATAGATTTGTTGAGGGTATCCATCATTTTGAGATAGGGAAATCGAGACGTTCGGCAAATATTCCGTGCCACGGTTTTGCACGGTTACTTGCAGAGGGGTAGTGGTTTCCGTGGCGTTGGGAATATCGAGGTAGAGATCTCCTATGGCAGCGTCATAAATGCCGCTTTTACCCCGATTCATAACCCGATCCATATTCAATGATCCCGCTCCCGTTTCTATGTCCTTTCCTGGAGCGGCCGTATCATCAGAGTACCTTAGCACGGTTGCCGAGGCCTCTAACGGGCTCAGTTTAGAGTCCTGAGACATGGCAGCGGCGATCCCTCCGGCGACGTATGGGGCGGCTGCCGATGTCCCGGAAAATCGTATCCATTGATTCTCTCCCCAGGCGGCAAGCAAGTCCACGCCGGGCGCGGCTATATCGATGGAAGGACTATAGTTGGAGAAATCCGCTCGTTGGCCATCGGCATCGACAGCTGCGACTCCAATGACGCTTTCGAAACGAGCTGGATAGGGAGTGGCTTTGAGGCCATCGTTTCCGGCGGAAGCTACGAGAGCTACGCCATTGGCTGACGCGTAATTGACGGCGTTTTCCAAGACGCTCGTGTATCCGTAGCTACCCAGACTCATGCTGATAATCGAGGCTCCAGATTCGACCGCTTTGACAATGCCCTCCGCGAGCGTGAAACTGTCTCCAATCCCATCTGAATCCATTACTTGGATACTGATTAGATCTGCCGATGGAGCAATTCCGAGACCTTCTTGTCCAACGATTAAAGAGGCAGTAGCGGTTCCGTGACCATGGTATTCAGAGTCTTTCGGACCGGTGTTTTCGATCAGTTCCATTTGGGATATCGAACTAGATTCGAGAGCCTTATGGCTAGAGATTCCCGTGTCGAGCAGGGCGATACGGATGCCTTTTCCCCATTCTCCGTTTTCCTTGGGTACGCCAAGCCAGCTTAGAGCGCTGTCTAGGAAAGGAACGCTACCGCCATCGCTTGGAGGCGGTTGCGGAATCGGCGGAGCGGCGACTAGATAATTGTAGTCGAAATTCGCGTCCTCTCCGGCAAGTCCCTTTATCTGATCGGCTTCAACAGCGTTTCGAGCCCGCAAGCGGAGGGACAGCAGAGCGTCATTCTGGCCGATGATCTCGATACCTTGACGGCGAGCGTTTTCGATAAAACGCCTATAGCTATCGTAAGCCTTGAAACTTGCCAGGAGTTCATCGGGCTGGGCTAAGTTTTCAGGAGGCGGAAAAACGTTGTTTTCACCAGTTCCGGTTTCAGAGGGAGAGGCGATGGGGGTCTCGGGCTCAATTGGACCATAGACGGAAACGGGTTCTGGCTCGCTTCGCTTCCTAGAGCCCGTTTCGATCGGACCTTGGGAGGAAAAGTATAGGTAAGCTAACTGTCCCCCGGTATAAACGATCCCCAGTATGAGGATGAGCTTTAAGAGGGGTCGTTTCATGTTGGTAAAAATGCTTTCCTAGAAAGTGGCAATAGGATTCAGAGGTGAGCCCGTGCCGCCTTGAACGGGAAGAGGAGCGACGGTAAGAAGGAAGTCCCAACGATTGAGCTCAGCGGCTTTAGCGCCCAGAGCTTCCAGATCGAGATTGTCTAGCATCGGCACGCCGAGCGCGTGGAGCATCAGAAGGTGGACAGGGCTGTTCACTCCCGGGATTCCGGAGGGAGACACTTCACTGCCCCCGTCGCTTCCCAAAACGGATATATCCCGTTTTCCCAGCCAGCGAGCAGCCGTTGCGTGTAGGCCAGCCTGGCTGCCACTCCAGGGACCAACAGCTTCTCTTCGGGCCCAGCGTCCGGTGTAGATCAGTACCGCATCTCCGGAAGAGATAGTTACTCCCGCCTTCTTTTCCCAAGCCTCAAGATCCTCGGGATAGATGGCTGTGCCGGGCTCTAGATAGTCCAGACCTTTGAGAGCGGGAAGGTCAACAAGGATACCTCGCGTGAAGATGCCTTCCTTCAGGTTGTGGATATCAAGTTTGCGGGCTCCATCTGAAGTCACTACTTTGGCGGAAATGCCGTTGTACAGCGTCTGCTCGTGAACGTAGTGGCAGAGAGCATCTATGTGAGAGTGGGCGAAACCGTGGTAGGAAACGGAAAAATTGTCGGAACACCATTGGGCGTGAAGCGTTTGACCGTCTGATAGCATATTGTGGACGAAAGGATTAGGATTGTCAGCCGCTTTTTCAGTTTCCACATCGCGGGCCATAGAAACGGAAATGCCGTCCCTAACGAGTTTGGCTGCTTGGCGCCGCTTTTCCGGAGTGATCAGATTGATTGCCCCGAGTTCATCGTTCGCTCCCCAGCGGCCCCAATTTGAAATCTCGTCCACTATATTCAGAACATCCAATTTTGTCAGGGGTTGCCTGTCTTGTCCAAAGTTTGGGAGCGTATGTAGTATAATGGCAATTACGATTATATGGTTTTTATTCATAAAGCGATTGGGTTGGGGATCGGCTTAGTCTACAATGCGTTGAGGGTGGGAATAGACGTTCATGGTCGGCGTGCGCAGAAAGCCGACCAAGGTGATGCCGCATTCACGGGCGACGGAGATAGCCAATGAGGTCGGAGCGGAAACCGCAGCTACCAAAGGTATTCGGGCGGCCAAAGCTTTTTGGATAATTTCGAAAGAAACGCGCCCGCTCACTAGAAGAATGTGCCGGTCCAATGGCCAGATATCGTTTAGCAGGGCGTAGCCGACCGCTTTGTCGAGCGCGTTGTGGCGACCGACATCCTCTCTCAGACATACCAAGGTTCCGTCTGGATTGAAGATCCCCGATGAATGAAGGCCTCCAGTGCGGTCGAAAACAACTTGCTTTTCTCGCAGTCGATCGGGAAGCGAGAATAGAAGCTGTCGCTTCACAGTGAGATCGGATTCAATATTCGGATGCTGGTTGCTAAGTTCCTCTAGAGAGGTTTTTCCGCATACGCCGCAACTGGAAGAAACGGATCCGTATCGATTGGAAGCGAGATTGTCTGTATTCAATTTTTCACGTAATCTTAGGCGGATTGTGTTTTCGGGATTGGGGGATAGCGGACAGCGATCGATTTCTCGAAAGTCCGATTTCTGACAAGTTATGCCCTCCGTGGTCATGAATCCGGCGGCCAATTCCTCATCATGCCCGGGGGTTCGCATGGTTACAACAAATGGGCGATTGCCAATACGAATTTCGAGTGGCTCCTCGACCGCCACATCGTCGTTAAGGGCATGGGCTGTACCGTCGGCCTGTAAGCGTACCACTGCGCTGCGAACGGATGGAGTTGATTGATGGTCGGATTTCAATTCAAATTATGTCCGCGTCAAGTACGGCCTCTTAGAAATGGTCATCTCAGGCAGGAGAGCTGGATTTTCGTTATTGGGAATATATGGTAGGCCTGCTCAGCAAGCCCGTCTTCCCGAGGGCTGAAATGGCAATCGCTCCGGCAGAATCGACTCTGATTGTTTGGCTTTTTCCATCCGCTACGAGTGTTGACCACTCGGAACCAGATTTACTCTGAACCACCCAGAAACGGATGCTGTTTTGCGGAGCCAGGCGAATCAGCAATTGGTCGCCAGATGGGGTAAGGACGTAGGTGGGCGCTTTGGGCTCTTCGCCTTTTTGCCATCGGCTCGGCGGAACGAGCGCTTTGGATTGGTAGGTGGTACGCATAAGCAGCTTTCGCACGCCTCGTTGATCGTTAACGACACTGTCGGCGCTCCAATGAGAATGCCCCGGATAGCCCCGATTCACGTGCCGAATCAGGGAGATCTGGTTGGCCATTTCGGCGGGATGGCGCTGATCGCCTACCCGATCCGTGGCGATGCCTGGCCAGAGATGGCGATTTCTCGAATTTTCTCCCACCCACCAGTTCAGCAGCTTGGGAAAACTCTGTCCTTTGGAATCGATGCTCCAATAAAGCTGGGGCATCAGGTAGTCGACCCAGCCTTTGCGAAGCCATTTTCGGGCATCGGCGTAAAGAAGGCTGTAGGCGTCTAAGCTCGCTTCGGTCCCTGTGGGGACTCCCGGTTTCCAAATACCGAATGGGCTGATGCCGACGTCTACCCACGGTTTGGCTTTGCGGGTTTCGCGATAGAGGTCTTTGACGAAACTGTCTATGTTCCCTCGTCGCCAATTGGCTCGTTTGCCGTGGCCGAATCTCTGGAAGGAGTCATCGTCTGGAAAGGGAAGCGGATCTTCGTTTGTTGGCTGGGGATAGGGGTAGAAGTAGTCGTCCATGTGGACACCGTCGACGTCGTAGCGCTCGACGACATCGAGCATGACTTGGAGGGAGTAGCGACGGGCTTCTGGATTTCCAGGATCTAGCCAAAGGTAGTCTCCATAACGCTTTATCCAATCACGGCGTGTATTGACGATATGGTTATCGGAAATCTTGTTTCTGAAGTTGGTCTGAGCCCGAAAGGGATTGAACCAGGCATGGAGTTCGAGGCCGCGTCGGTGGGCTTCTTCGATGGCGAACTGGAGCGGATCATATCCGGGATGCACACCCATCTCGCCGGTCAGATAAGGGGACCAAGGCTCGTAGCCCGATTTATATAGGGCGTCCGCGGCGGGACGCACCTGCAGTATGATGGCGTTGAGTCCGGTATCTGCTGCGATGTCAAAGAGATCAGCGAGTTCTTTGCGTTGCTTCTCTGGCTCCAGGCCGGCCTTTGAGGGCCAATCGATATTGTAAACTGTGGCCACCCAAGCTGCTCTGAATTCTCGCGGCAATTCTGGAGGATAGGGTTCGGTTGCCTCGAGCGGTCCCGGACCATGGCAGGCGACGAGCAGGAATGTCAGTATGCGAAGCATCGTATGCGGCGACTTCGGGCGATGCGCTAATGTGCCTGCATCAGATAGACGTCTTGCTCGGGATTGCCGAGAGCTCCACGAGGTTCATACTGAAGAATTTTGAAGCCCTGTTCGGAGGCCATATGTTGACGCACATAGTGCTCAGGGTGGAAGGCTGCGCAATGGTTGGAGCCATTTTGCCGGACGCCCGATACCACGAGTTTGCCCTTGTCGAATTCCTCTACTAGCTCTTCCGGGACTTTATCTCGATAGTGCTCTCCATGCACGGATATCAGCAAGTAGCCGTCCGGCTTAAGAATGCGATGCATCTCGCTCATCCACGCTTTTTGAAGGTCATGTGATAAGTGAGTGAATACGGAAAAGGCGTAGATGAAATCGAAGGAATCCGGTCGGTAGCGTGCGGGTGGATTTAGCTTATTTGAGCCAAATTCGGCGAAATTCAAATGGCGATCCGCCCACGCGATTCCTTTGCGGCTAATATCCGTTCCATGTAATCGCGTTCCGTCGTAGTCGGAGAGGTGTCGCAACACACGACCGCAACCGCAGCCGAAATCGAGCACAGACTTGAAGGATTCCAATTCCAGCCCCTGTTTGGCAAGCGTGGATACAATCGTTTCTACACCCAAGCGCCCGCCCTCGAGAAACCACTCAAGATCATTGGTGCCAGCGACGTCGTATCGCAAGCGGGCGGGGGGAATGGGGATACCTAAAGCATCGACATTGGTCATGCCGTGATGGGAATCGCGAACGCCTAGCAGGACGCGCAATCGGCTCCAAAGGCCATTGGCTTCGTTTTCTTCAATAGTCATTTCTCGATGCGGAAAGATAAGAATAGTTTATTCCAGACAGGGCGAGAATCAAAATTTCGAGAAACCAAAAGATTTAAGTGGATTTGTCTTCCAAAGTGAATGGCTTCCAGAGCAGGTCTGCCAAGGTATCTCAATTACTATTTCTGGCTAGTTGCCGTCTCTCTGTTCTTCCTAGTCTTGGAGAGCATTAAGCCTTGGCATAAGGAGCAGGAAGTGATCAGGGAGCGCTTCGTCCAAGATCTCTTCTGGCTGGTGTTCAATTAGCAATATTTAGCTTGGATACTGGCCATCGGCGTGGTCAAGATCGTGGAGCTTGTGGATGGCACTTTAGCTAGCATTCGCAGGAATGAATCGATATCCTCAGACCCTGTAGCGACGGTTCGTTTACCCAATCATACGAAAATAAAAAAAGCCGCAGTGATTAATGACTGCGGCTCTCGAAAAATTCGGGTGCGACTCAGTTCTTGCGGTTCATTACAAATCGGGCGATGGTGCCTAATCCTAGAATTGCATCGCTCATAAGGATTATGGGAGGTCCAGAGTCTGGATCTGTTGAGGGTGGAGGGTTTGCGGAAGCGAGAATTGAGATGTTTGTTTCCACGTTGATGAAGGTTACTGAGGTTGATGTAGATAAATTACAGCACGCATCAGGTATGCCAACTTCTCAATAGGTCCTTTACTGAAGATTTAACTTATTGTTGTTTAACAAATTAGGAGAATCGCTAATCTATCTTTAATCACCGGAGAGAACTGCAAAACTGTTAAATTTCCTTACAGAAATTGATGTAGTGAGAATGATTCTGCGATAAGTGTATAATTATCAGTCGGTTATGATCGATCATGTCAGTGTAAGGGAGACTGACAATAAAACTTGGGCTCGATGCCTACTCAAAATGCCGACCTAAGTCGTTGATTGTAATAGGGCTGGCAGATCTACATAAACTGCGGGGTCAGCCAGCGAGGCAGAAAAAGGATTATTTCCGGAAAGAGAATCACCAGTCCGAGGAGTATGAGGAGAGGAAGCAGAAGCGTCGCCACGTCCTTGAGAGCTTTAGAGACAGCAATCTCTCCGATAGAGCAGGAAATGAGCAGGCAAAGGCCGTAGGGCGGTGTGACGAGTCCGAAGGCGAGGGAGATAACGCCGATAATGGCGAAGTGAATCGGGTGCATGCCGACGCTCTCGGCAAGGGGCAGGAGAATGGTTCCGAGAATGATGATTGCGGGGATGGCATCGATAAACATGCCGATGACC
>Ga0181579_10004866_pt1 | contig 10404 bp, 7 predicted proteins | sample 071ome_24_FD_132996 | JGI IMG/M metagenome (GOLD analysis project Ga0181579, IMG submission 132996) | Coastal salt marsh microbial communities from the Groves Creek Marsh, Skidaway Island, Georgia - 071402CT metaG (megahit assembly) | ecosystem: Environmental > Aquatic > Marine > Intertidal zone... | reverse complement strand
ACATATCAGCGCTTCGCGGGTTGCACCGTGCTGGACGAAGGTGTCTTTATCCGGCTGGCGGGCTTAATAGAACGGGGCGACATAAAGCCGCTGCTAGCTCGCTCGTTTCCGCTGGAGTCTTTGTCTGAGGCGCAGGCGTGCTTCCTCGATAAGCAATTCACGGGCAAATTGGTCATTGATATGGGACTTTGACGCTATCGATGATCGCTGTATGGCCCCCTTATTCTGGGTAGGGGTTGTATCATAACTTCCTTAAATGTATATTTACGTCAGTTAGAGCAACCTTTATGGGGCGCGGGCTGCCATGGAAACCAAGAAAAAGACGGCGAATCAGGAAATCAGCAGTTGGCTGGCAACAGTGGGCTCAGATGCCCCCTTACAACACAGTAACCCAGCATCTCTGTACCTGGCGTCACTTCAGGGCTCAGAGGCCAGCAGAACCACCGCCCGCTCTGTAATGAAGCAGATCGCCGTATTGTGTGATCAAACCCCAGATACCTTCCCCTGGCACCGGCTGGATCGCGCCACAGTCCTCGCGTTAATGGAGAAACTGAAGCAAAAAGGCCTGTCGGACAACACCCGCAATCTTTACCTGTCGATTATCAAGGGTGTTTCGCGTGAAGCCATGCTGCATCAGCAAATGAGCGACCATCAGTTCAGCCTCATTGAGCAGATCCGTGCGGTGAAGCTGCAAAGGCTCGCTGTGGGACGTGCACTGCACATTGATGAGATCGCCAGCCTGATAGACCACTGCCTGCACGATGAAGGCGCCGCCGGCGTCAGAGATGCGGCTTTACTGGGCATTTTATTTGGCTGCGGGCCGCGACGCGCTGAAGTGGTCACGATCGACATCAATAAAATCAATTTCAGGGACCGGTCTATCAAAGTCATCGGCAAGGGCAACAAGGAACGAGAGCTGGAAATGCCGCCGAGAACCATCGACTTAGTGAAAACCTGGCTTGAGGAGTCTGGATTACAGTTTGGCCCGCTGTTTCGGCCCGTAAATCGCTGGAATCAGGTTGCCGAGGATCGGCGCCTGACGTCTCGCGGCGTGTATGACATCGTCACCAGGCGTGTGAAACAAGCCGGCCTTGATAAGGCCTCACCACATGACTTGCGGCGTAGCTTTCTGACTTATCTTCTTGATAATGGTGAGGATTTAGCCACTGCGGCGGATATGGCCGGGCACGCTAGCGCGGACACGACCCGGCGCTATCTTCGGCATCAAAAGCGCAGAAATCGTGCCGCAGCGGACAAAATAAGCTTTTAACTATTGCGACGCGCCGGTACTGGTGTTCGAGGCGGACTAGATTGCTGTGATACTGACTCCCTATACGAGCCTGTCCTAGCACCATCGGTTTATCGAGTTGCCTTGCAGAGCAAGCATACCGGCAGCCCACCTGAGCTCTCAGTTTCGAGCGTCATGCTCTATGACCAAGCGCCCCAGCTAAAAGAATTATGGGCCCTGCCTCTGCAGTTGTAGCGCCCGCCTTGGTCTAAGTCCAAGACGTTAACCTGCTCGTACTGTGGGCCTTAATACGCGCCCGCGGTGTCATTTTAGTTGGCTCGGTGATAGCATGTCTTCCATGTTGCGACAGCAATTTATCGTTGCGGTGCTGTTTAGCGCCGCTACACTCTCGGCTTACGGCCTAGAGGCTCCCACACCCCTGAAAATCCACGATATCGCGCTCCCATGGAAGATAAAGATGGGGGAGGAGGCGCAGACTACGGCGGTCGATGAGGGGTTTAACACCATTGTCTTTTTGGGCAGGCAGCTCATCCGACCCGACGTTTATGACACGATCCTGCAAATATCGAGGCTGGATGGCGAGGGCACGTCTGCCCGCTACAAAACACCGGTTCCGCTAGCTGAAAACTGTTACGCCGATGCCAGAACAGTAGCCCTGTCCCCCGATGGTCGATGGCTTGCTTTAGGCCTTGGTCATGACGCGGAACAAGGTAGCTCGCCGCTTAAAATTATCGACCTGCCCCGCTACACGGGCTGTAGCCCAGGAAAGGCAGTGCAGCTTATGTCAGTCCCCAGCGAGGGCAGATACACGCTCTCCTTCAGCAATGACTCTGCACGACTCGCGGTGGGTCAGCCGTTCGCCACATCCGCTCAGTCAAGCTGGGGAGATGGGCCGTCTCAGGGCTTCGTAGCTGAATATACACTTTCAGGTGATGCCAGTTGGTCCTTAAAAGACCTAACAGACCGTTATTTGTTTGGTAGCTTCAATCGACCAAACTATTACGCGGGGTTCGGGAGCAGCTTTATCGTCTCGGCCGACGGCTCAACCAAAGCGATTATGGTCGCTGGCGAAGGGGCTAGCCCTGGCCCGTATTCCAGGAATCCCGCCACCCCAAAGCTTGTACTGCAGAAGAGCAAATTTCCTGACGCAATTTTCGACATGGAGAAACACAACCGCTATCAGGTCGAAGGAAACCGTCTTGCGATGGACTCCTCCGGACGCACTGCAGTTAGTGTGGTTTCTGCCGACGGCGCTAACGATAGTGACCAGCCTCTACTCTACAGTTTCGACTTTCGCACCGATAACTGGCACAAGTCAGAATACAAAAATATCGATTTCCTCTCTTGCTTCCCCTCGGACCGGCCAGCGTCTCAAGACAGCGTTACGCTACTCGACGTCGTGATGTCCGAGGGTCGGGGAAGGTTGCTTGTGACTGTTAACGCCTGGGACAGAGCCACCAATGACAGCCCCGAGGGTCGCACTGGGATCTGCGTATTCAGTCGCGAAGGCGCCGAGGACTGGGAGCTGATGACAGAAGCGAGCCAGGCGATTTCAGCTGCGCTTCATAATTCTATTGACGAGCGCTTCATAGTCGATCAGCGGCACATCCATAAACTGCAGGGGAATAGCGACCTGACAAAGATCTTAGTGTCATCTGTCGCTTACGCCATTGTCCTAGAGTTGAAGTGGGATGAACTGGAAGCCGCGTCCCCCGGCCTGCCTGTCTGGCTGCTCTACGAGGCTTCCAAGTCTTAGGCTAGTAGGAGCTTAAAAAAGGGTCGAAGAGCGGCAACAGCTCAACATCTGCCAGCCCTAACCCGATACCCTCAGCGTATTGATCCAGACCAAGATATTGTTGCAGCGCTTTGTGCACATGCGACGGCTTCATAAGGACCCCTTTTGGATCTTCTTTGAGAGCTTCAGCGTCGATGGCTTTGGCAAAGTGCAATTCATCGGTCAGCCCAACCATTCGATCACCCCACGTGGCGCCCTGCTCCATCACCATGTAAGAACCAATCGGCCAATGGTCCTTGCCATTACCATCGTTATAGAAGTTGGTGCGACTAAAATCAGAGCCGATCACCAACAGAATACGATCCGCAAGCCCCAGCTCTTCGGCGTAATCCCAGAAGAAGTGCACTGCATCAGCAAAATGCGCGAGCAGCGTCTCACTCACGGGGTCATGGACGTCATGGGAATCGAACCCGCCCAGCGCCAAATCTGCCGCGGATCCTAGGCCTGACTTAAACACCAGCAGCGCCCCCTGCATTTGTTGCTTGAGACTGCTGGAAAAGTTCATGCCGCCGGCAGTGAAATCTTCTCGACGCTGGATATCTTCCTCGGCAGGCACCAACTCTGCCAGACGCTGCAGGCCATCCCTCCCCTCTCTCGCTTCGACAAAACGCAGCGCACTTTGGCGTTGGCGCACACTCAGGTTTGGCTGTAATAACAACGATTGCACGCCGTCTTGAACGAGCTGCTGACTGCGCAAGACATCCTCTTCCGCCCGCTTCAGGCCGCCTGACCATGGATCAACATTTGGCCGTATGAGTGCACCCATGTTGGATAAGTCATCAAAACGGTTGTAACCAATGAGCCCCGCAGTTCTGGAAAAGCCGTCAAACACCGAATAAGCGAGTGGCTGCTCTGGAGACTGTGCGGCAGCGAACAGCGCCGACAGTGATGGCCTACCCTCTGCATTACTGCCCGTCCAGTTATAAAGCCTGCCTGTTTCGTGAGAGTTCGTCTGCGAATCAACACCGTTGATCACCAGCATGTCACGACCGAAACGCTCGAAGAAGGCAGCGTTATTCGCCACCGGCGCATAAAGAAGGTTGCCAGCCTGACCAGGGTCTGCCGCATCTGCCCAGAAGTTGATTTTGGGCTCGCCTTTGACGTTGACCTTTGGGTCACATAATTGCGTCACGTCGACACCACCATCAAGCTGCAGGGTCACCAATAATGGACCCTCGTAGGGCTGATGGGACGCCCCCGACCACACGCGACTGCTCAATAGACCGGTCGCTGCTGATCCCCCTATCACAGCGGCTCGCAACAACTGTCGGCGGTTGAGGCCCGGCAGACTTCTATACGGCCTAGTCATGAAGATACTCATAACTGCTCAGGATGCTATGAAGCAAAGCGGTCCAGCCACGCAGCATGCCCTCTGAATCTTCAAATCGTGCCCGCCACTCCGCGTCGCTGTGATCTCCAGGCCAGATTGACCAGGTATCACAATGGCTGTTGTGGTCGAAGAACCAATCATTGCGCTGACGCGCGTCAGCAGCTGTTTCCGTCACCAGAGACAACATGGCTTCAGCCTCGGCAGGTCTGGGAGGTCGATGCAAAGCACTGACGACCAGTGACTCAATTTGACCCAGAGCCGACGCACCGGAAGCCGTCTGCTCAATATTCTCGGTGGCCGTCACGGTGACTCTGACCTGCATCGAATCATTCACATTATTGTCTAACAGAACACTGCCTAGCCGCACCTCGACCTGGTAAAGCCCAGGCGCCAACGTTGTCGCAAACTCCACCCAGGCCCCGGAATGCATACGCCAGCCCCCATCGTGCTCGACCTGACCCCGCCAGTGCAGCTCGCCCTCATCGTCAGTCCACTGATCTGCCATGAAGTCGTTGGCTCTCGGCAACTCGGTGCCTTCGATCCGTCTCACAACACGACTGCCCTGCATGAACAACACCTCTTTGATCACCAGCTCCGCGTTGGTCCACTCTTCGTCGCTGCTCTCATGGGCGTCTCGGGTGAGATCGTCGATGCGAACCCTGCTTGGCCCCGCCACAATGGTCACTTCTTCTCGCAGTGAATGTGCTGTGAGCTGGCCATTGTCAGCCACCTTTCCGGGTAGACTCTGCTTCAGCTCAACGAGCTGCCCCGGAACACTGTTGCGCTCCATGAGATTGAAGACATAGCGCTCACCCGCTGGACGATTGAAATCCTCTACTACGACTTGGCAAGCAAGATCGGTGGCCAGGGTCTCCGTCAAATTCGCCATCAGAGGCGTAATGGTCCGATTTCTCTCGGTCACCACCGCGCCGTCAATGCCGCCATAAAAGCCACTAAACGGCGCCCGGTGCCCGCTAAGAGCCGTCTCCCGATAAAAGCTGTGCGGATCAGTGCCTAGATTCCATTGCCGCCAGGTTCGCCCGAAAACCGCAAGGTTTTTTCGGTCCAGCTCCTCAGGACCCAGCAAGCGCCCACGGCCGACGGTAGCAAGCTCAACCTCTCTGCCCGCTACTAAGTCGGCATCGGTAACGGCTGAATGACGGTACCAGCGAGACATCACCATGTCGGTGAACAATGTTCTCGCATTAAAGCCCGACGTCACAAACTCGCCAGCCAGCTCCTCTATCAGGCTGTCTTGTTCGTTGTAAGCCCGGAGCTGAGCGTCGTAATCGGGCAGCTGTTTATCCTCTGGCGCCACCAATGGTTGTGCGCCGAACACGGCTGGCCACCAAAAGCGAACCGTAGCGGCGGCGAAGCGTGGATCATCGACAATGCGGTGCGCTAACCACTGAAGACTATCTTGAGCGCCGTCTGATGATGAACCCTCAAAGCCAGGATCGCGCATGTCACGGTACCAAGTGTCACCAGGCTCGTAAGGCGTCGACCCGTACTCACCTCCATAACATTCCGGGCACTTGTATGAGTCAGCTAAAGAGTCCTGCCCGCCATACTGATCTAGATAGTGGCCCAGATCGCCGAAGCTCTGATAGGCGCCGGCTACGGGATCCAGACGCTCATGACAGACGACGCAGGCACTATTTTTCAGAGTAGGATTGTTGGTGTCGGCTAGCGCCACAGGGTCCATGGTTCTGGGAGCGGACCGCTCAATGTCCACCCCCAGAAAATGAAAATAAGTCCAGCGGGCACGAGCCCGATTTCGGTTCGTGTCGGTAGACGGGTACCGTGCCAGCCATGCCTGGGTGCTGAGTACGCCAGCGTGCGGCCAAGCCTGATAATCGCTGAAGCTAATGATGCCCTCACCCTCTCTCGCTTCAAACTCTCGATCGTGAGGGATGTGGCCATCGTTATAACCGGGCACAAAATGGTTGTATTGGCTGCGATCATAAAACCCCTGCTCATCCGTGAACTCATGACTGAAGCCAGTAGAAGAGCGGTACGCGAGATCACTAAAGGCATTCACCATAGTGTGATCAGCAGTCAGTATCTCGCCATAGGGCAGGTCATTCATAATCACATGGGCAATGAGCTCCAACGGCTCGCGCGTGATAGCCCAACGGAAACTCCAGTCCGCATCCCAGCGGCTCAAAAAGGGCTTGTCGTGATATTCCTCAAACTCTGGCGGCGTGTTCTCAGGCAGGCTCAGTAGAAATTCAGTCAGCTGCGGATAACGGTCAACGGTGGATATATCAAAGTTGATGCCATTCAACAGGCCATCTACAAGGAGGCGATCATTCGCACCCCGCAGAATGAAGTTCTTAAATCCGCCTCCGACCAGAGTGTCGCCAATCGCCTGACGTAAGCCGGCCTCAGATTGGGCAGCCAATTCAAGTGCTTCATCACCGGGGACTAGGCCGCCAAATAAAAGCGCTGCTCGACGCAGCGTGACCTCTCGGGACTCTGCCCCAGTCCCCAACCAAAAGGTGTCAGCTTCGTCTGGCGCGGCATCGCCCTCTCCGAGCAATAGAAGGTAGTCTTGCAGAGACTCATACAATGAACTGCTCTGACTCAACACAGCGCCGCCACCATGGCTCTGCAGCCCCGCCGCCTTGGCGAGGACCCCACTACCATCTACACCGTCTTGGGATAATAGGTCTAAAAAAGCCCGATGATTGGCAACGGGGGACGAACTGAGTACCAGACGAGCACCGCTCTGCGGGGCGGCGCCAGATGCCCTGTGACACAACAGGCACTGTTGCTGGACGCCCTGATCTACCTGAGAGACATAAAACGTTTGGGCATCACCTTGCTGCGCTGAAGCGACACCTTGCGGGCCGTGTTGCACGCTTGCCGGTGGACTCCCTCCTTCCTCGGACGCACTTACTCCAGAATGACCTGGCCATGCGTGAACTGGGCTTGCCGAGAGTAACAGCGACAGAAGGCCGAGTAGCGCTGTGCGCTGAAGTACCAGCGTCGCGCTTTTCCCGCATTGCGGATCCGCATTGTGGTTGCGAAACGCTTTGCAGCATTCAACTGTGGTGGGGACTGGCAACCACGACTCCCTTCGTGACAGACCGCTAAGGAAGACTACCGTGCTTTATGGTGCCGCTCCATAGGCACAAAGACCAAACCGCGGGAACAATGGACCTTTCATTCCGTAGGCAAGGCATTGTTTAAATTAGCGAATCTCAACAATTTCGAAGCCCTGTTCGGCGGTGCGCCATTTCAGGATCAGGTCCAACAAGGCCCCCTCGACTCGTGCGTCGGTGATCGAAATTTCATCCGAGGAGATGGTGCAGCTTCCGCTATTCAGATTCACAGCGTTGGGATCCGCGATGAAAGGCGAGTCGAAGCGTACCACCTCAAAGCTGGCCGAACTCTCTCGAGTCTCACCCAGTGCGTTGTACGCGACAGCAGTGACGGTGTGAGGCCCAGCAACCAGCCCACTGTAATTGTAGGCCAGGGAAAAGCCCGACTCGCTAGCCCCTTCCACGTCCGGAAAAGCGCCACCCACATCCCCTCGGGAACCACCATATGGGGCCTCAAACGCCAAGACACCATCAATCAAGATCTCGACTTTGGTAATACCTTCGGAGGCAACTGCCCATCCGCGCAGGTTGCCGACACCCGTATGCACCTGCCCGTCTATCGGTTCTTCCAACGCGACCTCGAGAACGCCAGGATCAGCTGGCGCCTCGTCGGCGCTCAATAGGTCCATATAGCTGGAAAACGTTTGGTAGTCGGCTGACCCTTGAGAGATTACCTGACCTCCTCCATGGCCTGAACCACCCGTGATCTTTGACAGAACCCTGCTGGCCCGCGCACCCTTTGTGGGGCTGTTCGCAAAGCTGTCGAACACGCTGTGATTACTGGAGGCTGAACTTGTAAATCTCAATGCAGTGCCGCCGGCTTGGCCACCCGATACGTGGCAGGTGATGCACTTGCCTTGGACAATCGAGTCGACATCGCTGACATAGAACGCTTCAGCGGTCTGGCCTGCCGCAGTGTTAGCTGCGAGAAGCCATAACGTACCCGCAATACTCATGAGCCGGACACAAATCGGGCTCTGGCTAACCTTCCTAGTCATATCACTCCTCTCCCTGAGTCAGTCGCAAACGCACACCGTAAAGAACGTCTATACGCAGCAACAACTAAAAAGCGCACAGTTTTGTTTACTTTTTCGCAATGCATCAGCAAAGGGGGCTCGCTACGTTGCGATTAGCCCGTGAGTGCACCAACATGTCGTGTGTCGCCACGGATGCGGCAAGCACAGATCCCGTGTCGCATCGCTAACGCGCGGTCGCAGAGCAAGGGAGTGACACATAGAACGTGAGACCAAGAGCCACAAATCGTCTGACAAGCCTCGTATGGCTGGCAACTCTTCTGCAGTTGGCGGCTTGTAGCAGTGTTGAGACTGTCGCGCCCTACGATCGCGGTTATCTCGCTGAAGACGGCATGCAATGGGATGAGAGCCCGCGCAACGCCAAACTTAAGGGCCATGTCTACACCAGCAAAGAGGCGTCATCTGGTGGCGCAGGCTCAGCCGGAGGCGGCTGTGGTTGCAACTAAGCTACCCGCACAATCTCACCTCCCATATCCAAGTCCATTGATGAAGCGCTTGGGCGCCCCACTGTTGGCGCTACCCGCATATCAGACCGGGACCGCCCTCGCCGACGCGCCGCCTGCTTTTACGGAGGTGGGCCTGCGCTACACCCATTACTCGGAAGACAGCATCGACCAGGACGTTGTCATCTTTGGTGCGACGGATCGTTACGATATTGACGTGACCCAGCTTTGGATTGAGGCCCCCGTAGGCGCAAGTTGGTCGGTGGCACTTGATCTGCAAAATGACTACCAGACCGGCGCCTCGCCGTGGTTTGTGGGCGCACAGCAGGACGGAGCACCGGGCGTCATCATGAGCGGCGCCAGTATTCAGGACAATCGTGTGGAAGTGGGCGTGACAACCCGCTACTTCTGGGCAGACGGCAACGCGGGCTTCGCGGTCAGCCATTCCGACGAAGATGATTATGAGGCCAGTGCGCTTGCCTTTGATGCATCGTGGAATACCGCCGATGACGCGCGGACCTGGAGCACCTCTTTCAGCAGCTCGCGCGATACGCTCAATCCCACACAGGGGGTGATACCCGTCTTTATCACCGAGGAAGATCTCGATACCCAGTCTGGTTACTTCGGGGTTTCGCAGATCCTGTCGCGGACTGCGATTGCGCGCATCGGTTTGAGCTACACGCTGAGCGAAGGCTACCTGTCAGACCCCTATAAGCTCCGAGATCAGCGGCCTGACACCCATGAGCGCCTCTCACTATCAGCCGGTTACCGTCGCTTCTTGATCGGCTCAGACGCCTCGCTCCAGATCGATTATCGCTACTATGCTGACAGCTGGGGCACAGACTCCCATACAGTGGAGGTCGCCTGGGCACAGAACCTACCCGGCAGCTTGCTAACGCCTTATTTGCGCTATTACACCCAGCGCGAAGCCGATTTTTTTGGCGTCATTGCCAATACCGACGCCCAATATTATGCGGATGATTACCGCCTCTCGTCATACGGCGCGGTAACGCTGGGTGCGCGCTGGGCAGTTGCCTTGGGAGAGAGCTGGACACTGGAGCTCGAGGCAGAACGCTATATGACTGACGCAGACTGGGGAGCGTTTGATGGCGCCGCCGCCCCCGCATTGGTCGACTTCTGGCGCGGCACCGTCGGGATCACCTGGCGTTTTGACTGACCCTTCCCCGCGGCTAGAGCAAGACTTCAAGAGCATGGGCGGGCCTGCTCGCCTCGTCCTTAATTCAACACAGGGGCAAAAACTCGATCTGGAAAATATCGCAAAGCAGGTGCGCAGCCTACTGGAGGCTTTGGAGGCGCGGTACAGCCGCTATCGGGTTACGAGCATTGTCAGCGTCATCAACCAACGCGCGGGAAGCGGTGTTTTCACTGAGGTAGACCCCGAAACCCAGGCATTGCTCGGTCTGGCTGGCCGGCTATGGGATGCTT
>Ga0181579_10004858_pt1 | contig 10412 bp, 8 predicted proteins | sample 071ome_24_FD_132996 | JGI IMG/M metagenome (GOLD analysis project Ga0181579, IMG submission 132996) | Coastal salt marsh microbial communities from the Groves Creek Marsh, Skidaway Island, Georgia - 071402CT metaG (megahit assembly) | ecosystem: Environmental > Aquatic > Marine > Intertidal zone... | reverse complement strand
GCGACGTGTGCGGCAAGAGCTTCCCGCATATCGCCGCGCTCATCGCGCACGCGGAGTCGGCGCACCAGGTGCACGGGGCGGCGACGCGCGCGAGGGTGACGGGGTCGGGGGGAGCGAGGGAGATTTGTCCGCGGTGCGGGGAATCCTTCGCCGACGTTACGGCGCTCGTGGATCACGTGGAGAGGACGCACGAGCGCGGAGGGGGCGGGACGAGGCGGACGACTTCGATACGGACGTCGTCCTCGTCCCAGTGCAGCGTGAGCTAGTCGTGATTTAGCGTGAGCGGGCGGGAGCGGTGACCGGTGGAACAAACGCGAAGGTCGCATAAGATGAGGCGAATCTTCTTCGCCGGCAAGTCAAGTCTAGTGTCAACCCCTGTTTCTCATGTTCTCCTCCATCATCCTCCTCGCCTCCTCCTGCGCAGCCTCCAGCTCCTGCTCGTCCAGCGACATGGCGTCCGCCTGGTCCATCAGCTGATCCAGCTGCTCCGTCGAGCTCGGCAGCGACACCTGATCGTTCGATATCGAGTCGCTCCGCTTCAGAGCCCCGTTGCCGCCGACGAGGTACTCTGCTTCGTCGCGATACCGATCCACGCTCTCCTTCGGCAGCGACTGCGCGCTCCTCCGAAGCTTATCCCTGTGCCCGTTCTCGCCACCGTTCTGATCACGCTCCTCCGCGGCGGCGAAATCGGCGCCCATGCCCCCGTTGGGATACTGGAAGTTGCTCCGAGACTCCCCGTCCTCGAATTCCCGCTTGGCCTGCGGGTGGTACTCGAGGATCTCCCTGTAGAGGAGACCCCGCACCTCCTCCTGCGTGAGCTTCTTCGACTCGAACGCGTACTCCGTCCTGGAGACGATCTCCGCCGCGGGCTCCCTGCTGGGATCCGCCAGACCCGCGAAGTAAGGGTCCGCGAGAGCCTCCTCGGCGGTGGGCCTGTCCTCCGGGTCAAACGCCAGCATCCGCTCCAGCAGCGCCAACGCCGCCGGCGCCGCGCTGGGAAACCTGGAGCTGAACGGGATCCTGGGTTTGACGCGCATGTTCCCGAGAAACCTCCGGGCCTTCTCGTTCCGCACCTTGTTGATCACGTCCGGGTGCGGGGTGCCCAGCAGGTCGGTGATGATCTCCAACTGGTGAACCACGTTCTTGCCCGGGAACAGCGGTCGGCCGCTCAGGATCTCGGCGAAGATGCAGCCGATGCTCCATATGTCGATCGCGGGGGTGTACTTCGTGAAGAAGCTCCCGCACAGCTCCGGGGCGCGGTACCACCTAGTGGCGACGTAGTCCGTCCAGAACACGGTCGTCGGTCCGCTGTCGTGAAACGCCGGTCGCGCCAGGCCGAAGTCGCAAATCTTGAGCTTGCAATCCGCGTTGGCCAGGATGTTCTTGGGCTTCAGGTCCCGGTGGTACACGTTCGCGGTGTGAACGTACTTGAGCCCTCGCAGCAGCTGTGGACGGACGCGGGTTTGGGTGAACGACGGGGTCAGCGGTCGAAGGCGGGGTTCGAAGGCGAGGATGGACGGTCGGGGGCTGGCGCGACGGGTAAACTTCAGTCGGGCTTGAGGGCGACCCATTTCCGTCGTCTTTGTCGTCTTTGGGGCGCACCTGGTAGAGGAAGAACTGGTGGTGCTCGTGCGTCAGGTCGTCGTTCGCCTTGATGACCTGGTGGAGGTCCGTCTCCATGAGCTCGAAGATGACGAAGATGTCCTTGAACTCCCTCGGGTTGGGCGGGAGCACGATGTGCTTCACCTCCACGATGTCGGGATGCTTCAGCACGCGGAGGAGCTTTACCTCTCGCAGGATCCGGGTCGCATCCGACACGTGCTCGAAGACGTCGGTGATCTTCTTGATGGCCACCTTCTCCCCGGTCTTGTTGTCCGTCGCCGAGCACACCACCCCGTAGCTTCCCTTGCCGATGACCTCGTGGATGGAGAAACGGTTAGCCTCGCCGTACTCGGTGAAGAAGCTCTTGTTGTCCATCGGCGCGGACGTCGCCATTTTGTCCAGCCCCCTCCCTTTGTCACAGCTGTGTCGTCAAAAGCCGGGTGGAGCGAGCGCCCTCTGAGGCTTGAGCTCGACCGGGTTCGCCGCTCGGTCGCGCGACCAAAAGGATTCGCGCACTCTCGCCTCTGCGCTCGACCGCGCACGCGCTCCGAACCCGCGCGAATGCCTTCGCCCGCGCGCTCTCGCCCCCCGAAAGGATCAACACGCTGGTGTTGATCCAAAATATGCTCAGGGTGGGTTTTTGCTCGGCGACGCCCGTCCGGTCGCGAGAGCGGTCCTGGCACAACGCCCCGGAACTCCACCTGGGCGGCCTGGACGCTTCGAACGCGGTTCCTCTCCCGCCGCGCGAGTCGCTGTGACCGTCACGTCGCTTCCCGACCCGGCCTCCACCCGAAGCCCTGATTGTGCATGCTGGCTAAATATCACGTTGGCGTCATCCTCCACTTTGAAGCGACGTGAGATAAAATCCACAGTAGTCCAGTCATAAAAAAAGTAACAAACCCGAATTTCGCCGAAGAACTCTTACCAGACTCGCGCGCCAGGGTGAACGAATCCCGGGGACGAATCCGCCCTGTGCGGGCTTATTCGCTGTGGCAGCCAGTCACGCCATGCCATGCCATGCCAATTAGGTGGATTACCTTTTCGTCGCGTCGTACACGTACGTAAGCGATCCCCTCCCGCCAAGCGAGTTAAGGATTAGACGACGGCTAATTTTTTCGGATCGACCCCACAATGTGGACACACGATTGGAAAGTTCTGTCTGTCTGATCGAGCAGTCGAGCACGTTCAGTTCGTCGTCGTCAGCGAAGGATCGGCGACGTCACCACCGTCGCGTCACTCGTTCGAGCACGAACGCAGCAGTGGGCACCGCTCGCTCGCACACTCACGCACGCCAGGGTACGATAACCCGCGCACGCGTAGTCAGGCAGCCGGGGTCACGGCAGCGCGCGCGCACGCACGCCAGAGGGAGAAGAGGGTAGACGATGTCCGCGACGTGCGTCGGCATCATCGGGGCGCCCCTCGCGCTGAAGGCGCGAGCGGCGGCGAAGGGCGGGGCGAGGTGCGCGCGCGCCGCGCGCGTCCTCGCGAAAGCCTCCGGGGTGAATGGCGCGAATGGCAAAGCCGGTTTTGCCGCGCTCGCGGTGCGTCTCCCCACCGCGCGCGACGTCCCCTCCCGCACCACCGCCGTGAACCGCTTATCCATCCGCGCTCCTTCGCGACGAGCTCCGCTGACCCGCGTCCCCACGTCCCGAACCCCGTCGCGACCCCACAGGCGGCTCCCGCGGCGCTCTGGGCGCAGGCATCCGCCGCGGCGGAATCCACCGAGGTGCAGAACGCGGCGATCGCCGCGCACCAGGCGCTCTGGGACCTCGGCGTCGCGGACGATCCCTTGAACCCCGACCAGGCGAAGGAGATCGCGGGGATCCTCGGCCCGGTCTTCTCGGTGTCCACCCTGCTGTTCATCATTCGCATCGTGATGACCTGGTACCCGTCCGTGCCGGTGTCCAGGATGCCGTGGGTCATCGCGTACCTCCCGACGGAGCCCCTGCTCAAGCCCACCAGGAGTCTGGTACCACCCGTCGGCGGCGTAGACGTGTCGCCCATCATCTGGGTCGGCATGATCAGCTTCATGAACGAGATCCTGCTCGGGAAGCAGGGCCTGCTGGTGCTCCTCTCGCAGAAGCAGGTGTTGTGAGGGGGACGCGCGCGGGGTGGGAGGGAGTATATTAGCACCGCACGTTTGTGATGACCATTCTTTCACTCATCTCTGTCTGAAACGCCGCGCGCGCCGGCCCCGGCGCAAGAAAACCCTGCCCCCAGCTGAGTGGTGATCCCAACTTGGTTCAACGACCTCTCTGCGTAAATCGATTTCGCCGAGCGCTCGGGAGCCACATCGAAGCGCGCGGCGACTTTATCGACGCGCGAACCCGGACGACGCGTCGCCGCCGCATCGCGTGCTGGGATCAGAGATAGCCCGGGCGCACGGACCGCCGGGGCGGGGACTTCCAGGGCGCCTGACACGTCGCAACCCTAAACGATGAGCGCGATCCTCCGTATGGCGAGGGGCGCGAGCACCTCCGGGGCGGTCCTGACGCACGCGCGCTGCGTCAGCGGCAGCGCGGTTCACTGGGCGAAGGGCGCGGGGAAGGGGGCGAAGAAGACGGACGCGGTCGCCGCCGACGGCGGGGCGTCCGCCGGGTCGATGTCGACGACGCACTGCACGGGCCTGAACATCCTCAAGGATGGGAAGGACCCCGAGTTCATGCCCGACGACCAGTACCCGGACTGGCTGTGGACGATACTCGACCCGGAGAAGGGTAACATCGCGATGAAGACGTTGGGGGAACTGGAGAAGGAGCTGGAGGCGGCGAAGAAGGCGGACGTGGACCTCAAGTACGACGTGATGGCCATAAAGGACGTCAAGAGGCTGTTGCGGCTGAGGCGGAGGGCGAAGATCAAGGCGAACAACGCGCTCAAGGCGAAGCGATAGACGAGACGATGTAACACGAGTTGGTCATTCATCACAACTGTCACCGCGTAGCCTATCTAAACAACACTTAGGTCATCTACGTCACCTCAGGTCGCGCGTGTACGCTGCCAGGTCGTGCATCTGATGGTCGATGCACGACCTGGCAGGTACGGTGAGTTATCCATTCTATGTGACCTGAAGTGAAGATGAAAGGTGTCACTGAGTGTTGGTCACTAAGTGTTGCATCGCTGCGGTTGGTTGCGGCGAAGATGCGCTTGAAAGAACGGTCCACGTAGATTGCGCTTCACTCTGCCAGGGCGTGCATCCAGTCGTGGATGCCCGGCCTGGCAGAGGTGGCCCTTGTTAGTGCAAGGAGTGCGATCCACGGGGAATATGGCCGAGCAACGAGATTTCAAGCGCCGCGTCGCCGCGGTTTCCCGCCTCGGTGTTGTCACTTGTCCTTGTCGGTGGGGATGCCGAGCTCCTCAAGCGAGGGCCTGGGTGCGTCCGGCACCACCGGCCTGCCCGCGGCCTTGTCGTTCACCATGTTCTCCCACCGGATCTTATCGTACTCCTCGGGGGTGAGAAAGTCGGGGTCGGAGTAGGACCGCCACGAGAACATGTGGCAGTCCAGGCACAGCGTCTCCGACTCGAACGCCTTCTTGCTCCTGCACCACGTCTGCATGAAGTGGTGCTCCTTGGTGGACTCGCTGCCGCACGCCAGGCACTCGGGGAAGCGATCGTTCTGCTTCCAGCGGCAGGACCACTCGTCGATGGTCATGCACTTGAGGCCGCTGCCGACGGATGGGTTGATCTCCACCGGGTCGCCGTTCATGATCTTGCGCCACTCCCGCTGGTGGACGTCAGCCTTGGGGCTCGAGTTGACCTCGGTGTAGATATCGGCTCGGAGGTCGTCGGCGTAGGCGTGCGTCCAGTCTTTGTCGACCTTCTTGTCGAACTTGCCGCCATCCTTCTCCGCTTCTTTCTGTCGCGCGTCGGAGGGGACGGGGCGGGTCTCGTCGGCTTTTTCGACCGGTTCATGATGTGATGGACGCGCGTCGCGCGCGGACGTGACGGGGGTTCACGGCGCGAAGATCGGGAGCGCGAGGCGATGTCGCGCGACGTACCTTGAGTTCAGGGTCGAACTTGACCATGCTCGCCGTTTATCACTCAGTCGCGGGCGTCTCAGCCTGAGGGCGTCTCGGGTTGTGCGGACGAGGAGCGAGGCGACGCGCGTTTTCCAACCCCGAGCGTTACTGGCCGCTCTCACGCGCCAGCCGCGGTGACGGTCGGCACTTCTCGAGTCACACACCGTCGGACCGGCCGACGGGGTGAGCCGGGCTCGGGAAGCGCGGGGTCGTCCTCGCGCGATTTCCGACGGCGACACCGCGGCGTGCCGACCGTCGGATGCCCTCCCGGCGCGTCGACGGGCGAAGGATGACCGCGCGCGTCCGCCTGAGCCGGGCCAACGCTTCGGCTCCCGCCCGGGAAAGCGCCAGCCGGAGAAGCGCCCGCGCGGGATTGGATTTTTTCGGCCCGAATTTGGGCGAAGTTCGTTATTTCTATCAAGTCCAATTATCCGGGCCCGAGGGAGGGCAGATCGCGCGCAGCCTGGGACGAACTCGCCAGCATGCTTCGCCGCGCATCCTTCGCCGTGTCCGTCGGGCTTCGCCCGATGAACAGCTCCTCGTTCGTCGCCAGGACGCACAGCTACCTGCGATGGCAGGGCGCCAGAAGGATAGCTGAAATCGGGCGAATTCAGCAATTCGCCCGAGCGAATTGCGACGATCTCGATTCCGCCTCGGGTCGCGACGGAGACACCAAGTCGAGTTTCTCGAGCATCGACGCCCTCGCGGACCTTATCGGAGTCAAAGACAGAGGTTTAATCAGAGCGCAGTGCTTCGTCGGAGGGGCGTGGACCGACGCCGATGACGGCGACACGCTCCCGGTGTTCAACCCCGCGAATGGCCTCGAAATTCTTCGGGTGCCGAAGATGGGCCGAGCGGAGACGGTGAGATCCATCGCGAACGCCTCCGGCGCCATGCCCGAGTGGTCCGCGCTCACCGCATCAAAGCGCGCGTCCATTCTCCACCGCTGGTACTCCCTCATCCTGGACAACGGCGACGACCTCGCGCGCATCATGGTCGCCGAGCAGGGCAAACCGATGGCCGAGGCCAAAGGCGAAGTCGCCTACGCCGCGTCATTCGTGGAGTGGTTCGCCGAGGAAGCCAGACGCGCGTACGGCGAGGTCATCCCGACGCACGATCTCGACACCAGGGTGTTCGCCACGCGTCAGCCCGTGGGCGTCTGCGCCGCCATCACGCCTTGGAACTTTCCCCTCGCGATGATCACGAGAAAAGCGGCGGCGGCGTTGGCGGCGGGTTGCGTCGTCGTCGTGAAGCCCTCCGAGGAGACGCCGCTGAGCGCGTTCGCGCTGGGTGTCCTCGCGGAGCGCGCCGGTTTCCCGCCCGGGACGATCCAGTTCATCACCGGCGATCACGAGGCCATAGGCGACGCCCTGACCTCGAGCGACGCCGTTCGAAAGCTGTCGTTCACGGGATCCACGGAGGTTGGCAAGACGCTCGCCGTCAAGTGCGCTGCGACGGTGAAGAACGTCTCGCTCGAGCTCGGCGGTAACGCGCCCTTCATCGTCTTCCCGGACGCCAACATCGACGCCGCGGTGAAGGGCGCGATCCTGTCCAAGTTTCGGAACAGCGGGCAGACGTGCGTGTGCGCGCAGCGGTTCATCGTGCACGAGAGCGTCGTGGAGGAGTTTGCGACGAAGTTCGCCGCCGAGGCGAAGAGGCTCGTCGTCGGGGACGGTTTCGGCGGTACGACCGACCAGGGACCCCTGATCAACGCCGACGCCCTGCGCAAGGTCGAGTCGCACGTCGACGACGCGGTGAAGAAGGGCGCGGTGGTCCTGTGCGGGGGCGAACGCGTGTTTCCCGAGGGATCCGAGGAAGGAAGGAGCCCGGAAGGGCCACTAAAGGGGGGCCACTTCTACGCTCCCACGGTGCTCGTCGAGTGCGACGCGGACATGGCGGTGTTTCGGGAGGAGACGTTCGGCCCCGTCGCGGCGATCGCGACGTTCGAGACGGAGGCGCAGGCGATCGCGATGGCCAACGCCGGCCGCGCGGGGCTGGCGAGCTACGTGTTCACCCGCGACAACGCCACGCTGTGGAGAGTGAGCGAGGCTCTCGAGTACGGCATCGTCGGCGCCAACACCGGGATGATCTCAACCGCGTCGGCGCCCTTCGGCGGGATGCGCGAGAGCGGGATCGGGCGCGAGGGCGGGAAGCACGGGCTGGAGGAGTACCTGGAGGTGAAGTACCTGTGCATGGCGGGGCTGGACGAGAAGAGGAGACCGTGGTGAGCTACTGTTAACCATCACGCGATGACGGCAAACCTTTGGGAAAAAAAGTCATCGTCAGACGCGAAACTCCCCGAGGCTGTCGCGGAGTTTGTCGACCTCGCCCCTCGTGCCCTCGCCCGCCGCGTCGCGGTCGTTCTCCGCGTCTTCTTCTTCTTCTTCTTCTTCCTCCTCCTCCTTTGCGTTCCGTTCGGCCTCCTCCTTGAGCTCCTGCGCCGTGGGCATCTTGTCAACCTTCACCAGCGTGACCTCGTTGGTGCACCGCTCGATGCGAAACGATCGCGTGCCCTTCTCAACCATCCGCTTGCTCACGTCCTGCCGCTGCAGACGCACCGCGACCGTGCCGTCGGGGCCCAGCAGCCCGAGCTTCTCGCACTCGCGCAACACCCAGAGCCGCCGGTTGTTGGTGCTGAAGAACTTCATCACCTTCTCCCGCGCGCGGTGCCGCCCGACGCCGTCGGCCGAGGCGCCACCGCCGCCGCCGCGTCTCGCACCGCCGCGCTTTCCTTTTCCTCTTCCGCGCCTGCCGTCGTCCTCGTCGCTGGACCATCCGTCTTCCTCCGCGGCTCGCGCCTTCTCCGCCTTGGCCTTTTCCTCCTTACTCATCCCCACGCTCGGGTCCACCTCGGCGCCTATGACGGACATGGCGGGCAGGTCCCCCGGCCTGAGCCGCCCGCTCTTGATCTCGTCCAGCGTGTGCTGAAGCGTCCGGCCGCACCCCGAAAAGTACGGGAGGACCTTGCTGTAGGTGTAGAGGATGTCGCTGGGTCTGAGGCGCGTGGCGGTCAGGGCGTCGGCTCGGCCGTTGCCCCGCATGGCCTTCTGCGCCTTTTTCTCCTTCTTCGACTCCCGCTCCTCCTTGTCGCGACCCATCGTTCCGGTGCCCTGCCGAGAGTGCCGGGACAATCTCTGGGAGCGGTCAAGTCTCTTCCATCGGTCTGTGACCGTTAAAAGAATGTATCCGGGACGCGCGCCGGGGACACAGCAGGGGAGCGCCGTATCGACGCCCCGCGACCCACGCTCGACGCCCGGACACGACGCCGTCCGCGCCGGCGTTATCCCGGGACAGAGCCGGCGACATGGCGTCCACCCAGCAGATGCGCGCCATGGAGCGGCTGCTCGCGGCGGAGATGTGGGAGAGCGCCGAGGCGCTGGGCGGTTTCCTGTGCTCCGCAACGGGCGGTCCGGACGCCTTGGCGAGCGCCGAGCGCGCGCGACACCTCGCGCTCCTCGGCGACGCGCTGCTGGGTAAAGGCGAGCACAGGCGAGCGCTGAACGCGTTCCGGCAGGCGCTCAGCGTCAACAGGCTCGCGCCCAAGGTGCCGACGGGTAACAATCGATCCTCGGCGATGGGCACGCCGGAGACCCCCGCGACGCCCGGGATATCGCCGTCCACGCCGGGCGGCATGACCACCCCGCGCTCCTCCGAGAACGCCGCCACGCTCCTCGCACCGCCGCAGCCGCCCCCGTCGTCGTCGTCGAGGCCGGTGGACGAGGCGTCCCTCAAGTTCAAGATCGGCCGATGCCACCTCGCCCTGCGCGAGTACCGCGCGGCGTTGGCCGAACTCGAAACCATCCCGGCTCGCGCGAGAACCCTGCCCGTCACCATGACCCTCGCCAAGACGTACAGGCGCACCGGGTACGAGCGCGCGGCGGTGGCGTGCTACAAGGAGGTCGTCCGCGACTGCCCGTACGCCGTCGACGCCATCGCCGCGCTCGCCGAGCTGGGATGCTCGGGCGAGGAGATTCGCGGATTGCTCCCCAAAGAAGATGGAAAGAACGACGCGACGGGGACGTCTCGAACGTCTCTCGCTCATGGGGGCGCGAGCGACGCCATGAGCGTCGACGGGGTACCTCCACACGGCGGGCACCATCCACACGACGCGCACAAAGGCGACGAAGACGGCGACGCCGACACAGCTGGCTGGCTTCACCACCTCGCGGAGGCGCACGGAGCCGCTCGTTCGCACAAGTCCGAAGCCGCGGCGACGCACTTTCGCCGACTGGACGAGATCTTCCAGGGAAGCTCGGCGCACGTGTGGTGCCAGCTCGCGCGCGTGCACTGCGACAGGGGCGAGGTGCAGGAGGCGGCGGACTGTTACAGGCGGTGCGTGCGTTCCGACCCGTGCGTCGTCGAGGGCATGGACGCCTTCGCGGCGCTTCTGTACGAGCACTTTCCGGATGCGGGAAAGTCCGTCGCCGTTCAATCTTTGGACGACGAGGACGGCGGCGCGCTCGGCGGCTTCGGCGTCTTGTCGCACGGCTTCGGGTTCGGGAGCAACGGGCCGTCGGTGGAGCTCAACGCCCTCGTCAATAACCTGCTGGAGAACGCCCCGGCGCGGGCGGAGTCCTGGAGCGCCGCCTCGCTGTACTGGGAGAGCCGCGGCGACGCCGAAAAGGCGCTCGCCTACGCCGAGCGAGCGGCGGACATCGACGATCAACACGTCACCGCGCACGTCACTAAGGGGTACCTGAGCCTCAAGTGCAAGCGCGCGGACGCCGCGGTGCACGCGTTTAAAAGGGCGCTTCAACTCGCGCCGACGACGCGAACGTACGCCGGACTCGTCG
>Ga0181579_10004855_pt1 | contig 10415 bp, 10 predicted proteins | sample 071ome_24_FD_132996 | JGI IMG/M metagenome (GOLD analysis project Ga0181579, IMG submission 132996) | Coastal salt marsh microbial communities from the Groves Creek Marsh, Skidaway Island, Georgia - 071402CT metaG (megahit assembly) | ecosystem: Environmental > Aquatic > Marine > Intertidal... | reverse complement strand
GGATACGGCACCGAAACTGATGGGCAACGTGCAGCTGAACTGGCAGGTGAATGCCAGGAACAGCCTGAATCTCGAATGGGTGCACATGGATGATTACTACACGGACGAGCAGAACCTGCATTCCTACGAGGGCCACGACGTCTTCAACCTGCGCTACCGGTACGACTCTACCGATGACTGGTATTTCGCAGCAAGGGTGACAAACCTGTTCGACACGGATTATGCGGAGCGCGCGGATTATTCGGGTTACGGGGGCGACCGCTACTTTGTCGGGGAACCGGCACAGGTGTTCTTCACCGTGGGCGGCAGGTTCTAGCAGTTTCCAGGAAGGGCTGTTCTCCACGGATGTAGACTTTCCCCTAGATGACGTTCTGTTCCTTCATCACGTTGATCACCCGTTCGATGCATTCTTCCGCATCGAGTTCATGGGTGGGCAGGATCAGGTCTGGGCTTTCCGGCTCCGGATAATCGAACGACACGCCAGGCACAGTGCCGGTCGGCACATTCTCTTCCGCGGCATACAGGCCGCTCGGGTCGCGCTGCTTGCACACTTCCAGCGGCGGATTCAGGTAGATCAGTATGCAGTTTTCCTCGCCGATCACGCTGATCAGGTGCTCGCGTGAATCCAGGTTGGGCGCCACGAAGGCGGCACAGCAGATCAGGCCCGATTCGTTCAGGCACCTGGCGATGTATGCACTGCGCCTGAGGTTTTCCGCACGGCCTTCGGCGTCATGCGGGAGATCCTTGCTGATACCCAGGCGCATCTGCTTGCCGTCGAGAACCGTACTGACACGACCCATGTCGAACAGCCGCCTTTCCAGGGCGTGGGCGAGTGTGGACTTGCCGGAACCCGAAAGGCCCATGAACATCACGGTGACGGGTTTCTGTCCATAACGTGCTGCACGCTCCTCTGTGGTGACGTGGGCGGAAACGGTGCTGATGTGGCGGCCTGTCTTGTGGTCGTCCGAGATCATGCCGGCCCCGACGGTTACATTGGTCAGCCTGTCGATGATGATGAAGCTGCCGGTGCCCGGGTTTTTCTTGTAATCGTCGAACTGGATGGCCTCGCCCAGGCTGACTTCACAGACACCGATTTCGTTGAGTTCCAGCATTGGCGTCGGGCTGGCCTCCAGCGTATTCACATCCACCTTGTGCTGTATCAGGTTGATAACGCCGCTGGTGTTCTTGGTCGTATGCTTGAAGTCGTATTGCTTGCCGGGCAGCAGCGCTTTCTCATTCATCCACACGATGGTGGCGGTGAAATCGGTTTTCGAAGCCGGCAGGTTGTCGGAGTGCACGATCATGTCGCCGCGGCTGATGTCGATTTCGTCTTCAAGAGTGAGCGTGATGGCCATCGGAGTAAAGGCCATCTCGAGTTCCTCGTCGTAAGTGACGATAGACTTCACGGTGCTGGTCTTGCCGTAGGGCAGGGCGGTAATGTGGTCACCCTTGCGGATGATGCCCGAGGCGACCGTGCCGCAGTAGCCGCGAAAATCCAGGTTCGGGCGATTCACATACTGTACCGGGAACCGGAAATCGCCGAAATTGCGGTCGGCGCTTATCTTGACGTTTTCCAGCATCCACATCAGGGTCTCGCCTTGATACCAGGGCATGTGCTCGCTGGGATGGACCACGTTGTCGCCCTTGAGGGCTGACATCGGGATGAAGGTGAGGTCGCCGGTGTCGAGATCATCCGCAAACGCCAGATAGTCGTCGCGGATGCTGTTGAAGACGTCTTCGCTGTAATCCATCAGGTCCATCTTGTTGACGGCAACGATGAGATGGCGAATGCCCAGCAGAGAGGCGATAAAGGTATGGCGCCGGGTCTGCGTAAGCACGCCGTGGCGCGCATCGATCAGGATGATGGCAAGCTCACAGTTGGAGGCGCCGGTGGCCATGTTGCGGGTGTACTGTTCGTGCCCCGGGGTGTCGGCGATGATGAACTTGCGTTTCGCAGTGGAGAAATAACGGTAGGCCACGTCGATGGTGATGCCCTGTTCACGCTCCGCCTGCAGGCCGTCGGTGATCCTGGAGAGGTCTAGCTCGGCATCGGTGGCGCCGGATTTCTTGTCCTTGCTGATGGCATCGAGCTGGTCCTGGTAGACCATTTTGGTGTCGTAGAGCAGGCGGCCGATCAGGGTGCTCTTGCCGTCGTCGACACTGCCGCAGGTCAGCAGGCGCAGCAGCTCCTTGCGCTCATGCTGCGCCAGGTAGGCATTGATATCGGTGGCGATGAGATCCGACTGGTGGGACATCAGAAATACCCTTCCCGCTTCTTCTTTTCCATGGAGCCGGCCTCGTCCTTGTCGATGGTGCGGCCCTGGCGTTCGGACGTCGTGGCCAGCAGCATTTCCTGGATGATTTCAGGCAGTGTGGCGGCCTCGGATTCGATGGCGCCGGTAAGCGGGTAGCAGCCAAGTGTGCGGAAACGCACTTTTTTGATGACTGCCTTGTCGCGCAGCTCTTTCGGCATACGCTCGTCATTGACGCAGATCTCGGTCCCCTCGTATTCGACGACAGGGCGTTCCTTTGCGAAATACAGGTCGGGGATATCGATATTGTTCAGGTGGATGTACTGCCAGACATCCAGCTCGGTCCAGTTGGACAGCGGGAATACCCGGATGCTTTCTCCCTTGCTGCGGTTGATCTTGCCGTTATAGAGGTTCCACAATTCGGGACGCTGGTTCTTCGGGTCCCAGCGATGATTCATGTCGCGGAAGGAGTAAACACGCTCCTTGGCACGGGATTTCTCTTCGTCCCTGCGGGCACCGCCGAAGGCGGCATCGAACTTGTACTTGTTCAGGGCCTGTTTCAGCGCCTGGGTCTTCATGATGTCGGTGTGCTTGGAACTGCCGTGGGTGAACGGACCCACACCTTCTTTGACGCCTTCCTGGTTGATATGCACGATGAGATCGAGGCCGAGTTTTTCCGCCAGGCTGTCACGGAACTCGATCATTTCCCTGAACTTCCAGGTGGTGTCCACATGCAGGAGACGGAACGGCAGCTTGCCAGGATAGAAGGCTTTCAGCGCCAGGTGCAGCATCACGGCGGAATCCTTACCCACGGAGAAGAGCATCACCGGATTTTCAAATTCGGCGGCTACTTCGCGAATAATATGGATGCTTTCCGCCTCAAGTTGCTTGAGGTGGGTGAGCTTGTAATCTGTAGTCATTATCAGTGGCTAACCCGTTGTGAAGACCGCCCGGGGTCAATCGGGGCGCAGATTATACATGGGGGAGCCCCAAGTCCCAAGTCGGAAGTCCCGGGCAATAACCCCGGAATCTGTGGGTTTTCTGGTGGATGCCAGGACCGGGCAGGATGTCTTACTCCCGGATCTTTTCGAGACCGTAATCCTCGGAGAGATGGCCTTTCTGGTCGGGGCCGGATTTGTCCGCGTAATCCCGCGGCGGCAGTATGGCGTCACCGGCTTCCTCCGTGAATGTGTCCCGTGTCAGGGACTCCTGGGCCTTGGCACTGTGTGAAAGCTGCTCTGAAATATACTCCGGGCACAATGCCTGGGCGCCCGCGGCCATGTGGCGGTACACTTCGCGATAGCTGTCCGTGAGGTTGTTCAGCAATGTGGCGGTGTTGTTGAAGTGCGAGTGGACGTTGTCCTTGTAGCTTTCGAAATCGCGCTCGACATTTTCCAGCTGCTCTTCAAGCATCCGCACCTTGGCTTCGTCGGACTTGAGCTGTTTGTAAAGCACGGCACCGACCAGCAGGCCAACGGCAAAACTGATTAGACCAATGAGCCAGGTCATGATGAAACACCTGTGTGGAAGCCCGCACTGAAATTAAACAGAGTGGGGGCGATAATCCTTGGAAACATGGCAGTGATTATACCTATAATCACTGCCTTGTTCTGCCTTATTAATGTCTGCCGACAAATCACCCTTGCCTGATTCCCTGACCCCCGCCGAGCACTATTCCCGCGATCTCACGGAAGGAAAGATCCTGTCCGACAGCGCCCAGGAAGAAGCCATCGACGCACTCGACCTTCTTTATCACCAACTGGTGGGCTACTGGCAAAGGCCCGCGGGGTTCCTGCAGTCACTTTTCAGCGGCGGCAGGCAGGACAAGAGGCCGCTGAAAGCATTGAAGGGACTCTATCTCTGGGGAGGCGTTGGCCGTGGCAAGACCTACCTGATGGATATTTTCTTCCATTGCCTGCCGGGCGAGCGCAAGTTGCGCATGCACTTTCACCGCTTCATGCAGACAGTGCATCGCGGGCTGTATACCCACCGCGGGCAGAAGAATCCGCTGGCACTGGTGGCGGATGAAATCTGCGCCCGGGCCGATGTGCTGTGTTTCGACGAGTTTTTCGTCACCGATATAGGTGACGCCATGATCCTGGGCAACCTGCTCGAGGCCCTGTTCGACAACGGCATGGTGCTGGTGACTACGTCCAACATCGTACCGGCGAAACTCTACGAGCGCGGGCTGCAAAGACAGAAATTCCTGCCAGCCATCGCCCTGCTGGAGCGGCATACCCGGGTGATGAACATGGACGGCGGCACCGATTACCGCCTGCGTATGCTGGAAAATGCCGGCATTTACCATTGCCCCCTGGATGCCGAAAGCGCCAATGCCATGCAGGCCTGTTTTGACAACCTGAGCCGGGGCATGGTGACCGAAGCGGGGCTTGTCCTGGAGATTCTCGGCCGCGACATCCCCACCCGGTGCTGGGCGGAGGGGATCGCCTGGTTCGAATTTGCCGACATCTGTGACGGCCCCCGCAGCGCCGCCGACTATATCGAGATATCCCAGCTATTCCATACGGTGCTGGTCTCGGGTGTGCCGGTGTTCGACGCTTTCATGGAGAACCAGGCCAGGCGCTTTATTATCATGGTGGATGAATTCTACGACCAGAACGTGAAGCTGGTGCTGTCTGCAGCGGCCCCCCTGGAGGCGCTCTACCAGGGCGAAGACCTGGCATTTCCCTTTACCCGGACCCGTTCCCGGCTCCTGGAAATGCAATCCAAGGCCTACCTGGCCCGGGAGCACCAGCCGGACGCCTGAGGCGCGCCCCGAAGCGGGGCATACCGGAGGCTCCGGGAGGGGGCCGGGCAGTGCATGCAAAGGCCAAAAAAAGCCACGGAATACTTGAATCGGGCAGTCCTCATCGGTAGAATTCGCGCTCCCTCTTTCCGGGACCATCGGAACCCCCGGGGAAAGCAAAGAACAAGGCACAGAATCAGGCATTTTTGGAAAACGCGATGAAGACGATTTCAGCAAACAAGGAAACTGCACAGAACAACTGGTATGTTGTTGATGCAGAAGGAAAAACTCTGGGCCGACTGGCCGCGGAGATAGCCCATCGTCTGCGTGGCAAGCACAAGCCCGAGTACACCCCGCACGTGGACACCGGCGATTACATCGTCGTGGTCAATGCGGAAAAGGTTCACGTCACCGGTAACAAGGCGACCGACAAGATGTACCACCACCACACCCAGTTCCCGGGCGGCCTGAAATCCTTCACTTTCAATGAAATGATACAGCGTGCTCCCGAAGAGGTGATCAAGCTGGCCGTCAAGGGCATGATGCCGCGCACGCCGTTGAGCCGCGACATGCAGAGGAAGCTCAAGGTATACGCCGGTGCCCAGCATCCCCACGGGGCCCAGAACCCGGCGCAGTTGAACCTGGCCTGATCTGGTTTAGACACCGAATTCACAGCACATAGCTTATAGACAGCACATAGATATACCGCAAAAAGACCGCAAAAAAGACCGCAAAGAGACACAACATGGCAGCTACCCAATACTACGGAACCGGACGTCGCAAAACCTCCACAGCCAGGGTCTTCCTGACTGCCGGTACCGGCAACATCACCATCAATGAGCGCAGCATCGACACCTTTTTCGGTCGTGAAGTGGCCCGCATGATCGTGCGCCAGCCCCTGGAACTGCTGGAAGTCGGTGACAAGTTTGACGTGAACGTGCGTGTTTCAGGCGGCGGCAGCTTCGGCCAGGCCGGTGCCATCCGTCACGGCATCACCCGCGCCCTCATCGAGTACAACGAAGAGAACCGCAGCCCCCTGCGCAAGGCCGGTTTCGTCACCCGCGACGCCAGGGAAGTGGAACGCAAGAAAGTGGGCCTGCGCAAGGCACGCAAGCGTCCGCAGTACTCCAAGCGTTAATCTGCGACATACCGCATATGAAGAACGCCGGTGCCGAAAGGTTCCGGCGTTTTTTTATGGCTGTCAAAGGCCCGGAATTACTGGTCTGCAGACCGCTGAACGCCCTGTTTACCTTGAAAAAATCGGCTCGATTTAGTAGTATGCGCGCTCCGTTTATTGCATCCAAAAAACCGGTCCCCGTCGGCTTATTTGTTGGCCTGAAGGCTCAAATCGGCTTAGTAATAGGAGAACATCCCAGTGAGTGATGGCACAGCTCATGCCGTAAATAAAAAACGCAGAAGATTCCTTATTGGCAGCACCACTCTGGTTGGTGCCGCTGGCGCCGCAGGTGCCGCAGTACCTTTCGTCGGATCCTGGAACCCGAGCGCCAGGGCGCTCGCCGCCGGTGCTCCGATCACCATCGATATCAGCCGCCTGTCCCCGGGACAGCTGCTGGGACCCATGCCGGAATGGCGTGGCAAGCCGGTCTATATCTTCCGTCGTGAAGAGGAAGCACTGGAAAACCTGCGTACCCGCACGGACCACCTGGCCGACCCGGAATCCGAAGAAGCCGGCCAGCAGCCCGAATACTGCCAGAACGAATTCCGTTCCATCCGCCCCGAGATCATGGTCATGGTCGGTTTGTGCACCCACCTGGGTTGTGCCCCCCTGATGGCTCCAGAAGTGCAGCCCCAGGACTACGACCCCGACTGGACCGGTGGCTTTTTCTGTCCGTGTCACGGCTCCAAGTTTGACCTGGCCGGTCGTGTCTACAGCGGTGTCCCGGCCCCGGACAACCTGGTTGTCCCGCCACACTTCTATGAAAGCGACAACGTCGTGGTCGTCGGCCTGGATGGAGAAAATTCCTGATGTCTGAATTTGATAGCAATTCCTCCGCAATGGATACCAAGAGCAAGAATGGCCTGATGGCCTGGATCGATGCCCGGTTGCCTGTAACCAAGACAATCGAAAAGCACATGACCAAGTATTATGCGCCGAAGAATTTCAACGTCTGGTACGTGTTCGGCATCATCGCCACCGTGGTGCTGGTTAACCAGCTGCTGACCGGCATCTGGCTGACCATGAACTACGTGCCCAGCGCCGACGGCGCCTTTGCCTCTGTCGAGTACATCATGCGCGATGTCGATTTTGGCTGGGTTCTGCGCTACATGCACTCCACTGGCGCCTCCGCCTTCTTCGCCGTGGTTTACCTGCACATGTTCCGCGCCCTCATGTATGGCTCCTACCGCAAACCGCGCGAGCTGATCTGGATCTTCGGCATGACCATCTTCCTGGCATTGATGGCCGAGGGCTTCATGGGTTACGTGCTGCCCTGGGGCAACATGTCCTACTGGGGTGCCAACGTCATCGTCAGCCTGTTCGGCGCCATTCCCTTCATCGGTGAAAGCCTGATGACCTGGATCCAGGGCGACTTCCTGATTTCCGGCGCCACCCTGAACCGCTTCTTCGCCCTGCACGTGGTGGCGCTGCCCCTGGTCCTCGTTTTCCTGGTATTCCTGCACCTGCTGGCACTGCATGAAGTGGGTTCCAACAACCCGGACGGCATCGAGATCAAGGAAAAGAAAGACGACAAGGGCATCCCCCTGGACGGCATTCCGTTCCATCCTTATTACACCGTGCATGACACCGTTGCGGTGGTGGTATTCCTGTTCGTCTTCTGCGTGATCATGTTCTTCATGCCGGAGATGGGCGGCTACTTCCTCGAATACGCCAACTTCACGGAAGCCAACAACCTGGCCACACCGGAACATATCGCGCCGGTCTGGTACTTCACGCCGTTCTACTCCATGCTGCGCGCAGTCACTTACCCGCTGTTCGGCATCGACGCGAAATTCTGGGGACTGGTGGTCATGGCCGCGGCCATCGCCATCCTGTTTGTCTTGCCCTGGCTCGACAAGAGCCCGGTGAAATCCATTCGCTACAAGGGCTGGTACAGCCGTATTGCACTGCTGCTGTTCGTGGTGAGCTTTATCATCCTCGGTGTGCTGGGTGTCTGGGCCCCGACTGAAGGCCGCGCCAAGCTGGCCCAGTTGTGTACGGTTCTGTATTTCGCCTACTTCATCGCCATGCCCTGGTATACCCGCAAGGAAGCCACGAAACTGCCGCCGGAACGGGTGACAGGCCGCTTCATCACCATTCCTCAGCTCATCCTGAGCCTGGTGATTATCGGCGCCATGGTATTCCTGCCCCTCAAGGCAGTGGCGGCCGAAGCCGGTGTTGAGCTCGAGCACGTAACCCTGGATCTGGAAGACAAGGAATCCCTGCAGTCCGGCGCACAGACCTTCATCAACTACTGCATGGGTTGCCATTCGGCCGGTTACTCCCGTTATAACCGGGTAGCAGCCGACCTGGGTATTCCGGAAGAGCTGATGGAAGAGTACATGCTCTTCAATGAAGACACCGCGATCGGTGACCTGATGGTGAGCTCCATGTCGAAAGAGCTGGGCAACAATGCCTTCGGCGTGGCGCCGCCCGACCTGACCCTGGTGGCCAGGGCGCGGGGAACCGACTGGCTGTACGGTTACCTGACCGGCTTCTATGCCGATGAAAGCCGGCCCTTTGGCGTCAACAATCGTGTGTTCCCCAACGTGGCGATGCCCAACATCCTGGAAGGATTGCAGGGTGTCCAGCATTGCGAGGATGCCGGGCATTGCGAGCACCTGGTGCATGTCGACGGCACCGGTACCCTCAGCGAGGAAGAATTCGAAGATGTGATTTATAACCTGGTCAATTTTCTTTACTACCTGGGCGAGCCTTCACGGCTCGACCGGCACAGGATAGGGGGATACGTCCTGTTGTTCCTGTCCTTCCTCTGGGTTTTTGCCTGGCTCCTGAACAGGGAATACTGGAAAGACGTGGGTCATTGATCAAACCGGGGACCTGGATGCTGGTAAATCTGGACGCCAGCCTGACTTAATTTATCGAGGCGAGAATTTATGGGAGTTGTCACCAAGCGCTCTTCAATGCTGTTTTACTCTGACGGCACCAGCCAGTACAGCCACCGTGTCCGTATCGTACTCGCGGAAAAAGGCGTTACCGTGGACATCGTTGACGTTGATGTGCATGACAAGCCCGAGGATTTGGCGGACCTGAATCCTTACAACAGCCTGCCGACCCTGGTGGATCGTGACCTGGTCCTGTATGAGCCGAATATCATGATGGAATACCTGGACGAGCGTTTTCCGCATCCGCCGCTGTTCCCGGTCTATCCCGTAGCACGTGCCCAGAGTCGCCTGTGGATGCACAGGATTGAAAAGGACTGGTGCGCACTGGTTGAGAAGCTGCAGGCCGAGGAAGGCACGCCTTCCCAGCTGGACAAGGCCAGGAAAGAACTCAAGGAAAGCATTGTTTCCATCACGCCGATCTTCGCTGAAAAACCTTTCTTCATGAACGAGGAATTCACCATCGTGGATTGCTGCGTCCTGCCGATTCTGTGGCGCCTGCCGGAAATCGGCATCAAGCTGCCGGAAACCAAGGCGACCAAGCCGCTGATCGACTACCGCAACCGGTTGTTCGAGCGTGCCTCGGTCCAGGAAAGCCTGTCCGAGCAGGAAAAGGAAATGAAGGTATAGCTCTAGCAGCAGGGACAGTGCAATGGTCCCTCGTGCCAGGGCCGTTGGTCACAAGCGGGTAGGGGCGCGCCGGGCAGGCAACTCCCCAAGGGTCAGATTCCATGACAATGACTTCTCATCGCCCTTACATGATCAGGGCGCTCAATGAATGGATTCTTGAAAATGACTGCACGCCCTACATCCTTGTGAATGCCTACGCCAGGGATGTTCAAGTTCCCCAGAGTTATGTCAAGGACGGGCAGATCGTCCTCAATATCTCCCCGGTCGCCGTGCAGGATCTTGTGATCTCAAACGCCGGCATTGAATTCAATGGCCGCTTTGGCGGCATCCCCACTCGCGTCTACGTGCCCACGCTGGCAGTGCTTGGTATCTACGCCAAAGAGAATGGCCAGGGTATGATCTTTGATACTGATGATCCCATTCCCGAACCCCCTGGCCCTGGTAGAAAGAAAAAAGAATCCGGGGTTCAAGCCAAGCCCACCAGGCCGCCTTTACGAGTAGTAAAGTAACCCGTTCAGGTACCGGACTTTTCTTTTGCCTCGTCTTGCCTTCGTTCATGACGCGACCTGCGCGTTGCATGATTGGGCGTTCTGCTAAACGAAAGCCGGGGCGATAAATCGCCCCGGTGCATGTTCTGAATTTGGAGGGTTTTTCGGGCTAGTTGATATATTCAAAAGCCCGGACGACTTTCGTGACACCTTTCGTAT
>Ga0181579_10004854_pt1 | contig 10417 bp, 11 predicted proteins | sample 071ome_24_FD_132996 | JGI IMG/M metagenome (GOLD analysis project Ga0181579, IMG submission 132996) | Coastal salt marsh microbial communities from the Groves Creek Marsh, Skidaway Island, Georgia - 071402CT metaG (megahit assembly) | ecosystem: Environmental > Aquatic > Marine > Intertidal... | reverse complement strand
CCTCATCTACGGGTGGAGGACGCTATGTACCGCACCGCCCTGCCCCTCGCCTTCTTGCTCAGCCTCGCCTGCCTCGCGCCCCAAGCCGCCGAGGCCAAGGTCGAGGTCAAGGAAGAGGGCGGCCGCTACAAGGTGACCTTCAGCCACCAGCCCGTGATCGCGGTCAAGAGCGTCGTCGTCGCCGGCTCCTTCAACGGCTGGAGCAAGGACGCCTCGCCGCTGCGCGACGACGACGGCGACGGGAAACCCGCCGCCGCGGCGTCCGAAGCGCCCGCAACCGAGAAGCCGGCCGAAGAGGCGCCGGCAGCTGACACGCCGGCCGCCGAGAGCGCCGGCAGCAAAGAGGAGGCCGAATAATGGCTATGGGACCTCGCGGTGGTGGCGGTGGACGCCGCCCGTTCTTCCGCCGTCGCAAGACGTGCCCGTTCTCCGGAGCGAATGCCCCCCGGATCGACTACAAGGACACGAAGCTTCTGTCCCGGTACATCTCCGAGCGCGGCAAGATCGTGCCGAGCCGCATCACCGCGGTTTCCGCAAAAAAGCAGCGTGAGCTTTCGCGCGCCATCAAGCGCGCGCGGTTCATGGCGCTGCTGCCCTACGTCGTCGACTGACGACGAACCGGACCGGCGCCCTTCGCGTCGGCCAGGAACGGGACGAAAATGAACTCGGTCAGACCCTATGCCTTGACGCTCAGCGCCGGCGCCCTTGCGGCACTGCTGTTCGCGGTGCCGTTCGCGTTCGGCATAGGCGCGGCGGCACCGATGACGCTGACGGGCATCCCGCTGATGGCGGCGGGGCTCGGCATAGGCGTGATTGCTGCCGCCGGTGCGGGCCTGACCGGCATCGGCGTGGTCAGCGCCATCGTTCTGGCGCTCGCGCTCGGACCGGAACCGACGGTGCTCTTCGCCGTTCTGGTCGTCGCACCGATCGTGTTTTCGGTACACATGCTGAACCGGTCGCGCACGTCGCCGCTCGGCTATATCGAATGGTATCCGCCATTGACGGTCATGGCCTGGATGGCCGCGGCCGCGATTGGCCTGATGGTCCTGCTCGGGTTGATGGTGATCAAGGGCGAGACCGATCTTGTCGTCCTGACCCGGACCTTCCTCGAACCATTCTTCACCGGAATCTTCCCCGAACTGGGTTTCTTCCGTATCCGCTCCATGGCCGGCACGATGGCCCCGATCTTCCCGGGCACCGTTATCGCGGCCTGGCTGCTGCTGCTCGCCATCTCCACCGCCGCAGCGATCGCGTTCCTGCACTACCGTGGCGCGCTGGGGCGGCCCACGCCACGCATGGAGAGCCTTCGGGTGCCCGTGTGGGTGCCGGCCGCATTCGTGGTCGCGCTACTGCTTGTGCTGTGGGGCAACGACAACATCGCCTATCTCGGCCAGAATGCGGCGATCGCACTCTTCGTGCCGATTTTCCTCGCGGGTGTCGGTACCTTTCACGCCATTGCGCGACCGACCCCCATCACCTTTGTAATCCTTGCCGTTTTCTACGGCTTCTTGATCGTCTTCCCGCCGCTGAGTGCGCTCGTCGCACTGATCGGCGTGGCGGACCAGTTCCTCGGACTTCGCCGGCGCACCGGACTGGCGCGATCCGGCCAGGAGGTATGACATGGACGTAATTCTTCTCGAACGCATCGAAAAGCTCGGACAGATGGGTGACGTGGTCACCGTCAAGCCCGGCTATGCGCGCAACTTTCTGTTGCCGCAGAAAAAGGCGCTGCGCGCGACCGACGAAAACCGGTCGCACTTCGAATCCCAGCGCGCGCAGCTTGAGGCGGAAAACCTCAAGAGGCGCCAAGAAGCGGAGGCCGTCGCAAGCAAAATCGAGGATCTCGACGTGATCCTGATCCGCCAGGCAGGCGACAGCGGTCAGCTCTACGGCTCGGTCAGCGCGCGGGACATCTCCGATTCCGTCACCGAGCTCGGGGTCACCATCGGGCGCGGCCAGGTCCTCCTGGACCGGGCGATCAAGGAACTGGGGCTGCATCCGATCCGGATTTCGCTGCACCCCGAGGTCTCGGTCGAGCTGACGGTCAACGTCGCGCGCACCGAGGACGAGGCAGCGACCCAGCGCGAGCACGGCCAGTCGATCACCCAGATCGCGGAAGAAGCCGAAGCGGCGGAGAATGCTGTGGCGCTCGCCGACGAGGCGCTGGCCGTGGCTGACGACAAGGCGGCCGAGGCCGAGGCGATCGAGGGCATGGTCGAGGACGAGGTCGCGGAGCGGGTCGCCGACGAGGCAGACGAAACCGGCGCGGAAACAGCCGAGGCGGCGGAAGCGACCGACAGCGACGACGAAGAGGTCGCCAGTTAATCGTTAATCCGCGTTTTGCCCGTCGGTGTCAGTTTTGTTACGATTCCGAAGGCGTCGTGGGGATTGTTTTAGACACGGGGGATGCGATGCTTCTGGCGCGATTTCTCGATGGCATAATCGGCGAGGGCGATTTCGGCCTCATCGATGCACGCGGTAGGTCACACCGGTTCGGAAACGGTGCGCCACCGCGCGTGACAATACGTCTCCAAGACAGCGCAACGGAACGTCGGCTTCTGCTCAATCCCCGGCTCGCGCTCGGCGAGGCCTACATGGACGGGACCCTGACGATCGAGGAAGGCACCCTCTTCGATCTCATCGATCTCGTCGGTCGCAACATCCAAACCTTCGAGGACCACTGGTTCTCCGATTTCACCGCCGGCATGAACCGGCTCTTTCGCCGTATCCAGCAGTACAACCCGGTGGGCAAGGCACAGAAGAACGTCGCGCACCACTACGATCTTTCCGACGACCTCTACGATCTCTTTCTCGATCGCGACCGTCAGTATTCCTGCGCATATTTTGACGGCACCCACGACGATCTCGACCGCGCCCAGGAAGACAAGAAACGACACATCGCCGGGAAGCTCCTGCTGAACGAACCGGGCAAGAAGGTCCTCGACATCGGCTCGGGCTGGGGCGGAATGGCGCTCTACCTTGCGAAAACCACGGGCGCGGACGTCACCGGCGTCACACTGTCCAAGGAACAGCACAAGGTCAGCGAGAAACGCGCGGCCGACGCCGGGCTCTCGGACCGGGTGCGCTTCAAGCTCCAGGACTATCGCGACGAGCCCGAGACGTTCGACCGAATCGTCTCGGTCGGCATGTTCGAGCATGTCGGCGCGGGGCACTATCTTGAGTATTTCCGAAAGGCAAAGGACCTGCTCACCGACGACGGGGTGTTCCTTCTGCACTCGATCGGCCGCATGGAGCCGCCGGGTACCACCAACGCCTGGCTGCGGAAGTACATCTTCCCGGGCGGCTACACCCCGGCGCTGTCGGAAACCCTGTCCGCGATCGAAAAGGCCGGGCTCTGGGTGACGGACATCGAGATCCTGCGTCTCCACTATGCCGAAACCCTGCATCACTGGTACGAGCGGTTCATGGCCCAGCGCGAGAAGGCGCTGGAACTCTATGACGAGCGTTTCTGCCGGATGTGGGAGTTCTACCTGATCGGCTGTGAAATCTCGTTCCGCCGCATGGGACAGATGGTCTTCCAGATCCAGATCGCGAAGCGGCAGGACGCGGTGCCCCTCACCCGCGACTACATGACGGACTGGGACCGCGCGGCGAGCCATTCGGAGACGAAGGCGGCGGAATAGCCGCACCGTCCCTCGACCCTTTCATGCTCGAAATCTATGTCGATGCCGACGCCTGCCCGGTGAAGGACGAGATCGTCCGGGTCGCTGAGCGGCACCGGATTCACGTCCATCTCGTGTCCAACAGCGGCATGTTCGGCTTTCACGGCCATCCGCTCGTGACCCAGACCGTCGTCGCGGACGGCGCGGACGTTGCGGATGACTGGATCGCCGAGCGTATCGGCGCGGGGGACATCGTGGTGACCCAGGACATCCCGCTCGCCGACCGCTGCATCAAGAAGGACGCCCGCGCGCTCCGTCCCAACGGGAAACCGCTGGACAAACAATCCATCGGGATGGCGCTCGCGACCCGCGACCTGATGACGGACCTCCGGTCGGCCGGCGAGACAACGCGCGGGCCCCGCGCCTTCGCGAAGCAGGACCGCTCGAACTTCCTGCAGGCGCTCGAGACCGCGATCCAGGCGGTCAAGAACGCCTAGTCGATGGTGACGACCACGCCGCCGACCTGACGACCCGCTTCGACCATTTCGTGCGCCGCTGCGATCTCGTCGAGCGGAAATTCCGCGGCGACCCGGCTTGTCAGTTTGCCTTCGTCCATCCAGCGGGAGATGTCGGCGACGCTCTGCATCTTGAAATCCTCGGGCATGGTGAAGCACCCGATGATCCGCAGGGTCGGCGATTTCATGAGGAACCCGTAGAAGGAAAACGGCACGATCGGCTGGGCCATCGACGCATAGGCGGCGATGACACCGCCGGTCTTCAGGACCTTGGCCGTCGTCTCGATATTTCCGCCGAGTTCCACCTCGACGACACGGTCCACGCCCTTGCCGTCGGTCAGGTCCATAACCCGGGCCGCGACATCCTCGGCCTTGTAGTTGATGGCATGGCTGGCACCGTCCTCGATGGCGCGCGCGGCCTTCTCATCCGAACTCACCGTGCCGATGACCGTGGCGCCGCCGTTGCGCGCCATCTGGACCGCGTAGTTGCCCACGGCACCTGCCGCGCCCGTCACCAGGATCGTCTGCCCGCCCACGGGGCCGTCGGTAAACACCAGCGGATGCGCCGTCATCGCCGGAATGCCGAGACAGGCCCCTTCGGCAAAGCTCTGACTGTCCGGAAGCGGGTTCGCGCGCGACGAATCCAGGACGACATATTCCGCGGCGGTCCCGTCCGCGCGCTTCCAGTGCCCCTCGAAGAGCCAGACCCGTTCGCCGACCCGTGCCGGATCGACTCCTTCGCCTACGGCCTCGATAACGCCGGCACCATCGAAATGCGGGATCATCCGGTCGCCGATCATCGGCCCGCGCTCGCCGGCGCGGCGCTTGACGTCCAGCGGGTTGATCCCCGAGGCGTGCACCCGAACCAGTACCTGTCCGGCACCCGCGACGGGTGCGTCCTGTTCTCCGATCTCGAAAACGTCTTTGGCGGCCCCGAAGTCCGCATACCAGGCTGCGCGCATTGGCTTCCCCCCCTCTGTATCTGACGCCAGCGAATATACGCCGCCGCCTGAATTTCGCCAGTGTCGGCGATGCCGACGCCCGCGTTCCAACGCGCGCAAGCGAAAATGTGCCCCAAAAAGGCCAAAAAGGGACTCCGCCCGAAAAGCTATCCTCACTATCCACCAGACTCACCTGACGATTGGTCAGGCCGGGGTGGAACTTCGCGACTAAAGTCCGACGCCATGAGCACGAGCGACATGACAGACCCGATGGCCGGTCCCGTTCACGACGATACGGCCAACATCACGCCCCTGCACGGCGAGGACGGTGGCATCGGATTCCGCTCGCCTCCGCATAATTTCGAGGCGGAGATGGCGCTCCTCGGCGCGATCCTGGTCAACAACCGCTCCTTCGAGCGGGTGCAGGAGTTCCTCCAAGCCGAACATTTCGCAGATCCCGCCCACGCCTCGGTCTACGCCGCGTGCGCACACCTGATCGAGCACGGCCAGATCGCCGATCCGGTCACGCTCAAGAACTATTTCAAGGACGACGAGGACCTGAAAGCCATCGGCGGCCAGGCCTACATCGCGGAGCTGGCGAACGCTGTCATCACCGTTCAGAACGCGCTCGACCTGGGGCGCGAGATCTACGACTGCTTCCTGCGCCGCGAGCTGATCGACATCGGCGGCCAGGTCGTCAACAGCGCCTACGAGTACGAGCTCGACACCCCCGCGCCCCAGCAGATCGAGCGGGCCGAAGAGATGCTGTTTCAGCTCGCCGAGGAAGGTTCCACGGAAACGGGCTTCCGCGATTTCAGGAGCGCCGTTACTGGCGCCATCGACATGGCGGCGGCGGCCTACAAGCGCGATGGCCAGCTCGTCGGCGTTCCGACCGGGTTCACGGATCTCGACAAGCTGCTGGGCGGCCTGCATGAGTCCGACCTGATAATCGTCGCCGCGCGGCCTTCCATGGGCAAGACGGCGCTCGCGACCAACATCGCCTACAACGCGGCCTCCTCGACCCAGCGCCGTGAAGGGCCGGACGGAACCGATATCGAGGAGCCGGAGAGCGTCGCCTTCTTTTCGCTCGAGATGTCGGCCGAGCAGCTTGCGACCCGCATCATTTCCGAGCAGGCGCATGTGCGCTCGGATTCGATCCGCCGCGGCGACGTGCGCGAGGAGGAGTACAACCGTGTCTTCGCGGTGTCCCAGGCCCTGCACGGCCTGAAGCTCTTCATCGACGACACCCCGGCGCTCACCATGGCGCAGATTCGCACCCGCGCGCGCCGTCTGAAGCGCCAGCACGGACTGAGCCTGATCATCGTCGACTACCTGCAGCTCATCAATCCTCCGGCCAACAGCCGGGGCGACAACCGGGTCCAGGAGGTCTCCCAGATCACCCGTGGCCTGAAGGCGCTGGCGAAGGAACTGAATGTCCCGGTGATCGCGCTCAGCCAGCTCTCGCGCGCGGTCGAGCAGCGCGAGGACAAGCGCCCGCAGCTATCGGACCTGCGTGAATCCGGGTCGATCGAACAGGATGCCGACGTCGTCACCTTCATCTATCGCGAGGAATATTATCGCGAGCGCGAGAAGCCGACCCCGCGGGACAACGAGAAGCAGGAAACCTATCTCGAGCGCGAACAGCGCTACATGGAACTGCTCGAGAAATGCCGCAACAAGGCCGAGGTGATCATCGCCAAGCAGCGCCACGGCCCGATCGGCACGGTGACCCTGCAGTTCAACGGCGACTACACCCAGTTCGCGGACCTGGTCGGTGACGATTATCTGCCCGAGGACCGGTACTAGAGCCTTGGCGACCGGCGCGACCGTCATCCCGGCCGAGGTTGGCGCGGCCCTGATCATCGACCTCGACGCCGTCGCCGCCAATTTCCGCCTGATCCGCGACACCTGTCCCGGTGCGCGGGTCGGCGCGGCAGTCAAGGCAAATGCCTACGGCCTCGGTGTCGGGCCGGTGACCCGCGCGCTCGCGGCGGCGGGCTGCGAAACCTTCTTCGTTGCGACTCCGGCCGAGGCAGCCCAGCTTCGGGCCCTGCACGACGATACAGAGATCGTTGTCCTCAACGGACCCGACGCGGGCGGGCTGGATATCTTCGACGCGGCGCGCCTCACACCGACCCTCAACAGCCTCGAACAGATCGCCACGTGGGGCGCCGGCGCACCGGCCGCGCGGAACGGCGCATGGCTGCACGTCGACACGGGCATGAGCCGGCTGGGCCTCGGACCCAACGAAGTCGAGACACTCGCCGCCGAGCCTTCCCGGCTGCACGGAATCAAGGTCGCCGGGATTCTCAGTCATCTCGCCTGCGCCGACACACCCGACCATCCGATGAATGAGGCCCAGCGAGAGGCATTCGACACGGCGCGCACGATGCTCGCACCCCTCACCGGCGACGTTCCCGCCAGCCTCGCCAACTCATCCGGCGCCTTTCTGGGCCCGGCATTTCACTACGACATGGTCCGTCCGGGCGCCGCTCTCTACGGGATTCGACCGTCCGCGATCGCACCGAATCCGATGCTTCATGTCATTGATTTATATGCAAAAATACTACAACTGCGCGACGTTGACACCCCCATGACCGTTGGATACGGTGCCGCTCATCGGGTCAGCGGGCCACGCCGGATCGCGACCCTCGCCGCAGGCTATGCCGACGGATACCCGCGCGCCGCCGGTTCAACCGACGATCAGACGGATCACACGGGAGGCAACAGGATGTGCGCCTACATCGACGGACTGGCCGCCCCGATCGCGGGCCGCATATCGATGGACCTGATCACGATCGACGTCACGGACATCCCCGATCATCTCTGCCGGCCGGGCCAAACCGTCGAGCTGCTCGGCCCGAATGCCAGCGCCGACGAACTCGCGGACGCGGCCGGCACGATTGCCTATGAGGTGTTGAGCCGACTGGGATCGCGCCTGCACGTGGAATACCGCGGCGGAGCGGCCTGACCATGGGTTTCCTGGCATCCATCGGCCGCGGCACGATCGGAATCTTCGCGACGATCGGACAGATCACGACCTTTGCGGCCATCGGGCTGTCCCACTGCGTGCGGCCCCCTTTCTATCCTCGCCTCATCCTCCAGCAGATGATCGAGATCGGCTACTACTCCTTGCCGGTCGTCGGCCTCACGGCGATCTTCACCGGCGCGGTTCTGGCGCTCCAGAGTTTCAGCGGGTTCGGTTTCGCAGGCGAGGCCACGATCGCAAACGTCGTCGTGTGGGGTATCACGCGCGAGCTCGGCCCGGTTCTTGCCGGGCTGATGGTCGCGGGCCGCATCGGCGCCGCGATGGCGGCGGAAATCGGCACCATGCGTGTCACCGAGCAGATCGACGCGCTGACCACGCTGTCCACCAACCCCTACAAGTATCTCGTCGCGCCGCGCCTGATCGCGGGCATCGCCATGCTGCCCCTGCTCGTCATGGTCGCCGATATCATCGGCGTCCTCGGCGGCTTCCTGGTCTCGATCTTCGATTTCGGGTTCAACCCGACCACCTATCTCAAGAGCACCTGGGACAGCCTCGACGCGACCGGGTTCATCTCCGGCCTGGTCAAGGCCGCCGTCTTCGGCTTCCTCGTCGCCCTGATGGGGACCTATCACGGCTACCACTCGAAGGGCGGCGCGCAGGGTGTCGGCCAGGCGACCACCAATGCGGTGGTATCGGCCTCGATCCTGCTCCTGCTGTTCAACTTCATCATCACCGCCATGTTCTTCGCCGCATGACGGACACCGACGACACGCCGAAGATCGCAGTGCGCGGCCTGAAAAAGGCATTCGGCGACAACGCGGTGCTGCGCGGCCTCGATCTCGACCTCCCCGCCGGCCAGTCGCTGGCGGTGATCGGCGGGTCGGGGACCGGCAAATCGGTCCTGATCAAGAGCATCATCGGGCTGCTCGAGCCGGATTCCGGATCCATCCGCATCGACGGCGAGGAAACCGTCGGGCTCGCCCCAGGCGAACGCGAGCGCGTTACGCGGAAGTTCGGGATGCTGTTCCAGGGCGCGGCGCTGTTCGACAGCCTGCCGGTTTGGGAGAACGTGGCGTTCGGCCTGACCCAAAGTCGCGGCATGGGACGGCGCGAGGCGCGTGCGGCCGCACTCGAGGCCATGCATATGGTCGGCCTTGACGACGACATCGCCGATCGCGCGCCGGCCGAGTTGTCTGGCGGGATGCAGAAACGCGCCGGCCTCGCCCGCGCCATCGCAACGCGGCCGGAAATCCTGTTCTTCGACGAGCCGACCACGGGTCTCGACCCGATCATGGGGAGCGTCATCGACAACCTGATCGTGAAGTCGGTCCGAGAGCTCGGCGCGACGGCCCTGACCATCACCCACGACATGGCCAGCGCCCGGCGAATCGCCGACAATGTGGCGATGATCTACCAAGGTCGGATCGTGTGGCACGGTCCGGTCACGGAGATCGATCACTCCGGAAACGATATGGTCGACCAGTTCATCAACGGGCGTTCCATCGGGCCGATCCAGCTGCAGGTCGCGGTCTAAACGATGGCGCGCGCCACGAGCCAGTTCACCTGCCAGTCCTGCGGCGCCGTGCACCGCAAGTGGACGGGCAAGTGCGACACCTGCGGCGAGTGGAACACGATCGTCGAGGAATCGGCGGAAACGAGCGTCCCGAAGGGCGTGAGCAAGTCCGGCGGCAAGCCGGTGGCCTTCACCTCCCTCGACGGTGCGCCCGAGGAACGGCCGCGGCGCATGACGGGGCTCGCGGAGCTCGACCGGGTGTGCGGCGGCGGCCTTGTCCCCGGCTCGGCACTCCTCGTCGGCGGCGACCCCGGCATCGGCAAATCCACCCTGCTGCTGCAGGCCGCCGCGATGCTGGCCCGCGCAGGCGTCTCGGTGGCCTACATTTCCGGTGAGGAGGCGATTGATCAGATTCGACTGCGCGCGTCGCGCCTCGGCCTCGCCGACACACCCGTGGACCTCGCCGCCGCAACCAACATCCGCGACATCCTCGCTGCGCTCGACACCGCCAATGGTGCCGAGATCGCGATCATCGATTCCATTCAGACCATGTACGCCGACAACCTCGATTCCGCGCCCGGCACCGTCGCCCAGGTCCGCACCTGCGCCCAGGAGCTGATCCGCGTCGCGAAGCGCCGCGGGGTCACCATGATCCTGGTGGGGCATGTGACCAAGGAGGGCGCCATCGCCGGCCCGCGCGTCCTCGAGCATATGGTCGACGCCGTGCTTTATTTCGAGGGCGAGCGGGCGAACCAGTTCCGGCTGCTGCGGGCGGTCAAGAACCGGTTCGGCGCAACCGACGAGATCGGCGTCTTCGAGATGACGGACGGCGGACT
>Ga0181579_10004848_pt1 | contig 10421 bp, 9 predicted proteins | sample 071ome_24_FD_132996 | JGI IMG/M metagenome (GOLD analysis project Ga0181579, IMG submission 132996) | Coastal salt marsh microbial communities from the Groves Creek Marsh, Skidaway Island, Georgia - 071402CT metaG (megahit assembly) | ecosystem: Environmental > Aquatic > Marine > Intertidal zone... | reverse complement strand
TTTGATAACGCTGTTCTCGGTTCCGCGACTAGCTCTTGGCGTCTTGGATCGCCCGCCACACCTTGGCCGAGGTGGCCGGCATGGAGACGTCCTTAACGCCGAGATCCGAGAGCGCGTCGACAATGGCGTTGATGACGGCGGGTGGAGAGCCGATGGCCCCGACCTCGCCCACGCCCTTCACACCAAGCGAGTTATGGGTGCAGAGAGTGGATTGTGTTCCGACCTTGATGTTCGGAATACTGTCAGCCCGAGGCATGGTGTAATCCATGTAGGAGCCGGTCAGAAGCTGTCCGTCCCGGTCATAGGAGCAGCCTTCGAGCAGCGCCTGACCGATACCCTGGGCGACGCCGCCCTGAACCTGTCCCTCGACGATCATCGGATTGATGACCCGGCCGATATCATCGACGGCGGTGAAGTTCTGAACCTCGACCACGCCGGTTTCGGGATCGACCTCGACCTCGCAGATATGCGTGCCACCAGGGAAGGTGAAGTTCGCGGGATCATAGAACGCCGTCTCGTCCAGCCCAGGTTCCAGCTCGTCATGCGGGAAGTTGTGCGGGACATAGGCGGCAAGCGCGATCTCGCCGAACGCCATCGACTTGTCGGTGCCGGCGACCGTGAAGTTGCCGTCCTTGAACTCGATGTCGTCGACCGAGGCTTCCATGATATGGGCCGCGATCTTCGAGGCCTTGGCGATGATCTTGCCGGTCGCCTTCACCAGCGCCTCGCCGCCCACCGCGAGCGAGCGCGAGCCGTAGGTGCCCATGCCGAACTGAACATTGCCGGTATCGCCGTGGTTGATCTCGATGCTTTCCATCGGGATGCCGAGCTGCTCGGAGACCAATTGCGCGAAGGTCGTCTCGTGACCTTGGCCATGGCTGTGCGAGCCGGTGAAGATCGTCACCGATCCCGTCGGGTGCACGCGCACCTCGGCGGATTCGTACAGACCCGCGCGAGCGCCGAGCGCTCCCGCCACCGCCGACGGGGCGATGCCGCAAGCCTCGATATAGGTCGAGTAACCCATGCCGCGCTTCTTGCCCTTGGCCTCGGAGGCCGCCTTGCGGGCCGCGAAACCAGCGATATCGGCGAGTGACTGAGCGCTTTCCAGGGTCGCCTGATAGTTCCCGCTGTCATAGGCCAGGGCGACCGGCGTCTGATAGGGGAAGGCGTCCGGCGCGATCATGTTCCGGCGCCGGATCTCGACAGGATCGACACCGGTCTCCCGCGCCGCCGTATCGACGATCCGCTCCAGCAGATAGGTCGCCTCGGGCCGACCGGCGCCCCGATAGGCGTCGACCGGCACGGTGTTTGTGAAGATCGCCTTCACATTGGCGTAGATCACCGGGGTGGTGTACACGCCGGCCAGCAGCGTCGCGTAGAGATAGGTCGGCACGCTGGACGCGAAGGTCGAGAGATAGGCGCCCATATTCGCGTAGGTCTCGACCTTGAGCGCGGTGAACTTGCCGTCAGCGTCGATGCCGAGCTTGGCGTGGGTGACATGGTCACGGCCATGGGCGTCGGTCATGAAGGCTTCCGAACGCTCCGCCGTCCATTTGATCGGACGACCGATCCGCGCCGAGGCCCAGGTGACGATGGTTTCCTCGGCATAAAGAAAGATCTTTGAGCCGAAGCCACCGCCGACATCCGGCGCGATCACCCTGAGCTTGTGTTCGGGGATCGACAGAACAAAGGCGCCCATTAGAAGCCGGATCACATGCGGGTTCTGCGAGGTGGTGTAAAGCGTGTACTCGCTGTTATGGCCGTTGAACTCGGCCACCGCCGCGCGCGGCTCCATGGCGTTCGGGATCAGCCGGTTGTTGACGATGTCGATCTCTGTGACATGCGCCGAGGCGGCCAGCGCCGCGTCGACCGCGTCCTTGTCTCCAAGACCCCAGTCATAGCATTTATTGGTGCCGATATCGTCGTGAACCAGGGTTCCGCCGGCTTCCGCCGCCTTCATGTCCATCACGGCGGGAAGAACGCCGTAATCAACGGTGATCATTTCGGCGGCGGCCTTGGCTTGCTCCAGGCTGTCGGCGATGACACAGGCGACTTGATCGCCCACGTGGCGCACCTTGCCGACCGCGAGCGGCGGATGCGGCGGCTCGTGCATCGGGCTGCCGTCCTCGTTATGGATCAGCCAACCGCACGGCAAGCCGCCCACTTCCATGTCGGCGCCGGTGAAAACCGCGACCACGCCCGGCGCGGCGCTGGCGGCCGAGGTGTCGATCGAATTGATCGTCGCGTGGGCATGCGGGCTACGCAGCATATAGGCGTAAGTCTGGCCTGGACGGTTGATGTCGTCCGTGTAATTGCCCCGCCCGGTGAGGAAACGCTGGTCCTCGACCCGCTTGACGGCGGCGCCGATACCGGTACCGGTGACTCCATCTGGCATGTCAGCCTCCCATGTTTCCAGCGGCTTCCTGGATCGATTTCACGATGTTGTGGTAGCCGGTGCAGCGACAGATATTGCCTTCCAGCCATTCGCGGATTTCGGTCTCGGAAGCGTTGGGATTCTTTTTCACCAGATCAATGGCGCTCATCACCATGCCCGGCGTGCAGAAACCGCACTGCAGACCATGATTGTTCCGGAAAGCCTCCTGCATCGGGTGCAGGGTCTCGCCGTCGGCCAAACCTTCGATCGTGGTCACCTCGGCGCCATCGGCCTGGAGAGCCAGCATGGTGCAGCTCTTGGCGGACTCGCCGTCGATATGCACGACACAGGCGCCGCACTGACTGGTATCGCAACCGACATGGGTGCCGGTCAGGCGCAAATTCTCGCGCAGAAACTGAACAAGAAGCGTCCGAGCCTCGACCTCGCCGGACACGGACTTCCCATTCACCGTCATCGATACGGTGGGCATCGCGTTTTCTCCCCTGTGTCTCCAATTGGTGCCTCTTGGGAGGGCCCCTTTCGGGAGATGTGGCGCGCGCTGTCGCGGGCTCCACACCCTCCGTCTGGAGTTAGTTTCGGGGTCCGGGAGGCGCAGGTCAAGGGATAGCTTGGCGAGCTCGTTCATGGCATGACATGGTTCTCGACCGAGCGCCGCGCATGACGCGGGATGTCGCGTGTATGATTTCCGGATTGGCCCGGCCATGGCGGTTTACGACTGTTTCATGTTCAACAACGAGCTGGATCTGCTGGAACTGCGTCTGAAGATCCTGGACGGGATTGTCGACCGTTTTGTCTTGGTCGAGGCGGGCGAATCTCATACCGGGCTCGCCAAGCCTATGCATTTTCAAGAGAACGAGGCTCGGTTCGCGCGGTGGCGTGACCGAATCCAACATATTCTCATACTGCGCCTACCTCCCGGCGACGATCCCTGGCCACGAGAGAGCGCGCAACGCAACGCCATCGCCAAGGGGCTGCCCGCCATCGCCGATGACGACCTTGTTCTCATATCCGATATCGACGAGCTTCCTCGCCGCGAGAGCATTGAGGCGGTTCTGGCCGACCCGGCGATCCGGCTGGCCGGATTTCGCATGCCCCTGTTCTATCTCCGGTTCAACTATCTTCAAATGCGCGGCGCCGATCCGGTCTATGTCTGGGCGGTGGCGGCGCGCGGAGATGTCTTTCGCAGTTTCGGCCCACAGGGCTTGCGCGATGCCCGCACGGTGCTGCAGAAGCGGTCCTGGCAGGGAAACCTCGAGCCGGGCGAGGCGGTGCTTCAGCACGCGGGTTGGCACTTTTCATATCTCGGCGACGACGACCATGTACGCCTGAAACTCAAGAGCTTCACGCACCAGGAATATGCCGTTTCCAAGAATTTGGAGGACCACGGCGTCGAGGGGATTCTCGCCCAGGGGCTTGACCTTTTCGGGCGACCCGGCTTCGAGTGGGTCGTGGTCGAGGTGAACGACTATTTCCCTGCCGAACTCGTCACGGATCTGGACCGGTTTCGCCACCTCCTGGTGTCCGAGCCGAAAGTCGTAATCGATAGGGCGCTAAGCCTGGAGCGTGACACCCTGGTCATGCGGCGGGTCACAGGGGGGGAGGCCAAACCGCGTTAACCAGAACTTGTGTGTCATTAGGGGCCGTCAAGCTTGCCGTCGCCCTGACTGAGGTCAGGGCTCTTTCCGCCTGCGTTGACGAGCAACGGCGGATCGATCGGCCCGAAGATTTCCCGCTTGGTCGGCGCTCACGGCACAAGCCCTGGCCTTCGCCAGGGCGACGGTAAAGGAGCGTCATGGCGAGAGGCGTTAACACCGCGACGCGGTACTAGGCGCCGGTTTCGGCGATCAATTGATCCAGGGCGTCGAGAACCGTCTGGGGATCGAGGGAAAAGTCGCTCATATGATCACCAGGAGTGACGGTCTCTTCGGCGGTGGCCCGTAGGCGTTGGTAGCGGGCGCTGAGAAGTCTGGAGAGCACGCTGAAATGCGGGTCGGTGTTGCGCCACGAGATGCCCGACGGATACGAAGCAAGCTCTAGCAGACCCGCCAGATCGCGGCACCAGACGATATTGGTAAGCGCCGAACCGTGGACTCCGACGACGAGGCGCGCGTCTTGGAACAGGGCGATTTGCTCCACAAGGTCGAGGTTTTCCGGTTGAACCACTTGGAAGCCGCGCGCCGTCAAACCGTCGAGAAGGGCGGCCTCGTTGGAAAGGCGCCGCCGATGGATACCGGCGCGGCTGACGTAAAGGCGCGCGGGGCCGGTCGCGTGCCCGCCTAGCTTGGGTTGGAAAAAGTCACGCAACAACGCCAACGCATGGGGGTGAGGGCGGGCCTCCAAATTGAAATTCGAAATGCAGATCGCCCGCGGAAAGAAGTGTCCGGTTTCGTCGTCCAACCAGAGCAAGGCTTCTCGCGGTAAGCCGAGGGTATTCACCACCGGGGCGAACAGATCAAGCGTGCCCCTGGCGAGGCCGACTTTCCAGCCGAGTTCCGGAAGGCCACGTTCGATGACGGCGAGAAGCCGGGGCAGATAGTCCAGCACGAAATGATACCAGTTATCCGAGCCGCCGATAACGATGATCCGCTGGTCCTCGTGAACCTTGACCGGATCGTCCAGGCTCAGGCCTTCATTGCCGGTGGTCGGGTCGCCGCCGAGGACCCGCGCCATTTCCCGCGCGTCCGCCGCCATGCCCCGCGCGAGGACGAGGCCCGCGGGCGTGACTGGGGACCAGTCCACCCGCGGCAGGAAACAACATCTCGCGAGGCCGTGAAAGGATGGCCGCGCCGATTGATCGAAGGAGCTCGGGTCTTGCAGGACCTGCCGCGCCAGGGGGAGGATCAAGCTTGCCCGCGCCTCGAGGTAGTCAATCTGGGCTGGACCCTTCATTTGTCCAACGCCGCCACGCGGCGCGCGGATGGGCGTGGCGTCGAACCAATCGCCGAGGGCTTGATGGGTAAGATCGCGAACCTCGGCCCGAGAGCGGCGCAGGCGCGCAAGGTCGATCCGCAGAACCGACAGGTCCGGAGAGATCGCGGGCAGGGCGGCGAGCACCGGCTCGATCCGCGCGGCGGCCTCCGGATCGGCGTCATGCAGGGCTTGCCTGGCCCGAGTCTCCAGATCTTCCGGCGCGTCCGCGCTCATCAGGCATCCGTCTTCGAGCAAACAAACAGGAACTGAAACAAGCCGGCCTCGCGCGCTAAGCCCGCGCTGTCCATGGAGACCGATCGCATGGCGGTTTCAATCCCTTCGATGAAACCCTCCGGCGGCGGCGCGGTGACATTGGTTCCGGCCGCGTGTTCGACGGTGAAGCCCGCCTCCTTCAAGGTTCTGGCGGCGCTGCGCAGGGTGAAGAACCGTAGATGGGTGCGGTCCATGATCCCGGCATCGGCATAGCGCCAATCGCCGGAGAGGAGCATCTGGAGCACCGACCAATGCCGCACGTTGGGAAGGCTGAGGACAAGTTTCGCGTCCGGCTTCATGACCCGGCGGACCATCGCCAATGCCGTGTCCGTGTCGGCGATATGCTCAAGCGCGTCGGCCATGATCACCGCGTCGAAGCTTTCGGCTTCCAAGCCCGCTCCGAGCTCGATCGCGTCGCCTACCAAGACCGTATCGAGACGGTCGCCGGCTCGCGCGGCGATATCGGGTTCAAGCTCGATACCCCAAACCGTGCACGGCCCGCGCGCCTTCAGCGCCGCGCCGAGCGCCCCGGCGGCGCAGCCGATATCCAGGATCCGGCTCGCGCTTTCGGGTACCAGGGCCACGACCTCGGGCCGGTCATATTCGAAATAGGCATCGCCTGGAGTAGGTGGGGGCATCGAGGGAGCCTCGTCGCGAAGACGCGGGGTCAGCTTTTCTCGCCGATCCGCTCGATGTCGAAGGGCGTTGTCTGATAGATCCAGTTGAGCCAGTTCGAGAAAAGCAGATGCCCGCTGCCGCGCCAGGTGTTGATCGGCGGCGAGCCGGTATCACCGTCGGGATAGTAGTATTTCGGCGGCTGGATCGGCTCCCCGGTGGTCAGGTCGCGCTTGTACTCGTGGTGCAGCGTGTCGGAATCGTATTCCAGGTGATTGAAGTTGTGGACATGTCGTAGCTTCGGATCGATCACCACGCACATCCCGGCTTCATCGGACTCGATCAGGACCTCTAGATGCGGATGAGGCTGCAGATCGGAGCGGTGATTCTCGGTGTGACGCGAGACCGGGACGGGAATCACGTCATTCAGGCCACGCACCAGCAGCGATCGATTGATCGCCACCCTGTGCGGGTAAACGCCGAACCGCTTGTTCGGAAGTTGGTGCTTCGGAATACCGTAGAAATGATAGAGCGCCGCCTGGGCGCCCCAGCATAGATTGAAAAGCCCGTGCACGTTGTCGCGGGACCAATCGAAGATTGTCTTCAATTCCTCCCAGTAGACGACGTCCTCGAAAGGCATTTGTTCGATCGGCGCGCCGGTAATGATGAGCCCATCGAATTTCTGGTCCCGGATCGCCGCGAACTCCTGATAGAAGTCGAGCATGTGCTCGCGGGGCGTGTTCTTCGGCTGATAGCCGGTGGGCGCGACCAGGGTCATCTCGACCTGAAGCGGTGTGCCGGCGAGGACGCGGACGATCTGGGTCTCGGTCTCGATCTTCTTCGGCATCAGGTTGAGAAGCGCGATCCGCATCGGCCTGATGTCCTGGCGAATGGCGTCATTCTCCTTGATCAGGAGGACGCCTTCCTTCTCCAGAATGTCGCTGGCGGGCAGGTCTTCGGGGATCTTGATCGGCATGAGCGGTCTCGGGTTCCGAATTGAACCTCGCTACTTCGGGTATTTCTCGCCTGATTGCAAGGGGAGAGGCTGATCAAAGCCCCTTTGCGTGGTGCCGCAAATGGTCCTCGATAAAGCTGGCGATGAAGTAGTAGCCGTGATCATAGCCCTCGTGGCGGCGCAGGGTGAGCGCGCGTCCGGCGGCGGCGCAGGCGGCCTCGAAATGATGCGGATGCAGCTCCTGCTCCAGAAAACCGTCGGCTAGCCCCTGGTCGATCAGGATCGCCGGGCCGCTGCCACGGCTCGCCACCAGCTCGGTCGCGTCATAGTCCTTCCAGGCGTCCCGGTCGGGTCCGAGATAATTTGAGAACGCCTTGTTTCCCCAGGGGCAGCGCATCGGCGCCGCGATCGGCGCGAAGGCGGAGACGGTCTTGAACAGGTCCGGGTTCTTCAAATGAATGGTCAGCGCGCCGTGCCCGCCCATGGAATGGCCGAACAGTCCAAGCCGATCCATGTCGATAGCGGGGAAGTGTTCCGCCAACAACGCCGGTAGTTCCTTGGTGATGTAGCTGTACATCCGGTAGTTGGCCGACCAGGGCGCGGCGGTGGCATCCAGATAGAAGCCGGCGGCGGTGCCGAAGTCCCAGTCATCGTCCTCGCCCGCGATCCCGGCGCCACGCGGGCTGGTATCGGGGCAGATCAAGGCCAGACCGAGCTCCGCGGCCAGTTTCTGGGCGCCAGCCTTGATCATGAAGGTTTCCTCGGTACAGGTTAGGCCCGCGAGATAGATCAGCGCCGCGACCTTACCGTCCTTGGCCTGGGGCGGCGTGAACACCGAGAGATTCATCGGTGTTTTGGTCTCCGCCGATTGATGCGTGAAAAAGCCGACCGTATCGCCGAAACAGGCGTGACTGGAGCGGATTTCGAGCGCGTCGGTCATGAATGGTCTCCATGGATAAGGCAAGGGGGCCGACGTGGCCCCCTTGATTTTGTATGCCGATCCACACTGCGTCGTCCTCGCGTACGCGAGGACGACGGGGTTTAGTGCTTAGTAAACCACCACCGAGCGGATCGACTCGCCCGCATGCATCAGGTCGAAGCCCTTGTTGATGTCCTCCAGCGGCATGGTGTGGGTGATCAGATCATCGATGTTGATCTTGCCCTCCATGTACCAGTCGACGATCTTCGGCACGTCGCGCCGGCCCTTGGCGCCGCCGAAGGCCGTGCCCTTCCAGACCCGGCCGGTGACCAGCTGGAACGGGCGGGTGGAGATCTCCTGACCGGCGCCGGCGACGCCGATGATGATGCTCTCGCCCCAGCCGCGATGCGCGCATTCCAGCGCCTGACGCATGGTGGTCACGTTACCGATGCACTCAAAGCTGTAATCCGCGCCGCCATCGGTGATGTCGACCAGATAGGGGATCAGGTCACCCTCGACCTCCTTGGGGTTGACGAAGTGGGTCATGCCGAACTTCTCGCCCAGTTCCTTGCGGGCCGGGTTGATGTCCACGCCGACGATCTTGTCCGCGCCGACCATGCGCAGACCCTGAATGACGTTAAGGCCGATGCCGCCGAGACCGAAGACCACGGCGTTGGCGCCGGCTTCGACACCGGCGGTATTGACCACCGCGCCGATGCCCGTGGTTACGCCGCAACCGATGTAGCAAATCTTGTCGAACGGAGCGTCCTCGCGCACCTTGGCAACCGCGATCTCGGGCAGGACCGTGTAGTTCGAAAAGGTCGAGCAGCCCATGTAGTGATAGAGCGTCTCGCCACCGATCTTGAAGCGGCTGGTGCCGTCCGGCATCAGGCCCTGGCCTTGGGTCGCGCGGATCGCCGTGCAGAGATTGGTCTTGCCCGACAGGCAGGACTTACATTGGCGGCATTCCGGGGTGTAGAGGGGGATCACATGGTCGCCCTTCTTGACGCTGGTCACGCCCGCGCCGACCTCGACCACCACGCCCGCGCCCTCGTGCCCAAGGACCGACGGAAAGATCCCCTCGGGATCGCCGCCGGACAGGGTGAATTCATCGGTGTGGCATATGCCGGTGGCCTTGATCTCGACCATGACCTCGCCCTCGCGCGGGCCGTCCAGGGTGACGGTCTCGATGCTCAGCGGTTTTCCGGCGGCGGTTGCGACCGCGGCTTTGGTTTCCATGATTTTCTCCTTGGTACGCGGACGCGCCTTATTGCTTGGTAACTAGTGCCGGCTGGAACCAGTCCAGCTTTGAACTACTGAAGGTTCATCACGAAATGAACCAGGGCGCCGAGCGAGATGGCGCCGATCACCCATACCGACCAATGGGTCCCGGGATAAACGTTCTCTTCAACATTCGGTTGGTTGGCCATGCTCGGATCTCCTTGTTTGGCGCTGGACTGATTCGTGGTTGTGGCGGTGTCGGGCGCGGACGGTGCTTCCGCGGGGGCCGAGGCCGACGGCGCGTCGTCATTGCTCGCGCCCGCCTCGACGATGTCGCCGAAGGTTTGAAAGAATTCCCCTGCCATTTTCTTGGCGGTGGAGTCGATCAGCCGGGAGCCGATCTGCGCGAGCTTGCCGCCAACCTGGGCGTCCACCACATAGCTCAACGTCGTGGCGCCGCCCTCGGCGTCGGACAGTTTGACCTCGGCGCCGCCCTTGGCGAAACCGGCGGCCCCACCCTTGCCCTCGCCAGAGATCTTGTAGCCGTTCGGCGGATCGAGTTCGGACAGCGTCACCGCGCCGGTGAACCGCGCCTTCACCGGTCCGACCTTGGCCGCGACCTTGGCGGTAAAGCCGGTATCCGAGGTCTTCTCGATCTCCTCGCAGCCCGGAATGCATTGCTTCAGCACATCCGGATCATTGAGCGCGTCCCAGACCGCCTGGCGGGACGCCTTGATCACATAATCGCCGGTCATGTCCATGGAACGAGGCCCCTGGTTCGCGCGGGTGAAATCATCAGCGACGATCTAACATCATTTGCCGCGCCTTGCCACACCCGGCGCGACCCTAGCTAGCGCCATAGGCCACGACGAGGCCGACGAGCAGCAGTGCCGAGATCCAGGCAACACCGCTACCGACCCGGGAGCTCCCCCCCATCGTGCCAAGCGGATTGAACTCGCCTCGACAAAGAGATATGAAGCCACCGATCAGGCGGATGAGTGAAGACGTGGCCCAGCCATTGGCTCGGTCAATGAGACGGCCAACGGCGAGGAAGGCGGCCTTGGCGGCGCGGCGATAAAACCAATCCGTGTCCAGGTTGATGGCGCGCAACTCCGCCGGATAAGCCCGCGTGA
>Ga0181579_10004839_pt1 | contig 10427 bp, 9 predicted proteins | sample 071ome_24_FD_132996 | JGI IMG/M metagenome (GOLD analysis project Ga0181579, IMG submission 132996) | Coastal salt marsh microbial communities from the Groves Creek Marsh, Skidaway Island, Georgia - 071402CT metaG (megahit assembly) | ecosystem: Environmental > Aquatic > Marine > Intertidal zone... | reverse complement strand
TGTCCACCATAAATAAAATAACGTGATCATCGGAAGCGATAATCACGTCATCGTGGGCGATTAACACTTCTTCGCCACGCACAACAGCGCCGATTGTGACGCCACTGGGTAGCTTCAATTCCTGTATTTTACGACCGACGACGTTAGAGCTGCTTGCGTCGCCGTGGGCGATGGCTTCCATGGCCTCGGCGGCGCCCCGGCGCAAGCTGTGTACTCTAGCAACATCGGCTTTACGAACATGGGACAGTACCGAGCCGGTGGTCGCCTGTTGCGGTGAAATGGCGACATCGATTTCTCCGCTCTGAACTAAATCGACGTAGGCAGGCTTGGTGATTAAAGTGATGACCTGTCGAACCCCCAGCCGCTTGGCCATGAGCGACGACATAATATTGACCTCATCGTCGTTAGTCAGAGCGCAAAATGCATCGCATTGCTCAATGTTCTCCTCTAACAGCAATTCTCGATCGGTAGCATCACCCTGTATCACCACCGTATCATCTAATCGGCCGGCCAGTACTTTGGCGCGTTGCTGATTTAGTTCAATTAATTTAACCGCGTATTTTTTCTCGATCTCAGAGGCTAGGCGCGCGCCAATATTGCCGCCACCGACGATCGTTATGCGGCGGTAGGCTTCTTCGGCTTTGCGTAGCTCTCCCATAACGCGACTGATGTGCTCACGAGCGGCGATGAAGAATACTTCGTCATCAGCTTCGATAACGGTACTTCCCTCAGGCACGATGGATTGGCCGCGCCGGAAGATGGCCGCGACGCGTGTATCTGCGCTGGGCATGTCCTCTCTTAAAAAGCTCAGGGCATGTCCAACCAAGGGGCCGTTGTGGAGCGCCTTCATCGCCACCAGCTGCGCGCGACCGTCGGCAAAATCCGCCACATCGAGAGCGCCAGGGTGACTGAGCAGTTCGTGAATTTGTGATGTCACCACCGCCTCAGGGTTAATAAGCCGATCGATGGGCATGTGGTTCTTGTGGAAAAACCCTTCCTTCTCCATGTAAGCGGAGGAACGAATGCGGGCGATTTTCATGGGCGTGCGAAACAGCGAATAGCAGACTTGGCAAGCGACCATGTTGATCTCGTCGCTTGAGGTAACCGCGATGAGCATGTCGGCGTCATCGGCGCCGGCTTTGCGCAGAACATTTGGATGAGAGGCAGACCCTTCAATGGTCTGGATGTCTAGGCGCATGCCAAGGTCGTGCAAACGCTCACCGTCGATGTCAACTAGGGTAATGTCGAAGGCTTCTTGAGCGAGGCTTTCGGCCAGCGTGCCCCCAACCTGTCCCGCGCCTAAAATTAGGATTTTCACGTGGTAAGTGCCTTTCGTAGGGCGCAGTAGTAAAAGCCATCGGTCCAAGGTTGATTGGGTAAGAACTGCCACCCGTGATCCGTTTTCTGACCGTGAGCCAAGTCCAGGGGTTGAACAGAGGCGTCGGCGGTTTGTTCTAGCAAGCGGTAGATCACCTGATCGTTTTCCTCTGCAAAAACGGAGCATGTGGAATACAGAAGACTACCCCCTGCCTTGGTGTGTTGCCATAGGTTCTGTATTAGGCGCAGTTGCAAATCCTGTTGTTCCAGCAATGCTGCCTCTTCGAGGAGGAGGCGTATGTCGGGGTTCCGCCGTATCGTGCCGCTGCCCGAGCATGGTGCGTCGATCAGTATCACATCGAAGGGGTGTTCGAACGGTAGGTCGCTTGCGGTCCCGTCACCCCAATGCAAGGCAATGGCGCCGGCGTCTTTTGGTTGAGACCACGTATGGGTCGCATGCCCGAGTCGATGGGCAATGGTCGCTAGGTCGGCGAGTCGCCGCTTGCTGCTGTCCAAGGCGTGGATTTCACAGCGCTTCCCGAGTCCTACAAGCATTTCATGCAAATGAAACAACTTGCCCCCGGGCGCTGCGCAGGCATCCAAGATCCTGACAGGTTCGTTTGGATCTTGATTGGCGGGCAGGTTGTCGAGCACGAGATGAGCCGCGTATTGGGCTGCCAAGTCTTGCACGGCACAGTGGCCCTGCTCCCATCCGGGCAGCTCGGCAGCAGCTTGCGGCGCGTGTAAAACAACCGTTTCTGGCCAAGGCCCCTCATCAAAGCCGATGTTCGCATCGGTAAGATGATTCTTGTAAACACTGGAATGCACAGCGCTGGTGTTGATGCGCAGGGTCATGGGTCCGCGCTGATTGTTGGCCAAAAACAATGACGTCGCGGCTGAATCGTATTGTTGGATCAGTTTGCTGACCATCCAAGCAGGGTGGTCGGCAAGCGCCGTATCGGCATCAGAGGTATTAAGCGCCAGAGCTTGGTGCTGTCGCTGCACCGTGCGCAACACGCCATTAACAAGGCCCTTGGCCCAGGCTTTACCCAACGCATTGCAGGCTGAAACACACTCATTGATTGCCGCGTAGTCGGCCACGCCGGTGTAAATCAATTGGTAAGCACCCACTAACAAAAGATGCTGCAGATCCAGATCTTTTGTTTTGAGCGGTTTTTTGAGCTGTTGATTGATGATCTGGTTAAGCGACAAGTAGTGCCGCAAGGTGCCGTAGAGAAGTTCCCTTTGCACAGGGGACTCTAACCAGTGCGGCCGCTGTACCCGCACCCATTCGATGGTTCTGCGATGCTTGATTATTTGGGTCAGGGCCCGAGCCACCGATAGCCGCGTATTGTTCCCTTGGCGGTCTGCGTTGCGCTCGCCTGAGGTCTCTGTTGGGGTTGGGGTTGGCACGATTATGTTGGATTGTTGGCGGAAAAAACCCGGCCGGGCGAGAAAACGTCGGCATAACCGTTGCGCGCGGCGGCCGCGTCCATTGGTGTGCCTTTGCCACGGTTTATTTGCAGCCGACGTACTTCCAAAGCGCCAGTACCGCAGGCAATAACGATGCGCTTTTTGCCCTTATTCAGTTGTGTGCCGGGCGTTATGGCCTGTTCATCAGACATGTCTGGCACGGCGTTGGCTCTGGTTATCTGTATTTGCGCGCCGTCGAGTTGTGTGACAGCCGGCATGCGGTGTGAAAGGGCCCAAATCTGACGAGCGATGTGTTCGGCATCGTTCTCCCAATCAATAATTCGGTCTAGGGCGGTTAGTTTGTGGGCGTAACAAACGCCACGACCTGGCTGAGGTGTTGGTTCAGTCGGCAAGCGGTCAAGCACATGAATTAATAGCTCGGCCCCCATACAGGCCAGGTTGCGTTCCAGCGCCAGCACATCTTCGCTGTCGGCGATGCTCAGAGCTTGACTGGCGTAAACAGGGCCGGTATCTAGGCCCTTTTCCATCTGCATGATGGCAACACCGGTCTCTTGATCGCCGGCCATGACCGCTCGTTCTATGGGCGCCGCGCCTCGCCATCGAGGCAGCAAGGAGGCATGCACATTGATGCAGCCATAGGTGGGTATCGATAGCACCGACTGCGGCAACAGTAGGCCGTAGGCCGCAACGACCAGCACATCGGGTTGCAATTCCTGCAACGCTCTCTGCGCGGCAACATCCCTCAAGGTTGCTGGCTGCAAAACGGGTAAATTTTGCGCCACCGCAACGGTTTTAACGGCGTTTGGGATTAACTTGCGGCCCCTGCCTTTGGGGCGGTCTGGCTGAGTGAGTACTAACTTGCATGGGTGTGGCGAATCTTGCAAGCGCTCAAGAATGATTGCCGCAAACTCTGGACTACCGGCAAAGGCAAGGGTGAGCGTGTTCACGCTAACGTTCTCGTGAACTCGACCGGGCACGTAATTTTTTGACGATGCGGCCGCGCTTCAGGCTCGATAGATAGTCGACGAAGAGCTTGCCGTCCAGATGGTCGCACTCATGCTGAATGCAAATGGCGAGCATGCCTTGGGCGGTGAATTCAATGGCATTGCCATTGACATCCTGTGCGGTCACATCTACTTGCTCGTATCGCTCCACGACATCGTAAACCCCGGGTACCGATAAGCAGCCTTCTTCACCCTTGATCCGATTGCCATAGGTTTTCAGCGTCGGGTTAATTAACGTGTGTGGCTGGTTTTTTTCTTCGCTGACATCTACCACGATGATGCGTTTGTGGACGTTCACTTGGGTTGCCGCGAGACCTATACCAGGCGCGGCATACATGGTTTCCAATAAGTTCTCGGCGAAAATTCCAAGTTGAGCATCGAAGGATTCTACCGGCGTTGCCTTGGTCCTCAGTCGAGGATCCGGGTGGTGCAAAATTCTCAATCGAGTCATAGAGCGTTTTCTAAATGGTTAGCGTGACGAGACAAAACGCGGGGAGTATACCTTCTCGAAGGCAAAACACTTACAGCCATAAACACCACAGGCTCATGAGTCCGGCGAGGCCAAAGGGTAAATACGTTAACGGTGTTTTCGGATGAGTAAATCAGATGCAAATCAGTGACCCGACGCAAAGGCTATGCCGGTTGTTGGTTGATTGGCCTCGTCAGTCACTGGCAGCCTGGTTGGCGCAGCAGCCCTCGCCCTTGGATGTGCTGACCACGAAGGCTCACCCGCCCAACGGCTGGCGGCGTAAGACCCCGAATCAAAGGTTTTTGACCGACTGTAAGCTGCCTAAGCCCTTACGGGAATTCCGCCATGTTGCAATAGGTATCTTTGATGCCGAATTTCCCTTGGCGCTGAAAAACATTCCTGATCCACCCTTGGTGCTGTTCTGCCTTGGCAACATAGGCCTGCTTGATCGGCATTGTATTTCGGTCGTCGGAGCGCGCCGATGCACAACGCTAGGGAAAACCATTGCTCACTCCATGGCGGCAGAGCTGGCAGAGTCCGGCCATTGTGTTGTGAGTGGGTTGGCATTGGGAGTTGATGCCGCCGCCCATCGTGGTGCTTTAGCGGCGGCCGGCTGCAGACCGGCTCTAGGCCATCAAGTTGCCGTCCACGGGATTGAATTTGGGCCTATGCAAACCGACGCGTCTTCTGTACTAACCATCGCGGTATTGGGGTCAGGGCTTGGGCGCCTATATCCCAAGCAGCATAGCAACCTGGCAAAGACACTCCTGCGGACAGGCGGATTGATCGTTACCGAGTACCCATCAGCCACAGAACCAAGGCCACATCAATTTCCAGAGCGCAACCGGTTAATTAGCGGGCTGTCGTCAATAACGGTGCTGGTAGAGGCTGGGGAGAAAAGCGGATCTCTGATCACGGCTCGCTTAGCATTGGAGCAAGGCCGAGATGTTTGTGCTGTGCCCGGATCTCCGCACAGTCCGGTCTCTCACGGCTGCCATCGGATGATTCGGCAGGGCGCGGCGCTAGTTACCTGCGCCCGCGATGTACTTGAGGAACTGGGATTGTCCGGCGAAGCAACGGCCTCCCTCGCGGTTTCAAAACAGGTATCTAGCGAGCAGGCCCAGTCGAAATCCCAAGCGAAATCAGCGCCGGACGCTGAAGCAAAAGAAAGCGGGTCAGCAAATCATCCAGCGGACAACTTAGCGCTATCTAATCTAGCCGCCAATGTTCTAGAGGTACTAGCGGCTGAGGCCCTGCACTTTGACGAAATACTTTCGGTGACGCGCTCTTCAGCTCAACAAGTCAGCAACAGCTTGATTGAATTGCAGTTGGCGGGGTTTGTCCGACAAGGACCCGACGGGTATATTCGCGTCCTTTAAAACCAATGGAGAATAGGATGTCTTGGGTTGCCGCATTGATGGGTCATGAAACGGACTGCCCCGTCATGCAATCAACGGCGTCTATGCTCGAGATGTCGCGCCAAGTGGTGAAGAAAGATCGCAGCGATTGCGGAGTCAAGTTTGAGGCTCGGCCCGAATCCGTGCAGGAAACCCTGAAGTCGTGACGCTGATCGACAATGCTGCTGCTTGTCTAACGGCCGGTGGTGTCATTGCTCATGCCACAGAGGGCGTCTGGGGCTTGGCTTGTGACCCCAATGACGTTAGTGCGGTAAACCGCGTCATCGCTCTGAAAGGCAGAGATGCCGACAAAGGGCTGTTGCTTATCGGCGGGTCAGCAGATGCATTCACACAAGCCTTAGCCACCGTTGATCCGCAGATCAAAGCCCGAGTTCTAGCTTCTTGGCCAGGGCACGTCACTTGGTTATTGCCCGGTGATGATTATCCCCAGACGATTCGAGGCAGGCACGCGACGGTTGCTTGCCGCGTGCCCGACCATGCTCAAGCAAGACAAATCGCAGGCACTTTTGGCGGCTGCCTAGTTTCTACTTCGTTAAACCGTGCCGGTGAACCACCAGTAACCGACTACGCTCAGGCGGTAGCCACATTTGGTGACTTAGTAGACTTGACTGTGCCCGGCGAAACCAGCGGCTACAGCGGCCCAAGCGCGATCTATCAGATGGACGGCTCTATCGTCCGGCCGGGAGGTACATAGTGGGTGGGCCAAGCCGCTTTGGTGTCGTCGGTAATCCGATCGCTCATTCACTGTCGCCAGACATTCACGATGCGTTTGCGAAATCCTTGGGCATCGAAATGGCTTATGAGCGCTACCTATTGCCTGAAGAGCGGTTCAAAGACGAGGCCCGGGCTTTATTCGATGCAGGTCTGCAGGGATTGAACGTAACAGTGCCCTTCAAACAAGAAGCATGTGCATTTGCAGAGGAAGTAGACCCGTTGGCTTTGATGGCCGGCGCCGTGAACACGCTCGCTCAAAAGTCGGGTCGAATTATTGGCTACAATACCGACGGCATAGGCATGGTGCGAGACTTGCAGGTGCGACATAACATCAATCTCGATGGGGCGTCGGCGTTGATTCTGGGCGCTGGCGGCGCCTGCCGCGGCATAATTCAGCCTTTGTTGAACGCTGGGGTCGAGACAATCTGGATTGGAAACCGAACCCTGCCGCGCGCTCAGGAAATCGTGCAACAGTTCCAGGGCGCTGATGGCCGCTCGCTCAGCGCCGTATCGTTAGAAGCGCTGAGCAAAAATGCCCCCAAGGCGGATTTGCTAGTCAACAGCACGTCATTGGGCCTCGACGACGGTGATATTCGATTGCCGCCACAGATAGCGGCTGGCAAGGCCTGCTATGACCTCAGTTACGGTCGGCAGGCGCGTTTTGCTCAGTGGGCTTCCGCCAACGGCGCGTCCGTGAGTTTGGACGGGTTGGGCATGCTTGTGGAGCAGGCTGCTGAAAGCTTCGAGATTTGGTTGGGGCACCGCCCTGACACCGAACCTGTGTACCAGTTGCTGCGCCAGAGGCTGGGATGATCTATGACGCGCATAACGGCTCTGGCTGGCGGTGAAAGGAGGCTAAGGTGAGCAAAGCGAGACGCTTTATTTCCGGGGCTGTGTGCCCAAGTTGCCGGGAGGTAGATCGCACGGTGATCGAGCCGGTGGCGGCAGAGAATTCATTGGCCGATCTGGATGATCTCGCTACCGAGAGCATTCAGCGGCGCTGCGTTGCGTGTGGATTTGTCGAAGCGTTGCAGCCCGGACAGACTGCGGTGAACGCGCCACTTCCCCGAGCAAGGTACGAGCGCAGCCGAGAAACGACGGCACGCGCGACCCCTGTGAAAATTATCGATCCGAGCGCGTCGAAACCTTCCTAACGCAACGAGAAAAGCATCGCAAATAATTGGAATTGTCCAAGTTTATTGGTTCGAACAAGTTGCCCCTAAGGTCCCGGCTGCTATAATCGCCGCGCTCGATCTCAAGTCAATTTGGGATGAGTGCCAATGAAGCGTCGTCTTTGTGATGTTGGGAACGCACTGCTTTTGGGAGGAGAAGGGACCAAGACTTTGTGTGCTAACCGCGTGATACCCAATGCGACGAAAATATTTGGGTGAAGAAGCTAGTAGCCATAGGGGCTTGAGCCTTGATGCCGGTCCCGAAAGCAGTCGCCAGGATGAACAAAGACGGCAAAAGGGTCTTGGCGGAAAGTACGAAGACTGCCTCGGTGAGTTACATATCACGTTGGCTAGAAGCGAAAGAACAGAGTGATTTCCCGATATCGCTATAAATCGCGCACTTCGAAGAAGTGGTCTGCGGGGAGTCGGCTTGCTTGGCGAATCGGCAAGAGTTAATCGGCAGGCATTTGAGAAATTTATCGGGCCCACGGGCGCCACAGACTAAGTAGAGAGAAAGAGCAAAATGAAACATCAGCTTTTGCGAGGAATCGTCGGACTGTCAACGATGTTGCTGAGCGGCTTAGCCGCTGCGGACGAGTTGAATCTGCGTGTCGGGGTAACGGACATCAGTCGCCAAGTGTACGACCTACACATGACGATCTTTTTGATCTGTGTCGCGATTGGCGTGGTGGTGTTCGGGGTTTTGTTTTGGTCTGTTTTCGCTCACCGTAAGTCTCGGGGCGTAGAGCCGGCGACGTTTCACGAAAGCACCAAGCTCGAGTTGGCTTGGACTATTGTTCCCACGCTGATCCTTATCGTGATGGCCATCCCTGCCACTCAAGTATTGGTAGCCATGTACGACACTGGCGGCGAGGATATGTCCATCGAAGTCCGTGGATATCAATGGAAGTGGCAGTACAAGTATTTGGATGAGGATTACAACAACACGCTGTCATTTTTCTCGGTGATGTCGACACCTCGGGACGAGATCTACAACCAGGCAGTAAAAGACGACAACTATCTGCTGGACGTTGACCAATACTTACGCATCCCCACAAATCGCAAAGTCCGCTTCTTGATCACCGCTGAAGATGTGATCCACGCATGGTGGGTACCGGATTTCGGCATCAAGCGTGACGCGGTTCCAGGAATGCTAAACGAGTTATGGACCATCGTAGAAGAACCCGGTATCTATCGTGGGCAGTGCACCGAACTGTGCGGTAAGGACCACGGGTTTATGCCGATCGTGGTTGAAGTAATGCCTGAAGCCGAATTCGACGCTTGGTATGCCTCTCAAGTGTCATCTGAACTGGTTCGTCAAGAGACAATCGGCAACGACCTAACCCACGAAGAGCTCATGGCTCAGGGTGAAACGGTTTACGGAAATTATTGCGCGTCATGCCATATGGCCAATGGTGAAGGGGTGGGTAGTGTATTTCCTGCTATTGCGGGTTCCGCCGTCGCGCTTGGTCCACGAGACGACCACTTAAACTTGGTCATAAACGGGATTGCTGGAACAGCCATGCAAGCGTTCGGACGGCAACTGGATCCGGCGCAATTGGCATCCGTTGTCCATTACCAGCGCCACGCATTTGGTAACAACGTGGGAGACATCTCCCAGCCCCAAGACGTTATTAATCTTTCCAACGGTCAGTAAGGAATAGTCATGAGCGAAGTTATTCACGCAGATCACCACGACGACCACGCGCATGGGCCTGAAAAGGGTTTGAAGCGATGGCTGTTTACCACGAACCACAAAGACATCGGTACGCTGTACCTGTGGTTCAGTTTCGCTATGTTTTTGGTGGGCGGTGTTCTGGCCCTGGTGATCCGAGCTGAGCTATTTCAGCCAGGGCTGCAATTTGTGCAGCCAGAGTTCTTTAATCAGATGACCACCAATCATGGTTTGATCATGGTCTTTGGGGCCATCATGCCGGCCTTTGTGGGCTTGGCGAACTGGTTAATTCCAATGCAAGTAGGCGCCCCAGACATGGCCCTGCCGCGAATGAATAACCTGTCATTTTGGATTCTGCCCTTTGCCTTCGGCATGATGATTTCCACTTTGTTTATGGAAGGCGGCGGCCCTAACTTTGGCTGGACATTCTATGCGCCGTTGTCCACGACCTATGCGCCACCCTCTGTGACGTACTTCATCTTCGCGGTACACCTTATGGGTGCCTCTTCCATCATGGGCAGTATTAATATCATCGCGACCATTCTGAACATGCGCGCTCCAGGTATGACGCTGATGAAAATGCCAATGTTTGTTTGGACTTGGCTAATTACGGCCTATTTGCTGATCGCGGTAATGCCTGTACTTGCCGGCGCCGTTACGATGATGCTTTTCGACATTCACTTTGGCACCAGCTTCTTTAACGCCGCTGGTGGTGGTGATCCAGTGATGTTCCAGCATATTTTCTGGTTCTTCGGTCATCCAGAGGTTTACATCATGATTCTGCCGGCCTTCGGCATTGTCTCCCACATCATTCCGGCCTTTGCGCGCAAACGCTTGTTTGGCTACACCTCCATGGTGTATGCAGTGGCGTCTATAGCCTTCTTATCGTTCATCGTCTGGGCCCATCACATGTTCACGGTGGGTATGCCCTTGGCGGGTCAGCTGTTCTTCATGTACAGCACCATGCTGATCGCGGTTCCAACGGGTGTGAAGGTGTTTAACTGGATATCCACCATGTGGCGTGGCTCCATGACGTTCGAAACGCCAATGCTGTTTGCGATTGCCTTTGTTGTACTGTTCACCATGGGTGGCTTTTCTGGACTGATGCTTGCCATCACGCCGGTCGACTACCAGTACCACGATACATACTTTGTCGTGGCCCACTTCCACTACGTTCTGGTGCCCGGCGCTTTGTTCTCGATCATCGCAGCGGTTTACTTCTGG
>Ga0181579_10004834_pt1 | contig 10434 bp, 7 predicted proteins | sample 071ome_24_FD_132996 | JGI IMG/M metagenome (GOLD analysis project Ga0181579, IMG submission 132996) | Coastal salt marsh microbial communities from the Groves Creek Marsh, Skidaway Island, Georgia - 071402CT metaG (megahit assembly) | ecosystem: Environmental > Aquatic > Marine > Intertidal zone... | reverse complement strand
GAAGACATTCACCATCCAGGCGGCGGCCAATTATCTAGGAGTTTCGTGTCAACATTTTGTGAATTTGCTGGATAATGGAAAAATCCCATTTGACCAAGTTGGCCTCCATCGCCGAGTCAACGTCAAGGACTTGCTTAACTATGAGCAAGTTCGTGACGCACACCGTCGTAATTCCCTGGATTCCCTGATGCAAGCAGTGGAAGATGCAGGATTATATGATGCATCGTATACGGGAAAATGATGGATCTACCTGCTCGACCCAGTGAAAACCTTTCTCCAGTTCAGTTGAAGGCTTTTCACCGCATGCGGGAATTGCTGAAGGATCTTGATGAAGTAGACCGGCGTTATGATGAGTTGCCTCAATCTGAAAATGGAAAAATCATTAGTACGGACATCGCCCGGTTTCTAGACCGCCGATATGCGAAGGAGCCTTCACTCGGCAAAACACGGGATATGCAGCCCAGTTGGGATTTAGCATGGAGGTATGCTCAAAATCGGCTTGAGAGGGAAATCCAACTTGGAGGGAAGGGTAAACTTTTTCGAATGATGGCTGATGGTTGGGCCGCTGGAAAGACCCATGCAATTCGCCATTTGCGAACCCGACCCGATCTTGTCTGGGATGGTACGTTGAGTGATCCGGTATGGGCTTCCCAGTTCATTGATTTTGCTCTTCAACACTATTGGAAAGTAGAAATTGTTTACATCTATCGAAATCTAGAATTGGCCCTTTATGGAGCTTTGGAACGAACGGAAGAATCAGGCAGGTCTATACCCTTGAGAGCACTACCCCAATCGCACGTTGAGGCCCAGGAATCAGTTTTGAATTTGTCGCTTTCCTACGCTGACATTCAAGGTGTCTCTTTTCTATACATACATAATCTTGGTAAAAAAGGAGCGATTGCTGATCCCCTTAAGATACATCTCAAAGAACTTGAACTGCATGGAGCACTCCACTACTTTAAGAATTATGCCGAATACTACAAAACAGCCTCAAGCCACCTCATTGCCCAAAATCACGAAACGTGAATGGCAAGAACGCTTGAAGGCGGCACGGGCCAAGGAGCGTCAGCGTAAAAAAGAGGGGAAACCTCGTCCGAATCCGACGAAACCTTGGAGTGAGGAAAGTTGGAAAGCTCTATCGGAAGCTCTCAGTGGGCGTTCGTAAATTTGGTTTTTTGTCTCCCATCAAAGTTTTGGGGGTTGCCAGTTGGGGATGCCGCCTTCTTTGAGTTGTTTGGCGTGGAGGTCGTGGTAGGGGCGACTTGGGGCGAGGGGGACGTTTTCGTTGACCATGAGGGGGCGGGCTTCTTTCCAGAATTGGTCATAGGCGGCTTTCATGGATTGAACGACTTTGGGGTGCTTTGCGGCGATGTTTTCTTTTTGTCCGGGGTCTTTTTGCATGTCGTAGAGGTTGTTGCCCACGAGGCGGTAACGTTGGTTGCGGACGGCGAATTTATTCCACTGGTGATTGTTGGGTTCAGTGCCGGATTTCCAGCGGGCGATCTGGGTGAAGAGGTGGCGATCGTTCCAGGGGGCTTTGGGGTTTTTCAGCAGGGGCACGAGGTTGCGCCCTTCGACTTGGTTTTCCGGTAATTCGTTGATTCCGGCGATGGCGGCGAAGGTGGGGAGGATGTCAATGTGGGCGGCCAGTTTGTCGATTTCATTGCCGGGTTTGAGTACGCCGTCCCAGCGGATGAAGAAGGGGACTCGGGAGCCGCCTTCGTCGGTGGAGCCTTTTTGGCCTTTCATGCCGGAGTTGTAGGCGATCATGGGCTTGCCGTCTTTGTCGGTGCCGACTTTGCCTCGACCGGAGCCGCCTCCGGTCATTCCGTTGTCGGAGAGAAAGATGAGGATGGTATTCTCGAAGAGGTTCCATTCTTCCATCTTTTGCAGGAGTCGGCCCATGTTTTCATCAATGTTTTCGATCATGCCGTAGAATCCGGCAGTTTTTCCTGAGAAACCGAGATCGGTGAAGCGTTTGGTGTTTTTGGGAGGGGCGATGAAGGGGCCGTGGGGAGCGTTGGTGGAGATGTAGGCGAAGAAGGGGTTTGGAGTTTCTTTTTGTTCTTTGATCCATCCGAGTGCGGCGGTGAAGAAGAGGTCGGTGCAGTAGCCTTTGGTTTTAACAAAGGAGCCGTTATGGCGAATGGTGGGGTTGAAGTATTTGTTGCCGGGTGCATCAGCGCAGGAGCCTGGGTAGGCTTGCCCAATGCCGCCAGCGCCGTGTATGAAGGCTTCGTGGAAGCCGCGTTGGTGAGGTTGGTAGGGTTCCTGGTCTCCGAGGTGCCATTTGCCGAAAATACCGCTTTGGTAATCGACTTTGGCCAGGACTTGAGGAAGGATGGTGGCGTTGAGCGTCATGCGTTCACGTTCAAGAATGGTATGTGTTATTCCATTTTTGAGAGGATGTCTCCCGGTCATGAGTGCTGCACGGGTAGGGGAGCAGGTGGGGCTGACGAGGAAACGGTTGAAGCGGACGCTGGTGTCGTGAAGTTTGTCCAGATTGGGGGTTTGGATCCAGGGATGTCCATGGCGGCCTACGGGGCCGTGTCCCTGATCGTCAGTCATGACGAGAATGATGTTGGGTTTTTTGCTGAATGCAGGATCCGCTGCTTGAGTTGTTACCCAAGTCGAGAGGAATGCCAGGACGAGAAGTGGAAGGAATAGGATTTTCATAGTGGAGAGAATCCTATGCTTGATTGCACCCTTCGAGTCAAGGGGAGCCAGTGGCTTATTGGCTGGTGGTTTCCAGGCTTTTGGCTTCTTCCTTGCCTTTGAGCATGGAAGGTGGGGTGTATTCCGTGATGGTTTGGGGGGAGTGGGAATGGAGAGTGAAGTAGAAGGTGGAGCCTTTGCCAACGTCACTGTCGCACCAGACGGTACCGCCATGAAGTTGGACAATGTGCTTTACAATCGCGAGGCCCAGGCCGGTGTCGCCGCTTTCTCGTGAGCGGGATTTGTCGACTCGGTAGAAGCGTTCGAAGATGCGGCCGATGGCTTCTTCCGGGATGCCCGGACCGTTGTCGGAGACGAATATTTCCCAGTAGTTTTGCAGTCCTTTTTTGCAGCCGACTTTGATGGTTCTGCCTTTGCCTGAGTATTTGACTGCGTTGTCGATGAGGTTGAAAAAGACTTGTCGTATGCGACTTTCGTCCAGTGGGAGTGTGAGATCTTTGTTCAGTTCGTTGATGAACTGGGTATTGCGTTTGGCAGCTCTGGAGGAGAGTTCGTCAAAGATGGTGTTGACCAGCGGGTAGAGTTTGACCTGAGAAATGTCCAATGCGTCGGAATGGGACTCGAGTTTGGAAAGGGAGAGGAGGTCTTCGACCAGGAGGGTTAAGCGGTCAGTGTGCTTGATGATAGTTTGCAGGAAGCGGTCAAGGGTTTCGGGTTCGTTCTTTGCACCGTCAACCAGCGTTTCGGCAAAGCCTTTGATCATGGAGATGGGGGTGCGGAGTTCGTGGCTGGCATTGGCGACGAATTCGCGGCGGGTATTTTCTAGTTTTCTCATCCGGGTGAGATCATGAAATACCATAATGTATCCGTTGGGGTTGTTGTGGGCATCTCTGAGGGCGACCGCATTGACTTCGAGGAGTTGGTCTTCTTTTCCGGGAACGGTGATCTCGGTTCCCATGACCTCATTTTTGTGCTCCAGAAAATGGATGATGGCTTCGAGTTCGTGGATGCGAATGCTTTCCATGATGGTTTTGCCGTGGTCACGTTCCGGATCGAGATGGAAGAGTCGGAGAACGGTTTGGTTGGCGTGTTGGATTCGGCTATTTTTGTCGAGTAGGAGTACGCCTTCAATCATGCTGTCGAAGAGGGCGTTTTGTTGAGACCTGGCTTCACTTTTTATGGTATTGCAGAGTTCTTCGAGTTGTTGGTTTTTGCGATCCAGCTGCTGCTTTTGTTCTTGCAGTAAGGTGTATTTCTTACGCCACCAACAATGCAAAACGGGCAGGCAGATCAGCAGTAATATGGCGATCGCTGGCCAGGGCATGTTTCGTGAGGTCCTATGTTGGGTTTGCTGTTGAGAGCGGTGGTTTCCTGATTTATTTTGAAAATCAGTTATCGATAAAGCGATAGCCTACCCCGCGTACGGTTTCAATCAGGTCAGCCGATTCGCCAAGTTTTTTTCGCAGGCGTCGCATGTGTGTATCGACGGTACGGGTGTAGACGTCGGCCTCGTATTCCCAGACATCTTCCAGCAGGCGTTCCCGGGATTGGATGCGCCCTTGTCGGCTGGCCAACAGATAGAGCAGCTTGAATTCTGTGGCAGTGAGGGTAACGCTTTTTCCATCGAGCAGGACTTCGTGTTTCTCTGGATCTATGGAGATATTCTGAATCTCAATGACGGGTTGCTTGCTGTCGGCACTGGCTTTTCCGCGTCGAAGGATGTTTTTGACGCGGAGTGTGAGTTCACGTGGGCTGAAGGGTTTGGTGACGTAGTCATCGGCTCCGACTTCCAGGCCAATCACTCGGTCAATTTCATCGGCTTTGGCCGTGAGCATGATGATGGGGATGTCTTGAGTTTCGGTATTTCTACGTAGAATTTTGCAGACTTCGATGCCGTCAATCTCCGGGAGCATGAGATCGAGAATGATCAGGTCCGGGAGGTGGCGTTGAGCCAATTCCAAGGCCCGTGTACCATTAGCAGCAGTGAAGACTTGGTAGCCGGCTTCCTTGAGATTGTAATCTATCAATTCAAGAGCATCAGGCTCATCATCGACGACCAGGACTTTCGCTTTCATTTTTTGGTAATTAGGGGTGTAGGTGGTCGGGATAGGCGAATTTATTGGGTGTGTTTAGCACCGTTGCTATGCCGGATGTCTTCGCCTTCATGGATGTATACAGCTTCTTCGGCAATGTTCTTGGCGTGGTCGGCTATACGTTCGAGACTTTTGGAGACGACCATGAGGCTCAGTGATCTGGATATATTGACCGGGCTTTCTGCGATATATCCGGCCAGTTCCCTATGGACCTGGCTGTTGATTTGATTGACGAGTTGGTCTTTGGGTTGGACCGCACGGGCTTTTTCTGTGTCTCCCTGAACAAAGGAATCCAGGGCGTCCCGGAGCATTTCTGTTGCTCTTTCTGCCATGGTGGGAATATCGATATATTCCTTGAGGTTGGGCTCCTTATTGAGGATCAGGGTGCATTTGGCAATTTTGGCAGCTTCATCTCCAATGCGTTCGAGATCGTTGGAGATTTTCATTCCGGTCACGATCATGCGAAGATCTTTAGCCAATGGAGCCTGAGAGAGGAGGCGTATGGCTTCATTGTCGATACTGATTTCAAATTCATCCAGGATGTAGTCATCTTTTTTGACTTGTTCCGCCAGTTTATCGTCCCGTTCAAGCAGGGCTTTGATTGCTCTGACAATGGCTCCTTCCGCATGACTGGCCATGGCAAGAAGTTCGTTTTTAAAGTCGGCGATTTCTTTTTGGAGGATTTGCATAACGTGTGGTTTCGGGGTGGTTTGGGGAGATGTGCCGTTTACCCGAAACGGCCAGTTACATAATCTTCTGTCTGCTTGATCTTGGGGTTGGTGAAGATTTGTTGGGTTTCGCCGTATTCGATGAGTTCCCCAAGGTAGAAAAATGCGGTGTTGTCGGAAATTCGTGTGGCCTGCTGCATATTGTGGGTCACGATGATGATGGTAAACTGGTCACGCAGTTCATCGATGAGGTCCTCAATTTTGCCGGTGGCAATGGGGTCGAGGGCTGAGCAGGGTTCATCCATGAGGAGGATTTCCGGTTGGTTTGCAATGGCTCGGGCAATGCAGAGTCGTTGCATTTGTCCTCCGGAGAGTCCGAGAGCACTTTCATGAAGGCGGTCTTTGACTTCTTCCCAGAGAGCGGCCTTTTTCAAGCTGCGTTCCACGGTTTCATCCAGTTCCGCTTTGTTTCGTCGGCCAGCCACCCGAAGGCTGAAGATGACGTTTTCGTAGATACTTTTTGGGAAGGGGTTGTATTTCTGGAAGACCATGCCGACGCGTTTGCGCAGGGAGATGATTTCTACAGCAGGGTCGTAGATACTGTTGCCTGCAATGGTAATGTCCCCTTTATGTCGGATGTCATCAACCAGGTCATTCATTCGGTTGAAGTTTCGCAGGAGAGTCGACTTTCCGCAGCCGGAGGGTCCAATCAGGGCGGTGACTTTCTTTTCCTGGACATCAAGATTCAGGTCAAAGAGGACTTGGTTCTCTCCATACCAGAAGCAGTAATCCTGTACCCGGATATAGGGAGGAGAAGCCTTGGGCTCCTCATTGGTGGTATCGGGAGAGGGTTGAGCCTGCGTATCCGGGCTTTTTGCGGGGGGCGGTTCTTCCATGGTTTCCATGTCAAATTCTTAATTATCAGGGTTAGGAAAAGGTAGGGGAATTCTCAGAAGACGGCACTGGAATATTTTTTTCTCAAATGGTTGCGGATGAGGATGGCAAAAAGATTCATGACCACAACCAGCAATATGAGTAGAAAGGTTGTGGCGAAGACCATGGGTTTTGCGGCTTCCGAGTCAGGGGATTGAAACCCGAGGTCGTAAATATGGAAACCCAGGTGCATGAACTTTCGTTCCATGTGCAGGAAGGGAGCCATCATATCCAGAGGCAGGTCAGGGGCGAGTTTGACAACTCCTACCAACATGAGGGGGGCAACTTCCCCAGCACCCCGAGCCATGGCAAGGATCAGTCCTGTCAGGATACCTGGAGCACTGGCGGGTAGAACAATCCTTTGTATGGTCTGCCATTTGGAGGCTCCACAGGCCAGAGAGGCTTCCCGGACACCTCTGGGAACTGAGGCCAGGGCTTCTTCGGTTGCGACGACCACAACAGGCACAGTCATCAATGCGAGGGTGAGCGAAGCCCAGAGTATACCTCCGGTTCCGAATGTTGGCGTGTTATCCAGGAGGCGGTCCTTGAAGAAGATGCTGTCAATGGTACCTCCCATCAGGTAGACAAAGAAGCCCAATCCAAAGACGCCAAAGACAATGGAGGGCACGCCTGCCAGGTTGTTTACTGCAATGCGTACAGACCTGACCATGAAGCCTTGCTTGGCATATTCCCTCAGATAGATCGCCGCGACGACTCCAAAAGGCATCACGGCAATGCTCATGAGCACGGTCATGACGAAGGTTCCGAAAATGGCCGGGAAAATGCCTCCTTCCATATTGGCTTCCCGTGGGTTTTCGCTCAGGAATGCCCAGAACTTTCTGACAAAAAATCCCGCCTTATCCGACATGCCAAACTGGTTGGGTGCATAGATATCTGTGAAGTGGGCTACGGGTAATGTGTTTTCCTCACCGGCTGCCGTGTGGTAGACAAGGAGCACTTCTTCCTGCTTTTCTCTTAGCTTTCCAGCCTCTTCTTCCAAGACTATGTATTCTTTTTCCAAAGCTTCCTGGCGTTTCATGAGTTTGGAAAACACAGGTAACTCTTCCGCCTTCTCTCCATGCTCTTTTTCCAGTGCCAGCCCACGGATGCGAATTTTCTCCATCTCTGCATTGATTTTCCCTATGTCTTTTTTCTCGATGGAAGTGAACTCCTCTCTTCGATGATTTCCTTCTTTGAGGTATTTTTGCAGGGTTGCCATGAAGTTCCCGTCGCTTTTCTCGATCATTTTGCCTTCAGGGAGTTCAAGCCTCACCGGTAGAAAAAGAGCGCTGCCGTATTCCAGCCTTTCTCCTACCAGCACCTCCTCGGGTTTGTGCATCTTTTCGACCTGCTCTTTGGAGATAAATTTGTACATGAAGTCGTACAAATCCTTGTTGCCGGTGAAGAACTGATATTCCTGAGTGGAGTCATTGCCTTCACCAGAAATTTCGGCAGAGAGTTTTTCTCTCTCCATGGTAATCACTCCAAAGAAGTTTTTGGCTCCACCGACATGTTCAGTGCTATCTTCCTTCAGCTGGATTTCGTAGACAGGTTTCGGCCAGAACACAGTCACGCCATTGACCGTGATGATCCAGAGCAGATACAGCACCATGGTGACCCCAATGATCAATCCCATGGAGGTAAGCCATACCAATGGCTCCCCGGCGGGTATTTCTTTTTTTGATTGGTTCATCCTACGGTCTTGAATCTTTCCCGTAATTTTTGACGGGTGATTTCCGCCACTGTATTGATGGCGAATGTTAAAATGAAGAGGAGCATGGCTCCGAGGAAGAGGGAACGGTAAAGAGTGCTGTGATGGGGGGCTTCCGGAAGTTCAACTGCAATGTTGGCCGATAAGGTACGCATTCCGGAGAATGGATTGAGATCCATGAGGGGAGTGTTACCCGTAGCCATGACCAAAATCATGGTTTCCCCGACCGCTCTTCCCAGGCCGATCATGATGGCGGAAAAGATGCCGGCTGAGGCTGTGGGCAAGACAACTCTCCATGCCGTTTGCCAGCGACTGGCCCCCAGAGCGTAAGAGGCACTTCGCAGATATGTGGGAACATTGCTCATCGCATCTTCGGAGATGGTAAAAATGATGGGGATTACGGCAAATCCCATCGCGAATCCGGCGACCACCGAGTTCCTTTGTTCAAAGGGCAATCCTGTCGCTTCCGGCCACCAGGTTCTAAAGTCTGCAACGGTTTTGCCGGTTACCGGATCGGTTACGGTGAACAGTAAGCCCTCCAGTGTGGGGCCGAGTTGCCAGCCAATCCAGGTGGTGACAAACAAAAGAGGCAGAAGTCCCCAGATTTCTCTACCCGGCTTGATCAGGTTTCTTTTTTCGGTAGGCAGTTGGCTCCATGCCCATCCCGCAATGTACGTCACCAAGGGGACTAAAATCAGAACGGAAAGGATCGAGGGGATTTTGGTTTCCAGAATGGGAGCCAGCCAGAGAGCTGCGAGGAAGCCGAGTACAACAGAAGGCAGCGATGCCATAATCTCCATGGTTGGCTTTACGATCTTGGCAAGGGAGGGTTGTAAAAACTGTGACGTGTAGGCGGCGGCAAGGACTGCGATGGGCACAGCAAAGATCAACGCATAAAATGTCCCTTTGAAGGATCCCGCAAGTAAGGGGATCATGGAGAGCTTGGGCTCAAAGCTGGAGCCGGAACCTGTCGACTGCCATAGGTATTTCGGTTGCGGTTGGCCTTCATACCAGACTTTTCCAAAAAAGGCTCTTAATCCGGACTCCGGGTGAGGGTCATCCAGCATATAGAGGTGCAGGGAGGCATCTTTTCCTACAAAGCCCATGCTGTCATACTTGGGACCGATGAAAGCGATTTGAGGCTCGACCGGGAGTTCGGTTTCCCAGCGGGTCTTGCCGGTAGTGGCATACTCCAGAAACGCCTTTTTGCCTTCTCCATGGAGAAAGGCACGATTACGCAAGCTTGCTGAAAAGAAACTCGAAGGCCCTTCCAGCTTCCTCACATCCTGCAAGGTGTGGTACTGGAGTTCCTCCGTTTTTTCGTTCAAGGACATGCTGAGGATACGTACATGCCCTTTGGAGGAAGTGACGACCACGGAGATTTTTCCGAGAAGCCAGTTCATTTTACCAAGAGTGCCTTCTGACTCTGTAAAAGGTACAAAAGTTTGAGCATGGGTGATCTCAGCTCCGGATTTTGCAAAATAATGAAATTTCCCCTCCTTATCCCCAACGAGGATCGCGGTCCCGAGGCCATTGACCAGGACACTTTGCGGCTCAGCATCCAGATCTTCGCTGAGGGCGTACTCTTTTTCACGTTGTAGCTTTCCTGAGCCGAAGAGGGCTTTCTTGGCCTTAAAACGAAGAATGTTCAGCTCATTGCCTTCCTCTCCCTTTTGGATGGCTGCAACAATGCGTTCACCGGGAACATCATAAAAGTCAAAGGCAAGTATGGGAGCCCCTGCTTTTCCGATTTGAAAAGGTGCACCGGATTCGAGGCTGGCCTCAATCGTACGTCCCTGCTGGTCATCAAAATTTGCCTTGTACTGGACTCTGACCATGCGGCAACGCCCCTCCTGTCCGCCGAAGATCGCTGTAGAAGTCCCGGGGTCGTAGTGTACGATGTCGTAAGTTTCTCCTTCCTCAAAGCCAGCGTTCAGCTCCAGAACAGGAGAATTGGAAGGCTTTTCTCCCTCTTTGTTGAGAGTGTTGTAAAACCGGAAGACGCCATCCTTGGTAGCCAGAAAGGGGAGCTCTCCCCACTCATCAATGCCGGCGGTATCGAAGTTTTCCAGACCTGTTTGGATCACTATGCCTTCCTGAACCTTCGCATTTTGGAACAGGGGTAGAATCTGGATCAGGATGAAGAGGAAAATGCAAAAAATCGCACCGATAATACCAATGCCTCCGATGCGAATGAAGTTGTTCATAAACGAGTCGACCAAGAGAGTCGGCTTGCTCACTTCAAAGCGTTTCGGATCAGGTGGTGGATCGGTTGTAGTTGGCATTCTTGCTAAATGACGGTGTCCGGGATGGTGGTTTTTCCATCCCGGACAACATTTTTCGAAAGAAATTG
>Ga0181579_10004814_pt1 | contig 10457 bp, 8 predicted proteins | sample 071ome_24_FD_132996 | JGI IMG/M metagenome (GOLD analysis project Ga0181579, IMG submission 132996) | Coastal salt marsh microbial communities from the Groves Creek Marsh, Skidaway Island, Georgia - 071402CT metaG (megahit assembly) | ecosystem: Environmental > Aquatic > Marine > Intertidal zone... | reverse complement strand
CCTCCACCGTCATGGGCTCGCCGTTCGATTATCCGCTGTCGAGCCGCATCGACGAAAACGACGCCGTCTTCATCATGGACAAGGTGCTGGTGCCCTGGGAGAATGTCTTCGTCTACGGCGATGTCGAGAAGGCCAACAATTTCTTCCCGCGTACCGGCTTTTTGCCGCGCTTCGTCGTGCACGGCTGCACGCGGCTCGCCACCAAGCTGGATTTCATCGCCGGCCTGTTGCTGAAAGCGACGGAAGCGGCCGGCACCAAGGATTTCCGCGGCGTGCAGGCCAATGTCGGCGAGGTGATTGCCTGGCGAAACCTGTTCTGGGCTCTGTCCGACGCCATGGTGCGCGATCCCAAGCCCTGGATTGGCGATTATGTCTTGCCGAACATGGACCCGGGCAATGCCTATTCGATCATCGCGACAATCGCCTATTCGAAGGTGAAATACATCATCGAACAGACGGTCGCGTCCGGTCTGATCTATCTGAATTCGCATTCCCGCGATTTCAAAAACCCGGAGATCCGGCCCTATCTCGACCAATATCTGCGCGGCTCAAACGGTTACAAGGCTGAGGAGCGCGTCAAGCTGATGAAGCTGCTCTGGGATACGCTCGGCACCGAATTCGGCGGCCGCCACGAATTGTACGAGATCAACTACGGCGGCTCGACCGAGGAAATCCGCCGCTACGCCCTGTTCGGCGCCATGGCGTCCGGCAATGCCGACAAGTTCCGCGGCTTTGCCGAACAATGCATGGCCGAATACGACCTCGACGGCTGGACCGTGCCGGACTTGACCAATCCGGGCGAACTGAGCTGGCACGCCAGCAAGTAGAGAGGCAGCGGCAAGTAAGAAGGCAGCGGCAGGTGGAAAGAACAGGGTATGGGGAAACGGATTTGGCGCTTGCCACGATGAATCTGTTATAGCAACCGCACAATGCCTGCTTGCCAATCACCAACGGACCCATGCCGCTTGCCGCCATAGCCTACCCGCAGATCGACCCGGTGTTCTTTCACATCGGGCCGCTGCCCATCCGCTGGTATGCGCTGGCCTATCTTGTCGGCCTGGTCGGCGGATGGCTGTATGCCCGCGCGCTGGTGCGAAACGACGCCCTGTGGGGCGCATCCCCGCGCCCGGCGCTCACCTCGATAGATGATCTGCTGGTCTACGTGGCGTTTGGTGTCATCCTTGGCGGACGGGTCGGATACGTCCTGTTCTACAATTTCGATTTCTTTCTCGCCCATCCCGCCAGGATCTTTGCCGTCTGGGAGGGCGGCATGGCGTTTCACGGCGGGCTTGCCGGCGCGGCGCTGGCGATCTGGCTGTTTGCCCGCCGCAATCTTGTATCGGCGCTGACCGTGGCCGACATCTGCGCCGCCGTCGTTCCCATCGGCATTCTGCTCGGACGGCTGGCGAATTTCATCAAGCCGGAATTATGGGGCCGGGTGAGCGACGTTGGCTGGGCGATGGTGTTCCCGGGCGCTGGCCCCCTGCCCCGCCATCCCAGCCAGTTGTACGAAGCCGCGCTGGAAGGCCTGCTGTTGTTGATCGTCCTGTACTTCGCGGCCCGCATGGGCGCATTGAAGCGGCCCGGTTTTACCGCCGGCCTGTTCGGCGCCGGCTACGGCGCGGCCCGCATCATATGCGAATTTTTCCGTGAGCCGGACCCGCAACTCGGTTTCCTGTTTGGCAGCGCCACGATGGGGATGCTGTTATCGATTCCGCTGATTGTCGTGGGCATCTGGCTGATGTGGGTTGCATCGCACCGCCCTGTCCGCGAAGCTGAATCCGGAAGATCGGAAATCTGAGCGCCGGGCGTGACACCGGACTGGCGGCGGGAAACGGGGGAGCCTTCCACACCATGACTGCGCTGGCCGAGGAAATCAGACAGATCATCACGCTCGGCGGACCCATTTCGGTCGAGCGCTACATGGCGATCGCCCTGACCCATCCGCAACACGGCTATTACATGAACCGGGATCCGTTCGGCGCTGATGGTGATTTTGTCACGGCGCCGGAAATCAGCCAGATGTTCGGCGAACTACTGGGATTGTGGTCGGCTGAGGTTTGGTACCGTCTTGGCGCGCCGCCGCGGATCAACCTTGTCGAACTCGGCCCCGGCCGCGGAACGTTGATGTTCGACGCCCTGCGCGCGGCCAAGGTTGTTGCCGGGTTTCGCGACGCGCTGTCGGTTCACCTGGTCGAGGCCAGCCCGGCCTTGCGCCGGATGCAGGAACAAAAGCTCCAAGCTTACTCCGATATCATTGAGTGGCGGCCTTCCACCGACGATCTGCCCGAGGGCCCGGCGATCATACTGGCCAATGAATTCTTCGATGCCATGCCGGCCTGCCAATATGTCAAAACCCTGAACGGCTGGCACGAGCGCGTCATCGGTCATGACGGCGAAGGCGGATTGCGCTGTGGACTGGCCCCGGACCCCGTCCCGCAGATCCGGGCGGAGGCGGAGCAAGGTTCGGTACTGGAAATCAGCTTTGCCGCCTATGAGACCATGCAGCAACTTTCCGCCCATGTCCTGGAGCATGGCGGCGCTGTTCTTGCCATCGACTATGGCCATATCGCTACAGGACCATCGGAAACCTTGCAGGCGATGCGCAACCACGCCGCGGCAGACCCGCTTGCGGAGCCCGGCGAGGCCGATATCACAATGCACGTCGACTTCGCCAATCTGGCGCGCGCGGCAAAGTCGACAGGCGCCAGCGTCTCCGGGCCGGTCATTCAGGCCGATTTTCTGACCTGTCTTGGCCTTTTCGAACGCGCGGCAGGCCTGAAACGGAACGCCGATATCCGCCAGGCAATGGAAATCGACCATGCGCTCTTGCGTCTGTCCGGAACCGGCCAGGAAACCGGTATCGACGGCAAACCGGTCCCGGCGATGGGCGCGCTGTTCAAGGCGCTTGGCGTGGCCGCAAAGGACATCGGCGTGCTGCCCGGTTTCGAACCAAGATCAGCGGCGGTTGACCGGTGATGCCTGGCGCGCATCCCATCCCCCTCACCGCGGCTCAACTGGACGCGCCGGGAATCCGGCACGGTTTTTTTACGCGCCAGGGCGGCGTCAGCTCGGGTGTCTACACCAGCCTGAATGGCGGCACGGGATCGAACGACAATCCTGATGATGTCGGCGAAAACCGCGCCCGCATGGTCGCGGTGCTCGGCATACCGGCGCACAACCTCATGGTGCCGTACCAAATCCACTCCGCCGATGCACTGACCCTCGATATCCCCTGGCCGCTGCACAAGCGCCCGCGCTGCGACGGACTTGCAACCGCTACCCGCGGCATTGGCCTGGGCGTTACCGGCGCCGACTGCGGCATGATCCTGTTCGCCGATTCCGAGGCCCAGGTTATTGGCGCCTGCCATGCCGGCTGGAAAGGCGCGCTGACCGGCATACTCGAACACACGCTTGTTGCGATGGAAAAACTGGGCGCATCGCGTCCAGCTATCCGCGCCGTTCTCGGCCCGACCATCGGGCCCGCGTCCTATGAAGTCGGCGCGGAATTCGTCGCCCGCTTCAAGGCCGCTGACGCTAGCTACGCCTCTTTCTTTGCACCCTCCCTTCGCCAGGGTCACAGCATGTTCGACCTGCCGGCCTTCATCGAAATGCGCCTGCGCAACGCGGCGGTGGGTTCGTTTATCAACCTTGCATTGGATACCTATGCGGACCCCGAGCGCTTTTTCTCCTATCGCCGCAGCGTCCACCGCAATGAACCGGACTACGGCAGGCTTATCTCGGCAATCGCGCTGGTGTAGACTGGCTACATTGCAACATCCCGGATTGCCGCGTGCGGATATCGTGCGGCACGCAACAAGGACAGATAAAAATGAAAACCGGCGACGCGATTGCGCAAATCCTCAAAGCCGAGGGCATTCAATATTTGTTCGGCTATCCGGTGAATTCGATTTTTGAACACGCCGCGAAGGCCGGCATCCAGCCCATCATCGTTCGCCAGGAACGCATCGGCCTTCACATGGCCGACGCCATGTCGCGACTGTCATCGGGCAGGAACATCGGGGCATTCGCCATGCAGCATGGCCCGGGCACCGAGAACTCCTTTGGCGGGATCGCCCAGGCTTACAGCGAATCCGTTCCGATCCTGGTTCTGCCGGGCGGCTACGAACGACGGCTGGAAAATGTCGATCCGAATTTTTCCGCTGTACAAAACTTCGCCCATGTGTCCAAGAGCGTCGAGCAATTGTCCTCTGGCCGCGATGTCGGCGCGGTCTTCCGCCGCGCATTTACCCAGTTGCGCAACGGCCGCGGCGGTCCGTGCATCGTTGAAATTCCCAAGGACGTCTGGGCCGAAGACGCACCGGAAGGATTTTCCTACCGGCCGACTATAACAAGCCGTTTCGGCCCGGACACGCAAAGCGTGGAAGCGGCGGCAGCGCTTTTGCGGGACGCCAAGCGGCTCGTGATATATGCCGGGCAAGGCGTTCACTATGCCCAGGCCTGGCCGCAATTGCAGCAACTTGCCGAATTGCTGGCCGTGCCGGTGTGCACATCCCTGGAAGGGAAAAGCGCTTTTCCGGAAACGCATGGTCTTGCGCTTGGCTCCGGCGGCGCGGCCATGCCCCGCATGGTGCGCGATTATCTCGACAACGCCGACGTTATTTTCGGCGTTGGCTGCTCATTCGGCGAAACCTCGTTCGGCGTGCAAATGCCCAAGGGCAAGACGTTCGTTCACGCTACGCTTGACCCAAAGCATCTCAACAAGGACGTCGAAGCTGCCGTTGGCTTGATTGGGGACGCCGCCCTGACGCTGGATGCGCTGCTGGCAACGCTCAAATCGGATATCAAGAAGCCCCGTGATCGCAAGCCGGTCGAACAGGAGATTGCAGCCGCACGCGCTGACTGGATGAGTCAATGGGAAGCTGTTCTCACATCGGGAGAATCGCCGATAACGCCCTACCGCGTCATTCACGAGATGATGCAGACATTCGACATCGACAACACGATCGTCACCCATGATGCCGGCTCGCCCCGCGATCAATTGTCTCCATTCTGGAAAAGCACGACACCGCTTTCGTATATCGGCTGGGGCAAGACGACCCACCTCGGCTACGGGTTGGGCCTGGCCATGGGCGCCAAGCTCGCCAAACCGGACAAGTTATGCGTGAACGTCTGGGGCGACGCGGCCATCGGCTTCACCGGAATGGATTTTGAAACGGCCGCCCGCTACAAAATTCCGATCCTGTCGATATTGTTCAACAATTTTTCGATGGCGTGCGAATTGCCAATCATGGAATATTCGACGCAGGCCTATCGCTCGACCGATATCTCCGGCAATTATGCCGAATTCGCCAAAGCCCTCGGCGGCTATGGGGAACGTATCGAGGACCCGGAGCAAATTTCAGCGGCGCTGCAGCGCGGCATCGAAAAAACCAGGGAAGGCACGCCGGTGCTACTGGAGTTTATCACCGCCAAGGAACTGCGCCAGTCGCGCTGGCCATACAAGGGTTGATGCAGGACCATACGGCGGGTTTTGAACTGGCAACCTGCAAAACACGTTGCACATGCGCCGCGAAGCATCACGATAAACACAATAAAAAAGGCCGGGTTTGCCCCGGCCTTCACGTTTTTTGTTCACGCAGGGGCTACGGACACGGATGCAAGCGCCCGTCAAAACCGCGATACAACCCGGTATCGGGATTGTAGCTGCGGAAACGCCGCATGCAATATTCAACATCGCTGCCGTATGCCGGCCGCCGGCGAACATATACCGGCTCCTCGGTTACAACTTCACCGCGTGGCCGTGCAGATCCTGCTGCGATAGCGCCAAGCAATGCAGCGCCAACTCCGATGGCGGCCGCCGCGCCCAGCGCGCGATTGCGGCGAACCCGCGCCCTGCCACCCGGGGTCCGTCCGCCGCGGATAACCGCACCGCGCCGCACGCCTCCGCCACGCCGTACTACACCGCCACCACGACGAACACCGCCGCGACGGGCGCCGCCCCGACGGCCACGGAATTGCGCCTGATGAAACAGCGCAAGCGAGCTCACTTCACCGTTCACCGCACCAGCGACACCGGCGGGCAGCGCATTCACGCTGCTCGTGGAAGCCAGCGCAGAAACGCCTGCAAAGGCACAGGCAAACAGGAAAGACCGGAATATGCGGGTATTCTTTTTTGACATTGATCGCTCCTCGATTACTCAAATATTGCTGTGTCCGGAACAGTGCTTGTATCACCGGATGGCGTCAAAGCACTACGTTTACGACTACAGGCTTCGAATTGAAGTCTGTAGCCGCCGCCCGACAATCAAAAGGTCTTGCTGAAGGCCGCACCAGAAGCACACTTCCGGATGAGGAACAATACCCGTCACTTGCCAATGGCGATTAGAACACACGCGATGTGGCGATACAATGACCGACGGCGGCGTTTGGCACATTGATTTATCACAATCGTTTTCGCAGCGTGCCAACCCCGCTTGTGAACAACGATAAGTGCGCACGGCGCGAAGCCAAACAGGAAAACCCGCCGTCAGCAAATGCTGCGGCGGGTTCCAATGTATTGTTTCACCATCGATCCGGGCGATCAGACCCGAAACGGGTAACTACTTGCCCTGAATAATCTGGGACGCGAGTTTCTTGCGTTCCGGATTTAACCCAAGAATTTCTGTCAACGCCTTCTCGGTCGAAGCGCCGTCGCTGAACAGAATATCACGCTTCTTGGATTTGGCTTCCGCTACGAACTTCGGATCCGTCAGGATGTCCTTTGCCATCTTGCGCAGCAACTCGACCCGATCCTTCGGAACACCAGCCGGAGCGGACAGGATGCGGCCAACTTTTTCCAACCGGTTGTGGAAACCGATGATCCATTTTCCGCGCTCGTCGACCTTGGTCTGTTCATAGACGCTTTTGACCTTAGGGAAGAAAATCGACTTGACGGAGTGGAACACGGCAACCGGCTTGCCGGCCTTGGCGCGCACGTATTTGAATGCCGATGAATCCGACACGTAATACGCATCAACCTCACCACGGCTCAGCGCTAGCGACGCCGCCCTGGAACCGCGATAGCCGACAACGTGTTTACATTTGACGCCAAGCGACATGCACACCATGCGTCCGCCGGACGTATCGGCCGATGAAGGCCCGTTGCCGCCAAATGTGATTTCCTTGCCAAACTTCTTGAAATCGGCAATTGAGTTGATCGGCGACTTCGGCTGCACGAGCAGCAGCCACGGCGACCAAGCCACGGTTGCAATATGCTGCATGGTCTTCAAATCGTACCGTACGTTCTTTACGCCAATGAGCTGGTTGGCAGCGATTGACGTACCTTGGAAGAAGACCAGCATGGTCCCGTCCTTCGGCCCGTTGGCGACCTGGTTGACGCCAATCATGCCGCCGCCGCCGGGCTTGTTCTGCACGATCACGGTCGCATTGAGGTATTTCGCAAAATGCGGCGCCATGATGCGGGCGTAGGTATCGTAGCCGCCGCCAGCGCCATAGGGCACCATGATCGTAATTTTCTTGCCCTTGTAAAACGCCTTGGCGTCGGCTTGCGCCGCCGTTGAAGCGCCAAGCAGTGCCGAGCCAGCCAGAACGCCGGCCGCAGCAGTACAGATTAATCCCTTGAGCATGTGTTTCTCCCTCGGCTCTGTGCAGGCTGTTCCTTGCGCAGCCCGGAACCCGCAATGGTCGAGCGCCGCCCGAAGGCTCCTGCATCGCCCGCAAGTATTGCAATAACCCCGCCCGATGGCAACTAACCGACAGGCGGGTGCCAGACTAGCGATCGTGTTCCAGTTTCTCCGCCGGAACATAGCGCCCTGTTTCAGCGTGCATCAGCTCCAGGATCACCGGGTCCCGGTCAGATTGCGGATAGGGATCAAGATCCCAGTGTCCGTATCGGTCCTCACCGCACAAGAGGGTGGCGGAACGGCGTCCGATCGTCGAACGGACACGCGCGGGAATAAGCGACAGGCCAAAGCCTATCCGCCGGTCTGCCGAGGCATTCGGCGGCGACCAATGCATCACGTGGCCGTGGTGGATAGAGCACTCGCCCGGTTTCAGCCCTAGCGCTACGCCCTTGTTGTCATCGACATGCCGAATCGTCTGTCCCCGGGTCAGGAGATTGTCCGGCGACAGCGCCATTTCGTGCTCAACCAGACCTTGCTTGTGGGAACCGGGATAGAACCGCATGCATCCTGCCTCGACCGAAGCCTCCGACAGCGCGATCCACATGTTAAAGTAGATGTCCGGCTCAAGGCCGAAATAGGTCGTATCCTGATGCCAGGACACGAAGCGGTTGTCCCCCGCTTCCTTGATCCAGAACCGTGACGCCAGCACAAGCACATCCGGCCCGCATAGCTGCTGCGCATAGTCAATGACCGCCGGCGAACGCGTCAATTCCCATGCAAAAGCAAGATACAGATGTATTTTCATGTGGAACTGGCCGGTTGAGCCATGCTCCGCCTCGTAGGCCTCAAGCGCCTGGCGGTACCTCAACGCCTGTTCCGCCGGTACAACCGGAAGCGGGCCGACAAAACCCTGCCGGTCCATCTCTGCCTTGATTGCGCTGGTGTCCGGATTGCTCATGGGATCATTGTGAACCGGATCCGCGAACGGTTCAACAATTGACGACACCCGAATTCAAAACCGGCCGCGATCTGGCGGACCGGTCAAACTCGTCCATCCGCGTCAATTAATGGCGGAGCCGCATTCAACTGTTCAATCGCAAAGCCCGCCGCGGACTTGTAACCACGCATGAATTCGGTGCGTTCCTCCAGCGGAATTATGTCGTCAATATTGTCGAATACCCCGCCGCAGCGCTCATCGACCATGTGCAGCAGGCCGAATGGCCCGGCACTGCGATTGCGTAGAACGACCTGTGACACCGGTCCGCACAGCTTTTTGTCGAAACTCTCCAGTGCGGCAGGAGAAACACCGTGTTCGAGCATGGCCGCGCCCAGCTCCCGCGAATCGACAATGGCCTGGCTGCCACCGTTGGAACCGGTCGGGTACATCGGATGGGCCGCATCGCCAAGCAGCACGACCGGGCCGTCCTGCCAGGTCGGCACCGGATCACGGTCGATCATCGGATTTTCAAATACGCTGTCGGCCTGGCTGATCAGGCCGGGCACGTCGAGCCAATCCCAAACCCAGTCATCGAAATGGTGCATGAAGTCCCCGGTCGCCACCTCCCGGAACCAGCCGGTCTGCTGCCAACCTTCCGAATTGTCCATCGTCACTTCCGCAATCCAGTTGATCATCGCCAGGCCCGTCCGCGGATCGGGTTGCGAAATCGGATAGAACACCAATCTGTGCCGATGCGTGCCGAGGCCAACGAAAGACGATCCGCTACGGATCGGCCTGCCCATCGTTGTGCCGCGCCACATGATCGCTCCGCCCCAGTGAATAGGCGGCTGATCCGGATGCATCTGCGCCCGGATCACCGAATGAATACCGTCGGCGCCGATCAGCAGCGAGCCTGTTTCCTCGAACGAAGCACCATCGGCGCTCTCGATCGATGCGCTGACGCCGCCATCGCCGGTTTTTTGGTAACCGGTAACCCGGCATCCAAGCCTGACGTTGTCGGGCCCGATCCGTTCACACACTTTGTCGTACAGGAGCATGTGGAACAAACCGCGGTGGACTGCATATTGCGGCCACTTGTAACCGGCCGACAGGCCGCGCGGTTCGCTGTAGATATCATTGCCATTGAGACCGACCAGCGCCCATTCTTTCGCCGGTACACCGACGCGATCGAGGTCCGCCTCCCCAATATCCAAATCGTACAATTCGCGCACCGCATTGGGTTGCAGGTTGATCCCGACACCAAGCGGGCGCATCTCGCGCACCGCTTCAAAAACGATGCACGGTACACCAATCTGGTGCAGCGTCAGCGCCGTTGCCAGCCCGCCAATGCCGCCGCCGGCTATAAGCACTCGTCGATCCGTCATGACTTCAACCCGCAATACAAAGACGGATTTTCCTACCACCGGCCAATCTAACGGTGCAAGCTACGCAAGGATCCGCATGCATTGCACACCCGCACCTATGGGAAACGCTTGCCATCGCAAGGGCCAACGGGTGTAATACGGCGTCAATTGGACTTTATGGGCTGGAGAACGGCATGGCAGGCAACGATATAAAATTGCGATCGAGCGAGGGGAGCGATTTCGATTGCTATCTTGCCTTGCCGGACAACGGACCGGCCCCCGCCGCCATCATCGTCGCTGCAGTCACGGGCGTTGGCCCGGATATGCGCGCCATGGCGGATGATCTCGCCGCCAATGGCATTATTGCGGCGGCGCCGGACATGTTCTGGCGCACCGATCCTGGCTATATCGAGCGCTCGGAAGAAACCCAGCCGCGCATTCACGCGCGCACCCAGCCGCGCGAAGAAGTCATCAATACCGGCATTCAGGACGTTGCCGACGTTTCCAGCCATTTGAAAAATCTCGACGCCTGCAATGGCCGGGTCGCGGTTCTTGGATTTTGCTACGGTG
>Ga0181579_10004810_pt1 | contig 10463 bp, 9 predicted proteins | sample 071ome_24_FD_132996 | JGI IMG/M metagenome (GOLD analysis project Ga0181579, IMG submission 132996) | Coastal salt marsh microbial communities from the Groves Creek Marsh, Skidaway Island, Georgia - 071402CT metaG (megahit assembly) | ecosystem: Environmental > Aquatic > Marine > Intertidal zone... | reverse complement strand
TAACTTACGAATTAGAACCTTGGGCGAAGGGTGTGAAACCTGCTAAGGCTATTCGACGAATGATTAATGCTCTTGAAAAGAAAGGTGATTACAAGTCGGTTACAGGTAGAACAAAGGCTGCATGGACAAAGATGCTACGATACAATTATGTCGATGTTGAAGGATTACATTATCTGCTTAAATGGATTTTAGAAAATCAGTAATTAAAGATTCTATATAAAGGAATGAATGAACGATTAATGAGATGAAGATTAATAATTTAAGATTCTATATAAAGGAATGAATAATGATTAATGAGATGAAGATTAATAATTTAAGATTCTATATAAAGGAATGAATAATGATTAATGAGATGAAAATCAAGATGGTTTTTATGTTTTTTTTAAACATATATAAGTAATATAATCAATGATGAAATAGGTTAATAAGTGAATGTTTGATGCGTAGCATCAATGTTCTAGTAACAATTCCTAAATTTAAATCATCGGCTAAAGGCGTAAGCCTTACTAAAAGCCGAAAGAGGAATTGTAATGCAACCAAATAATAAACCAACAAAAGAGATGTACGTAACAAGAACAACAAAGGGTTTCTGGCCTTACACTAGGCCTTTTCCTGACCGAGATGCTTCAAGACATTCGGCTGAAAACCAGGTGTCCTTTGCCCTACTATTGGAAAAAGGAATTGAAATAGATGACTCATGTTTTGAGTTTAGCTATTGGCTTAGAGAATTTCACGATGATATTGTTGAAGAGGCACAACAATATATTCATGAAACTTGTATTGTTAAAGTTCCAGAAGGCGTTAGTAAGAATGAATTTAGAAAAGACTTCTGTAAGATGATGCAAGATTCTGGATTACTTGATGGTGAAATTAGTCGAGATGAATTATATGATGAAGATGAATTGATAGAAATTTGTAGTGATGATTTTTCAGAAGAATTTAGGATTAGATATAGTTGATCTTAATCCTGAATCATAGTAGGGAATTAAGATTCTATATAAAGAAAGGAATAACAAATAGATGAGGCAAAACAACCTCATTAAAAAAATGAAATAAAATATAAGGAGATGAAAAAATGAAAAATGAAAATAAGAAGATGTATATGACACGCACGCACGTAGGACACTGGACTTTTACAAGACCTAAAGGTAACGAAACTCAGTCAATATATGCAGCTGAGAACCAAGTTTCTCTTTCGCTGTTACTAGGGAGAGGGTTAGTTGATGATTCAGGAAAAATGAGTTTTGGTAAATGGATTAGAGAATACCATGGTAATATAGTTGAAGAAGCTAGAGAATTCATTGGCATAACTGTTGAAGTAAATGTCCCTAAAGGATATAGTTACAGAAGATATAGGGAGGAATTTTGTGACGAACATAATAATGATTTAACCAATTTAGACACAACAAACGAAAAAGATAATGATAATTTCCAAGGGCAATTTACAGATAATTTTCAAGATGATAAACAGTAGGTGGAATAAATGAATGAAATTAGAGAAGGGAAAATGTATGAAGTACTGATAGATGCAAAAGATAGGCTAAATGGTGTTCCGATTCCAGAAAAAATATGGAAGAAAATTTCAGATAGACAGAACATTAAGAAAGAAGTTTTTCAAAATTTCAAGGGGACCACAACTCAACATAGTTCATGGGTTTTTATTCTTAAGAATTTGAATAAAATAGAACTTGTTGATGGCTTAATGTGGGAGATGTTATTGTCAGAACTTTCTGAAAAATACGATATTGGTGTCCCATTAATTAAGAATTTAATTTTGAGCTTGGATATTGAGCCTGAAAAAAGATGTATTGTAATTCAAGGGATTAATTCTGCATTTCATGAAGATACAGATAAAGTAACTTTGGAATACGTAATGGCTCTATTCTATGGTGTTGACATGGGTTGGTGGAGTGAACAAGAAGTGAGAGATATAGCAATAAATAGCATGGTTCCACTCTATGATAAAAACTCAAAGAGAAACGCTCTGAAGAAATTTTTCAGATCTAACCCCGATGTATTAGACGACTTGAGTGATAATGAGTAAATTATTCGCCCATACAGCGAGGTGAATAAATCAGAACGGCGGTTCGATAGAGAAAGTGTCCGCGTTCCTGACCCACTCCTCCACGGAGGTCACCTACAGGGCCTACTTCGCAGACGACCACAAGTCGGAGCTCCGTAAGACCGGTCGGGAGAGGGGGCTCGCGCAACTGGAGGCGCTGCTGGAGGAGCGCGATGACTTGGATGCAAGGATAAGCGAGCTGTCCGTTCAGCTGGAGCGAGTCGGGTTCTGGTCCGACGAACATGGAGGTGGCATATTCCCGTCCTGCTGGGTCGAAGACGAGGACTCTCTGGTCCACGAACTCAACTCGTCGGGGAACGAGGTAATTGGTAGTCCCTCCCGGATTCGAACCAGGGTCGTGGGATCCAGAACCCCACATGATGGACCACTACACTAAGGGACTAATGCAGTTCCGAGAAGGATTATGTATTTCAAGAAAACCTAAGCAATTATACGATTAACTGGCTCTAAATCCAGCATTCAATAATTCCAAACTTTCTCTATTGGGTCTTAATTGAGAATCTGGTAAAGCCATTAATGGAGTTTCAGTCAATCCTAAAGTTTCGGTAGCCGTCTTCATATCAGGATTATAGTAAAGAAGTCCTGTAACGTGCCTGCCTTCACTATCTGCTTCATGGATCGCACGCAATGCCTCAACAGGGTCTCTTGGATTATGTTCATCTCCAACAGTCTCCAATCTTAAAGTAGAACCGTCAAATAGACTAATCTCTTTGAATTCACCCGCAGGTACATCAACAGTATCTATTGGTGAGAAATGAGGTATGTAATCCACAATATGTAATACTTCATCATTTTCTTTAACGTAATTGTATGATTTATATGATTCATCATTATTTGCGAATGTAACACATGGAGAAATGACATCGATTACAGCCATTCCTTTGTGACTCATCGCTGCTCTTAACAAAGCTGTCAGTTGTTTTTTACTTCCAGAAAATGACCTTGCTACGAAACTACAGCCTAGATTAACTGCCATTGCACACAAATCAATTGGAGCCTGTTCATTCATGGCACCTTTTTTCTTTTTCGAACCTTTCTCAACGGTTGCACTGTACTGGCCCTTTGTTAACCCATAAACGCCATTATTTTCAATGATGTAAACCATATCAAGATTCCTTCTAATAGCATGAATAAACTGTCCAATACCTATGCTGGCAGTGTCGCCATCTCCTGAAACAGCTAAGAAAGATAGGTCTTTATTGACCATATTTGCACCTGTAGTTACAGATGGCATTCTACCATGGACGGTATTGAATCCGTGACTCTTCCCAAGGAAATACGCTGGTGTCTTAGATGAACAACCAATTCCACTCATCTTAGCAATGCCCTCTGGTCTAATTCCATTTTCCCAAGCAGCTTGAATAATGACATTTGAAATTTGATCATGACCACAACCAGGGCATAATGATGATTTTCCACCTTTATATTCGGATTTTTCCAAATCTATAACATTCAATTTCATAATACTCATGATTCTGCCTCCTTAAGTTTCTCAATAATCAAATCAGCGTATACCTTAGCTCTAGGTGGCAATCCATCGCTGTATGCCACACTATGAATTTTACCAAGTAAACTAGCAGGCAGCTCCTTTCTCAATATTCCAAATAATTGTCCATCTCGATTAATTTCTAGAACAATTACTTTTTCTTGTTCTTCAATGAATGATTGTACATTCGAATGATATGGCAGTGCTCGGACACGACAAGTGCTGACTGATAATCCACTTTCTTCCAACATATCATCGATTTCTATGATTGTATTTTCCATTGAGCCATAGAAAATTATCCCCACATTTTTCTCTTTTTCTTCCCTAATTATTGGTGCAGGAAGTAAGTCTCTTGCGCCATCAATCTTTCTTCTCAGCCTTTCCATAGTAGCTAGATAGACTTGAGGATCTTCTGAATAAATTCCGTCTTCGTCATGACCAGTCCCTCTGTAAAGGATAGGGTCTAATCCACTCCCCGGTAGCGTTCGATAAGCAATTCCATCCCCGTCAACATCTCTGTACCGGCCGTAATTAGCTATCGCATCCATCTGTTCTTGAGTCCTGATTACTTTACCTCTATCCATAGGAATATCAGGATATTCAAAACCTGCAGTACTCCATCTATTCATTCCTAAATCCAAATCTCCAAAACCAAAAACCATCGTTTGGAATCTGTCAGCATAGTCAAAAGCTCTCCACCCAAACTCAAAACATTCATCCACAGTTCCAGGAATTAATACTATGTGTTGGGTATCTCCATGACTAGCTTCATAGAGCATTGATAAATCTCCTTGTTGTGTTCTTGTCGGTAATCCTGTAGATGGTCCTACTCTATTAACGTCCCAAATAACTCCTGGAACTTCGGCGAAGTAAAATAATCCAATAAATTCAGACATCAATGATATTCCAGGCCCACTTGTACAAGTCATACCTCTTCCGCCTGCCCAACCTGCTCCCAGAACCATTCCGGCAGCAGCCAATTCATCTTCAGCTTGCACAACTGCGCAAGTTGCACCACCGTCTTCCCCCTGTCTTAATTTTGGGATCCATCCTATAATTGACTCTGCAACAGATGAAGAGGGAGTAATAGGATACCAAGATAGCATATTTATTCCTCCATAAATTGCACCCAAGGCAGTTGCTTCATTACCTTCAATTAGGAATGTATTTGGATTTTTTTCCCTCGCTTCAACCAAAAATTCAGAATCATAATTCCAATTTTCTTTCGCGTATTCTATTCCTTCAGAAATAGCCTGCATATTCCATTCAATAGCCTTCTCTTTCCCACCAAATTGCTGAGAAATTGCCTTTCTTATTGCCTCTTGATCAATTTTTAGTAGATGAGCAAGTGCGCCAACATAATACATATTTGCCATTAGTTTAGCCATTTTCGGACTGATTAATCTGGCCATTTTTGTCATTGGCATACCAAGAACAACACAATCATCTCTTTCAACTGGTAGTTTTACATCTTGATTGTAAATTATTACTGTACCGGGATCTAGTTTATCTAAATCTTTTTGCCAAGTATCTTTGTTCATTAATACCTGTATGTGAGTATAATCTCCAGGTGCCTGGTAACCAGCATCACTTGCCCTGATGATAAACCAAGTTGGTAGACCTGAAATATTACTTGGAAACAAATTTTTACCACTTACTGGAACTCCCATTTCATACATTGAATGCAGAATAACTAGATTTGCTGATTGTGAACCGGTTCCGTTTGCCGTTGCTATATTTATTGTAAAGTCATTTACTCTAGGGCTCATTATTTCACATTCTCCGTTGGTGTCGTAGCCCGTCAGGCGCTTGCGTGAGTCACCTGCCGTAGAGAACCAGTATTATGTATTGCCGTTCACCAATCCGAAATTTTTTGCAAAACTACTTCCGTTGTAGTTTTTTATTAGGTTGTCTTCCGAGGCACATGCCTGTACCCGAAAAATTGCAAAGAGCTTGGGATGAAGCGAATGATTCTATAGGAAGTAAAGAGTCTCCAGATAAGGCGCTAGCCGTCCTTCGCTCAGTCGCTTGGGATAATTGTGAAAACGATGTACAGAGGGCAAAAACTCTGTCTTTGGCAGCAGAACTTTACATGATTAAAGCAGATATAGATTCATCTTCCAGAAAGACAAATCTCAAGCAAGCATACAAAAATTATTCCAACGCAATTAAATTAGATCCGAAGTCAAAAGAAACTCTCCGAGAAAGAGGAAAATTAATCTCTATAATGGACCAAGAAGGAATATCTACAGGTACAACCTTCCAGGTATTAGACAATGGCAGCCCTACACCAATGGGACTAGTAGTAATGTTAGTTGTTTGCCTACTTTTATTGTCTTCAGTTAAAGTGCTTTCAGATTTCCTAAATGAGGAAGAAGCAGTATCTGGCTCCCAAGCAACAATGCAGATTTCATATGTTCCAAAAGGTATGGATGAAAATAGTAGAACCACTGCTAATGTTGTGATTGATTTGTATGCATCTCAAGCTCCGGATCATGTGGAGAATTTTATAGATCATTCTGTTAACGATAATTACAAGTCAACAATTTTCCACAGAATAATTGATGGCTTCATGATTCAAGGTGGAGATTTTGAAACGGGAACTGGAAGCGGCGGCTATGCTTACAATTGGTACGGATATTGTAACGGTAACGCTCAATCAAGCTCCAGCGATTGTGATAGGACATCTTGGACAGTTGGTGATGAAGCAGATAATGGTCTAGTGCATGAGCCTGGCGTGATTTCAATGGCTAAAACTAGTAATCCCAATACAGGAGGTAGCCAATTCTTCATTGTACCTGAAGATAGTACGCCATCTCATCTTGATGGACAACATACCGTTTTTGGTAAAGTTTCAAGTGGTTTAAGTTCAGTAACAGCGATTAGTGATGTGGATACTGATAGTAGCGATAGACCGATTTATGAGGTTCGATTATTATCAGTCACCATATCTTGATTTTCAAAAAGAAATAAATCGTTAGGCATATTCTTGTGCTTAATCCCAGCCGGTATTAACATGATTGTCGGCGATATGTTCTCTACGAAGTCTGAATTTACTACTCAGTCCGGTGATTCTGGCTATTACATGTCATTGAAGAAACTCGAACAACAAGGAATCTGTGAGCTGGATAAGTTACCATTTTCAATAAGAATTCTACTCGAGTCAGCACTCCGTAAATGTGATGGATTCTTGGTGACCAAAGAAGATGTCATGCGTATCGCATCTTGGAGTCCAACAATGAATCCTGAGGAAATACCATTCAACCCAAGTAGAGTAATTTTACAAGATTTTACAGGAGTTCCTGCAGTAGTTGATATTGCAGCATTAAGAGATGCAATGGTAAACCTAGGTGGTAATCCCGAAAAAGTAAATCCTCAAGTGCCGGTTGATTTGGTGATTGATCATTCTGTTCAAGTGGATATTTCAGGACTATTTCCTGATGCTAGAGAGCGTAATCTAGAGATTGAATATCAGAGAAATATGGAAAGGTATAAATTCTTAAAATGGGGTCAAATGAACTTAGATAATTTTAGGGCTGTACCTCCAGGAAGAGGTATTGTACATCAGGTTAATCTGGAATGGATTGCAAGTGTTGCTCGTCAAGAAAATGATTTATGGATTCCCGACTCATTGGTTGGAACTGATTCTCATACGACTATGATAAATGGTCTAGGCGTACTTGGTTGGGGTGTCGGAGGTATCGAAGCAGAAGCGGTAATGCTAGGTCAACCAATATACATGTTATTGCCTGAGGTAGTAGGATTTGAACTCACGGGCCAGTTACGTGCGGGAGTGACTGCTACAGATATGACACTTAGAATTGTAGAACTATTGAGAGACCACGGAGTTGTCTCAAAGTTCGTGGAATTCTTTGGTTCGGGAATGGCTAATTTGAGTCTACCAGATAGGGCCACGATAGCAAACATGGCTCCCGAATACGGTGCAACATGCGGTTTTTTCCCGGTTGATCAAACAACATTGGATTATATGCATCTATCCGGAAGAGAATCTTCTCATATTGAAAATGTGAAAAGATATCTCACGGCTCAAGGATTATTTCATACAAAAGATACTCCAGTTCCTCAATTTACGTCATCAATAAAATTAGATTTAAGCACAGTTGAACCGGCACTAGCAGGTCCTAAGAGGCCTCAAGATAGAGTTAATCTCTCGGAAATGAAAAAACACTGGCTTGAAAGTTTAAATTCTCCTTCCGGTCACCAAGGGCACGGTATTGATAGTAAGAATAATTTTGATTCATCCTTTATCGAAGAGAGGAATGTAAATCTTCAACATGGAGATATTGTCATAGCTGCAATTACCAGTTGTACAAATACTAGTAATCCAAGTGTCATGTTAGCAGCTGGACTATTGGCAAGAAATGCGAGAATGAAGGGTCTGGAGATTAAGCCCTGGGTAAGGCCTAGTTTAGCTCCTGGCAGTAGAGTAGTTACTGAATATTTTGATGCTGCAGGGCTAACTGAGGATTTATCCGCTCTAGGGTTCAATGTTGTTGGCTATGGATGTACTACATGTATTGGTAATTCCGGACCATTAGATGAAGATATAGAGGCTGCAATTGATGACGGTAATTTAATTGTAGGAAGTGTACTTTCTGGTAATCGTAATTTTGAAGGAAGAATACATCAAAAAGTCAAGGCAAATTATCTTGCAAGTCCTCCATTAGTAGTTGCATATGCACTTGCTGGAACATTGGATATTGACTTATTCAATGACCCAATAGGTTACAATTCAGATGATGATCCAATAATGCTTTCCGATATCTGGCCTACAGATGATGAAATAAATGAGACATTAATCAATTCATTAACTCCTGATATGTTTAGAGAGCGATATTCTGATGTTTTAGAAGAGCCTAGGTGGGATTCTATTCCTTCCGAAAAATCGGCATTGTATCCCTGGGAAGACGAATCAACTTACATTAGACTCCCCTCATTTTTCGAAGGTATTGAGGCAAATCCTAGCCCTATCCAACCAATTAAAGATGCGAGAGTATTGCTAAAACTCGGAGATTCGGTCACAACAGATCATATTTCTCCAGCAGGTGCTTTTCCTCATCATGGACCTGCTGGAAAATATCTTATTGAGAATGGTGTTGAGCCGAAAGATTTCAACTCTTTTGGTAGCAGAAGAGGGAATCATGAAGTGATGATGAGAGGTACTTTTGCTAATATCCGAATCAAAAATCAAGTTGCAGAAGGTACTGAAGGCGGATGGACCACACACTTCCCAACAGGTGATGTAATTTCTGTGTATGAGGCAAGTCAGAGATATCAATCAGATGGAACTGATTTAGTGGTCTTGGCTGGTTCTCAATATGGGACAGGTAGTAGTAGAGATTGGGCTGCAAAGGGGACATTATTACTCGGGGTTAGAGCAGTAATAGCAACATCTTTCGAAAGAATTCATCGTTCAAATCTTGTAGGGATGGGAGTACTTCCGTTAACATTTTTGGAAGGTGAAAACGCTGAATCAATCGGCCTTGATGGCACAGAGAAGTTTAATATTCCGGCAGATATTGAGTTAGTCCCTCTTTCACAAATAGAGGTTCACGCTATGAAAGAAAACGGTAGTGGAGTTAATTTCCAAGCAATAATTCGTTTAGATACTCCTGTTGAAGTTGAATATTACAAAAATGGTGGTATTTTACAAACAGTTTTACGTAATCTGGCCAAAGAATGAATTGAAACGTGATGTCTTATCTGCGAGTGATGTTGGAGGTGATGGTGTGCAGATGAGAGGTATTGTCCGCTTCCGCTTCCGTTCACCGGAAAATGATGTAGATGTTATTCTAGAAGGAGAATACAGCGTTGTTGAATCATTACGTCAGGAATTGGGATTACAAGGAAGAGTTGGTTTCGTACAGCCTCTTTCAGCACGTTTGGTTGATGGAGATGAATCCGAATCCCGTCCCGCAATGGGGGAAGATTTGAGCTACCCTGATATTACTTCAGTGGAGGACAAGCTACCTGGACCACCGCCTGATCCTAGCAGTATTCCTGCGGTAGTTAGAAGAATAGGTGATTTAGATATTAAATCGAAAATATCAGAGCTAGAAGGTCCTTCTAGGTCCGAGCCTCAAATAGAATATATCAGAGAATTTTTAGAATCAATCGATGAACCCGAACCTCTTTCCAACAATTTATCAGGAGACCCAATGGCAGAAGCTTGGTTACAAATTTTGTTAACTCTAGTGGTAAGGGAACATGGGCAAACATCGCTCCCAATTAGCGCAATTGAAGATTTAATCGGTGAGAGAATAAATAGGGAGGGTGTAGACTTAGAAATTTTCCTTAATCGGTTGTGGATAATGGGTCGATTAGAATTGATTTATGGTGGTGCTGAGATTCATTATGCTCCTAACCCAAGTTGGTTAATTTCCAAATAAATCGGTATGACTTTTTCTTCTTTTTCCCCTAACTTTTCTGATATTCACCGTAGGTGGTGGGGAATCAATAGGTAATAAGTGCTAAGAATGGAGTTAAACTCGGAACTAGTATGCTGTATAGTCTGAAGAATGCCAATAATCAAGCCGCGAAGGGCCGGAAAGCCGTACTACTTGTGTCTTTGATGCTTAGTTCACTGTTTTTGTCGTTGATTCCCGCGGTTTCTGCGTCTCACATCACTCAATACGCGGTTCAACGTGACCCGTCGCACATTTCGATAGGAGATTTGGACTGTGATGGACATAATGATATTGCTTCAGCGAGTACTATGGGACTGTTCATAACAGTCTTGTACAACGATGGAGACGGTGGTTTCGCGGATAGACAAGATGTATTTATTTCCAATAATGAGTCTCGCCGAGCAGGTTTCGTTGATACAGCAGATGGAACCCGTGTTGAAATCGCAGATATTGATGGAGACGGTGT
>Ga0181579_10004808_pt1 | contig 10466 bp, 9 predicted proteins | sample 071ome_24_FD_132996 | JGI IMG/M metagenome (GOLD analysis project Ga0181579, IMG submission 132996) | Coastal salt marsh microbial communities from the Groves Creek Marsh, Skidaway Island, Georgia - 071402CT metaG (megahit assembly) | ecosystem: Environmental > Aquatic > Marine > Intertidal zone... | reverse complement strand
GCATTTTGATCATTCATTGGCAGACCCTGAAGTGGAGCACGTTGTATGCGTAGTCGACGCGACACGCCTGGAGAAAAGCCTATTCTTCTGCCTGCAAGTCATTCGCGCCTGCCAGAGGCAGCGTCGCGCCGTCACCGTTGTCGCCAATATGGGCGATATATTGAGGCGGCATGGATTGCGGATTGATGCTCAGGGACTGTCCTCTGAGCTGGGCGTGCCCGTGCTGGTTGTTTCAGCGAGGACCGGAGAGGGCCTCGATGGGGTGATTGAGAGGGTGTCTGGCGACGCGCCGGTATCCGAACCCACACTGTCTCAGCTAAATGAGGACGCAGAGCCTGATCAACTCATTGCGAGTGAGGGTGGCGATGCTGACTCGGCGCTTTACGAAGAGGCCCATCGATTGGCTGAGCGCTATGGTGCCCCTGCTGATGTTTTGTTGCAGACCCAGTCACAACTGGATCGCTTTTTTCTCGGTTCTGCCACCGGAGGCATGACCTTCGCGCTCATCATGTTGATTCTTTTCCAGTCGATTTTCACGTGGTCAGCGCCGGCTATGGACGCAGTGGAATCGGGTGTTGCGGCGCTAGGTGGCTGGTTGTTGCCCTACATTCCAGGCGGTGTCCTTCGGGACTTTGTCGCTGATGCCGTATTTAGCGGTATTGGCGCTTTTCTTGTGTTTGTGCCACAGATATTTGTCCTGACGTTTGTGATTGGTCTGCTGGAGGACTCCGGTTATCTCGCGCGCGCCGCGTTGATTTGCCACAAGCCTCTGCGATTCTTCGGCCTCAGTGGCAAGAGTTTCATCCCGATGTTGTCCGGTGTGGCATGCGCTATTCCCGCCATCTACGCAGCCAGATCGATCGAGTCGCCGCGTGCCCGGGCGCTGACCTACCTGGCGATTCCACTCATGCCCTGCTCGGCACGATTGCCTGTCTACACTTTGCTCATCGCTATTTTTATTCCACGTGAGACGCTGTTTGGCGGTCTGGTTGGTTGGCAGGGCCTCACCCTTTTTGGCATCTACGTGTTTGGCATGCTCGCTGGTCTGACTGTTGCCGGGTTAGTGAATCGGTTCACGCCCTCACAGGAACAAATGCCATTTATGATGGAAATGCCGGCGTACCGTGTTCCTGCGCTGGTACCCATTGCGCGGAAGTCGGTTCAGCGAGCCCAGCATTTTGTTACGAAGGCAGGACTCGTTATTTTGAGTGTCACGATTGTGGTCTGGACTCTCGGCTATTTCCCCAATCAGGGCGCGGATCTTGGAGCCTCCTGGCTCGGGACGCTTGGTCAGTGGATCGAACCCCTCTTTCAGCCGCTGGGTCTTGATTGGCGTTACGGAGTGGCAATCGTCAGTGCTTTTCTGGCGCGGGAGGTTTTTGTGGGGACGCTTGGCACCATCATGGGGATCGAGGGTGCCGAGGAGAACATCGTTCCCCTTGTTGAGCAGGTTCAGGCAAGTGCTCTGCCGCTAGGGTCGGGGCTGGCGCTCATGGTATTTTTCGCGATCGCCCTGCAGTGTGTCTCTACCGTCGCGATCCTGGCAAAGGAGGCTCAGTCCTGGCGTATCGCGATCAACATGGTCATCGCCTACCTCCTACTCGCCTGGCTCGCCGCCTGGGTGACATTTCAAGTCACCACAGCGCTTGTTTAGAGCGACTTTTTAGACCGATTCTACTGAGCGGGTGTTTTGTCTCTGTATACGGTCATAGGGTCTCAGCCTAATCGCTGCGCTCATGCTGAAACAGTTTGAGCTCCGTCAGGACCAAGCGCGCTGCGAGTTTGAGGGTTAAATCGTGGTGCGTTTTGCGAAGTTGCTCCATACCAGAGGCGATATCCTCCTGTAAGTGTAGGGACTCCTCGCGAGACAGTTGCTTGGGGAGCCGCACTTCAAAATGACAGTCGGAGTCGCGTTGCAGTTCAGCGTAGACATCTGTGAGTGAGGCAATAGCGTGTTCGATCAGTCGATCGTCAGCTCCCTTGGTACTCAGCATCTGCCTTAGCTGTTGTTCCAGAAACGCGAAGGCCTGCTTCTCTCTGGTTGGAAATTCAAGAATCTCTGCCATGGTTGAGCCGACCCCTATCGATTGCGATGCAAATTGGATTTCCTGGGGTCTGCTTGTGGATTTGAGCGCAACAGCGTTGCGATGTTGCCAATGCGTTGTATTAGGTGTGCGCCGCTGTGCTGACATATCGATGAGATGATCGACTCGCGCTGTTCCCGATCCCCAACAGAGACCTTTACCTTGATGAGCTCGTGGTCATTGAGAGCGCGGTCAAGCTCGTCGAGCACAGCGGGGGCCAGACCTTTTCCCGCGACAATGACCACTGGTTTGAGGGAGTGTGCCAGTCCGCGGAGTTGCCGGAGTTCTTTACTGCTGAGATTTGTCATGAGTGGTTCTTTGCGCCGTCGCGGTACACTGAGGTGCGGACAGTTTAACGCCATGTTCACTCGGGATGTGGCCGGTCAGGGTGCGGGTATGGGTAAAAAAAAGGGCTCCAGTCGAGCGTGGCTTAAAGAGCACCACGACGATATCTACGTCCAGCGAGCGCAACAGGAAGGGTACCGTTCCAGAGCGGTCTATAAGTTGACGGAAATCAATGAGAAGGACCGCATTATCCGCTCCGGTATGTCAGTACTGGATCTGGGTAGTGCGCCCGGTGGCTGGTCTCAGATCGCCGCAGAGATGGTGGGCGATCGAGGCCGGGTCGTGGCAAGCGATATCCTGCCCATGGATGCGCTGCCCGATGTCACATTTGTTCAGGGTGATTTCACTGAGCAGGAGACCTACGACCGCGTGCTCGTGGCTTTGGGCGGACAACCGCTTGATGTTGTGCTGTCAGACATGGCCCCCAATATGAGCGGCATGCCCGAGGTGGATCAACCCAGAGCGATGTATTTGGTCGAACTGGCCACGGAGTTGGCAATAAACACCCTGTCTCCGGGGGGTGCTTTTATTACCAAAGTGTTCCAGGGGGAGGGATTTGAGGATTGGTTTCGCCAGATCCGTATACACTTCGGGCGCGTAGTCTCTCGTAAGCCCAAAGCGTCTAGGCCGCGATCCAGAGAGATCTACGTTGTCGCATCCGGGCTTAAAGCCGGCTGACTGACAGTCGGGGGTTGAAATGGGAGAATTTGGCCCAATCTGACAAAAAAGGCCTGTGAAATATCGGGCAGTAGGGGATTTGTTCCAGGGCGTTATACTGTGCGGCCGCATGAGTAAGCGCACCCCATAATCGAGAGGGAACGTTGTGAATAATATGGCCAAGAACTTACTGCTCTGGCTGCTGATCGCAGCAGTCCTGCTCTCGGTATTCAACAATTTTAATCTTCGTAGCGCCACCGAGCAGGTGGGCTACTCGGAATTCATCCGCGAGGTCCAGACTGACAGGCTCTCAAAGGTCCTGGTGGATGGCCTGACGATCACCGCTCAGCGCAAGGATGGCAGCAGCTTTGAGACCATTCGGCCGATGGTCGAGGATCCAAAGCTGATGGACGACTTGTTGGCGCACAACGTGACCGTGGAAGGCAAGCAACCTGAGCAGCAATCTGTTTGGACTCAGTTGCTGATTGCCAGTTTCCCCATCCTGCTGATCATTGCCGTCTTTATGTTTTTCATGCGGCAGATGCAGGGTGGCGGCGGGGGTCGCGGTGGGCCCATGAGCTTTGGTAAGAGCAAGGCCAAGCTACTGGGCGAGGACCAAATTACGACGACCTTTGCCGATGTGGCCGGGGTGGAAGAAGCCAAGGAAGACGTGCAGGAGTTGGTTGAGTTCCTGCGCGATCCCAGCCGGTTTCAGAAGCTGGGAGGTCGCATCCCCCGCGGCGTCTTGATGGTGGGGCAGCCCGGCACGGGCAAGACCTTGTTAGCGAAGGCCATCGCCGGCGAGGCAAAGGTGCCTTTTTTCTCGATCTCGGGCTCGGACTTTGTGGAAATGTTCGTGGGCGTGGGCGCGTCCCGTGTTCGCGACATGTTCGAGCAAGCCAAGAAACAATCACCCTGCATCATCTTCATAGACGAGATCGACGCCGTGGGCCGTCACCGCGGTGCCGGACTGGGAGGTGGCCATGACGAGCGCGAGCAGACCCTGAACCAGCTTTTGGTAGAGATGGACGGATTCGAGCTGAACGACGGCGTGATTGTGATTGCGGCGACTAACCGCCCTGACGTTTTAGACCCTGCGTTGCTGCGACCGGGACGCTTTGACCGTCAGGTTGTGGTCGGCCTGCCAGATATTCGCGGCCGTGAGCAGATCCTGAAGGTGCATATGCGAAAGGTGCCGCTGTCGGAGGACGTCGATCCCTCAAAGATCGCTCGTGGCACACCGGGATTCTCGGGCGCCGATTTGGCTAACCTCGTTAATGAGGCGGCGTTGTTCGCAGCGCGTGGAGGCCTTCGGTTGGTCGGAATGAACCAGTTCGAGTTGGCTAAAGACAAGATAATGATGGGCGCAGAACGGCGCTCGATGGTGATGTCGGACGCTGAAAAGCGAAATACGGCTTACCACGAGGCAGGGCATGCCATTGTGGGCCGGCTGATGCCGGAGCACGACCCGGTTTACAAGGTTTCTATCATCCCGCGTGGTCGTGCCTTGGGCGTGACGATGTTTCTGCCTGAAGAGGATCGGTACAGCCACAGTCGACGGCACATCGTCTCGCAAATTACCAGTTTGTTTGGCGGGCGTGTGGCCGAGGAAATGACCTTGGGTAAGGAAGGCATTACCACGGGCGCCTCCAACGATATCCAGCGCGCGACAGAGGTTGCCCGCAATATGGTGACGAAATGGGGGTTGTCGGAGAGCTTGGGGCCCCTGATGTACGACGAAGGTGGCGAAGAAGTCTTTTTGGGCCGCACTGCGGCCCAGCCGGCCAAGGCGATGTCGGATGAGACAGCGTTGGCCATCGACAAGGAAGTGCGGAGCATTATTGATGAGTGCTACGCCAAGGCCTTCAAGCTGCTGGAAGATAACCGGGACAAACTCGATGTCATGGCAGATGCGCTCATGCAGTACGAGACCATCGATGCCGAGCAGATTGATGACATTATGGAAGGTAGGACTCCCCGTCCTCCAAGTGATTGGTCTGGTGACGACCGCGGTACGCCCCCGGATGAAGGGGCCTCAGAGGCCACCGGTAGCCCAATCGGCGGTGCAGCAACCGAGCACTGAGCCAGCGCGGCGGCTGTCCGCCGCCGGCGCTTAACTCCCATGTCTTACGCTATCACCTGTGGTGCGCGATCGCTGGATCTCAGCACGCCGCGGATTATGGGTATCCTGAACGTGACGCCCGATTCCTTTTCCGATGGCGGCCAGCTGTATCAGGATGGTCGCGTTCAAATCGATGCCGTGTTGCGGCGTGCCGAGGAGATGTGCAGCTCGGGTGCGGAGATTCTGGATGTTGGGGGTGAGTCGACCCGGCCCGGCGCCGCACCGGTAGCAGAATCAGAGGAGTCAGACCGTGTGCTGACGGCAGTGGAGGCTATTGTCAGTCGCATCGACGTGATTGTTTCGGTCGACACCAGCACACCAAGCATCATGACCGCATCAGGCAAATTGGGAGCAGGGCTGCTAAACGATGTCCGTGGCTTCCGACGACCTGGCGCGCTTGAGTCAGCGGCTGGCTCCGGCTTGGCCATGTGTCTGATGCACATGCAGGGTGAGCCGGATACCATGCAACATGATCCTTCATACGATAATGTGATTACCGATCTCGATGTTTTCTTTGACGCGCAGTTGGACAGATTGCAAGCGGCGGGTGTGCCGCTAGATCGCATCATTATCGATCCCGGGTTCGGATTCGGAAAAACGGCCCAGCAGAATTTCGAACTGTTAGCCCGACTCAGCGAATTGGCCGCCAAACGGGTTCCCGTATTGGTTGGGTTGTCTCGCAAATCTATGATCAGCAGTGTGCTGGATAGACCCCCTGAGGCGCGTGTTTTTGCCAGCGTGGGACTGGCGATGATGGCGGTTGAGCGCGGTGCGAGTATAGTGCGGGTACATGACGTTGCCGCTACGTCAGACGCGCTGGCAATGTGGCGCGCGGTGAGTCAGGTTAAACCATCATGAAAAGACAGTTTTTCGGCACAGACGGCATCCGGGGTCAGGTAGGTCAATATCCGGTGACTGCCGATTTCATGCTCAAGCTCGGTTGGGCGACGGGCAACGTTTTCGCCACCCCGGATCGGCAAACCCACGTGTTGATCGGCAAAGATACTCGTGTCTCTGGCTATATGTTTGAGTCGGCGCTCGAGTCCGGGCTGGTTGCTGCGGGTGCCAGGGTGACTCTGCTGGGGCCCATGCCCACGCCTGCGGTAGCCATGTTGACCCGCAGTCAAAAGGCTTCGGCAGGTATTGTGATCAGTGCCTCGCACAACGCCTACCCCGACAACGGGGTCAAGTTCTTTGATGGCGCAGGCTCGAAGTTATCAGACGAACTCGAGTTGGAAATAGAGAGAATGCTGTCTGAGCCTATGGAAACGGTGCCCTCGGCTGATCTGGGTAAGGCGTCCAGAATGGTTGATGCGCCCGGGCGATATGTGGAGTTTTGCAAGAATACCTTCCCTGACAAGCTCAGCCTGAACGGTTTGAAGCTGGTGCTTGATTGTGCCCACGGCGCCACCTATCAGGTCGCGCCGCAGGTGTTTACTGAACTTGGTGCCGATGTCGTGCTGATTGGTGCAACGCCGGATGGGTACAACATCAACCATAAGGTGGGCTCAACTTCTCCTGCCGCCCTGCAAGCAAAGGTTTTGGGAGAAGCGGCGGACGCAGGCATTGCCTTCGACGGAGATGGAGATCGGGTGCAGCTGGTGGCGGCTGACGGCAGCGTTGTGGACGGTGATGAGCTGCTCTACATCATCGCCAACGACCGTTTGCAAAATGGAGAGCCACCAGAGGGAGTCGTTGGGACCCTGATGTCTAACCTGGGTATGGAGCAGGCCCTCGCGGACAAAGGCATTGCGCTACAACGCGCGCAAGTTGGGGATCGTTATGTGCTGGAGTGCATGTCGGAGCGGGGCTGGCTATTGGGTGGCGAAGCGTCGGGGCACATAATCTGCGGTGACCTGACAACCACTGGGGATGGCATCATTGCCGCGCTGCAGGTTTTGGCGGCGATGCTGAGATCCGGCGACAGCTTACTGGCTCTCAAGAGCGCCATGCGCAAGCTCCCGCAAACGCTCGTTAATGTGACGGTACCCGAGGGTTTTGTGCTTGAGGACTGTGAAGCCGCCAAGATTGAACGCCAGCGCGTAGAGGATATTCTCGGATCCAGGGGGCGCTTGGTCTTGAGACCCTCGGGTACGGAGCCACTCATCAGAGTGATGATTGAAGGGACTGATGCAGCGGAGAATCATCGCCTCGCAGAAGGTATTGCAGGGGCGATCAGAGGGGCCGTCTAGTTCGGTTGCGAGGTGACTGCGCGACCGGTATCATCTCGCGCCCTGTGCTGAGCGTCTGATTGGGGCGCGGATAGGATACTTAATGGAACAAATCACGCTTATTGTGCACTTGCTCGTTGCCTTGGCGCTGATTGCGCTGATCTTGCTGCAGCGTGGTAAAGGGTCAGATATCGGTGCATCGTTTGGCGCCGGTGCGTCTCAAACCTTATTTGGCAGTGCAGGTAGTGGTAACGCGCTCACGCGGATGACGGCGTGGTTGTCGGCCATATTTTTCGCCAGCAGCTTTGGCTTGGCGGTCATTGCCGATAATCGAACGGCTGATGATGACGATTTGGGTTTTGAAGTCCCGGTATCAGCGCCTGCAGAAGTTGCGCCTGAAGGCGATGTGCCGGTGGTGGATTTTGAGTCGGAGGGTGATATTCCCCTTGACGACGCACCCCCCGCAAGCGGGGAGTAAGCAACTCAGCGGAAGTGGTGGAATTGGTAGACACGCTATCTTGAGGGGGTAGTGGCCTTTGGCTGTGCGGGTTCAAGTCCCGCCTTCCGCACCAATTATTGAGAGAGATTGATATAGCCCCGATAACCGGGGCTTTATGATTTTTGATGGGTTTTTTTTCTTTGCGATCCGCAGGCGTTGCATCATCGACACCCCGCTTATAAGCATAAGCTGACGCTACCGAATATATCCGTCTACTGGCAGCGTAAATCGATCTTGATCGGCCAGCTCTCTCGCCAGCCGAGTGAGGGATTTCCGCGCCTCCTCGACGTCACTCCTCCGAGCGGGCCCCATCAGAGACATTTCCTCCATAAAGTGCACGCGGGCTCTGGACGACAGGCAACCGAGAAAAGCGTCGCGGGTATCCTTAGCGGCGCCTGCAAGCGCGAGCATCAGCATCTGAGCCTCAGCTTCGCGCACCAGCGTTTGCAGGCTGCGGCTGTCTGCTTGCGTCAAGCGCTCAAACGGCAGCATCTCGTCCAGAACCTGTTGCGCCAGCCCCTCGTCGCGGTGCCTGAGGTCCGTCGCGACCTCGTCAGCTGTGGTGACTTTGAGGCGAGATAGGATCCCTGCAGCTGCAGCAACACCCCCTAGTTTGATCATCGACGTCCTCCGACAGTCCCATTGTTGAAGGTTACGCCGTTGATGCGCAGATATCATGCGGTGACGTCAACTTTTCCACCCGGGGCGTCAGTTTACCGATTGCTGCAATATCCCGTAGCGAGACCACCGCACGAGTCGCCGGCTTTTGCGGGTTGACGGCAGTGGCCTCCGTTCCTATACTCCGCCGCCTCTGTTTGTGGTGCTTGCACCACTGTGACGCCTGCAGACACCCTGAAAAGGGCTTCTGCTAAAAAGGGGGCGATCACTGGGAGTATTGATGCGGGGTGGAGCAGCCTGGTAGCTCGTCGGGCTCATAACCCGAAGGTCGTCGGTTCAAATCCGGCCCCCGCTACCAATTCGATGGCAGCCTGTTGCTCGCTGGTCATCGCCTCGGAAGCCCCTTTTGGGGCTTTTTTGTGGCCGCAATAAGGTGGCCGGAGGAAGGGACATGTCGGGCAAGGAAGCGCTGCTGACGCAACTATTGCGGCCGACAGTGGAGGATATGGGCTTCTCACTGTGGGGAATCGAGCTGATTTCTCCGGGAAGGCGGCCGACAGTGCGTCTTTATATAGAGGCTGACGCGGGCGTGACGGTGGATGATTGCGCGCGAGTGAGCCACCAGGTTAGCGGGGTGCTCGACGTAGAGGACCCCATCAATGGTGAATACACCCTTGAGGTGTCCTCGCCGGGTGTAGACAGGCTGTTGTTTCATGCAGACCACTACGTCCCCTATGTGGGCGAGTTGCTGGATGTGCGGTTGAGGTTGCCGATAGAGGGCAGACGCCGGTTCAAGGGAACCTTGGGCTCGGCTGACGGTGAGTCGATTGTCATTGTTGTCGACGACGAGCCCTTTAGTTTGCCCCTGCGATCTATCGATCGGGCGAGGGCGTTCCCCAGATTGGAGATCAATCAGGGAGAGAATTGAAAGGTGAACAACTTGAGGGCGGTTGGTGTGGCAACTTGCCCAGAAGCGTGAGAGCGAGACGATGAATAAAGAAATCTTGATGGTTGCCGAGGCAGTATCCGCGGAAAAAGGCGTATCGGAAGACATTATCTTCGAGGCGATCGAGTTGGCGTTGGCGACAGCGACGAAAAAACGTTACGACGAGGAAGCAGACATTCTGGTGGTCATTGACCGAGAGTCTGGTGACTACGTGACGACAAGACGTTGGCTCGTCGTACCCGACAGTGAGTTGGCACTGCTGGGTACCCAGTTCACCACCGAGGAAGCGGCTGAGGTGAATACCGCGTTGCAGCCCGGTGACTACCACGAAGAGACGGTAGAGAACGTCGATTTTGGTCGCATTGCGGCGCAGACCGCAAAGCAGGTCATCGTCCAGCGAGTGCGCGACGCCGAGAGGGCACAAATTGTTGATGAATATCGTGGCCGCGAGGGTGAGTTATTGGCAGGCACGGTCAAGAAGGTCACCCGAGACAATATCATCGTCGATTTGGGTAACAATGCTGAAGGGCTCCTGCCGCGAGATGAGCTGGTTGGCAGAGAAACCTTCCGTATCAATGACCGCGTGCGAGCCATTCTCACCGAGATCAATACGGAATCGCGTGGGCCACAATTGATTCTGTCCCGTGCTTGTCAGGAAATGCTCGTGGAGCTCTTCAAGATCGAAGTCCCTGAGATATCAGAGGGCGTGATCCAGATCAGGGCGGCGGCTCGAGATCCGGGCTCTCGGGCCAAAATTGCGGTCAAAACAGGCGACCAACGGATTGATCCAGTGGGCGCTTGCGTTGGCATGCGTGGTTCGCGCGTGCAGGCTGTCTCGAATGAACTGGATAACGAGCGGGTCGATATCATCCTGTGGGATGACAACGCGGCACAGCTTGTTATTAACGCGATGTCGCCTGCTGAGGTCGAGTCGATTGTTGTCGACGAAGACAACACCACCATGGAGGTGGCTGTTGCAGAGGATAACCTGGCTCAGGCAATCGGGCGGGGCGGGCAGAATGTT
>Ga0181579_10004795_pt1 | contig 10476 bp, 6 predicted proteins | sample 071ome_24_FD_132996 | JGI IMG/M metagenome (GOLD analysis project Ga0181579, IMG submission 132996) | Coastal salt marsh microbial communities from the Groves Creek Marsh, Skidaway Island, Georgia - 071402CT metaG (megahit assembly) | ecosystem: Environmental > Aquatic > Marine > Intertidal zone... | reverse complement strand
TGGAGGCGACTCGAATCGCTCAAGCTGGATACCCGACACGTTCGCTCTATGAAGATTTTGTGCTTAGATTTGGTTTCTTGGTCGGTAAAGATGTCATCGAATCCTCTGGAGTGGACAGTAAAAATGCGACTAAGATGATCTTGGAACATTTCTCTGTCGATGCCGAGGAGCACGTCAAGTTTGGCACTACGAAGATTTTCTTCAAGCAAGGTGTGTTAGGCGCTTTGGAAGATGCGCGATCAAACGCGATTTACTATTCAAAGATTATTCAAGCCTCGTACAAAGGTTTTAAGCAGCGCAGAGAGTACCGACGCATCCGTTCTGCGACGATTACCGCGCAAGCGAGCTGGAAGGGCATGAAACAGCGCAGGGAATTCATCACTTTACGAGATCAGAACAGAGCTGCGCTTAAGATTCAAATGGCAGCAAGAAGGAAAGCATTTAACGCTCGAGTTCAATTACGCGTTGCCGAGCGCGAGCGACGCGAACTCGAGATGCGCCTGGAAGAAGAAAAGAGGGAAAAAGAGGAGAAAGAACGTCTTCGAAAGGAAGCGGAATTGGAAGCTGTGGCGGCGCGCAAGAGAGAAGAAGAAGTGAAAGCAAATGCAAAAATGGAGGCTGATGCCGCCGCCGCCGTGAAACGCAACAATTCTCCCGAATCCACTCTCGATCGCGAAACTTCCTCCGCCGCGTCATTATCCGAGGACGTGGATGCGTTGAATAATCCGTTCGTCAAGGCTCTTAAAGCCGAAAACGAAGCATTGCGAGCATCCGTGGGAGCTGAAAGAGAAGAAAAGATGGCTCTTGAAAAGCAAATAGAAGAGTTAAGAGAGCAACTCATCGCCGCGGATGATGCATTAGTCGCAGCAATGATGCAAAATCAAAAGAATCAACAGAGTTCGCCGTCACCTTCGACTCCGTCGAGCAAACAAGGACCTTCCAGTGCAGAAAAGCCTTCGATGCATGCAGACAAAGTCCCATCTGGTCAAACCTCGAGAGTGATTCAATTCGTGGATGGTATGAAAGGAGAATTTAACTCAATGACACGCGTTCTCGACGACGACGTCGAATTCATCCGAGAAGTTGCGTCGGGTGAAATAACCGGGGTTGACGGCATGGATGTGCAGAAAGAGTTCAAAATTTTGCAATCTCGCTTCGAACACTGGAAACATGATTACAAGGAGCGTCTGAAATTCGGCGAGCGCTTCTTAAAGAAGGAAGCAATGGATAAGTCCACACCAGAGCTTACGAAGAAGAAGAGTTTCTTCGGCGGTAAGAAATAGAAATCATAATAAATAGCGTACAGAACGTTTATATAAAATCTACTCAGAGAATCAAACAAAAGAAATGACGATGGATGGAAACTACTCTATTTTATCTCTAAATCTTCTAATTGCACACAATGGTTGAACCGAACCCACCCGGCAACCCCCCTTCTCGACTGCAGCTCTTGGAGTCGATCAGCTCGATATCAAACACCTCCCATTGTTTTGAAGAGAAAAACGTCGCCGGACCAACTGGCGGTCCCAATTCTGGAGGCACGACAATCCGTCTTTTCCCGCCCGGTTTCATCGTGCTTAACCCTTCCTCGAAGCCAGGTATCATCCCTTTTATGCCCAAACGCGCTTTCGCTGGAGCATTTTTCCTATACGTCGAGTCGATAACACCACCGTTTTCATTATATGCCACGTAATGGAACGTCACCTCTTGATCCTTCCCTGGCACTTTCCCGCTTCCTTTCGCGAAATCGTAATACATCAACCCATCCTCCGTTTTTTTGTAACCGCTCGGCGTGACCACGTTCACGTCGTACCCTTCTCTTATAAAGGTTGGAAAATCATCCGGTGCGTTGTTGAATTGTTTTATCTTAGCATTGTTTACCGCTTGTTTCAGCGTCTTTTCGTCCACTTCTTTTTGTGACGTCGGGACGTATCCGGGCTCAACCAAATCGATATCTATTTCAATCACATTATCTTCATCTTCTTGTTCTCGCTGTTGTTCCTCGTCACTGCTACTACTACTACTGTTTCTACTACTACTGTTCGCGTTGCTGTTGCTTTTGAAGACGTCTTTTGGATCTCTGACTGGTTCAGGGGGAGGTCTCTCAACCTCTTTCTTTGCCTCCGTCCAGTTTTCGTTTGGCTTGTATCCGTCCGGTTCGTTTTCAACTTTAATCCGTTTCGGGTTGACGATCCACTCGTCGTCGTCGTCGTTATTCTGAGTGAATTTAGCGAAAGCCGAGTTATTTTGACCGTTTATATTGAGCGCAGCGGTAAAGGCAACCATCGCGGAGGAGGTCAGGAAATGTCGTCTTTTATTAGTAGTAGTGCTGGAGACTTCCAATCGATCGCCGTCGGTCCCACTTTTAGATACGATGGTGATTACTCCTCCTCTTCCAACAAAACTCTTCTTCTTCTTCTGCGACGACGACGACGACGACGACGACGACGACGACGACGACAAAAACTGACGTCGTTTCGAAGAAGACGTTCCGACGAGGAAAGAGAGGGAAGACCGGCTCGCGACGAAACTCGCGCTCGACGACGAAGAAAGCATGTTACTACTTTGAGTGCAAAGTTGTTTTTTTGCTGCGGTGCGTGAACGCGCGTTTCGAGAAGTGCAGACAGACACGGCGGTGTAAAGTACGAAACTCTTCCCAATAAAAAAAAACTTCTTTCCCTCACACTCACAATAATATCATTTCATTTCGAAGTTTGCACACACACGCGCGCGCGCGGGAAAAAAAGACGAATAACACCCCATTAAGATGATGAAGAAATGATGACATCGCTCGAAGAACCTTCGTCGAAACCAGGAGAAGAAGGACGCGCGGGAAACGACGACGACGACGACGATAACGCGTGCGTCGATAAAAATCCACTTCCGCTCGGCGTGAACTTCTCCGAGAGAGAATTTGAGAATTGGTTGCAGTACGATTCGGGAAAGAAACAGAGGAAACGAAAAGACATCGAGCGGGCGATCGTGCTGATGGAATCGCGCGAAAGGAAAAATTTGAGAGAGTTATCGGATACGCAAGAGTCGTTAGAGAAGTTTAAAGGGAAGAAACCTGAGATTGTGTTCAAGTTTTTGCGCGAGTTAATATCTCTGAACAAGTCCAAGTCAAAGGACGAGAAGAATAGCAAAGAAGGACAAGTCGAAGGCGACGAGGAAGAGCAGGCGACGAAAGATTGGTTCAACGAAAACATGGTGAACGTTTTGGATGAACGGATGATGTCAAAAATAGTCAATGAAAACGTCATGGCGTTTCAAAACGTGCGCCGAAAAATAGAGAGAGAAACGTTCGCGGAAGAGAAGAGAGCGTGGATGGAGAAGAAAAGGAAAGAGAGAGAGAAGGAGCGCACTGCGAAGAGGAAGCAGGATAGAATTGAACAGCGGCATCAAAAACAACAACAAGAAGTAGAAATAGAAAAACAGAAGAAGGAAAAAGGGAAACTAAGTAAAGGGCAATATGCCATTCGTTTAGAAGCAGCAATAGCAGGGATTGATAGCTCGTTTCGGAAAGTGAAAACGAAAGAACACGAGAACATAGACAAACATCAGCGCCCGAAAGCAGCGGCAAATATACAGAAGCAAATGACAGAAAAGATGGCAAAGGCAAAGAATGCGAAGGAGCGAGAAGAAATGCACGATGAGAAACAACAGTTGGTTCGGGAAAGATGTTCGTGGGAGGCAGAAGAAGTGCCAGAGGACGTGAAAGAGCTGAGAGAATACATCAAAGGACTCGGCGGGCACGGTAACTCGATACGAGCAAAAGATTGGGTCATTAAAAAATGGACGAGGAAATATTCCACACAGTCTGGTGAAAAAAAATCGTACAAAACGTATCGTCATTCCAACGGTGCGCAGTATCGCTCGAGAAGAGAAGTCGCGGAGGCACTTGGCTTGTAGTACCAGAACGAAAAGTTACATTCTTCCTCCGAAAGGCAGTTCAGTTGTAAAATAATGCAAAATAATACCATGGTACCAGTGATACGTTCGTTTTATAATCATTTACACAATCGATATACAGCATTACATAATACCAAACCCATCGGGTGAAGTGGGTACATTTCTGTCAAGTACCTCGCCGCTTGTTTCGGCTCGAGGATCTTATGTACCACGTCCATTGAAATGTCCATCGCCAGAGCTCTCTCGTCGACTAAGTTCGATCGCAGCTCTACAATCAAAGCTCGAGAAGATTCTGAACTTCCAGTGAGCCAACGAATCAACCCTTTAGGTCCTTCCTTCGTATTTTCCTTACCCTTAGCGCACAATTCCTTCATGCCATCGTTGATTCGATCCCTCGCTTCGAATAACCTCCTGAACTGTTCCTTCGCGATGTCGTGCACGGCGATCAGCGCCTGCTTCTGTTGCTCGCTCAAACCCAAATTTGTGATGATGTTCGTGTAAAACTTAATTTTTGCGTCGTCGCCCTTCCCAATCACGTCAAAATCTTCGTTGAAACCCATATTGTCGTAATATTTGAAGCATATTTTGGCGTTATCCCTTCCGATGGCTCTTCCAATGTGCATGCACAGAGTGCAAGTTTCGTCTACCATTTTATTAATCAAGTTCACGTTGGCTTCTTTCATGGAAAGTTTTGCCTCATCAACTTCGTCAGCGCCGTTTCCTTTCTTATTCGTTTTCTCTTCGATATTTGTGAGCGACAAAACAGAAATTTGTTTCAACCACTTGTAATGCAAACTTTCCAGAGTGTTGTTAACAATAGTTTCTTCTTCTACTACCTCCCTATTTGCATTGACATCGCCGACGCTGTTCATAGAATACTCCGCCTCTGGAAATTGCTTCTTGAACTCTTCCAAAGACTTAACGCCTTCAGGAAGCGTGAACTGTTTAGGTACTTCCGGCATACCGTTCGCCATCAACATTTCACCCCCTGTTGCATCAAACACATTCGTTCCATTCATCGTCGTCGCAGACGACAGCGTCGAACTTTCAATCTCCGCTCTTCTCGCTCTTTTAAACATGGACAACTGCGACTCGTACAGTTTGCTCTTATGCTCCAACAGTTTTTGTTCGATCGGTGCCTGCGTCGCAATCTCTGCTTCCAACTTTCTCACTTTCTCCTGTAAATCTTTCACTAGATTTTCCATTTCTTCTGATTTCTTCTTTATTCTTTCTCGGTAGCGTCGTTGAGCGTTTGCGTTTTGTTTCAACACCGTTGTTTTCTTCCCTTCTGTTCTAGTTGATTTTTCCTTCTCTCCTTCTCCCTCTCCTCTTTTGTTGTTGTTGTTGTTGTTGTTGTTGTTGTCGTTGTTATCACCATCTGCACTCCGTCCTCGCTTCCTTCTCTCGGTGGAGTTGGTAGTGAATGCTGTGGCCGCAGTGCTCGTAGTATTCATAGTCGCATCCGCACTGACAGCACCACTGCCAGCGGGAAAAAACGTGGCGCCTTCTTCCACTCCCTCGATTTGTAACAGCGCATCGTTCTCTTTCGCGTTCACGCCCAACTCTTCCCCGAACAACTGTTGCACGTATTCACTCAAGAACAACTCGTGTTCTTGAGACGAGGACGGGTTGTTGAATACATCATCTACCTCGTCCATCGGGATGGTCATAGATTGGGTTTTTCTTTTTCCCGCAATTTTGATTTTTTTTTGTGCGTTTGCGAGTAAAGTAAAGGATATATTTAACCTCTAGCCCATAATCTCTAAAATACATTACACGCACTATTTACGTGATAATACTTTTTTACAGTTGATACTAGCACTAATATACATTTCATCCTGAAATTCCTCTCACGCACACGTCACGCGCAGTCATTATGATCGTCGTCGTCATCATCATCATCATTTGGATTCAAACAATCCTTCGATTAACTCGTTCATTAAAACGCCTTTCGGATCGAACTTTCTGCGAAGGTCTCGAAATGCTCGAAAGTTTTCGTGACCGTACGCGGTTTTCAATCGCTCAACTTGTTTCTTTCTCCGTTCGGGGTTCTTCTCCAGCTCAATTTTAGCCCAGTGCGTCTTGAGGAAGTAATCGTCGCCGAGAGCGTCGCGCATTTGTTCGCCGTACTTTGTGAACCTCGCGGTTATTTCCTCGCGTTCAGCTTCTACTTGCGTTGGAAGGTACATTATAATCCCAACCCAGGAGTGTAATGAGTCTTTTGCGCCATAAGATGGGGACATTATGCTAGAGCTACCACTCGTCCAGCGTTGCTCGATTGGCGCGTGCGCCGGTATGTCGTTTTCTGCGATCATTTTGCGTAAATCGCGCATAAAAAGTAAATCTTTTCGAAGAGAATCTGAAGGATGAGAAAGGTTAGCATCCACGGACGATGCTTCTCGTTCACTTTTTTCCTCTAAAGTGCCGCAGGGAAAGGCAACCTCTAACACGTGTTGTTGGCCACCGCAATCAAACCCAAGAATTTGATCGCTCCAATCCACGCGCGTGCCGTGCGAGCGCTTCCAGAATTCCGCTTCTGCCGCGTTTACTCTTTTAACGTGGTCCACGTTGAGTGGATCGATGCGCAAAAGCAGATCTCGAAGCTCGCCGAACCCGGCGTTTTCGCGCTCGGCTTTCTTTGCAGACTCCATGTCTAACTTTTTTAACAAGTCAACCATTGGTTTGGTGCGATATTTGTTCCGTTTGCGTTCGCTTGGCGTCGTCAAATAAGAAAATACTGAACCTAGACCTGGCAGGCTTCCTTTCTTTTTCTTCGTTGCAACAATCGGATTAGATCCAACCACCACTACGCAATCCGTGTGCGGAATCCACATGTATCTCACGTGTTTATACGACCGAATCCACTTTTCGTGGTTTTTTTCTATTTGCTCGGGCGTAGTCGTGAATGTATCTTCTTTTAGCTGGTACGCGTCGACGCACTGTAAGGTGATCTCTGAGGCGACCCCTAAGGATCCTAAACCAACTTTCGCAGCTTCAAACGTTGGATCGACGATGTTTTTGTCCTCTTCGCCTTCCTTCACACCGAGCTCGATCACTCCTCTCGCTGGAGTTATTAATTTCATTCTAACTATGGTTGCATCTACGGGGGGGATTTTCGCCCCGGTTCCGTGTGCGCCGACTTGCGTGAAGCCGCCAATTTGCTGTTCGCGAATACTCGCATAGTTTTGCAACGTCAAGTTGTATTTTCGCAAAGCTTCGGTGACATCAGAGACTCTCGCTCCAGGCTGCACCGTCACTTGCTTCTTTTCTTCGTCCACGTGTAGTACCTTATCTAACAACGCCAACGACACCATGCCTTCTTTCTCAAACGCTACTCCGTTCGGTGACAACGCCGCGCCAACCGGTCGTATTTTCTTCCCTCGTAAACTCGCGTGTCGCACAATCGCCTCCAACGCTTCCGTCGTTTCCGGTTGCGTGAAGGTGTCCACGACAACTTTTTTCGTCCCGGACCAATTCTCAATCTCATACTCTTTCTCCGTCGTGTAGCTTTGCTTCTCGAGATTTTCTGTCTCTTTAACGCCCTCTCTGTAGACGTAAAAACTCAACGCACATCCTAGCGCGAAAGCGTAAAAGCGATATTTTTGCCACATAGATTCGTGATGATACCGTCCATCTCCTCCTGCACCACCTCCTCCTCGACCACCGCTTCCTCCTTCACCGGTTGCAGAAGAATTTATACTTCCCGAAGCCGCTTCATCTTTCGATGACAAATCCGAAGAGGAAGAAGAAGAAGAAGAAGAAGAAGAAGACATGGACGACTCGTCCAACTCGTCCATGAAAAACTTGTCCACTTTCCTCCTCACCCCTAACATTTTCGCGCTTTTACTCATCACGACTACATCTGCTGGACGTTCTTTCCTCCCTCTTCCTCCTCCTCCTCCTCCTCCGCCGCCGGGTGCGTTCCCTCGACTATTGTGCACGTGCAACACCTGAAATTCTTTCATGAAATCCTCCAAAGCGATTGTTTGTCGTTCACCCGGTTTCGACAGCGGTAAACCCGGAAAAAGTTTTCGAACGAGTTGTCGATACATCATGGGATTCGTATTTTGCGCCGCGGTCAATTGAGCGGTGCTCGGGAGCACCCTCGCTCGGTTCCCGCGAACGTACGTTTCGAATTGATTGTGATTATGATTCTGCTGATTAACTTGGTTTTGTTGTTGTTGCTGTACTTGTTGTTGAGTCGCGCGCACACCTCCGCTAATGCCTCTTCTTTGCGTGGTGGTAGAGACCGTGGCACCGATATTCTTCCAACACATCGTCGTCGTCCTCGTCCTCGTCGTCGTCGTCCTCGTCGAGAGAAGAAGACGAACAGAATCCACCACCAACCAGCCCTGTCGGCGTTGCTGTTTTCGAAGATAGCGCATGATTATTTTTTATGATGTGTGTGCGTGTACTCTTCGCGCGTCGATACACTGTTGTTACATATATACTTTTTTATGCTCGATGTGAAAAGTTTTCACAAAACTCTTCTTCACGAAAAACACAACGCGAGCATAAACAAAAAGAATGAGAAGACGAAGAGGATAAAGACAAAAGAAGAAAAAGAAGATGATGATGAACACGACGACGACGACGACGACGATGTCGGGACGAAGAAAAGTTTCCATCTTCATCTTTCTTTGTATTCTGGTGCTCTTTTCGTGCGTCATCTATCGCGTGAGCACGTTTGCTCCTGAAGAAGAAAAACAAGTAGGGGAAATCTCGAACGAAGTTTTGAAGCCATCAACTCCTTTGTCGTCGACTTTGTCGTCCTCGTCGATGCAAATATTCGCGAGAATGAACGAGAAGTCCGAAGAAGAAGAAGAAGAAGAAGAAGAAGAAGAAGAAGAAGAAGAAAAGGAGGAGTCGGAAGGAGAAGGAGAAGAAGATGGTGATGATGACGATGAAGTAGGGGAAGAGAAAAGCGAGGACAGCGAAGCAGGAGAAGAAACAACAACAACAACAACAACAACAACAACAGACAAAGACGACGAAGAAGAAGACGATGAAATGAGAACACCAACGACAACAACAAAAAGGAGCGATAGGATTAAAAAACGACCAGACGAACGAGAAAACGTGCCGGGCAAGTACAACGAAGAGACGGCGCCAAAGCCACCGTTCAAAGTTCCTCCAGTGTACTTACCGAGGAGTATCTCAGAGGCGTTAGAAGAGACGGGGAGAGGCCCCACGCGACCGTGTAAGTGCGTGCACGGAAAGAACGAAGCGGTGTACTATTTAGAAAATAGGGAGAGTGGTATAGATGATGATGAGATTGATAGGCGTGAGAGTAGTTTTGATAATGATGATATTAACAACGGGAACATAGAAAAAGAAAGAGAAGAAGAAATGGGTAATATCGAGAGCGATGAGAACGAAGCGGAAGAAATTCCAGAAGCTGGGCAAGTTCAATCGTCGAATACCAAAAAGAAAAACGCTAAGATGACGTTTGTAATCTTCCACGTCGCTAATAACGAAGAGCACGAACTATCGCAAGCGCAAGTAGATGGCATAACGATGGTCTTAAAGAGCGTCATAAACAAACACGACAAGTGTCGTCTGGTGATTTTGACGGATGCGTTGACGGATTTAACACCTTTAACGAACAATTTCCCAGACATTTTGGAGGTACGAAGACACGAGTTTGCTCAAATAGCAAAAGGATGGACGACATATTTAAGGGCCACGGCTGAAAAGCAATTCATATTCGATGAAATCGAACAAAAACCGCAACATTTGCGCGACAACATCGTCTTCATGGACTCTACCGATGTCATCTTCGCGAAATCGATAAAAAACGTTTTTCGCGACGAAGAGACGAAAGTACCGCACACCTTTGGCGCGGCATGGACGTACAGAGACGGCTCATCTGGCGCAAACAAAAAATGGCCCATTAATTTCGGCGTGCGTTTCGTCAACGCCGAGCGCATCGCTGAAGCGGCTTTACTTTCCGCCTATTTCGTCCACGCGTACGAGTGGTTTTTTTACACCGAAAGACCAAACATGCGGGCGGATTCGACGCAATTTTTCTGGGAACAAGACGTCGCGAACTGGCTCGCCCGACGGTTTAAACGCTTCAGAGACCGTAAAGCCAGCGACAGAGGCAAATACGTGGACGCTTCTACCCCAATTCGATACGTCGTTGACGGTTTAGACAACGACGATGAAAAAGGATTTCGCTGTCGCCACGTGTCCATGCGTTTCTTACCATGCTTCCTATACAACGCAAATCCTCCGCAAACGTTCCCAGTCAAAAGATTGAACAGCGGTCGCAAGAACATCGGATGTCCAGCGACGACAAGAACGAGCGTATTTCACATGAAAGGTGCGTTGAAACGAAAAATGCAAGACGTGTTCAACTATTACGGCAAACCAGAAATCAACGATAAAGACGGAACAAAGCCCAAAGCCCGACGAGCGAAGAACCGCGAAAACAACAACACGTTCATCGAATACTTTGGCGTCATGAGTGACGAAGACGCGAAGTCTCGTTTCGGTTTCTGCGAGAGCGCGAAGGCGTCGTCCTCCACTACAAGCAAACGGGGGATCAACAACGAGAACGAAGAC
>Ga0181579_10004793_pt1 | contig 10477 bp, 7 predicted proteins | sample 071ome_24_FD_132996 | JGI IMG/M metagenome (GOLD analysis project Ga0181579, IMG submission 132996) | Coastal salt marsh microbial communities from the Groves Creek Marsh, Skidaway Island, Georgia - 071402CT metaG (megahit assembly) | ecosystem: Environmental > Aquatic > Marine > Intertidal zone... | reverse complement strand
GATGAAACAAAGGTGTTCATCAAGCACGCGATCGATCGCGCTCTCCTAAAGAGGTCGGCGGACGAGTAAAAATGTTTAAATAAATGTTTGTTGTTCAACTGAAATTTTGATATTAAAACCTTCAACGTTTATCATCAGAAACAAATCATCAGACTCAATCGCTATCGCTGTCGTGTCTCCCTCCGCGACGTCGATCCCTCGAGCGCGAGCGCGAGCGCGAATAGCTTCGGGAGTCCCGTCTTCGGCGAGGCGGGCTTCGACTACGACTGCTACTACTGTACGATCTGCTTCTGCTGTACGACCTACTGTACGATCTGCTGTACGAGCGACCTCTTCTTCGCGGAGATCTCGAGCGACTTCTCGACGTTTCGCTGCTTCTAGAGTACGATCTCGATCTCGATGGGCTTCGCTCGCGCGAGCGTCCCCTCTCTTGCCTCGCAGCTCCTCCAGCCGGCGGCGGCGGCGGTACTTCGCGCATCTGACCAGCGACGGGCGCAGCGGCACCTCCTCCTCCAGCCGACGGTGGCGGCGGCGGCACCTCACGCATCGCCCCCGCTTGGTTCGCCACCACCGGTTCTCTTAACCCTCTCCGCGCAATCTCCTCGTTCACGACCCGAAGCTCGCCTTCGAATCGCTCGATGTTTCTCCTCGCTTCTTCGCCACGTCTTCTATTCTTCTCCGCCCTCTCCCTCTCTCTTCTCTCCGCCCGCTCCCGCATCCGTTTCTCCTTCTTTTCCCGTTTCTTCTCCTTCTTCGCCCGCTTCTCCGCTTTTCTCCGTTCCTTCTCTCGCTTCCGCTGTTCCTCCTCCCTCGCCTCTCTCTTCTCCTCCTTCAACCGTCGCTGCAAGTCTCTATCAAACGCGTCTCCCTCCCTCGCGTCCGCCTCCCTCCGATTCACCCCGAACGCCCTCGCGAGCTTATCCATCTCCGCATCCTTTCTCGCCTCTCTCGCGTGCGTCTCCATCGCCGCCGACGCGCGTTTCATCGCCGCTTCCGAGCGTCTCCTTTCATCCAATTTCACCTCCAACTCGCGTCTCAACGCGTCCGTCTTCACCCTTCGGTCCTCCTCGCTCAGCGTCGGGTCCTCTTCCAACCGCTCCGCGAGTTCCGCGACGCGAACCTCGATCTCCCGTTTCGCGTTGTGCGCTAAGATCGCGTCGCTCATCCCGCGGCGCTTCACCGGCTGTCCGCGAGATCCTTCCGCATCGCGCGAGCGCTTCGAGCCGCCGTCGTGCCCATCCCGCGTCAATCGCGACGCGTCTCGGTGGAATTTGTTCGTCTGGACGTACCCAGAGGTTCCGGACCCGCGGGCGGTGGTGAGTCCGATGCCGTTGTACATCCTTCGTCGCCCTTCGTCGGTCGGTCGTGAAGCGAAGCGGCGCGCGCGCGCGTCGGCGTGTGATGCGTTTGGTGCCGTTTCCATCGTGGATTTACTTAGGGTTTTGTGGATATTCGTATATTGTTACACTATAACCTATGTGAATATATTTATAGAGCGCATGCATACGCATGAATTTGAACGCGTGGGCGCGACAGAATCCGCCGCGTCGGCGGCTCTCGCGCGCGCGCGCGCGTCGCGATGCGCTCGAGCGGCGCGAATAACGCGCATGCGTCGTCCACCGCGTCTCGAGGGGCGATGCGTGAGACTTTCGCGTCGATTCGCGTTCGTAATGTGCACTCGGGAAGAGTCGTTGCGATGCCGCGCGCGCGCTCCAACGGCAACGCGCGCGGTCATCGTCGTCGATCGACGCCGAGGACGTCCGCGATGGATGCGAGGGCGATCGAGGAGTTGTTGACGGATTCAGCGCTCGGCGCGGCGTGTTACTGGGTGTCGGATGAGCTGGCGCAAAGGTTGGCGAGGCGAACGCACGCGACGGAGACGGCGGAGGCGTGCGAGCTGCCGACGAGCGTGGATTTCGTCGAGTTCGTTCGGGACGATCGGCGACGGGCGAGATACGTCGCGTTCGGTGCCGTGGATGGAGCGACGGCGTACGTGTGGTACGATTGGGTGGATTGGGTGGTGCCGGACGATCCGAGTCGGGCCGAGTACGTGACGACGGCGCTCAAAGTCGCCGTGGATGCGACGGTGTACAATCCGTTTTGGGCAGTGTTTTTCATCGTCGCCATGGGTGTGATGAGCGGAAACGACTCGCAGAGGATCGTGGGAGACGTCAAGAGAGATTGGAGAGAGTTGTACGTGAGTAATTGCACGTTTTGGGTGCCGATGAATTTCATCATTTACGGTTTGACGCCGCTCGAGTATCGCGTGGCGTTGCTCTACGCGCTCAACGTCGTTTACGTGTGTGCGCTATCGATGTTTCAGGAGCGAGAGATGCTCGCCAAGGATTCTGGTGATTCATTTGCGCTCACAGACGTCGTCGCTCGAGTTCTTCCGGATGACGTCCGTGCCGACTGGCGCGATTTGACGGGGTGTCCTCGATGCGAGGGCAAGCGATTCATCGAGTGCGAATTGTGTACGGTGGCGACGCGCAATCTCATCGATCCGAGTCGCGCTAAGGCGACGACAGCTGCGATGAATTGCGAGGCGTGTTCGGGTGCGAGACGCATATCCTGTCCCGAGTGTACGGTAACCTCTGTGTCGACCGATGAGGAGGAACTCTCCACCGTTTGAGGGCAAGTAGAGTCGTGAATTTGTAAGATTATGTATTACTCGTGCTAGCTAACTACGTTGAGATTTTCTTTTCCAAATTTTAGAAATGGCCCTGTTAATGATTGATTAAGGTGTCATGCAAGAATCAACAAAAAATCGATGAGCACGGCGCCGCCGCCGCCGCTGCGCTCACTCTTCCTTTTCTTCAAAGATACCAGTGTGCGTCTCTTGGCTGCACATGAAGAGCGGGTTCTCCACCGTCATGACGCGCGTTTCGTTATCGATGAGCGTGCGCAACGGCTTGGGAAGGGCAAACATGCGCGTGTGCGACACGGCGTCGTAAAACTTCATCTCCAAACCTCTGGCAGCGAGCGTCTCGTCGGCGCCGGCGCCGCTCAAGTCGATGCTCACATCGTTGACAGCCAAGTTGAAGCCCCACTCAGAGGTGAAGGACGGAACGCACATGGTGTAACCGTACACCTTGGGGAACACTTGCTTGAGGGTGTGGTGAATCGGAGAAAAGACGTGGTGAGCGTCGCGAACCGACGCGCAACCCGACTGCGTGACGAAGATGCCACCCGGCGCCAACTTTTTAGACAAAATTCTGTAAAAATCAGTCGTGTAAAGCTGGTAGCACGGACCACCGTCGAGGGGATCACTCAAATCCATGATGATGACATCAAAGCTTCCATCCGGTTCGCTTTCCAAACCACCCTTGGCGTCACCGATGATCAAACGCGTACGCTTATCGTCGTACGCGCCGGCGCTGTAAAACGGCGTGTGCTCTCGACACATGTTCACGACGTCCCCGTCGATATCCACCATGACGCACTCCTCCACGCTCGGGTGTCGAAGCACCTCCCTCAACGTCGCGCCTTCACCACCACCACCGATGAAGACCTTTTTCGGGTTCGCGTGCGCCGTCAGCGCCGGGTGCACCAACGACTCGTGGTACACGTACTCGTCGTGTTCCGACGACTGCATGAGCCCGTCCGTGATCAAAAGCGACCCAAACGGCACCGTTCGGACGACTTCAACCTCTTGAAACTCACTCGCGCCTTGATACAGCACTTCTTCAACCTACCCCCGCGCGTTTCGCGTCGTCGAGCGTTCGCGTCGTCAGTCACTCGTCGCCGTATAAAATCAAATCAATCATAAAGTGCGACGCTCCACGCGCACGCGTTTGCGCATCTTTGAGATGATTCGCTTTCAGCTCGCTCGTCGCCGCCGTGTCGTTCTCGCGCGCACGCACCCGATAGCTCAGCGCGAGACCATCTTCGAGGAGTTCGTGGTACCACGTGCCCTTGGCGAACGCTTCGGCGCCGATCCCTATCTCGGACTCGTTCGTCGACATCGTCGTCTCGATCGGTCAGCTCTGGCGGCGCGCGCGCGACGCGTTCGGAGGGAGAAGACATCCGCCCGACGCATTCAAAACCCTAATATTTAATACTACATACGTTTTAAGTCCATGTCAGGGGTACGTTTGGATAGGGGGTTTGGAAACGCATAAATGTACCTCTCATAGATTTTTGTGTATATTTAATATGGTGTTCGGACATTTGGAGTGTGTGTTTTACCCCGAAAAAGGTCGTTGTCGTCGTCTTTCGGTCGGAGCTCGCGATGGGTGGAGACGGCGTTCGGCGACGCGTGGACGACCACCGGACGGGGTCTTCTCGCCCCCGCGGTGCGCGCGCGTCGTGCGCGTCGCGTTTCAGTTCGCGTTCGACGCGTCCGCGTGTCCGCGAGCGTCGTCATGACGGTGGACGACGCGCGGGATTCAAGGAAGAATTTGAACTCTTCTGGTGAAAGACAGCTCGAGTCCACGGCGCCGGGTGGTGGGGCGACGACGATCGAGGCGATGTTCGCCAAGGCGTCGAAAGCGGACGGAGGGAATAAACGAAAGTCGAGCGATGCGGCGCCGGGGGATCGGGGGAAGCGGGTCAGGGTGGACGCGAAGGAGGAGAGCGTCGTCGTGGAGTCGCCGTCGGACGCAGAGGAGGAGGACGCGAGGAGGAAGAAGAGTGATGTTGCGACTGCGGCGGTGGATCTCACGGATGTGATTGAGATTGTGGAGGATGTCACAGAGGTCGCGAACGGTGACGGTGTGAAGACGACGAAGGTGCCGCCGCCGGGCGAGGGTGGGAAGGATGGGGAGAAGAAGAAGGTGCATAGCTTTTTTACGGCGTTCGCGAAACGACGCGAGGCTGTCAAAGAGGCCAAGGCGTCCGGGAGGGCGGTGAAGACGGAGACGCAGGCGGAGTTTATCAAGGTTAAACCGGCACCGATTGAAGAGGCGTTGGCGCCGATTCACGTCGGGTATGAGACTTTGAAATTGGATGCGTCGGAAAGAACGGCGGCGGTTGCGCAGGCGGAAGAAGCCTCAGTGACGACGACGATGACGACGAGACCATCTGCGGCGGCACTCGGGGACGAGTTTAAGCTTGCAGTGGTGAATAATTTGGGAGGTGATTGGCGCACGTGGTTCGGGGCGACGAACGACGAGGCGACGTGCGGCGATGGCGTGTCGTTGACGTCGACGTCTTCGGAGGAGCGCGAGGAGGAGTACCTGACGAGCGTCGCGCGAATGGCGAATCGAATCGACGTCGAGCGAGACGGTGCTCCGACGGCGACCGAGAGTGAGATTGCGCAAACGCGCGGGGAGCTTCGGAATAGATTGGTAGGATTAAAGGCTAGAGGAGGAGAGGGCGATGTCATGACGCAGTGGGTGGATCGGTACAAGCCACTCGAGGGCGCAGACGTCGTCGGCGAAAATGCGGCAAACGTGCGACTTCTTCACAGCTGGTTGAAGGCATGGAACAAGCGAATGGCGATGCAAGTCGCTGGAAAGACACCACCGTCGCCGTCTAGACCGTGTGCGCCGCGTAAGGAGTACACTGAAGATGAGGCTGAATATTGGGAGCGAGACGACGACGTAGACGACGGTTTTGGCGGCGGTAAATCCGTCGCCAACGGCGTCTTGATCTCGGGGCCAGTGGGCAGCGGCAAATCGTCAACGGTGTACGCTTTAGCGAAAGAACTAGGTTATAAAGTTTTAGAGGTGAACACGCTCGACAAACGCAGCGGTCAGGATGTGTTGTTGCGCTTTAGCGAAGCGACGCAATCGAAACGCTTCAACAAGAAGCAAAAGGCTGAGCCAGAAAAGCCGGCAAAGCCCGGTCTGAAAGCCTTTTTCAGCGCCACCCCTGTTCAAGACGGCGACAAGGCGACGACGGCGAAGAAGAAATCAGATGAACAAGCTACAGAAGAAAAAGAGAATGACGGCAACGCGCAGTCTCTCATACTGTTTGAAGAGATTGACATTCAACTCGCCTCAGAACGCGGTTTCATGTCTGCCCTCTCGCAGTTGGTGGAATCTACGAAACGTCCAGTCATCTTTACTTCAAACACGCACATTTTACCAGACTTATCTATGCACTTGCCACTGGCGAGGTTGCGTTTCGAGGCGCCGACGGTGAAAAGTTGCGCTGCGTACGGGGCGCTCGTATCCGCTGCCGCCGGCGCGACGTTGCGACCGTCGGATGCCATGGCGCTTGCGCTCGCGTGCAAAGGTGACTTGCGACGTACGATTCACAACGCACATTTCACCGCGTTGAGCAGCGATCCGGTGAAGCTGGAACACATTGATGGTGACAAATTCTCCACCGCTCTCATCGAAGCGGCGCGCACCGCCGTCAACGATGTTTCCCATCTCGGCGCCGCACCTCTAGAAGCCGCCAAAGCGTTTTACGCTCGTAGCGTTCAATCGATTGCGAATGATTTCAGCGCCATGTTGGACGATGTCAAGTCGGGTTTGCTCAGACATGAAGCGCGCATGAAGATTTGGGAAGAAGACAAGGAGGCGAAGCGCCGCGAACGCCGCGAGGCTAAGCAAAAGATTCTTTGCATGCAAAACACAAAGCAACCCCTAGAGCTCAAGGATGATGCGAAAGAACAGCCCGTTGTAGATGAAAAGACTGAAGCGCAACGCGTCAAGGAGAAGATCCAGCTCTCTCTGAGCGCTTTCGAGTCCAAGGAACGATTGGACGAACCGGATTGGTCGTCGTTCGATTGCTCCCCACCGGCGGGGGGATGGCAACGCGCGCAAGACGAAATCGGCGCGCTCTCGAAGCTCGCGCGTATCATGTCTGACGTCGATTTGCTTCAATCGTCCGCCTCGATCGGGATTACCGGGGTGTGCCGCAGAGACCCGCCTTGGAGCAAGCAAACCATCGGCGACGAAGCTGCACTCGAAGATTGCCCTCCAGAGGAAGATTTCTACTTGTCGAACGGCCCGCCTAGACAAACTCTCGGTGGTAGCGACAACGTGAGCACGCTTTCGTCCGAGTTCATCACGAACCACGGCGTGAAACAGTTTGTGTCGCGACGGAAGGAACTGCGCCGAGCGCATCCGGAACTCGCCAATGGCGTTGAAACAAACGGCGTCGCGCCAGCCACCCCCATCAAAGCGTCTCGACGCGCGCGAGGGTCTACCCGGGCACCGTTAACCGCAACCAGAGGTTCCATGCATCCAACCTGGCGCTCGCGATTACTCGCTGAATGCCTGGGCGGACACACGGTGAGTCAGTCGAGCACCACGGATCGTCTCGGCTACATTTCACGCATGATTCGCATCCAGAGCGCTCCCAAACCGATGGCTTCACCATCCGCCGGCCGCCGCACGAGACGCGTGAGACGACACTTGATTCTACCCAGTGAAATACGCTCCGACTTGTTAGATGTTTCCAATTTCGGGGGATCTCACTAGCGAGATGCTCCGAGAAGATTGATTTTATTGTAATTTGCAGAACATGGTACGATAGTCAACGGAGCCTTCCTCAATGTGCGGCGCATGGCGTTTGAAATGACTCCTCGCGCGCTCCGGCGCGCGTGTCTAGATCAGAAAGGGTACGTGTTTTTGTGAGCGTCTAAGACGCACCCGCGAGCGACGCGTCGAAACGTTTCACGGCGTCATCATCTGCATAGTCTGACTCTTCTTCTTCTTACGCTCGCACGCACTACTTCAGGTACGCGACGCCCGAACTGAACGAAATATTGTACCTCCACCACCGAGGCATCACGCAAATCCGCAATCTCCAACCATATCGCGGTTTGCGGTGCCTGCACATCGAGTCGAACGCGTTGAGTCGCCTCGATGGATTGGAAGAGTTGACCGAGTTGACGCAACTGTACGTCGATGGCAACATTTTGGAAAATTTAGCCGGGATCGAACGGCTTCGCAAGCTCCGGCACCTGAACGCGAACGACAACTCGTTATCCACGCTTGAACACGTCCGAGACCATCCGAGCCTTCAGACGATATTCGTCCGCGGGAACAGAATACGAACCCCCGCGGCGTTTGCCGCGCTGCGGACGTGCGCTTTGTTGACTTCGCTCGACGTCGCGCAAAACGACATTGACGACGTCACCGTCTTGGACGAAATCAAATCCATCCCATCCATCGAATTGCTCTATTTCGCCCGCGGAAACCAAGCCGCGGGCGCTCTCGAGGGTTACCGCCACGTCCTCACATCCGCTCTTCCCTCGTTGCGTTGGCTCGACGACGCCGAAATCGACGCCGAAATCGACCGTCGCCGAGCCGACGCCCATCTCCGAGGCGGCTCCGAGCGCGAGATCGCCGAAATCCGAACCATTCGCGCCGAACGCGAGGCATCGCTCGCGAGCGAGCACAGGGCTTTCCCGGCGGCGTGCGCAGAGTTCATCGCCGAATGTTCCGCGTAGTTTGGCTTTGATTCGAAACGACGACAACAGCTCAAAAAATAATCCAAAATTCAATTTTGAATCGTCACACGTTTCCACGCGGACGCCCCCGCACCCGCCCCGCATCGCTCGTCCCGCATGTCCGCGAAAGCGAACGCCGTCTCGTACAACCAAGATTTCTCCTACGTCGCCGTCGCGACGCCGACCGGGTACGTCATCCACTCGACAGAGAATGGACAACGGTATCACTCCGACGGCACCCTCGGGGCGCTGAAGATTTGTGAGATGCTCTTCACGTCGTCGCTCCTGTGCGTCGTCGGGGACGGAGACACCCCGGCGATGTCGCCGAGACGGATAAAAGTGTTGGACGCGCGACACCGGAAGGTGCTGGGGGAGATTTCGTGCGCGTCGACGGTGTTGGCGGTGCGATTGAATCGGGCGAGGGTGATCGCGAGGGAACGAACGAGGTGCACGGTGTACGAGTTGGGGACGTTGTGCGCGCAACAGACGATTGAAACGGCGGCGTGCGATGAAGGATTGGTGGCGTTGAGTGCGGATGCGGAGAGTTCGGTGTTGGCGTATCCGGGAAGTGAGACGGAGGGGACGGTGGTGGTGCACGACGCGTTGAACTTGTGCTCGATGACCGAGGTGCGCGCGCACCGAAGCCCGTTGGCGGCCATCGCACTCAACGCGGATGGGACGATGGTGGCCACGGCGAGCAAGCGAGGGACGGTGATACGCGTGACGAGTCTGCCGAGTGGGACGAAGATGTGGAGCTTTAGACGAGGGGCGACGAGTTCGACGATTCAAAGCTTGAATTTCGGAGCGATGACGTTCAATCCGCCGTTGTTGTGCGTCTCGAGCGACAAGGGCACGGCGCACGTGTTTGCGATCGAAGGCGATCCGAAAGAGATTGATCAAGAAGAGCATCAGCGTAACGTTGACGCGTCGCCGTCGACCAACGGCGCGACGCAGTCGACGTCGGTGGTTGCGAACACGTTGGCCAAATCTCGAGGAGGAGTCTTCGGCAAGCTCGCCAATTTCGCCGGCGCCGCCGTGACGGGAATATCGACCCGCGTGCAGCCAAAAAAGATGATCGCCGCGGCACGAAACGCCATGGAACCGTCGAGAGCGATCGCGACGGTGAAGCTTCCTCACACGCAGTCCACGAAGTGGTCGGTGTGCGCGTTGCAACCGACGCCGGATAGCGCCGCCGATAAATGGGCTCCGCCTGCTCTCGACGCATCGCAACCGGCGCGCCAGCTCGAGGCTCAAGTCTCCGTCGTCACCTCAGACGCCATCTTTTACGATTACAACGTTCGATTGACTTCGGACAGGTCTGGGTTCTTCTCGCGAGGCGAGCCAAAGGAAAACTTGGCTCGTCTCGAGCGAGAGTGCAAGCTCATCGACGAGATGGACGACGGTTCGTCATCCGTCGTCGCCGAGCTCCCCGGGCGCTGGATCGAGAACGCAATCACGACGCAGAGCGACGACGCGCAAGAGCTTCGAACGAACGTGAGCGAGTCCATGTCTCAATCCATGTTTGACCCGCAGCGATGAGACGAGGAGCTCGCGCCCTCCCGCGGGACTTCCGCTCGGTCCACTGTACAATCTATATACCACCAAAATTGAATGATACGATTCTTATCCGCGAATGTACGACACCATCACGCACACAGTTTGGCACGCTTTGAAACGCTTGTAATGTACCATCATTTAACTTGTAGCGAAACGTCTCCGCGCTCCGCGCTTTGCGTCGCTCCCTCAGAGCGCGACGCCGCCGACCATGGCGACGAAGAAACCAAACTCGTGACGCGCGCGGAGTCACCATGACAGCGGCGCGGAGGACGCACTACGACGTCCTCGGGGTGTCCCCGAGCGCATCACCGAGCGAGATCAAGCGGGCGTACCTCTTACTCGCGAAGAAGCACCACCCCGACGTCGCGGGAAGAAACGAAGATCCAGCCGTCTTCGCCCTCATCTCGCACGCCTACGACGTGCTCAAGGACCCGTCGTCGCGGCGGTCGTACGACGGATCAATATCTGGACCGTCGACGTCGTCCACGGCGCCGTTTCGCGGTCCGCGAGCGCCGCCCCGAGGCGACTGGCGCGAGCAGCACGCCCGAAACGCCAACTGGCGGCGCCGCG